>Ga0116157_10000290_pt1 | contig 54377 bp, 47 predicted proteins | sample AD_UKC048_MetaG_FD_89882 | JGI IMG/M metagenome (GOLD analysis project Ga0116157, IMG submission 89882) | Active sludge microbial communities of municipal wastewater-treating anaerobic digesters from USA - AD_UKC048_MetaG | ecosystem: Engineered > Bioreactor > Anaerobic > Digestate | place: USA... | reverse complement strand
GAACTGCAGCCAATGTTTCCCAGCAGTTGCGAAGATGCCGCGACACCCTTGGCCAGCGCCTGGGAGCAAAGGCATGGAAAGAATGGCAGAAGGAGTCCAGATTTGTTGCCTGACCCCAAAACTCAGGCAATCGCTTACCCAAGCCGTTCGGGCCGTGCGGTAGGCGTCAATTTTCTGGCTGGCGGGTGTGCGGGGCTGTGCTAGCGATTAGGTTTTATCGTCAGGAGAAAAGATGCGGGTGCCCATCGTGCCGGATCGTGAGGAATTTGGGAGGATTGCCGGACAGGGCAACCTGATCCCGGTGTACGCGGAGATACTTGCGGACATCGAGACCCCGGTGTCGGCGTACATGAAGTTCGAGGGGCTGGGGGACCGTTTTCTTCTGGAGTCGGCGGAGCACGGGGAACGATTCGCGCGGTATTCCTTTGTGGGGGCGGGGCCGACGGTGGTGTTTCAGGCGAAGGACGGGGTGGCTACGATCGTGGAGGGGGGCGTGGGGAGGCGGGTCGACTGTCCCGATGATCCGCTGCGGGCGCTGGAGGATCTGATGTCGCGGTATCGTCCGGCGCCGGCGTCGCGGGAACTGCCGTTGTTCTACGGGGGGGCGGTGGGATTTCTCTCGTACGAGGCGGTTCGGTATTTCGAGAGGACGGTGCCGGTGGCGAGGAAGGACGATCTCGGGGTGCCGGACCTGTATTACATCATCACGGACACGCTGCTGATATTCGACCACCTGAAGCGGAGGTTGAAGATCGTGGCAAACGCGTTCGTGGGCGGGGATGCCGGGGCGGCATACGACGAGGCGTGCGAGAAGATCCGTGCGATCCTGGGGCGATTGGAGCAACCGGCGGACCGCGAACAGGTGCACACGCTGTGGGATGTGGAGGAGGTGCGGCCCTCGATGAACATGACGCGCGAGGAATACATCCGGATGACATCGCGCATGAAGGAGTACATTGGGGCGGGGGATATTTTTCAGGTGGTGCCGTCGCAGCGTTTCGAGGTGCCCTACGGCGGGAGGCCGATCGACCTGTATCGGGCCCTGAGGTCCATCAATCCGTCGCCGTACATGTTCTGCCTGGAGTTTGGGGATCTGGCGCTGGTGGGCTCGTCGCCGGAAACGCACGTCCGGTGCGAGGAGGGGCGGGTGGCCATCCGGCCGATTGCCGGGACGCGGCCCGTGAGCCAGGATCCGGTGCGCGACGCGGAGCTGGAGCGGGAGCTATTGGCCAACGAGAAGGAGCGGGCCGAGCACGTGATGCTCGTGGACTTGGCGCGAAACGATCTGGGGCGGGTGTGCGAATACAACAGCGTGCGGGTGCCGGAGTTCATGGTGGTCGAGCGGTATTCCCACGTGATGCACATCGTCTCGCACGTGGTGGGAAACCTGGCCGGGCGGCGGAATTGTTTTGATGTGATGCGGGCGACGTTTCCGGCTGGGACGGTGAGCGGTTCGCCCAAGGTGCGTGCGATGCAGATCATCGCGGAGCAGGAGCCGACGTGCCGGGGGACTTACGCGGGCGCGGTGGGGTATTTCGGGTTCTCGGGGAATCTGGATTCTTGCATAGCCATCCGGACGATCGTGCTGAAGGGAGGGGTGGCGTATCTGCAGGCGGGCGGGGGGCTGGTGGCGGATTCGACACCCGAGGGCGAGTATCAGGAGAGCATCTCGAAGGCGCGGGCGGGCCTGCGGGCGCTGGGGCAGGCGATGGCGGGGTGCCGGAAAGGGGAAGGCTGAGCGATGGTGCTGGTGATCGATAACTACGACAGCTTCACGTACAACCTCGTGCAGTACCTCGGGGAACTGGGGGCGCAGATTGAGGTGAGGCGGAACGACGAGGTCACGATCGAGGAGATCCGGCGCATGGGGCCGGATCGGATCGTGATATCGCCTGGCCCATGTACGCCCCTGGAGGCGGGGATATCCAACGAGGTGGTGAAAGTCTTTGGGCCCGAGATGCCGCTGCTGGGCGTGTGCCTCGGGCACCAGTGCATTGGGCACGTGTTTGGGGGGAAGGTGGTGTCGGCACCGCGGCTGATGCACGGCAAGGTTTCGGCGATCAAGCACGATGGGACCGGCGTGTTCCGCGGCCTGCCAGACCCGTTCGACGCGACGCGGTACCATTCGCTCATTGTTCGGCGGGATACCGTCCCGGATTGTCTCCGGATCACGGCGGAGGCGTCGGATGACCCGAGCGAGATCATGGGGTTCGCGCACCGCGAGTATCCGATCCACGGCGTGCAATTCCATCCCGAGTCGATCCTGACGCGCGAGGGCAAGCGGCTGCTGAAGAACTTCTTGGACCTCTGATGCCGGTCCAGGCTACGGCGCACGGGCGCGGTCGCGCGCGGATCGAATCGCCTGAAAGCAGGCTCCTACGAGCGGTGGCGCCAGTCTTCGGGCTTGCCGATGGGCGGGAGTGGTCGTGCGCTCACTTCGCCTTTTGTTTCTCTGCCCGCGAGGCGTTGATTCTCTGGACGATGCCGTAGATGCCCTTTTCCGCCTTTTGCGCCGAGTTCTGGTACTTGGCGAACGTCTCCTTCTGGTCGAAGTCGTAGCGCGTGTCGACAACGGCAAAGCCCGCGCGGATGACCTCCAGGTTGACCAGGAGGCCATCGGGCGCCCGGAAGATATAGGCGACGCATTTCTTGTCGGTGTCCTCTTCGGCGACGCGCGTGTCGTAGACCACGTAGACGCTTTCGCCCTTGAGGATGTTGTCGACGTATCTTTCCGTGGATGGGAGCCTGAGGCCGGCGAAGCGTTCGGGCACGTTCACGCGATCGCCGAGGGCCACGGCTGTGACCCCGACCATCCTGACCTTTGTTTCGCCCTGGCCGACTTTGAGCACTGCGGTGATGCCGCCATCTTCGAGGCGTACGACCGGATAGCTTGGGGAGCCCTCGAACTGGTCTGGCAATTCATCGGAAGACAGCCCTTCGTCTTCGCCCGTTTCGCCCGATGGCTTCTGGGCGGCGGGCGGGGGCGCGGGCTCGGTCAGGGTTACGGGCGCCGGGGGCACGGTGATCGATCCGGACGGCGCGATGGTGGCCGGGACATAGGAGGGCAGGATGGCTCTGGCGGCCACGGCGGTCCTGTGCGCGGCGATGTTCTCCGCCCGGGCCTGTCGCGTGTCGGCGATGTCTTGGCGGTGATCCTGTACCCTGTCCACGGCGTCGACCCTGCGGTCGTGGATCGCACCCGCGACGTCCTGCCGGTGATCGTGGACGGCGCTGGCGACGTTTGTCCGGTGAGTGTGGACCCGATGGACGCGAATCCGATGGGCCGCCAAGGGGTGTTGAACTTGGGCGCATACCGGGCCAAGGCCCAGCAGGAGGAATCCAATCGCGAGCCACGGCCTTATGATCGGGATCCGTTTATCGATGGCGAACTTTGCGATCATTTGAGATCTCCTTTCTTCTTGTGATTCGGGGATGAGGATCCGGGGCCAGCCCCGATCGGGGGACGAGCCGGAAGAAATCGGGAGGAACCCGCGACGACCCAACGCGCCGACGAATCCAGCGATGGTGGGTCGCTGCGCCGTGACGCCGGGCCCAGACGGGCAGTTATATTGCCAGCGATTATACCTATAATCTAACTTGCTACAGGCGGATAGGCAAGTGGGCAGTGATTTGCCGCGACCTAAATTGCTGGGTCGTCAAGGCAACGCCCAAGGGTGGCGCAGTTGTTCGTAGGCGGGCTTTGGCAGAAGGACGAACAGGGGGTGCCGGGTCGGATCGACCCAGGTGAGGAGCTGGCGGAGGCTGTTTTCGGGCATGGTGGTGCAGCCAGCGGTGAAGCGGCGTCCGCCATCGCGCCAGATGTGGAAGAATATGGCGCTGCCCATGCCGGGCTGGGCATTGGGGGGGGCGTTGTGTTTGATAAAGAGCTTGAGAGAGTGGGCGGGATCGCCGAGGCGCATCTGCTGTTTCCGCTCCCAATCGTTTTGGGGGGCGGCGTGTGCGAGGCGCAGGTGCTGGTTATAATACTGTGACGTGGCATCCTCGACCCACATGTCTCTTGGGCCCACCGGGTGGTAAGGAAGGTTAGGGTGCGTCGGCGTCGAGGCGGCGTAACCGTAGGCGTCGCCGAGCTCGAACACGCCGCATGGGGCGCGGGCATCCTTTTCGGTCTTTGTGGGGCCGGGGAGACCCTGGGGGTGGAGGCCGATGCCCCAGCCGAGGCCATCTTTCCCGAGGCGGCCCTTCCAGGCGGGGCCGACCTGATTCCATGGGCCGGAGCCGTTGCGCTGCCAGCGGCTCAGGCTGACGTGCGTGCTGTCCCACGCATCGGCGACGCCGACGATGAGCTGGCGGGAGTCACCCGGGATCTGGAATGTGGCGGCGCCGACTGGCGCGGGGAGCGCGCAGGCGATTGCCGCCGCGAGGAGGCGCGCGGCGGAGGTCGAGGGGCGGCGTGCGGGGATCGTCCATGACCAGGGCATGGGGAGAAGTAAGCGCGGTGCCGGTGGTATGGCAACCCGTGACAATGGGCGGGGCCGTGCGACCGGTCGGGGGCGAACCGACGTCCGCGGTGGTCGGAGAATGGGGTTGCGGACTTGGGTTTTGTGGCTAAGTACTACAGAAAGAGGGACAACGGAAGGGCAGGTGGCAGCTATAGCAGCGATCCGCGCAGTTCGCGTCATATCCGTCGCAATCGGGGTCTCTCTGATTTTCGCGGCACCGATCAGGGTGTGGGCGACGGCAGACGAGGTGGACGAGCTCACGGGCCTGCTTGAGGCACAGGCGGGGGTTGCCGTGCGGTCGGACTTTCCGTGGAAGCGGAACATCATCACGACGTTCTTCTGGATTGGGAACAACAGGAATTCATTCACCTCGACGGTGAATTACGACAGCGCATGGGATCAGCGGTGGCACGAGAACTTCGGTGGGGAGGATGACCCCAATAACCGGGACAAGGATTTTACGCCGAAGAATTTCATACCGACGCTCAATCCGTTCTACGTGGCGTTGCCATTCAACGACGTCAAGTATCCGGAATTGGCGAAGCGGTGGGTGCCCTGGTACTCGAGGGACTTCAAGAAGCGGATGGAATCCGTGTGCAAGGGGAAGTGGATTGCGATCCACTACAATGGGAGGGTCTGCTTTGGCACGTGGCAGGACGTGGGTCCTTTCCGGTATGACAACGCATCATACGTCTTTGGGAATGGCTCGGTGGACACGCCGACGGGGGCCGGGCTGGATGTGTCGCCGGCGATACGGGATTTTCTGGGGTTGCCAGGGAAGGCGAAGTGCGACTGGCGTTTTGTGGAGGCCAACGAGGTGCCGCCCGGGCCATGGATAGGCTACGAGGAGCAGGAGTTCATCGTCGGCCTGCAGAAGATGCTCAGGGAGGCGGGCAAGAAGTTGCCGACTGCCGCGAGGGAGTTCAAACTGAAGCGGTTTGGGGAGGAGAAGAAAGTGGTTGCCGAGGACGCCTTGCCGATGCCCTAGCAGCCTGTCGGACTTCAGAATGTCCGCCAGGCTGCTAGAAAGCAAAACCGCCCAGACCTCAGATGGTTGTAGAATTGAGGTGAATGCTTGGTTTTTCAACGACCGGGTTCGTCGGCATCGTCGGCCATCCCAGGTAACTCCTTCATATTCAAGACAGCAGACGGTTTTGCCAGAGGAATCTGTCGGGCAAAGTCCGACAGATTCCTAGAGGGCCGTTTCAGGGGAGCGTGCGGACCCTGATGTCCTTATAGAAGGTGGTGCTCTTCGGATCGTGAGCCTGTAGGGCGAAGGAGCCGGCACCCAGGAATCGGCCTTTCATGTTCTCGGGGCGTTCGGCGTGGTCGGGTTCGGTGTACTCGACGCAGGCCTTGCCATTGATCTTAATCGTGATCTTCCTACCCTGGACGGCGATCTCGTAATCGAACCATTCGCCGTCGGTGTTGGGGGCCTGGTCCATGACATCGACGATCGCGTACAGGCTGCCGGTCTTGCGCCGATCCTTGTGGGTGGCGTTGACCTGGCACTCGTAACCTTTCGTGGGCCAGCCCGAGGGTTGGAACTCCGTGTGAAAGTATATGCCGGAGTTCGATCCGGGGGTGGTCTTGACCTTTGCCTTGAATTCGAAGTCTTTGAACGAGGCGACGCCGTCGGTGCCCATATAGAAGAGATGCGCGCGGCCCCCGCTGACCTTGATGGCGCCGTCCTCGACCGTGAAGCAGTTGGGCTTCTCGTCGTTGGATTTCCAACCGGCGAGGGACTTGCCGTCGAACAGCGTCTGCCAGTCACCCGCGGGCAGATCAGGGGCCACCGAGAACAGGAGGAACAGGGCAAAGAGATGGGAGAGCGCCGGTCTCATCGCCGAAGCCTACACAGGAGCTTGGAGGGGTCGAGAGGAAGTTAGAAGTATGCGGGGTCGCCGACGACAAACGCACTTGGCAGGGCACCTTTCTTCTTGGGTGCCCGAGGTTTCTGGGACGGGATGAGGGGACGCGCCGCGCGGGCCATAAGCACTTGGTCCGGGGCCGTGTTGTTTGATGGTGGGCTGGTGGAGCTTCCAAAGTCTGGTAGGCTGTTGGCCCACGATGAATCAGGTGGCAGGGAGGAATTGGCTGAGGTGGGCGGGTGTTGTGGGGATAGTCATTTTGTGCGGCTATCTGTGCATCCGGATGTTTCAACTCAGGCACGCGCAGATGGCGCACGCGCTATGGTGGACGGGCGACATCATCGTTCGCTATCTTGAGGCGCACGATGGGACGTGGCCGCGCAGGTGGGAGGATCTTGCCACGGTTGTGGGGGAGGAGGATCTGAAGGGGAGTGGCGTGATGGAGTGCGCCGGTGGCCGGAGGGCCATGAAGTATAGGCAAAGATTGCCGATCCAGCGATTGCGCGAAATGGTTTGGGTGGACTGGAGCGCGGACGTCCACGAATTGGTCACGGCTGAGAGATCGGCGGAACGCCCGCCATTTCTCGTGGTTCGTCCTTTGCGCGGCGATCACTTTTACTTTTCAGGTGCCGAGCCCAACGAAATGATCCGCGCCCATCTTGTGGCGCGCAGCGGGCTTTGAGGCCGGGACTCACGCTCGCCGCGGCGGGCACCACCGGGGAAGAAAATGGGAGGTAGGAGCGCGCTTGCGCGCGATTCGCGCATGGCATCGCCTGCAAGCAGGCTCCTGCGATTTGGTGTCTGAATTTTCGAGCTAGTGTTTCTCGATGCGGTAGCGGCCTGGGGCGGCGTCGAAGTCTGGGGTGGGGCCGCGGTTATCGACCGGTGTGGTGGTGTCGCCGTCGAGGCGGGTGACCGTGATTCTTCCGGACCATTTTGGCAGGCGGAGGGTGAAGCGGTGGTGTGCGCTTGAATCGAGCTGGCAGGTTCTTGACCACTGGCGCGCGGGCTGTTTTTGCCAATGAGGTCGGATGAAGGCGGCATCGGGGTTGATGGTCAGGTCGATGGCGTCGTCGGTGATCGTGGCGCGGTAGATGCCGGTGCCGTCATAGGTGACGATTGGGGAACCGCCGACCGCGAGGATGCGCCGGAGGTCCGGCGAGACGGCTTTGGGGAGTCTGTCCAACGGCCGGGAGTGCATGAGGGTGCCATTCGCGTACAGGGAGCTGATGTTCCGCGTGGCGGAGACCGCGCAGTCATCGAACGTGAGTTCCTCCCGGCCGTCCGTTGGGTACGGGGTTAGGCGCGGCGTGGAGCGGAAAACCTCCGAGGCGATGGCGAACGAGGCGGCTTTCTGGGGGGAGCAATAGAGGTTGAGGTGATGTGAACCGGAGAGGAATTCGGCCGACGGGGTGAGGCTGTAGGTCCACATGGGGGCGATCTGGGCACCGAGAGCGCGGAAGAGCCGAGCCATGGCCGGGTAGAGAAAGCTGTTTTGGGTGTAGAAGGTCTCGAATTCGTAGACGACCTTGGCCTTGTTGGCGAAGCGTTGCCCCAGGAGCCACCGCAGGCGGTCGTATTGCAGGTAGTTCTCGTCGAGGAACGGCAGGTAGTTCTTGTCATCGAGGTTGACGGGGTTTGCCCAGAATGGGTTCTTTGTGTCCTGTTGGCCGGGGTAGAGGCAGAATGAGATCCCATCGACGGGGCTTTCCGCTGCGGCGGCGAAGATGTCCTCGCGGCTTTCGATGAAGTGGGGCCAGTTGAGGTTCCAGATGATGGGGTGCCTCGAGCCAGTGGCACGGATGGCGGCGCACATGCGCGCGAGATAGGTGGCGACGGTGTTGTGGCGCCAGAGTCGGAAGGCGGCGTCCGGATAGGTGTCCAGGCCCTTGCCCGCGCGCCACGCGTCGAAGGCGGCACGCGAGGCGGCGAACCTAGGCCTGGCGGCGATGTCGGGCCATCCGGGGTAGCCGGGCTCATTCATGACCTCGACGACCGCGATGGTGGGGTCGTCGGCATAGCGGCGTTTCGCGTATCGGCCCTCGCGGGCGAGGAACTGGCGGATGAAGCGCTCGGTCTTATCGACGAATGCGGGATCGGTCAGCCATTCATCGCGTTCCCGCGTGGTCATGAACGAGTCCGGAAAAGTCCTTTGGCCCATGTCATTGATCAGAGTGAGGTAGACATAGGTGCCGGTCTCGTTGGCCCTGGCCATGAGGTAGTCGAGCGTGTCGAGATAGACGCTGTCGTGGACATTGCCCTCCGCGTCGCTGAAATCGGAGGGGCAGAGGTGGAGTCGAATGACGTTGCAGCCCATGGCGCGGATCTCGGCGAGATTATCGTCAGAGACTTTCTTCAGCGCGTGGGCCGTCAGCGGCACGCCGACGTGTTTCAGTCGGCCATTGTATTCCCAGGCGAGGGCGGTCTGGAAATTGACGCCCCAGAGCGCGACCTCGCTTCCGTCGGGATACAGGAGGACCCCGTCGCGGCAAGAGATGGGGCGGATGGCCGAGGCGCTGCCGATCTTATCGATCCTCGTGGCGCCGGGGTCGATTTCTTTGTCGGGTACGGGGCGCGCGAGATCGAGCGCGCGGCGGAGTGCGTCCGGCGGATCGCGGAGGGGCGCGATGGACACATCGTCGAGCCAGTGCGTGCCGGGGCCCGAGCGATAGACGTCGTCGCGGATTCCGGGATGCCAGCAGAGGCGGATGCGGCTGTTTTCGCGGGAGTGGAACGCGATGCGGATCTGGCGCCACTGGGCGGAGGGGCCGGCGGTTCCTGCGGCGAGGGGACGCCAATCGGGTGCGCAGACGCGAAGGGCACAGCGGGTCTGGCCGTCGCCGCGCGTCCAGGCGGCGACTTCGAGGATCGTGTTTGTGGGGACGTTGATGGTCTGGTCGAGGTGGGCGTTTTGTTCGATGGCATCCGTTTTTTCGTACCGGATGCAGCGGGAACGATTGCGGCCCTCGTGATCGGCGAGGAGGAAACGGCCCTCGCCCGGGCGGTGGATGACGGAGACCCACTGGCCTGGGTCGGCGGTTCGGACGAGGGCGAGATCGTGGCGATCGAAATTACCGTCGCGAAGCAAGGGGCTGGCGTGGCCTTCGGCGGCGGCCAGGCACGAAAGGATGGCGAGGGCGAGGCGTGGATCGGGCACGGGTGACAGTAGAGCACCTCGGCGAGTGGCGGCAAGGGGAGGCCGGCGCGCTACTTGCGGGGTTTCGTCCGCTTGTCGAGTTGATTCTCGACGGGCTGGACAGTGGCGCGGTGGGCATCGGCGAGCGAGCGAATCTGGGCGAGGATGTCCGGGTGGTTCGAGGCGATGTCGGTCTGTTCCCCCACGTCATTCCGGAGGTCATAGAGGATGGGAGGGTCGTGTTGTTCCCGTCGTTTGGCGTCTTCGCCATAGGCGCCCTGGGTGGTGAAGTGGGCCTTGAAATCGCCATGCCGCCAGGCGTAGAGGGTCTCGTCCCGATAGAACGGCATGTCTTGGCGAGGCGAAGGTTTGGACTTGAGCAGAACGGGCCCGAGGTCGAAGCCGTCATACGTTCGGTCCCCGGGGAGTTTGCCGCCGGCGAGCGCGAGAAAGGTGGGGAAGACATCCAGGGTGGAGCCGATGTCGCGGACGATGGCCGGCGCGATGGTGCCCGGCCACCGGAATATGCCCGGGACGCGCATGCCGCCGTCGTAGGTGCAGCCCTTGCCGTCGCGCAGCGGGCCCGCGCTGCCCCCGTGGTGCTTGAAGATGAGCCATGGTCCGTTGTCGGAGGAGAAGAAGACGAGGGTGTTTCGCTCGAGGGCCTTCTCCTTGAGCGCGGCCACGACCTGTCCGACGGACCAATCGATCTCCTCGATCACGTCGCCATAGAAGCCCGCGGCGCTCTTGCCCTTGAACGGATCGCTCCGGAAGAGGGGCACGTGCGGCATGTTGTGCGCCAGATACAGGAAGAACGGCTTCGAGGCTTCGCGCGAGCGGAGGAATCTCACCGCCTCCTCGGCGTAGCGGCGTGTGATCGTGTGCTGGTTGGCGGGCCGTTCGACGATCTCGGTGTCCCGCATGAGGGGGACGTTGTAGGCTTGAAACTCGCCCTTCTCGGCGAGCGCGATGTTATCGCCCTTGCCGACCTTATCCATGTCGTTGGAGTAGGGTATTCCGAAATAGTGATCAAAGCCGCGGGCGGTGGGGAGAAACTGAGGCAGGTGCCCGAGGTGCCATTTGCCGACGGCCATCGTGTCGTAGCCGAGGCCTTTGAGGACCGCGGCGAGTGTGATCTCGGATGCGGGCAGGCCCCCGAAGGAGTCTGGGAACAGGACGCGATTCTTCGTGGAACACATCCCGCTGCGAACCGGGAGGCGGCCGGTGAGGATGGCGGCGCGGCTTGGGGTGCAGACGGGCGCGGCGGCGTAGAAATCGGTCCAGCGCTGGCCCTCGGCGGCCATGGCGTCGAGGTTGGGGGTCTTGGTCTTGTCGTGTCCGTAGCAGGCGAGGTCGCCATAGCCCATGTCGTCGCAGAAGATGATGACGAAATTGGGTTTCGCGGCCGCGGCGGTGATGGGTGCGGGATACGCGAGGGCGAGGGGTGCGGCGAGCAGAATGGCGATGGGGTAGTTCATGGTGGGCATGGCCTGATTTGTCGATGATCGTATGGTTCGGATCGGAGAAGCGAAGTGAATTCGCGGGAGACTCTGGCCCGGAACGCGAACGCGCCGCATCATTCATGTGGAAACTTCCGCGACGTGGTGCGGGTAATCTTGCCTTCAGTCACAAGACGTTGCCACATCCTGGATTGGCGGAGAGGATTGTCCGTCCCACGGTCTTGGGCGCTTTCAGGTCATCCTATGCCCCGCGCAGCGGGGCACCGCCGGGGGTGCAAATGAGATGTAGGAGCGCGCTTGCGCGCGATTCCCGGCCCACGCCGAAGGGCGCAAGCCCGTCGCTGCTCGGTCGTTACGCCCTATTGTCGAGCTAGCAGGGGGCGCGCTTGCACCGTGATGCCGCGGGGCGTATTTGTGGGATGGAGGATTGTCCGGGGTTATGCCTGAGGATATCGTTGGCCTGTTGGTGAGCGCCTGTCTTGGTGCGCTGGTGGGTCTGATCCGCCAGTGGAGCGAGCAGCAGGAGCACGCGGTGGAGGACGAGGGGGGATTTGCGGGCCTGAGGACGTTTACGCTCATGGCGGTGCTCGGGTACGCGTCGGCGGTGATGGGCGCGGGCGGGCGCGGCATCGTGTTTGCCATCGCGCTCTTGCTGGTGGGGGCCTTTCTTGCGGCCGCGCAATTCCGCCGGGGAGAGGGCGTGCAACTGGGGCACACGACCTTCGTGGCGTGCATGCTGACCTTCCTCGTGGGTGGACTTGTCCACGGAGGACAGGTGCGGCTCGCGGTGGCGATTGCGGCGGGGACGATGGTGGTGGTGGGATCGAAGCAGGTGACGCACGGGTGGACGCGGCGTTTCACGGCGGCGGACGTGCGCTCGGCGCTGCAGTTTGCGGCGGTGACCGGCGTCATTCTGCCGGTGTTCCCGGACCGCGGCTACGGGCCGTTCGAGGCGTTCAACCCCCATTCGATCTGGATGATGGTGGTGCTGATCTCCGGTCTGGGATTCGTGGGATACCTCCTGATGCGTTTGCTCGGGGCGCGGGCGGGCATCGTGGCCACCGGGCTGGTGGGTGGCCTGGCGTCGAGCACCGCCACGGCCCTGGCGTTTAGCCGCAAGAGCCGAGCAGAACCGGCCATGGGATCCGATTGTGCGCTGGCGGTTACGTTGGCCTGCACGGTGATGCTGGGGCGGGTGTTCGTGCTCCTGCTCGCCGTGAACCAGGATGTTGCGATGCGATGTCTGCCGGCGCTCGTGATGATGGCCTTTCCCGCCGTGATCTTCATCCTCTGGCTTTGGATCGGCCGCCGCGGCCGGAAGGAGATAGAGACCCCGTCACTTTCAAATCCCCTGGGGCTGTGGACGTCGATCCAATTCGCCCTGATGTACGCGGGCGTGACCCTGCTGGTGAAGGCCGCGGCACATTTCCAGACTGAGGGTGGACTGCTGGCGGTGAGTTTTGTCTCCGGGCTGACGGACATGGACGCGATCGCCCTCTCGGTGGGAAATCAGGTGGGCGCAGGCGATGTCGGCCTGGCGCCGGGAACGCGCGCGGTGGTGCTCGGGGCGGTGGCGAACACCCTGGTCAAATGCGGGATGGCCGTGGCGCTCGGTGGCGGAGGATTCCGGCGGTCGATTGCGCTGGTGCTGGGTGCCACGGCGATCGCGGGGCTCCTGGGAATGTGGCTGGCGGTCTGACGCGCATATCCAAAAAGCGGTTTGACTGCGCGTGTCGCGCGCGTAGGATTCGCGCTCCGCTCGCGTGAAATCGCGGGCGGGATGGATCAAACTGGGCGTGCCCGGCACGCCGGAACAGAGAGAAGGAAGGTCATGGCCAAGATCAAATTCGGTGGGACGCTCGAGACAGTGGTGACGCGCAAGGAGTTTTCGCTCGCGCGCGCCCGAAAGGCACTCAAGAACGAGACCATCGCCATCATTGGCTATGGCGTGCAGGGCCCCGCGCAGGGTTTGAACCTCCGGGACAATGGCTTCAACGTGATCGTTGGCCAGGCCAAGAAGTTCACGAGGGACTGGGATCGTGCCGTCAAGGACGGGTGGGTTCCGGGCAAGACGCTGTTCGAGATCGAAGAGGCGGTGGAGCGGGGGACGATCATCCAGATGTTGGTGTCGGACGCTGCGCAGCGGACCATCTGGCCGTCGGTCAAGAAGCACCTCAAGAAGGGGGATGCGCTGTATTTCTCGCACGGGTTCTCTATCGCATACAGGAAACTGACGGGCGTTGTGCCACCCAGGAACGTGGACGTCATCATGGTGGCGCCGAAGGGTTCCGGGACATCCGTGAGGCGCAACTTTCTGTGCGGGGCGGGGATCAACTCCAGCTTTGCGATCGAGCAGGATGCTACCGGCCGCGCGATCGAGCGGTGCGTGGCGCTGGGGATCGGCATTGGCTCGGGCTACCTTTTCCCGACGACCTTCAAGCACGAGGTCTTCAGCGACCTGACCGGCGAGCGCGGCGTGCTGATGGGCGCGCTGGCCGGCATCATGGAGGCGCAGTACGATGTGCTGCGGGCGCATGGCCACACGCCGAGCGAGGCATTTAACGAGACGGTGGAAGAATTGACGCAGAGCCTGATCCGGCTGGTGGACGAGAATGGCATGGACTGGATGTATGCAAACTGCTCGGCCACTGCGCAGCGCGGGGCGCTGGACTGGAAGCCGAAGTTCAAGAAGGCCGTGATGCCGGTGTTCAAGGAGCTGTACAATCGGGTGAAGAGCGGCAAGGAGTGCGCGCGGGTCCTGAGCGCGTGCGGCAAGCAGGGCTACCAGAAACAGCTTCAGAAGGAATTGGACGAGATCGGCAACTCGGAGATGTGGCGCGCGGGCAGGGCGGTTCGGGACCTGCGGCCGAGGGAGTCGGCCAAGGTGATCGACAAGTCCACCAAGGGCGTATCGGGCCGCGCGTCAAATTGAGCGGCTCCCGATCCGGTTTGAATGCCGGGGCCACGGCGATGCGGTCGACCCGGTCCGGTGGCCCGAGCGTGACACGGGCCGAAGCCGGGGAACATTTATCCGTCTCAACGGGAGACGGAAAAGGAGGCATCATGCGTTCAGACACGATCAAGAAGGGATTTGAGCGGGCGCCGCACCGGAGCCTGCTGCGGGCGACCGGGAGCATCGAGTCGGAAGAGGATTTCGACAAGCCGTTCATCGCCGTAGCCAACAGCTACACGGATTGCATTCCGGGGCACGCGCACCTGAATGAGGTGGGGCTGCTCGTCAAACGGCTGGTCCGCGAGGCGGGCGGGGTGCCCTTCATTTTCAACACGATCGGCGTGGATGATGGCATCGCGATGGGGCATGGGGGGATGAAGTATTCGCTCCCGTCGCGCGAACTGATCGCCGACACCGTGGAGACGATGGTGCGGGCACATTGCTTTGACGGGATGATCTGCATCCCGAATTGTGACAAGATCGTGCCGGGCATGCTGATGGCCTCGATGCGGATGAACGTGCCGACGATTTTCGTAAGCGGTGGACCGATGGCGGCCGGGATCGCCGAGCGGGCGACCGACGAGTCGCTGCCAGAGCACCTGCGCGCCGCGGCCGGGAAATCGGACCTGATCTCAGTGTTCAAGGGGGTGGGTGCGCTGAAGACGGGGCAGATGACCGAGGCGCAGCTGAAGCAGTTGGAGCAGACCGCATGTCCGACCTGCGGCTCTTGCTCGGGCATGTTCACCGCCAACTCGATGAATTGCCTGTGCGAGGCCCTCGGGATGGCGCTTCCGGGCAACGGGACGGTGCTGGCGGTCTCCAAGGAGCGGGAGCACCTGTACCGGTGGGCGGCGAGGCAAATTCTCGAACTGGTGGAGATGGACCTGAAGCCGCGGGATATCGCGACGCAAGATGCGTTCGACAACGCGCTGATGTTGGACGTGGCGATGGGGGGATCGACGAACACGATTCTCCACACCCTGGCGATCGCGCGCGAGGCGGGGATCCCCTACGACATCAAGCGGATCGACGCCATTTCCCGGCGGGTGCCGTGCCTGTGCAAGGTGTCCCCGTCGTCGGACTACCACGTGCAGGATGTGCACCGGGCCGGGGGCATCCACACGATTTTGGGCGAACTGAAGCGGATGGGGGTCCTGAATCTCAAGTGCAAGACGGTGACGGGGCGGTCGATCGGCGACAACATCGACGCGTGGGATATCCGTTCCCCGAAGTGCACCGCGCAGGCGCGGGCGATCCGGGTGTCGGGCTGTTCGGCGCTCGTGTTGGATCCCAACGACAAGCTGGGCCCGGCGGCGAGGACCGCGAGCGGGAATCTTGCGCCGAAGCCCATGCTGACGTTTCCGGCGGACGAGGCGGCGATCGCCCTATGGCGGAAAGCGGCGGGGTTCAACGCGGCGGACGCGGCGGCGGCGACGGACGCGTTTGCGGACAAACCCATGATCGACATCGAGGGCGGCGAGAAACTGCGCGGGCGCGAGGCCGTGCTGGCCCACATAGAGGGGGCGATCCGGGAGTCCGGTGGACTGCTCCGAGAGGAGCTTGCGACGTTCCGGAAGGGGCCCGCGCTGATTCTCTGGAAGTACGACAAGGCCGGCGGCCGCCAGGCCGTGGCCGTGATACTGGCGGCGCGCGTCAAGGACGGGCGGATCGTTCGCGCCAAGGTGATAAAGAAGCCGTCGCTCGTGGCCAAGGCCGTCTCGGCCGCCCTGATGCCGTACGATGCGGCGTTTCGATTCGACGCGAAAGACTGCATCCGGACCAAAGAGAGCGCGCACTCGAAGGAGGGTGGGTTGTCTATCCTGTACGGGCAGCTCGCGCCCGAGGGCAGCGTGGTGAAGACGGCCGGCATCAGCGAGGGATTCAAGGCATACTGCGGCGCCAGCTTCGTTTTCGAAGGGCCGTGCGTGATCTTCGAGAGTCAGGACGACGCGTGCGAGGGCATTCTCGGGGGCAAGGTGCGGGCGGGCGACGTGGTCGTCATCCGGAACGAGGGGCCGCGCGGGGGACCGGGGATGCAGGAGATGCTTTCGCCGACGAGCTACATCGTGGGCATGGGGCTTGGGGACAAGGTGGCGCTGGTGACCGATGGTCGATTCAGCGGTGGTACGGCGGGCGCCTGCATCGGGCACGTGTCGCCGGAGGCTGCCGAGGGTGGTCCGATCGCCTTGTTGCGAAATGGGGACAGAATTCGGATCGATTTCCCCAATCGGCGGATGGATATCCTGGTCGCTGAGACGGAGCTAGCGGAGCGGCGGCAAGCCTGGCATCCCGAACGGCGTGAACTTTCCGGCTGGCTGGCCCGATACCAGAAGATGGTCAGCAACGCGAGCCAGGGTGGGGTGATGGTGGCGTAGGAGGCACTGGCGGTTCGCCGGAGGCACCGGAAAGCACTGGGGCGAACGCCGGGGGCTGGGCCGCGACTCAGGCCTTTGGATTTTCCCACCGGGATTTGCCGAGGTTGCCGTACACCTCGCGTGCGTTGTAGCGCATGATGTGCGGCGATAGGGCGGCGGCGAGAACCCACTCGTTCCGGTAGAGCCAGCGGGGATCGTACAGGATCTGACGGTTCTTTTTGGGGTCGAGGCGCATTCGATTTCCGCGCAGGGCATGGCTTGCGGTGCGCGAGATATCGCTCATGGAGGGATAGGGTTCGAGGCCGAGGAAGTCGGTCATGCGGCGGACGGAATCCATGGGCGCGAGGCAGAGTTCATCGTAACCCAGGGTCATGAGGGGAACCCCGGCCCCCACGAATTGGCGACGGATGTGCCGATTTTCGAGATACCATTGCCAGAAGAGTACGAGCATTGGGCGGATCGGGAAATGCTTGGCGCGATCGCGGTCGCTGCGGGACACGACGAATGCGCGCACGTCTTTGATCAGGTGGATGGCGCGAATGTCCGTGCCTGGCGAGATGGAGCGGATCGTGTTGATGGTCCGGAGTCGATCTTTGGAATTCTTGGAGATATCGACCGGGATGCTGTCGGGCCCGAAGACGGTGGCAAAGGTTTCGAGGACCGGGCGGTATCGCACCTCCGGGGGCGGATTCGGGGCGGAGCGGATGGATTGGGCGACGGGGCCCCAGAATCGGCACTCAGCGGCATTCTGGCCGCACGTGCAGCGCGCATCGGACGGGTTCGACTTGCGCCTGCTGAGCCAGCCGGTGGCGGAGAATACCTCGCCGAGGCCGATGATCTTCGGGTGTCCGCCGAGAATGAGATCGAGGAGCGTGGAGCCGGAGTGCCCGAGGCATGTCACGACGATGGCGCGGTCAACGAGGGGGGTCATGCGTTGCTGTGCCAATCCTATGATGTGCCGGGGTGCGTTGTCGATGCCCGGTGGGCGGGCGGTCCGACAGTTTACAGGATAATGTGGTCATCTGGCCGCGCTTTGTGGTAGGTTAAACGGTTGATGAAGGGGATGAAAGGACGGCCGACTTTGCGTCATGTCGCAAAACGCGCCGGGGTGTCTATCCAGACAGTCTCCGGGGTTTTGAACCATCGTTCGGATCTGTGGTGCTCCGAGGCCACAATCGAGCGGGTGAGACAGGCCGTGGAGGAACTGGATTATCGGCCCAATGCCGCGGCGCGGGGACTGAGACTGGGCACGTTTCAGACCGCCGGGCTTCTCGTGGAGGACGTGACCAATCCGCACTATATGAATTTCGCGCGGGAGTTGCGGCGGGCGCTGACCGCGCAGGGCTACTCGCTGGTGATCGAGGATGGGGAACTATCGCTGAAGGCGGGAAGCATGGCGCTCGAGAATCTCGCGCGGCAGAATATCGATGGCCTATTCGTGATGGCGACCGCGGACGGGCGATTCAAGAGGCTGTTCGACGGGATCGAGCGGGTGGGGCTGCCTCTGGTGTTTGTCGGGGGGAGGGCGCACCGGCATGGGGACTGCGTGGACCTGGATTACGTCTCGGGATTCCGCGACGTGGCCCGTCATCTGGCGGATCTGGGGCATCGGAGGGTTGGGTTTGTGTGCGGTTTGCCAGAGGGCGAGAAGATGGCGTCGCGCAAGAGACTTTACGCGGCCGCCATTCGGTCGGCGGGTCTCCATTTCTACCCCGCCCTTTTCCGCGAGTGCGAGCCCTCGTGCGCGGGTGCGGCGAGCGCCGCGAGTGATCTGCTGCGGGATGGGGTGGGCTCGCGCCCGACGGCCATTATCGCGGTGAATGATCTGTTGGCCATCGGGGTGGTGCGCGCCGCGCAAGAACTCGGTCTCCACGTGCCGCGCGACGTGTCGGTGGTGGGCAATGATAACCTCAGCATCGCGGCGTATCAGTCGGTGGCCCTGACGACACTGTCGGCGCCCCTGAGGCAGTTGGCGGCGGCGGCGGCAGACTGCTTTTTTGCCCGCAGGCGGACCGGGGAAGCAAACGCCAGTCGGGTGACATTGAGCCGAAAGATCCCCGTCGAATTTGTGCCGAGGGAATCCACCGGTCCCGTCGGCCCGGCGGCCCGCCAGGCTCCGTCAGCCTGCTAGGAATCTGCCGGACTCAGGCCGACAGGCGCCTCTGGCAAAACCGCCTGTTTGTTTGAAGGTGAAGGAGTCAGACACCGACTCCCGCGCCATAGCGCTGCCGGTATCGGCCCGGCGGGCAGCCCTTGCGCTGGTGGAATAAGCGGCAGAAGTACTGGACGGACGCGAAGCCGCTCTCGCGCGCGACATCTGCCACGGGGAGATCGCCCGTCCGGAGCAGGTGCTCGGCGCGATCGAGCTGCGAGCCGAGGATTTCCTTGTGAACGGTCTTGCCGAGGATCTTTCGGAATCGCCCCTCGAGGGTGCTGACACTGACGCCCGTGTGTTTCGCCACATCGTTGACCTGGATTCGGTCCATGACGCGACTGTGGATGAATGTGACAGCGGCAGCGATGAGGGGATCGCGCGAATGGAAGACCGAGGTGGACGCGCGGGCCTCCAGGCCAACCGGCGGAATCACGCGGCTGAGGGGCGCCTTCTGCCCGCGCAGCAGCATGTCCAGTGTCCTGGCCGCCTCCCAGCCGACGCCCTCGGCATCTTGAATCACGCTGGACAGCGGGGGGTTCGCGAAAGAACACATCAGGGGGTCGTTATCGACGCCCACGACCGCCACGTCGGTCGGGACACGGAGACCGCTAATCCTGCAGGCTTCGAGGACATGGCGCGCTCGAACGTCATCGGCGGCAAAAAGACCGATGGGGGGCGTGAGGGAAACGAGCCACTTGCGGATCTCGTCCAGCATCGTGTCCCAGTCCCTCGCCTCGCCCCGCGACCCGGCGTATGTGTCGCAAGTCAGGCGCGACGCCTGGAGTGCGGAGGCGAACGCCTCGCCACGCTCCTTCGACCAGCCGTTGATGGCGTCGGTGCGATAGCCGCAGTAGGCGAAACTCGGGCAGGCGCGCTCCAGAAGGTGGGTGGCCGCCAGTCGGGCGACGCCGGGGTTGTCGGTGAAAACGTAGGGAGCGCGGGGCAAGAGGCGCCGACCGCCATAGCCGCCTCCCACGCCGACGACGGGGACCGCGGCGTGGCGCAGCGCGGCGGCGATCCGCGCATCGTCCAGATTGGCAATGACGCCATCGCCATGCCACGAGCGAAACTTTGGCACGCGCTGCGCGGGCTCGTCCTCGAGATAGATGCTCCAGCGGTCCCGGCGTCGGCCGTCCAGGTAACGTGCGATCCCGGCGGCGACCTTCCGGTCATAGTCCTTGTTGACGTCGAGGATAAGGGCAATCCGAAGCGTGCTCATCGTTCCATGCTGCATAGCATGGTCTGTTAGAAAATACAACTCCTTGGGCAAGGTTTGTGTCGGGCCTCGGGCCGCGCGGGCGTCTTAACGCGCGGGTCCGCCGGGTGATTCGTGGGGAGGCTTCTGCGGGCGCGATTGCTTTTGGATTGCGGTGGCAGAGCGAAGCGACGACACTGCTTCAGCACCGGGCGGGACGCCGGCTTCGCCGGTCGCTGATAGCGGCGGCGACGCCGCTGCTCTCCAAGACGCGAGGGGCGGGACTTTTTGGAGTGCGGCGCGCGAACGCGCCGCTTTGGCCGTTAGTCCGGCACAGGCCAAACGGTGGCGCCGTCCGGCGGTTGCCGGGCTCTGCCACCGCAGTCCAAAACCCTCCCGGCCCGGATTCTGGGTCGGGGCACGATCCGCACCCGCGAAAAGTGCCCGAAGTTTCTCGCTAGGCGACGGGGACAGATTGGCCCGTGCGGACGGATTTTTCCTCCGCCTCGCAGATCTGGACGGCGGCGAGCCCATCGGCTTCGGTGACGATGGTGGGCTTGCGGCCGGCGAGGGCGGCCGAGACCGCATGGCGGAGTTCGGTCTCATAGCCGTCTGGGCCCGGGCAGGTGATCGTGCGCGGGGGTTCCCCTTCGGCGAAGAGCTTGAGGGCATCGGCGCCTCGGGCGATATCATAGTCGGCGGTGGCTCGCTCGAAATTGACGGTGTATGACATGTTGAAGCCGAAGCCCTTGGTCATGGCCCAGGACCCCTCCGCGTGGACGGCGGCGCCGGAGGCGACCTCGTACTGGGTGACGACGTGATCGATGGCGCCGCTCAGCTTGCTGTATCCGCGCGAGCACACAGTCTTTGGTTTGCCGAAGCAGAACTGCACAAAGTCCGTGTCGTGGATGTGCAGGTCGAGGAGGGCGCCGCCGGACTTGGAGCCATCCATGAAGTTGCCCCAGCCCGGGGGTTCGGCCACGCGGCGGAAGCGTGCGGCAAGGACGCGCCCGTGGGTTTTCTCTTCGATGGTTTTCTTGAGCCATGCCCACTCGGGCCAGAAGCGGATGCACATGGCGGGCATGAGGAAACCGCGGGCGCCCCTGGCGGCATCGATCATCTGCTGGCAGAGGGCGCTGGTGCGGGCCATGGGCTTCTCGCAGACGACGTGCTTGCCGGCGCGCAGCGCCGCGATCGCGATGTCGGGGTGCAAGTGGGTAGGCACGCAGATATCGATCAGGTCGATCGCGGGATTCGACAGGAGGTCGTGGTAGTCCTTGATCGCCTTGGTGCGGGACATGTCGAGTTTCACGGTCTGGCCGTCTCCGACGTTGCCCTGGATGCCCGAGAAATCTCCGTTCTCGGGGAGGCGGACGGCATCGCAGATGGCGGCGATGCGCGCCTCGGCGATCTTCATGTAGGCCTTGATGTGGGTGAGGCCCATGAACCCGCACCCCACGATGGCGACGTTAACTTCCTTCTTTTGAGTCATGATAATCGTGTCCTTTCCTTGGGTTGGCTTGCGTTCCGGTGGGCTTCCCTGGGCCCAACGGGCCGCTAGGCGATGCGCCCGACGAATTCTTTTGCGGTTCCGATGTCGGCGATGCGGTTGTCACCGGCCTCGCGTTCGATGCAGAGATCGCCCTTGAAACCGATCTCCTGGAGCGTCTTGAAGAATGCCTTCCAGTCGACTTGGCCAGTTCCGACGGGGACCTCATCGCCCCAGGTGCCGGGGACCTTCGTGAGGTTGGCGTCCTTGATGTGGACGTTCTTGACGATGGGGCCGAGGGTTCGGAGGGCATCGATGGGATTGCCCTTGGCGTAGAGGATCATGTTGGCGGGGTCGAAGTTGGCGCCGACGTTCGGGCGGCCGAGGTGGCCGATGAATTCCTTGAGGCAGGGCGCGGTCTCTTGGCCGGTCTCAAAGGCCAGGTCGATCCCTTCTTCGGCATAATAGTCGGCGATTTGGCGCAGGCGGTTGATGAGCTTGTTGAATGCGGGATCGGAGGGTTCATCGGGGAGGAAACCGGCGTGGAACATGACGAGCTTGAGGCCGAGGTCCGCGGCGATGGCGGCATCCTCACGGATGTTCTTCCAGTTCTGGTCCCACGTGGCATCGGGCACGACACCGCCGGTCACGCGGATGGAGTCCAGGGTAGAATAATCTTCGCCGATGGTCCGGAACATCCCGGAGACCGGCTCGATGCCCGCGGCGCGGAGGGCTTCGCCGACCTTGCCCCAGACGGCCGGCTCTTCCCGGATGGGGTCGAGGGCGATCTGGATGCGGTTGAGGCCGATGGTTCGGAGGGCCCCGATGAGTTCTTTGGGGTCGGCGGGCTGAAGTGACCAGCTGCAGACGGCGAGTTTTTGCGAGAGATTACCCATGGGGGAAAAGCTAGTGGGGGATTTCGCGGGGCGTCAAGGGGCTTTTCGGGAGAGGTTTGGGGCTTGTCACCGGAATGGCGATAGTGTTAACTGCCATTGTAGGAATTTGCTATGGCTGGTGAAACGGAGTATGGCGTGGAGTCGGGCGGCGGTCGGCGGGCGATGGCCATTTGCGCGCATCCAGACGACATCGAGTTCGTGGCGGCGGGTACGCTCCTGTTGCTCAAGCGGGAGGGGTTCGAGATCCATTACATGAACCTGCTGAATGGGGATTGTGGCTCGGAGGTCACGTCGCGGGAGGAGACCGCGAGGATCCGCGAGGGCGAGGGCCGGCGGTCGGCGGAGGTGTTGGGGGCGGTGTTTCACCCGAGCCTGTGCGGCGATCTGGTGGTGACCTACGACATTGGCCTGCTGCGGCGGCTGGCCGCCGTGGTGCGCGAGGTGAGGCCGGCGATCATGCTGACGCACTATCTCGAGGACTACATGGAGGATCACATGACGACGGCGCGCCTGGTGACCAGCGCGGTCTTCGGGAGGGCGTGCCAGAATTTTGCGACGGAGCCGCCGCGGGGGCACTGGACGGGGGATTGCGCGCTATACCACGCGATGCCGACGGGGTTGTGTGACCGAGTGCGTCGGCGGATAAGGCCGGGGGCCTACGCGGACACGACATCGGTGCACGACGTCAAGCGCAGGGCGTTGGAGTCGCACGAGAGCCAGCGCGCGTGGCTGGACAGTTCGCAGGGCCTGGGTTGCTATGTTTCGACGATGGACGCGATGTCGGAGGAGGTGGGGCGGATGTCTGGCCGATTCCGGCACGCGGAGGGCTGGACTCGCCATTTGCATCGGGGCTACACGGCAGTCGACGAAGACCCATTGACCAAGATCCTCGGCGCCCGGTACTTCATCGATCCGGAGTTTGAAAAACTCACGCAGTAAAATCCAAGGGAGATAAAGACACATGCCACGCAAATTGAGCCACATCGCACCGGACTGGTGGGACTACACGACGCTGGAGGGCGACCTCATCAACGACGCGGCGAGGTTGACTGACCGGGATCTGGAGGAGCTTTCGCGGCCGGGGTTCAAGGTGGTGATGTACGAGACGCTGGAGGATTTCTATCTGGCGGAGGCGCTGGAATACATCGGCGCGTGGCGGCAGGCAACGGCGGACAAGCCGGCGGGCATCTGTGGGCCTATCGGGCCGACGGAGCAATTGCCCCTGGTGGCGCGCCTGGTCAACGAGCTTGGGATCAGCCTGCGGCACGCGCACTTCTGGGGGATGGACGAGTGGTACCATGACGACCGCGAGGTGCCGATGAGCCATCCGCTGTCGTTCGAGCGCGCGGACCGCGAGCTGTGTTTTGGCCGCATCCGGAAGGAACTGGCGATGCCCGAGGCGAACCTGCATTTCCCGAAGGCCGAGACGGGCACCTACACGAAGAGCTGGGATGGCGTGCGGTGCGTCGTGATGCAGGGGGGGCAGGGCGACATCAAGCACTGGGCGTTCAACGATCCGCCGAAGCGGGAGGGCAAATACAAAGACAACCCGCCGAAGCCCGAGGAATACCGCGCGCTGGGGACACGGGTCGTGGACCTGCACCCCGTGACGCTGGCCCAGAACGCCCGGACTTCCGGGGGCGGCAACATCACCATGGTGCCGGCCAAGGCGATCACGGTCGGGCCGCGCGAGACTTGGAGGGCGGAGAAGGTTTCGATCTGGCAGGCGGGGGCGCACGACAACGCGCTCGGGCAGCGGCTCACGGCGCTCATGATCTCAAAGCGGATCCCGGATTCGGCGGTGCCGATGTCGCTGCTGGCGGACCACCCGAACGTGCAGTTTAACTACTATCGTGGCGGATTGGGTTCCTGCGCGGTTGAGATGCATTGACGCGCTGGCGGGGAGTGGGGTGCGCTAGCCAGGAGCTTCGGGCGCTGTTCGCGGGCGCGACTCATGCCCCGACCCAGGATCCGGGCCGAGAGGGTTTTGGACTGCGGTGGCGCCGTCCGGCGGTTGCCGGACTCTGCCACCGCAGTCCAAAACGGCACCGCCCTCGGGAGTTTCATCATGAATAATCCGGCGCGTGGACGACTCTGGCTAGCGCGACTCGCCCCTCTTGCCGCTGTGCGAGGCGATGTATTCTTTCACGGGAATGGGGAGCCCATTCTCGTAGACCGTGGCGATCGCGGCGTGCTTTTCGAGCACGGGGATCGCGTTAACGCCGGGGGGCAGGGACACTGCGGAGAGGGATTTGAGCGAGAGGAGGAACTGGAGGTCGTTGACCTTCCTGCAGCCGTTCAGGAAGAGGGTGACGAGGTTTGGCAAACTGTCCCGAACCATGGCCATATCGTCATTGCCGGCCGATGTGCCATCGAGCAAAAGCGTCGTCAGCGGCATGCCGCGGAGCGAAGACAGGTCGTTCACTCTTGGGCAACCGGTCAAGTCCAGGCTGATGAGGGGCATGCCGGCGAGGGGCGATAGGTCGGAGAGGGCGGGGCAATAGTTGAAAGCGAGAACGGTGATCTGTTTTTTGGCGAGGGGGCGGAGATCGGTTAGGGTGGAAGTGGAAATGATCAGCCAATCCAAGGGGGCGGTCGCGAGCGGGCTGAGGTCGGCGAGATACATGCAGTGCAGAATTTTCAGCGGCATCTCCGCGAGGGGGCGGTAATCGGAGACGTTGGATCCCCAGAGGTAGAGGGATTGGAGTGGGGCTCTTGAGAGGGGACGGATGTCGATGAGCGCGGCGCATGCCGAGGCATTGAGATTTGTCAGGGGCGTGCCGGTCAAGGGTTTGAGATCGGCGATCAGGGTCTCGGCGATGGTGAGATCCTTGAGGGGGGCACCCTCGAGGCCGGCGAGGGTCTTGATTCTTGATCTGTAGAGATTGAGTGATTCGAGGGGGGCACCCTTGATGGCGCGGAGGTCTGTAATCGCGGCGTTGGTGAGGGATAAGGTTCGCAGGGGGCAACCCTCGATCCCGCGCAATGACTCCACGGGCGTTCCGTCGAGGATGAGGCGCTCCAGCGGCATGGCTTTCAGGGGAACCAGGGAGCGCACGCCGGTCCCGGTGAGATCGAGGTCGCAGATGGGGAGTTTCTCCAGGGGCGAGAGATCCTTGAGTCTGGCGTTGCCGGAGAGGTCGAGTTCGACCTTTCCATCGCGGATGAGGTGGCCGGCCTTCAGGGTCCCGTCGATGGAGTTTTTCCGCTTGAGTGCGTCGATCGCCGTGGCCACGTCGGCATCGCCGGTCCTGCGAGAGCGAATGCCGGCCTCGGCCAGGGCGGCGGCGATCAATGCCCAGGTGTTGGCAACCTTGGTTTGCGAGAAGCGGTTGGTGAAGACCGTTGCCTGTTCTCGCAGGACTGGCGCGAGGCTGGCCCCGAACTCCTTGCCCTGAACGGCATCGAGCAATTGATCGGTTGGCGCACGTTCGGAGCCAAAGCCGGCTTTATCCAGCAGCTGGCGGAGGGCGCGCTCGGCGTCACGTTCCAACGATTCTGACTGGGCGCTCTGGAGGGAGGCGAGGAGGTGGGCGGCCAGCGGGGCGTCGGCGACGTTGCGCAGGGTTTCGGTCGCCTCATCGACCAGGCCCGCGCGCAGCGCATCCAGGGCTTCCACGATCACCTTCTCCGTCTCGGTATAGCCCTTCAGGCGACGGGCCCTTTCGACCTCGGTGAGCGTGGCCACGTTCAGGGTTTCCTCGACAAAGCCCTTGCCGGCGGAGACTCGCAGGCGCACCTCGTTGCCGGTGACGCCTGCAACCGTGGCGGCGAAGGTGCCCCGCGGCGAAACGATCATGACCGTCTTGCCAACGTCTTCGCGGAAGGAGTCGCCGACCACGGTGGGCCATTTGAGGATGCGGAGCGCCTGGGCCGCGATGGCCTTCCAATCCAACGGCGCCCCATCGGGCCGTGGGTCATTTGCGAGCTTTTGTGCTGCATCCGTGTCGTTATCCAGCAGCGCCTTGGCGAGGCGGTCGAGCGGGTCTTGGCCCATGCGCACGGGTTCCGCGGCGGGCGAGGACCACAACCCGCACATCATCGTACCGAGGCACGCCACACGCAGAAAAATGGCACATGGTATCGGTCGCATGGAGCATCCCTCTTTACTCATGGTTATCGGATGCGCATCGGGGCGATGGCGGGCGGCATCAATCGAACCATTCGTCCTCGGGGTCAAAGGGCGGCATGCAGACGTTGGCGATGCGGAGATTTCCGATTGCGCGGTGGCGACAACCCGGCTTGATCATGATCGCGGTCATGGGGCGCACGGGGATCCGCTCGCCGTCGAGTTCGACGTGGCCTTCTCCCTCGAGCACGAGATAGATCTCGGTGAGACTCTTGTGGTAGTGGGGGCGGCTGTCGGCGGAGATATCGACGCGGTGGATCGTGGCCGTGGTATTGCCGGGCACGGCGAAGCCGCGGCGGGTCGTGCCGCAGGGGCAGGGCTGGGGCTGGATCTCGTCGAGCTGGGCGACCAAGTAGTGTGTCACGCGCCCATGCTGTGGCGGGCCGGGTATGGGGGCGAGGATTTCTTGAACGGTTGGGGGCGGCGGGAGGCTGCGGGCGCCATCTGGGTGGGGTTTGGCCCAGCGCAAACGATGCGGGTCGCCCGGTTTAGTTTGTGGCCGCCGGGGTGGTAAATTTTGCGACGGGACTTGAAAGCATTGGGCAATGCGTAAGGTGGGATTATGGGAGCGAACAGATTTTCTCATCCGGAGAGCGTTGTCGAGACCGACTGGCTGCACGAGCATTTGGAGGATCCGGAGATTCGCATTATCGAGAGCAACGAGAATCCGTTGCTCTATGGCATGGGCCACATACCGGGGGCGATCCACGTCGGCTGGCGCGACGATCTTCAGGATCCCATCATCCGTGACTACGCTAGCGCGGATAGCTTTTGCGCCCTGTGTGAGCTCCACGGCATCACGCCTGACACCACCTGTGTTTTTTACGGTGACAAGGCCAATTGGTGGGCCTGCTATGCGCTCTGGGCCTTCAGGCTCCTCGGCCACGAGAAGGTCAAGGTCCTGAACGGCGGCCGTGACAAGTGGGTCCGGGAACGCCGGCCCATCACTCGCGAAACGCCCCGCCATCCCCGGGCGCATTATCCCATTTCCGCCCGGCGGTGCGACGGCGAAATCCGCGCCTTCTTCGAGGATGCCATGGCTTTCAGCCGTGCCGGAGGACATCTGATCGACGTCCGTACCCCGGGTGAGTTCTGCGGCGAACTGACCCACATGCCCAACTATCCCCAGGAGGGCACTTTGCGCGGCGGGCACATTCCCGGCGCGCGCAATGTCCCCTGGGAGGTCGCCGTCAACAGCGACGGCACTTTCAAGTCCGTCTACGAGCTGCGCAAGATCTACCTGGAGCAGGTGGGTCTCAGGCCGATCCGCGAGGTCATCGTGTATTGCCGCATCGGCGAGCGCTCGAGCCACACATGGTTCGTGCTCACCTACCTGCTCGGTTTTGACGCCGTGCGCAACTACGACGGGTCGTGGATGGAGTGGGGCAACCGCGTGCAAGTTCCCATCGAGAGGGGCAGATAACGCCCCGCGCCTCGGTTGAGGCGCAGGGCGCGCGTTCATCCATCTCGCTGCGCCTTGCGGAAGGATCTCGGGCTACACCGGAACCGTCGCCGGAAGCGGGTGGCGAAGTACTGGCTGGAGCCGAACCCGCAGGCGATGGCGATATCGGTGATGGGGCGTTGGGGTTCCGCGCGGAGGATGCGCGCGGCGTGGTCGAGGCGGCAGCGATTGAGGTGTTCCATGGGGCTGGTGTTGGTGATGGCGTGGCAGTGTTCGGTGAACGCGGTCACGCCCATGCCGCAGTGGCGCGCCATGCGCTGGAGCGTCCATGGCCCATCGAGGGATGAGGGGTTAGCCTCGATATCGCGAAGGAAAAGCTCAACGGTACGGTGGCGGGAGGTGAGGGCGGGGTCGTGCGAACTCTGCTGGGCGCGGAGGGCGTCGAGGATCCCGAGCAAGAGCTGATTGAGAAGGATGAGCGTGCGGGAGATGGCGCCGGGGGATCTGATGTCGGTGATGCATGGGGCGATACCGCGAAACGCGGCGGCGATATCGGGCGTGGCGGACCAGACCGGGTGCTCGCAGCCGCGCAGTTTACGGGTGAGTTCGGCGAGATCGGGTTTGGCCAAGAGCACCCACCGGGGCCAGCGCCATTCCTGGCTGGGGCGGCGGACGCCGACGTCGAGAATGAGCCAGTACAGGCGGCCGGGCCCTATGTTGGGGTCGCCCAGCGTGTGGAGCTGCCAGGGGCGGGTGACGGTGAAGTGGCCCGCGCGGATGGGGTGGCGGCGGCGGTCCACGGTGAAGGTCATGGCGCCGGTTTCGAGGAATACGATTTCGATGCCTTCGTTGCGGTGGGGTTCGAGCCCCCAATCCTGCGGTCCTCGGGCGTCCCAGAAACCGATGCTGCTGAGGCCGGGCAAGACGTCGCGGGCGAGGGCGGAGCCCGGATAGTGACCGTGGGTGAGGGCATGGAACTGGATCTTGTGGCGCTCGATGGCGCGGCGCTGGGGGAGGCAGCGGTCGATGCCGTAGGCGGCGTGGCCGGTGCGGTAGATCGGCCCCGGGCGCGATTTCACGAATGTTAGATATTCTTCGCCGAAGGGAAGTGCAAGACGGAATGGGGGCGGGGCATCTATCCTGCTGATATGAGACGATCTCTTGCAGCAACGTGCCTGATGTTGGGCCTACCGATGGTGCCGATCGCCGATACCGTGGCCGAGGAGGGGGCGCCGGGGGCGCCGGCGGAGGCGGTGAAGGGGTGGCAGGAACTTCGCTTCGGGATGTTCATCCACTGGGGTCCGGTGAGCCTTACCGGCCACGAGATTGGCTGGTCGCGGGGCAAGGAGACGCCGATCGAGGAGTACGACGCGTTGTACAAGCGATTCAATCCGACGAATTACGTGGCGGCGGATTGGGTGTCGGTCGCGAAGGCAGCGGGGATGAAATACGTGGTGCTCACGACGAAGCACCACGACGGGTTCTGCCTGTGGGACACGAAACAGGGCGAATACAATATCATGCGGTCGCCGTTTGGCCGGGACGTCGTGAAAGAGCTTGCGGCGGCATGCCGGGAGGGGGGCATACGGTTTGGCACATACCATTCCGTGTGCGACTGGTGGCACGCGGATTATCCGCTGGGCAGCCCGGGGGGCAAGACACAGAAGCCGAATCCGGATCTCGGGAGATACGTGACGTATCTGCGCGCACAGGTGACGGAACTGGTGCAGAACTATGGCCCGCTGCTGCTCATGTGGTTCGACGTGCCGCAGGTGGTCGGACCGGAATACGGCATCGAGACCGTGAGGATGCTCCGCGGTCTGCAGCCGGACATCGTGATCAACAACCGGGCCTACAGCAGGGGGAAAGGGCCGCCGGTGGGCGACTTTGATACGCCAGAGCAGCGTGTCGGCGCGTTCCAGATCGATCGGCCGTGGGAAACGTGCATGACCATCTGCCACCAGTGGTCATGGAAGCCGGACGACAAGATGAAGTCGCTCCAGGAGTGCATACACGCTCTGGTGCGAACCGCCGGGGGTGACGGAAATTTTCTGTTCAACGTGGGACCCATGCCGGATGGGCGGATTGAGGCACGGCAGGTGGAGCGGCTCAAGGAGATGGGCGACTGGCTGAAACCGCGTGGCGAGGGCATCTACGCGACGCGCGGCGGGCCATACAAGCCGGGCCCGTGGGGCGCATCGACGCGGAAGGGGAACCGGATCTTCCTGCACGTTTTGAAGTGGCCGGATGCGGGCGATCTCGTGCTGCCGGCGTTGCCCGCCAAGGTCAAGACGGCGGCGCTCGTGGGCGGCGGTTCGGCGGATGTCCGGTCCGTGAACGGAGGCTTGCTCGTGGCCGTGATGCCAGATAAGCGCGACCCGTTCGACACGGTCATCGCCATGGAGATCGAAGGTGACGCGATGGGCCTGGCGCCGATCGCGACGACGGAGCCCACGCTGTCTGAGGGGGCCAAGGCAAAGGCGTCGGGGTACTTCCAAAAGGACTGGCATTACGCGCCTGGCAGGGCTTTGGACGGGGACGAGGGGACACGCTGGGCGACCGATGCAGGGACGAAGTCGGCGTGGATCGAGATCGATCTGGGAACCGAGAGAGAGTTTTCGCGGGTGAGGGTGCGCGAGTGGGACGGCGATCCGGGGAGGATACAGGCATTTGAGATCAAGGTGCCGGAGGGTGCCGGATGGAAGGCGATCGCGCGGGGTGAGTCGTGCGCGAGGGAGGTTCGGCTCGATCCTGTCAGGGCGCAAAAAGTCAGGCTGGAGATATTGAAGGCGCGCGAGGGGCCGACCATTTCAGAGATTGAAATCCTCAAGTAGGGGGCGAAGGATGACATCGCGCGAGAGGGTGCTGGCGGCAATTGACCACCGGGAACCGGATCGGGTTCCGGTGGACCTTGGGGCGACGCCGAGTTCGGGGATATCGGCGATGGCATACGGGCGCCTGAAGCGGCATCTCGGGATGCGGGGGGGGCGAACGCGGATCTATGATGTGGTCCAGCAATTGGCGCAGCCGGAGGACTCTGTGCTGGATCATTTTGGCGTCGACGTCGTGGACGTGGGCCGGATGTTCAACACGGGCGATGGCGATTGGTACGACACGGAAATGGCGGATGGACAGGCGGCGCAATATCCAGTCTCGTTCCGGCCCGAGAGAAATGCGGATGGCTCCTATTCGGCGAGGCATCCCGATGGCAGCGTGATTGCCCGGATGCCCGCGGCTGGGGCCTTCTTCGATCAGACGTGTTATCCGTGGCTCGATGGCTATCCGGCGGACATCCGGGCGGCATTGCCGGATGCATGGGGGCGCGTGCTGTGGGCGGCGTTCGCGCATAGTCCGTGGGACCACGCGGGCGAGCCCGACTTTTGGCAGGCGCTGCGGGCGCGGGCACTGGAACTGCGTCGCACGAGCGATCGCGCCCTCATGGTCGTGTGCGGATGCAATCTTTTCGAGTGGGGGACATTCCTGCGGCGCCTGGATTACTTTCTGATGGACCTCTATGAGGAACCGGCGTGCGTCGAGGCGCTCTTGGATGCGCTGATGGAGCGGCATCTCGCGGGATTGGAAAAAGTGTGCGAGGCGGTGGGGGACGTGTGCGATATCCTTCGCTTTGGCGACGACCTCGGCATGGATAGCGGGCCCTTCATGCCGCCCGAGAAGTACCGGAGGTTTTTCAAGCCGCGGCACGCGAAACTGTGCGATTACGTCCATCGGCACAGCAAGATGAGAACATTCCTCCACTGCTGCGGTTCGATCCACGCGCTCCTGCCGGATCTGATCGGCGCGGGATTCGAGGTCATCAATCCGGTTCAGACCAACTGCCGGGACATGGAGCCGGGGCGGCTCAAGAGGGAGTTCGGGCGAGACATTTGCTTTTGGGGCGGGGGATGCGACACGCGGACGGTGCTGAATCGTGGGACGCCGGATGAGGTGCGGGCTCACGTGAGGGAGCGCCTGGAGGTATTCGCGCCGGGTGGCGGATTCGTTTTCAATACGATCCACAATATCCTGCCCGAGGTCCCGCCGGCGAACATCGTGGCGATGTACGAGGCGCTGGCGGCATTCGGGCGGGCATAGCGGAGGGCATGACATGAAGCGGTACGGGATGGTCATAGGGGTCAAGGCCGAGAGACTGGAGGAGTACAAGCGCCTGCATGCGGCCGTGTGGCCGGGCGTGCTCTCGAAGATCGCGGAATGCCACATCCGGAACTACTCCATCTATCTGCGGCGCCTGCCGGACGGGAATCACTATCTCTTCAGTTACTTTGAATACGGCGGCCGCGATTTCGCGGCCGACATGGCGAAGATGGCTGCCGACCCAGAGACGCAGCGATGGTGGGCCGTGTGCGGCCCGTGTCAGATGCCATTGGCGGACAGGGCCAAGGGCGAGTGGTGGGCCGACATGGAAGAGGTCTTTCATTTCGACTAATCTGGCACTGGCGGAGCGCTTTGGCCCTGCGGCCCGTTGAGAAGGGTCATCGGAGCCCGTGCTGGTTCGCCGCCGCGAATCTCCAGCGGGCGGGCCCGCGGCCTGAGCGTGTCGCAAAACCTCTGAGCGGAGCCGCCTGGCACAGGCGGCCTACAAATTTTGTAGGGCATCTCTGTGAGATGCCGTGCATTGTAGCGCGCCGCACACCATTGGACGTCCCCTCTACCATCAGATGGGCATTGATTGTTGGGTGTTCCGTGTTGGGCGTTTGAGTTTTGAGACAGCCTCGCCTCGCTGGCCGAGTTGGCCCGGGTGTTGCGCGGCTGGTGAATCGCGGACGCCGGGGACGGCGTCCCTCCCAACTGATACTGAGACGCCATCGTGGAGGTGATGATCTGGCGTTGTCGTCGAGTGGTGATGCCCGTTGCGCCGCTTGGGTGCGTGGCGCTGGAGCGGGCATGCCGACTCGACGCGCGAACCACGTTCCGCTACGCTGCTGCCATGGTCGGATTGGCCGGGGCTCTTGAATTCGCGCGGGGGTTGTTTCTGGTGGCCGGATTAGCGGTGGCCGCCTTTGCGGCAAATGCCAATGCGGGCGGCGACTACTTCAGCGTCACCTACCCGCCTTCGTCCGAGACAAACGTGCTCCAGGTTGGCGTGACCTACACGCTCTGGATTCCGGGCGGAACTGGGGAGATGCGCGGGCTTATCGTTCATCAGCACGGATGCGGGGTGGGCGCGTGCAAGGGCGGTGCGACTGCGGCATACGACCTGCACTGGCAGGCGCTCGCGAAGAAGTGGAGATGCGGCTTGCTCGGCCCTTCCTATCACCAGGAGGAAAAGCAGAACTGCCGGCTGTGGTGCGATCCCCGGAATGGTTCCGACAAGGCATTTCTGAGATCGCTTCGCGATCTGGCGGTTCAGTCGAAGCACCCGGAACTGGAGCGGGTGCCCTGGTGCCTGTGGGGCCATTCGGGCGGCGGATTCTGGGCGAGCCTGATGCAGGTGATGCACCCGCAGCAGATCGTGGCGATCTGGTTTCGGTCGGGCACGGCATACAGCGCGTGGGAGAGGGGCGAGGTGCCGAGACCCGAGATTCCGGCGGCGGCACTCGGTATTCCAATGATGTGCAACCCCGGCACCAAGGAGCGGGATCACGAGCGATTCAAGGGGGCGTGGGAGGGGCTGACGGCGATGTTCCGCGCATACCGCGCCGAGGGGGCACCGATTGGTTTCGCCCCCGATCCAAACACCAGCCACGAGTGTGGTGACAGCAGGTATCTGGCCATCCCGTTCTTTGATGCGTGTCTGGCGATGCGCTTGCCGGACAAGGCCGGCGAGCAGCTCAAGGCGGTCGATTTCCGGCGATCGTGGCTTGCTGGGATGCCGGGGGATGAGCCGGGTCCGGCAGATCAGTTCAGCGGTGACGCGAAGACATCGGTGTGGCTGCCAGATGCGCGGGTTGCAAAGGCGTGGATGGAGTATGTCATCGCGGGCGAAGTTGCCGACACCACGCCTCCGCCCGCGCCATCAGGTGTGAGCGCCACCCCGAAGCCAGACGGGGCGGTGGAATTGACGTGGGGCGCAGAGGCAGATCTCGAGAGCGGGATTCAGGCCTTCGTGATCCAGCGAGACGGGAAGGAAGTCGGGCGAGTTCCCGAGAAGGGATTGACGAAGTTTGGCAAGCCACTGTTCCAAACCATGTCGTACCACGACACGCCCGAGGCGCCGTTGCCAGAGATGCGCTTTGTTGACAAGGCCGTCTCCGGTGGCGGGAGCCACGAGTATCGGGTGTTGACGTTGAATGGTGTCGGTCTGACTTCAGGGCCGAGCGATGCTGTGCGCAATTGAAAGAGAGCGGTCACCAGGAGATGCCACCATGAAACACATGTACCTAGTCCCCCGACTCCGACCGGATCGGATCAATGCACCGGGGCGGTCATCAGCCGTTGCGCGGGTTGCGGTCGCCGTCATCCTGTCGATGGCGGGCTTGGCCCATTCCGGTCAACCGGATGCCGTCGCACAGGCCAAGAAGGCCGGGAAGACTGGGGCGCGTCTCGTTGGCGTGGCTGCGATCTGCCAGCCGCCTGGCGCGCGCGCCGAAGACATGGAAAAGTGGATCGATGCCGCCGCGTTGAACAAGCCGGACATCATCCTGTTGACCGAGGGCTGCATGCACAACACGCCCCGCAACGCGACCCGCGAGGAGAAGGACGCGAAATCCGAGCCGTTGCCGGAACCCGGGCCGATCACCCGATTGCTCTCTGGCAAGGCGAAGCAGCACCATTGCTACATCATCGGCAGCTACTGGCGAAAGAACACACAAGGTCCTGGCCGCTTCAACAGCGCCGTGCTGATCGATCGCGCTGGAGACGTGGTGGGTTACTACGACAAGAAATTCCCCACCATCGGGGAAATGGAGGGGGGCGTTCTTCCGGGGCGCGGCGCGGTTGTTTTTGACACCGACTTCGGGCGCATCGGTGCGCTGATCTGTTTTGACCTCAATTTCGATGAGCTATTGGCGGAGTACAAGAAGAAGGGCGCCGAGCTGCTGTGTTTTCTGTCGAACTATCGCGGGGGGGTGCGCGTCCCGGCCATCGCCATGCGAAACCAGTGTTTCATCGCGAGCGCGGTGCCGGACGAGAATGGCGTGATCGTCGATCCGCTCGGTCGGACGCTCGCCGAATCGAGCCACTACGGGCGCATCATATTTGCCCGCATCAATCTCGACAGTCAGTTGATCCACATCGACTTTAACGTAGACCGCGTTCGGCTCATGAAAGAAAAGTACGGCCCGGCGGTGAGCGTCGAGGTCGCCAGCCCAGAGGCCTACTATTTCATTTCGTCGCTCCATCCGGACAAGTCGATTCAGGACATGATCAAGGAGTTTGAGATCGAGACCCTCGATCAGTATCTGGATCGCTCGCGGTCAGTGCGATTGCAGCATCTGCCCAAAGGGGAGTGATGGCCTCTGGCGGGCGAGTCCCTTTGTGCATCGATGGTTCGAGATATCACTCCAGCTCTGGCGGCACCGCGCCGTAGCCCCATGGGGCCTTGAAGGGTAGGGGGGGAGGTGGTTGGGGCACCGGGCCGGGTGTCATCTGGTTGGCCAATTCGATGCCGGTGTTGGCCATTTGGCGGCCGGCGGTGATTTCCAGGTTGCTGTAGGAGGAGAGCCGCGTTTCGTAGCCGCCGCCGTGGGGGCCGAACGCCTGCTCGGTGGGGACGTATCCGACGACGCCGTTGGCCAGCTCGACAGGGAAGGTGAATGGGAACTTGCTGCCCTTCTTGATGTCGAGCCCGTACTGCACGAAATACTCCGCCGGGTTTGTCACGAACACAGCGGGGCCAACCTGCACCGCCTGCACCTCGACCTCCACTTCTGGACGCACCTTCATCAGGGAATCCAGCAGCACGGTCTCTTTGGCGAAGGTCCATTCGGTCGCTCCGACCTCTTTCGGGTCTTTTTGAACCAGCTCGAGGGCCTTCTTCACCTTCTCCGGCGAAGGTGCGCGGCGTTTGATGTTCCAAACCTTCTGTCGCACATCCAGTGGCACATCGCCGGACGCGCCGCGGCGGATCAGCAACAGGGTTTTGAATGCCTCCGCTCCGACGCGGCCACCGACGATCTGGCACCATTCCTCGGGGGCGGGGTTCTGGAACTTGGCGAGGTTATCCACTTGCGTCACGTCGCCGCAGGGTCCTTGCATGAAGACCACCGGCAGGGCGGCGTTGCCGGTTGCGCCGCGCAGCGTCTGTTCCATGGCCCAGACCCAGTTTGCCGAGATGCCGCCGGGGGCGGTCGTCGCGTGGCACGCATAATTGACCACCACCCCGAGCAGATTGCCCTTCGCATCCCAGGCGCCCACGACGCCGACTTGCGGATCGGTGGGTCCCGCGTAACCGACGATATCGGGATTGCCCACGCCGGGATGCGAGAAGCTCAGGCCGTTCTTCATGCGCAGGCGGCGGTTGAACGCGACCTTGTCCTCGTGTCCATAGCCGACGGCGAGCTTCGCTTCGGCGCGCATGTCGTTGGCGGCCGCGACGGCCTCGACGATCTGGCGCTTCAGCCGCAGCGTGTAGCCGGGATCCGAGACAATGGATTTGTTGTAGACGAGATCCTTGACCAGCGGCGAGGCGTTGTCGAAATCGCCTGGTTCGCCCATGCCGATGGGCCCGGAGGAATGCGAGTGCGAGGCACCGACGAGCACGCACTCTGGCGTGATGCCGCAGCGTTTCTGAATCTCTGCGCGCGCGTCCTTCACCAGGCTGCGGGTCACGAAGAGGATATCGACCCCGACCAGGGCGACGCGCTGCTTGCCGTCGGCGAAGACGGCGGCACGGACCTTGCACGGATCGTGGAATGCGCGGTGATAGCTCTTGCCGTATCCGCCGGGGGCCTCCATGCCGATGTCCGGTGTGATGTCGCGCTCGGCGAAGCCGGCCTTTAGTGTCGCGGGGGCGTCGGCGGGCTTCTGGGCGAAGGCGGAGGTCGCAAGTATCGCTGCGGCGCTGATTGCGATGGGCATGAGGGGTAGATCTCGGCGCATGGGTTGATTCTGAAGGCTCGTCATCAAGTTGCAAGGCTCGTCCTGAAACGTGGGCTAACCAATAGATTTAAACCACGGATATCGTTCATGGCACGGGCAAGCCCGAAACGTTCGGGCACGAGGGCCAAGGAACCTGCTCGCGGGCGATTCGAATCGCGCGCAAGCGCGCTCCTGCGCTCGATTTCTCTTCCCGGTCGTCCGGCGGCCACCGGGCACAGCTGGCTCACGCTTCCCGCTGCAGCTTTGACAAGTGTCGGGCGATGGCTTTCTCCTTGACCTAGGCAACACCGGGGAGTCAGCATTTTTTTGCGCCCAGCGCATTGTCACGGGGCGTGGCAGGAAGGAGATTCACCATGGACACGAAGGTCTCCCGGAGATGTTTCTTACAAACCACGGCCACGGGATTGCTGTCGTCGGGCGCGTTGCTCGCGATGGCCCAGCGGCTGTCGGCCGCACCGCCCGAACTTGGCCTCAGATCGAAGATTCGGGTGGGCAAGATCTATCTCGGTCGGCCCCGCGGTGGCTGGCCCACGCCGTTGCTCGATCTCGAGGCCGAGATTCGGCGTTTTGAGGCCGAGATGGCGAAGCTGCCCGGCCTCGGGGATATCGAGTTTATTGATTGCGGGCTGGTCAGCGATGCCGCGCAGATCGCGGGAGCTCGGGAGAAGTGCAAAGATGCCAGCGGCCTTCTTGTGGTCCATCTCAGCATCGGGACCGCGCCCCTGATGCAGGCCCTGATGGAGTCGAACATCCCGATGGTGATATTCTCCATGCCCTACAGTGGGCACGAGTGGCACGTCGTCGCCGGCTGGCAGCGCGAAGGTCGGCTGGTCGATGTGCTTCCCAGCAGCCGGTACGAGGACATCGCCGTGGCGGTCCGGCCGTTTCGGGCCGTGCAGCGATTGCGCGAGACGCGCGTCCTCCACGTCAGCACGCGGGAAGCCAATGCCGAATATTGCGGTTCCATCCGGGAGAAGTTTGGCACGGAGATCATATCGCTTGGACTTGCCGACCTGCAGAAGGCGTATCAGGAGGTGGATCAGTCGGAGGCCCGGGCAGACGCCGAGCGATGGGCCGCCGAGGCGGAGAAGATCGTCGAGCCCGGGAAGGACGACATCCTGAAGGGCTCGGTGATGTACGTCGCGATGCGGAATCTCCTCGCGCAGCACAACGCGCAGGCGATAACCATGAATTGCCTCGGGATGGGCCTGATCGATCGCGGCATGGGATACCCGTGCCTTGGCTTCGTGCGTTTCAACAACTGCCTGTTGGCGGGAGTCTGCGAGGCGGACTTGAAATCCACCATGACACAACTGATCTTCACCTATCTCGTTGGCCGAACCGGCTTCGTGACGGACCCGGTGTTTGACCTCTCCACCAGCAGCATCATTCACGCCCATTGCGTCGCCGCCACTCAGATGGAAGGCCCGTCGAGCAAGCCCGCGCCCTACCACATCCGCACCCATCTGGAGGACAATCGCGGCGTGTCGCTCCAGGTGAGGATGCCGGTCGGTGGCAAGATCACGATGGCCCGGCTGATCGGGACGGACAAACTGCTCTTCAGCACGGGGGACGCTATCGATAGCCCCTTTGTGGATCGCGGTTGCAGGAGCAAGCTCACGATGCGGGTCGAGAATCCCGACCGGTTCCTCGCGAACTGGTCGTGCGGTCTCCACCGCGTCATCTTCTACGGCGACCATGGTCGCGACGTTGCGCGCTTCTGTCGGCTCACGAAGATCCGCATGCTCTACGAAGGGGTCGATGATCTCAGAGATGTCGAGGGCCTCGAGTGGGAGCCCCGCGTGCACGCATAGCCGGCGTCGGCACGACTGCCCGAGGCGATTGCGTTTCGTTTGAAGGTGACCGCAAGGGTCGGGCGGTCCAGCGCCCGCTCTCGTGCGCGGAGCGGATTTCCCACGTTTGTGTTTCATCGGCGCGGCGGCGCCACGCTGCCAGACAATCGCGTGGGCTCTTTTGCCGAATCGGGAACGCCCTGACCTCGTCTCAACGGGTAGAAATGGAGTGAGAACAGAGATGAAAAAGCTAGCTGCAATCGTATTAGCGTGTTGTGCGTTGAGCACGGCGGCGATGGCGCATGGCGGCTTCAGCCTGTCGTTTGGATATAGCGACTGCGGTCGTTCGTATTATCGGCCGCACTACTACGGCTACTCCCGCGCGCCGGTGATCGTCTATCGGGCCCCGTCGTACTGTTATCGACCGTGGTATGGGGACCGATACTACTATCGGTATAACAGCTGGGATCGGCCGTGGGGGCGCCATCACCATCGCCATCACCATTGATCCTATAGCCGAAGCTAACGGCCATTAGGAGTGGGCCCCGAATCGGCAATCGGCCAAGAGAGAGCCGGACCGATGAGGGGCCTTGCCGTTGTGCGGATCGGGCGGTCACCCGTCGTCTGCGGACTTGGATCGTGCGCCCTTGACCGGGACGTTGTCGATGAGCCGGGCCTTCCCCAGAAAGATGGCGGCGCAGAGCCTGCCGTTGGCGACCTCGGCATAATCGACGCGGAATCCCTGACGTTTCAGCAGGCGGCGGGCTTCGGTGGCCGCGCGACTGGGGCCCAGCTTGGCGGCGGCGGCGAGCGCGCGGTGGAAGTGGGGCGCTCGGGCGCGCTCGGCGGGAGTGATGTATCGGTTGCGCGAACTCATGGCGAGGCCGTCGGGCTCGCGGGTGGTGGGGGAGATGATCAGGCGAACGGGGAAATGGAGATCGCGGATCATTCGGGCGATGACATCGCATTGCTGGGCGTCCTTTTGGCCGAACACGGCGACGTCGGGCAGGACGATGTTGAAGAGTTTGGCGACGACGGTCGTCACGCCACGGAAGTGAGTGGGCCGCGAGGTGCCGCAGCGACCTCGGGATTGTTGGGTTTCCTCCACCCAGGTGGAGTGATCGGCGGCGTACAATCCTGCCGGGGCGAAGAGGACATCGGCGCCGAGGCGGCGGCACGCGGTGGCATCTCGGCGAAACGTGCGCGGGTAGGCGGCGAGATCCTCGCGTGGGCCGAACTGGGTTGGGTTGACGTAGATCGAGACCACCACGACGTCCGCAGCGCTGCGCGCGCGGCGGATCAGGCTCAGGTGGCCGGCGTGCAGGGCCCCCATGGTCGGGACGAATGCGATGCGGAGACCCCGCCGCTTGCAACCGCGGGCGAACGATTGCATTCTTGCCGCCGAACGAATCACGCGCATAACAGGTCATTCTTATGCCAGAGAACTACATCCAGCAACTGTTTGCCGAGCGCATCGGCGGCGCCGGGTACGGCAAGGGCACGGCGATATACAAGTTTGAGAAGATCAAGCGGGCCAAGGCGGAGGCGCGCAAGGCGCATCCGGATACGGAGCTGTTGGATCTGGGGGTGGGGGAGCCCGATGAGATGGCTTTTCCCGAGGTGGTGGACACGCTGGCGGCAGAGGCCAGGCGGCCCGAGAACCGCGGCTATGCGGACAACGGCGACGAGATTCTCAAGCGATCGGCGGCCCGCTACATGAGGGATGTGTGCGGGGTCGAGATCGATCCCGCAACGGAGGTGATACATTCGATTGGATCGAAGGCGGCGCTGTCGATCCTGCCGGCGTGTTTCATCAACCCGGGCGACGTGGCGCTGATGACGAGCCCGGGATATCCGGTTTTTGGAACGCACGCGAAGTACTACGGGGGCGAAGTCTACAACCTTCCGCTTCGCGAGGAGAGCGGCTACCTGCCCGATCTCGACGCGATACCGCGGGACGTGCTGGGGCGCGCGAAGACGCTCGTGCTGAACTATCCGAACAACCCGACGGGCGCCAGCGCGACGCCGGAGTTCTTTCGGCGCGTGGTGGAGTTTGCCGTGCGGAACCGGATCGTGGTGATCCACGATTTTGCGTACGCGGCGCTCGTATTCGAGGGACGCCCACTGAGTTTCCTGTCGGTGCCGGGGGCGAAGGACGTGGGGATCGAACTCCATTCTGCCAGCAAGAACTTCAACATGACGGGTTGGCGGTGTGGTTTTGTGGCGGGCAATCCGAAAGTCGTGCGGGCCTACGGGGACGTGAAGGACAACAGCGACTCCGGCCAATTCTTGGGGATCCAGCACGCGGTGGCGTACGCATTCGATCATCCCGAGATCACGCGGGCGATTGCGGCGAAGTACTCGCGGCGGATGGACCTGCTCGTGCCGGCGCTGAAGCGCCTGGGTTTTTCGGCGAAGAAGCCGAAGGGTTCGTTCTTCCTGTATGTCCGTGCACCAAAGGCGATCGTGCGGGGCGGAGAGCGGGTCGCATTTCAGGCGGCCGAGGATTTCAGCCAGTTCCTTATCCGGGAGAAGTGCATCTCGACGGTGCCATGGGATGATGTCGGCGCCTACATCCGCTGGAGCGTGACCTTCCAGGCGGCGGGCGAGTCCGAGGAGCGCAGGGTCGTGGCCGAGGTGGAGCGCCGGCTCTCGGATCTCAAGCTGGAGTTCTGATCCGTGGCGGCTGGCATAGTGCCGCGGCCATTGGATTTCTCGCGGTCCGGGACCGGAAGGCCGCTCGGCCCGAGCGAGCTGGCGCGGATGGCGGGGCGCACGCCGTTTCTGCATTGGTTGCTGACGACCGAAGGGCTGACGACCGCGGCGCTGGCGGCGCGGTGCGGATGTCGACTTCGCAGCCAGCGAGAGGTTGGCGTGGTCGGCGGCAGGCTGGCGAGGCGGCATCTGCTACTGGACGGCATGGGTCGGGCGGTGGAGTGCGCGGAAGTCAGGATGGGGACGGGACACGCGGCATGGGCCACGCTCCGTGAGGCGCTGGGCCCGTGGCTGGCCGCTGGGGGTTGGCGGCTGCGCAAGCGCCAGATCCGGCCCATGGCTTTCCCGAACCATGGAGCGTGGCTCCAGGTTTTCCCCGAAGGGAGATCATGGCTTGAGGTGTTTGGGCGGAGCTATCTCCTTGATGCTTCGCTTGGGGGGGAGGGGGTGTGCCTCGAGGTTATCGAGGCATGGAATCCGGCGATCGTCGGGTGGTGATTGAGTGTCGTCCGCTGCGGCCCGCATTCTCTCTCACGGAGCCGCGGAGGTCCGATCAAGGCTCCGTCGATGGGGGTGAAGGGCGCGAGCCCCGGCCATTTGCCGGGATGTTTTTGAGCTTCTCCAGCAAGAAGCTAAATAGGTCAGGATACCTCATCTTCGCGAAGTCGTTGTTGTAATTGATCTCGTGCTCGATGCCGACCGTGTTGAGTCGCCCCTCGAGCCCCGCGCCGAAGTTGGCGGAGTGGGGCGGGTCTTTGTAGGGCTGGCCGAGGCGCGGCGGGTTGTCGTAAAAGAGCAGCACGGGCGGATCATCGGAGGTCGCGAGAGCATACGGCGAGAACTCCTGAATCCACGGCAGCAACGCCTGCCGCTTTTCCAGGAACTCCTGCATGCTGCCCAGGGCGAAAGCGTGGTTGCCGTATTGAATGTTGGGAATCCACGCGAGCATCTGCTGCGGGTCGAGCGTGGTCTGCGGAACGAAGGCCAGCACGCAGCGCAGTCGGGTGGATTCGCGGGCGATGGGATCGTTGCATGCCGCATCGGCCATGTCGGGGTGAAACGCCAGCCACAGGGCGGTGAAGCCGCCCGCTGAACCGCCGCAGCCACCGATTCGGCCTTTGTCGATATGCCATTCGACGGCCTTGCTGCGCACAAATTGCAAAGCGCGGGCCGCATCGTCGAGGCACACCTTCACCGGCGGGGCGACCTTTTCCGCGGCCGCATCCCCGATGAACCGGTAATTGATCGACGCGACTGAGATCCCGTTTTCAAGGCACTGTGCCAGAAAGTCGGGATTCGCCTTGTCCCCCGTCATCCATCCCCCGCCGTGGATGAAAAACAGCAGCGGCGCGGCCCGCTCTACCTTTGCCTGATAAAAATCCAGGACTTGGCGCTCGTGCTTGCCATACGGCACGTCTGACAAAGCCGACTTCGGGGCCGCGGGTGTCTGCGCTTTAAGGTGGGGCGCGATCACGACGGCCGCGGAAGTCAGGGCAAGGGCGCAGAGCTGGGATCCCCGTGGCATATGATGTCGCGAACGTCGCGCATCACCGAACCGAGCTTTGGCGAGGGTTCGGTGGATGGGCTGGTTCGGGTTCATCTTAGGTGTCTCCTAATCCAGGTCGGGTCGCGTCGGCAGTCGACGACGGCGTGGACGCGGACAAGGTCGCTATCCAGGGTGTAGAAGACCGCGAGCGGAAACCTCCGCGAAAGTAAGCGGTGGTACTGGCGGTAGGCGACTCGATGGATCCCGGCGTAAACCGCTAGGGAATCGATGTCGGAATACAGGCTGTCGAGGAAATAGGCTCCGAGACCAGCCTCGTGACTCTCGTAGAACCGAAAACCGTCGACGAGGTCCCCCTCCGCCTTGTCGAGGATTTCAATCCTCATGATGACTGGTCTCGAATCCGCTTCTTCGCGGTCTCCCAGTCAGTGAACCGCGCCTCTCCCGCATCGATCTGTCGCTTGCGCTCGTCGAGAAGCTCCTTGTGCCAATCGGCCACCGGAATGTCTCCCTCGTTCCTCGAAAGGTCCGCCCACAATGCCTCCATCGTGCGCAGCTTCTCCACAACGCTCATCTCCGCGAGTGGCAGCGTCACATCCATGCCAAAATCTTGCTTCGACCGGCGAGATTCGCAACTTCCAAATTTCCCGAACGAGTCTGTCGAAAAACTATCTCGAAGTCAGGGCATTTGTTGGCTCGAGGCGGCCGAGGGGTATCTATCGAATGGGATCGATGGATTTCTGCGGGCCGGACTCCCGCGGGCCGGCCAACGCGTCGCCGGTCAGTTCCATCTTCGGCCCTTTCCGGCAACTTTCTCGAGGTTGTGGACGATGCAGTAGAGCTTCCACTGGGTGTTTACCTTGGCCCGGCCCCGCAGCGTGAAGCGGTCCAGGCCCTTCTGGGCGGCGATGTTGGCAAACACCGGCTCGACGATGCCGAGCCGCCGCGAGTAGATCCTGCGCCCCTCGGGCGTGTCGATCTTCCGTTTCATGGCGTGGGTCAGCCCGGTCGTGCCCTGTCTATAGAAGATGCGCACCTGCCGGGATGTTTTCTGGCCGGGATTTCTCAGGCACTTTAGCCGAAGTCGGCATCGGTCGCACGCCCCCTGTGCGGCCCGGAAGCTGATGGCCATCGCCCCGTCGCGGTTCTTGAAGGTCGTCCCGCTGCGGTGCATGCGCACCCCGGCGGGGCAGATCAGCCGCCCGGAGCCCCGGTCGAAATGGAAGTCCGCTGGCACGAAGTGGCGCCGCCGGCTCCGGTACTGCATCTTGTGCTTGTCGGTCGGCCTCCGGTGGCGCCGGGCATCGGCGAAGCGCGGGTCCCGCGAGCGGAACTGCCTGTCGGGGATGTAGGCGTCGATCCCGGCGGCCGCGCAGGTCTTGAGATTCTCCACGGTATAGTATCCGGTGTCGGCGCTGACCACCGCCTCCTGCAGGGCGTCATCGCCCATGCCGGCGATCGCGAGGTTCACGGCCGCGCCCTCCAGCATCGGGGCGGCCGCGGCCCCGTCGTCGCCCTCCCCGAAGACCTCCGCGTGCACCACCACCTGGTGGGCGCCGTCCACGCACGCGTTGGCGTTGTAGCCCTGGACGATCCCGTGGGAGCTTTTCATCTTCGCCGACTCGTTGTCCGTCACGTTGGCCTGAACCTCCTCGCCCCGCCGACCGACCCGCGCCGGGTTCTCCGCAAGGAAGCGCTCGATCCTCTCGGCCTTCTTCTCCAGCCGCTCCAGGCGCCGGCGCTCCCCGCCGGGCCCGCCGCCTTCGCCACCGTCGATGCGCCGGTGTTCCTCCATCGCCTCCCGCACCAGCCCCCTGAGCTTGTCCCTCTTTCTGATCAGGTCGGACCGCTTGCCGCTCCACTCTTTGGACGCGTTCGACGACATCCTGCAGCCGTCGATGGCGAAGTGAGTCCCCCCGAGCAGCCCCTCCTCGGCGCAGACAAGCAGCACCTGAGCGAAGAGGTCCTCGATCCTCTCCTTGCCCATGCCCTCGATGAAGGCCGCGATCGTGCTGTGGTCCGGCCTCTGCCCGCAGGCCAGCGCCATGAAGGTGACGTTCTCCCGGCAGGCCGCCTCCAGCCGGCGCGAGCCGTTCAGGCCCCTCGCGTAGCCGAAGAGCACCACCTTGAGCAGCACCCTCGGGTCGTAGGCCCTCCGCCCGGTCTCGTCGTTCTTGAACTCCGCGTCGAACGCACTCAGGTCCAGCCGCTCCTCCACCACGTAGTGGATCGTGTGCTCCAGCGTCCCGGGCACCAGCTGCTCACTTAGTGACACCGGCACCAGCTGCGTCTGGGAGTAATCGCGGGGCTTGTATCTCGCCATCCCGGATACTAACTCGCCCGTTTGATCCGGACCAGAACAACCGCCCGAAAAAGGGGGTTTTTCGACAGTCTCAACGTCAATCGTGAGCCACGCGCGGCAGCGCGTTGGCTCCACGATCTTGTTGGCATTCGATTCGAATTGTTCCTTCCAAGTATGCCACCGTTCGCCCGGATATGAAGACGCGCTCGTTCTCAACCCGGCAGCGAAGGGTGCCCGTCCGCTTCGATAGCTGAAAAGCACTCATGGCGGACTTGTTCAAACGTTTAGCCCAATACGGTGCGAGCGTGCAATGTGCTGAACCCGTCACTGAATCTTCATCAACTCCATAATTCGGTGCAAAAAAACGGCTTACAAAATCCGCCGTCCGTCCCGGCGCAGTGACGATGACGCCCCGCAAATCAAGGGCCATCAATCGACGGAAATTTGGTGCCATTGCGATGATCTCTGCCTCGCTCTCGAATACAGCCATATAGTCCATCGCGCGATAGCATGCGCTTGGACGCGAGCCCAACGCCTCGATCATCTCAGCAGGAGTCTCGCAAGGGACACCAACCTGAGCCGGAAAATCAAGGGTCAAGAGTTCATCTTCCCGAACAACGTACAGTGGACCACTGCGTGATTGAAACGTGACCCGTGAGTTGCCCGAGCCGCTCAAAACAAACAAAACGTGGGCGGCGGCCAACGTGGCATGTCCGCAAAGGTCAACTTCCTTCGTGGGGGTAAACCAGCGCAGATCGTAATGGCCATCCCTCTCGACATAGAACGCCGTTTCGGACAGGTTGTTCTCAGCGGCAATCGACTGCAGCAATTCATCCGGCAACCAGTCATCGAGTGGGCATACAGCAGCGGGATTGCCCTGAAAAGGAGCCTCGGCAAACGCATCGATCTGGTAGATTGGGAGCTTCATGTCTTATGCCAACGCCGCGGATGAGGTGACCGCCTGATCGATCCCTCGAAATCATGCTGGTCGGGAGTGTTCTCCCGTGCCGGCCCGAAACGAGAGCTTCTCTGGCGGTTCACCTCGATCCGCTGGTTAGCCGTCATTTCAAATTCCTCAAAGTCACCGCTCCAATGAAGCTCAACAACAAGCAAAGTGGAACAACCATCCTAGCGATGGCCCACAGGCCGCTCATGGCCTCATGAAGGGAGGCCCACTTCACACCTTGGGCCTCTCTGTCAAACGCCCGTCGTGCAGGTCCAACGCACCATGCAACACAGTTGGCGAGCATTAACCCCAGGGGTAGGCTAGCAAAAAAAAGCGGCATCAGAAGCAGGAAGCTAGAAATGAAGGACGGGAAGCTGATGCCACCGCCCCAAAACTCGTGCAATCTCCCAGCGTGCTCTGGGTAAATCGCGATGTGAATGCGCCACATGATCTGGAAGAAGATGTATGTGAAGCCGACGACACTGAAGAGACCGAGTGGAATCAACAAAATATTCCATGCACTCTTGCGACGTTGGGCGCGTTGGTGCGCGCGTGCAAGATATCCGGGTTTTCGGACTTCCTCCATGAACGCGCGTAGTTTGGGGGCATTGTCGTTCATATCGGCTAACGTTGTTTAGTTGACCCATTTGTCTGTTTTGGGGGCAAAGCGGACACGCTGTTCGGGGGCCTTGACAGAGGCTGGGGTGTGTCGTATTATACGGGCGTACAATGGATTCGGGAAGGAACGGGTGTCGGCCGGGAAGGGGCCGAGGAACGAGGCGTGGTGGGAGGGGATGCAGGTAGCCGGGAGGTGCCGACGTGGGTGAGGCGCCTGGTGATGGCGCAAGGGGTGTGCCTGACCAAGGAGACGCTCTGTTGGTGAAATATTCACCGATCCCGTTGGATGGGATGTTGCCGAAGTCGGGGGGCGGTGCAAGCGCGAAGGGGGGAGGGGGTGCTGGGTACTCAGGGCTTTTGGTTATTCGACGGCAACCTGTTGGAGGTCAGCACCGCCCCCGGCGCGCCGGGGCGGCGCCAGCCAGAGTTGTCCACGCGCCGGATTATTCATGATGAAACTTCTGGGGGCGGGGCCGTTTTGGACTGCGGTGGCAGAGCGAAGCGGCGTCACCGCTTTTGCCTCCGGCGGAGCCGAGACCGATGGCCCCGGCTCGCGCTTCGCGCGCTGCCAAAGCGGTGGCGCCGTCCGGCGGTTGCCGCACTTTGCCACCGCAGTCCAAAACCCTCCCAGCGCGGATCCTGGGTCGGGCACGAGCCGCGCACGCGATCAGCGCCCGAAGTTTCTGGCTAGCCTTTAGGCTGAATCGGGCGCGAAACGGGCTAGAGCCTGGACTCCAACGGCTTCGGTCGAGCGAACGAAAAGCTCTGGCTGGGTTCTGGGTGCCGGGTCAATGGTTGGGGCGGAAGAGGGCTTCGAAGTGGCCTTTTCCGTTCCATGGGCCCCGTGAACTCTTTGGTGTGAAAGGTCTGGCCGTTGCGGCTGGCAGGGGGTCCTTGCGGCGTGGCCGGGGGCCGGTGTGGCGTGGGAGGGGGCCGTTGCGCCACCGTCAGGAGCGACGGCGGTGCCTATGCCGTTTTCACGCTTGTACCGTCGAAGGTGGGCGCGCCAGACGGGGCACCGTACGGCCCGTGGCCTCCTGTGAAAGGATGCACGGATCGATGCGTTCGCTGGACTCGCGCTTGGCACGCTCAGGCCTGATCGCATTCTCGCCTTAATCCCCGAAATGAACCCCGCTTCCTGCGAAGTCCCAAAACCGCGGGCAAATGAACAACCCGCGATTTCGAAGGCAACAGATTTCTATCCCGGATTTCTATCCGAGTTCACGGGGGCCGCGCAGGATGGGTTTGATCGCGGGTGAACCGCGGACGCCGGGGACGGCGTCCCTCCCGGGCTGGGACCGGGAAATCGTCGGTGTTCAGGTTCATGTGAGGCAGTGCGTGACTGCTTGCGGGTGGGCGTGGGATTCCCTAAGAGAGAGGGATTGGCCATGGATCTTCAGAAATACATCAAGGAAAAGGGCGCGCGGGTGGATCGGGCACTGGATCGGCTGATCCCGAAGGAGCGGGTGAAGCCGGCGACGATCCACAAGGCGATGCGGTACAGCATTTTTGCGGGCGGGAAGCGCATGCGCCCGATACTCTGTCTCGCGGCTGGCGAGGCATGCGGGGGATCGATCGAGGACGCTATGCCCTTGGCGTGCGCGGTGGAGTGCATCCACACCTATTCGCTGATTCACGATGATCTGCCGTGCATGGACGACGATGATTTTCGACGGGGGCGGCCGACATCGCACAAGGTTTTTGGCGAGGGCATCGCCGTTTTGGCGGGCGACGCGCTGCTGACCATCGCGTTTGAGATGGTTGCGGGCAGCTGGGCGAAGAGCCGGTATCCGCATGCGGCGCTGATCGGGGAACTTGCGCTCGCGGCCGGGAGCCTCAATCTGATCGCTGGGCAGGTGGCGGACTTGGAGGGGGAGGGGAACCATCTGGGATTGGCGGACCTCCGATTCATCCACGAGCGGAAAACCGCGGCGCTGATCCGTTCGTCGCTGCGGCTCGGCGGGATGTCGGCCAACGCGCCGGCCGGGAGGCTGAAGGCGCTTTCGGACTTCGGATTGGCGCTGGGGCTGGCATTTCAGATCATCGACGACATTCTGGACGTGACGCAGACGTCCGAGCATCTGGGCAAGAGCGCGGGCAAAGACGTCAAGGCGCAGAAATCGACATATCCGGCGCTGCTGGGCCTGGCCGGCGCGCAGAGGGAGGCGGATCGCTGGACGCGGCGGGCGCTGGAGGCGCTGAAGCCCTTTGGTGGCCGAGGTGGGACGCTGCGGGCCATCGCCGACCACCTGCTCAAGCGAACGAACTGAGCGCATGGAAGAGAAGCTGGAGCTTTTTCCGGCACTTCAGGCGGCGGGGTGGATCCAGCACGTATTCACGACGCGCGGATGCACGCCCGCGTTGGTCCGCCATGCCGGGGAGGAGGCGCTGTTGGCGGCCTTGCCGATCGCGGGGCGCGAGTGGCGCTTCGCCGAGCAGGTGCATGGCAATGGCGTGGCGCTTGTGGGACGCAGTTCGCCGCGGGTGACCCCCGGAGTCGACGCGCTCTGCACGGGAGAAGCGGGCGTGGTGTTGGGGGTATCGGTGGCGGACTGCTGCGCGGTTTTCGTGGTGGATGCCGCGCGCCGGGCGATCGGACTTGCGCATTCGGGAAGGCGTGGCACCGAACTCAATGTCCTGGGCGCGCTGGTCGGGGAAATGGGGCGGGCCTTTGGAACAAGGCCGGGGGACGTGCTGGTGCAATTGAGCCCGTGCATCCGACCGCCGCATTATGATGTGGATTTTGCGGCGATGATCCGCCGGCAGGCGGAGGAGCTGGGCGTTGCCGCGTGCCACGATTGTGGCGTGTGCACGGCCTCGCGGCTTGACCGTTATTACTCGTACCGGGCCGAGAAGGGCAACACGGGCCGGATGCTGGCGGCATTGGGGATTCTCTAAGGCCATGGCAGAGCGCGTCGTTGTGACCGGGGTGGGTGGGATCCTGCCGATGGGCGGGGACAGGAAGTCCCTGATGTCGGCGCTGCGGGCGGGGCGATCGGGGATCGGGCCGCTGACCCGATTTGATCCCGGGCCGTTTCGCGTGAGGCTGGCCGGGCAAGTGGACGATTTTGAGCCCGAGCGGTGGATCGCGCGGCATCGGCTCAAACGGATGGACCGGTGCGCGCAATTCGCCGTGGTGGCGTGCCGGCTGGCATTTGAGGACGCGAGATTGGAGGTGGGAGGCGGGTTGTTGCGGGCGCGCTGGGGGGTGTCGTGCGGGACCGCGCTGGGGGGATTCGCGCAGGCCGAGGCGCAGCACGCGCGTTTTCTGGAGAGAGGGCTCGGGGGCGTGACGCCTTCGTTGGCATTGCAGGTATTCGGCGCGGCCGCGCACAGCCAGGTCGCGATCGAATTCGGGCTGGCGGGATACTCCATCACGAATTCGAACAGCTGTGCCGCGGGCGCGGTGGCCGTGGGCGAGGCGTTCCGGGCGATCCGCGAGGGTCGGTGCGATCTGATGGTGGCCGTCGGGGCAGAGGCGCCGCTGGCGCCGCTGACGTTCGGGGCATTCGAGTTATTGGATACGATGTGCCCGGAGGGGTTTTTCCCGTTCGACGTGCGCCGCGGGGGATTCGTGATGGGCGAGGGTTCGATGGCGCTCGTGTGCGAGTCGCGGTCGCACGCGGAGGCGCGTGGGGCGGAACCGATCGCGGAGATCCTCGGCTATGCCCTGAACAACGATGCGTACCACATGTCGTCGCCAAGGCCGGACCGGGAGACGATCGCGGCATGCATGAGGGCGGCGCTGGCCTCGGCCAACGTGGCGCCGGAGGAGATCGGATACCTGAACGCGCACGCCAGCGGGACGAAGCTCAATGATGCGACGGAGTGCGCGGCGATCCGGGATGTGTTTGGCGCGCACGCGCAAAGACTCACGGTGAGTGGGACGAAGCCCTTCCACGGGCATTCGCTGGGGGCAGTCGGGGCGGTGGAGTCGGCAATCTGCTGCCTGGCGCTGCACCAGGGATGGTTGCCCCCGACGATCAATCTGGAGCAACAGGATCCGGCCTGCGACCTGTATTGCATTCCGCGCGTCGGCGTGGAACGGCGGGTGGATCGGATCATGAAGGACTCTTTTGGTTTCGGGGGCATCAACGCGTGCCTTGTGTTTGGGAGGGCGGGGGGATGAGGGAGCGCCGGGGGCTGAGCGCCGAGCGCCGGTATTGTGCCGCGCTGTGTGCTTTGCTGGTGGGATCGATCGCGCAGGGCTCGATCCAGTGGGAAACGACGCGGCAGACACTGCGGCCGAAGCGTGGCGAGGCGACCGTGCGCACGGCATTTCGCTTCATCAATCGGGGCGCGCCGGTGAGGGTGAGGCACATTTCGACCTCGTGTGGCTGCACGGAGGCGAAGCTGGATGATCGCGAGCTGGGGTCGGGCGAGGCCGGTGAACTGACGGTGGTGTTTCGCATCGAATCGCAGCGCGGCGTGCTGCGGAAGTACATCCGGGTCGAGACGGACGATCCGTCCCGACGCGTGGAAGAACTGATGCTGGTGGTGGAAATACCGGAGACGGTGTGGGTGGCGCCGCGTTTTGTCTGGTGGGAGGGGCGGGGCGAGCGCGGGGCAAGGTCTTTTTGGGTCGATGCGGTTGGCGACGTGGGGATCAAGTCGGTTCGGGCGACGGCCACCAAGTCCGAGTGGGGCGTGGGTGTCAAGGCCGAGAGGGATGGGCTGCGCTATCGCGTCGACCTGCGACCGCCCGACAATACCCTGGAGGGATCGACGGTGGTGGCGATCTCCGTTGGGCTGAAGGATGGGGATACTGTCTCGCTGCCGGTATTCGCGAGGGTGTTTGGGGCGCGGCATGATGGGGGGGGGCGGGCACCGTGAGGGCGCCGGTCCGACATCTGGCGGTCGCGCTCGCGGGGTCGGTGGCCCTGGCGGGCATCGCTGTGGTGGGCGCCGCGGGATCGCTCTGGCTGAATCGGGGACTGCCCGCCGTGCGGCTCGCGTGCGCGGACGTGGGCGGGATAAGTCCGCGGGATGCGATGGCGCTGGTGCCGGCCGGAGTGCTGTGGGTGGATGCGCGATTGGAGCGCGACCATGAGGTGGGGCATTTGGCGGGGGCGGTGTGCGTCAACGAGATGAACTGGGAGGCGCAGGTGTCCGCACTGGTCTTCGCGTGGCGGCCGGCGATGCGCGTGGTGGTGTACGCGGACCGGGGCGACGCGGGCGCGGCGCGGCGCGTGGCAGCGCTGGTGCGCGTGGCGATCGGCCTTCGGGACGTGGTGTTCCTCGATGGCAACTGGCGAGATCTGGGTGCAGCTTTTGGCATTGACGGGGGTGCGCCATGAGGCTGGCGGCTGTCGGGTGCCGGTGGTTGCTGGGGGCGCTATTCCTCGTTGCCGGGTGCGCGAAGGCGCTGGATCCGGGAGGATTCGTTCGCGACATCGATGGTTATCGGATGTTGGAGGGTCCGCTGCTGGTGGGGGCCGCGTTCTTTATCCCGTTCTTCGAGGTGGCGGTCGGAACGGCGCTGGTTTTGCGGTGGCCGTATCGGGGGGCGGTGCTGGCGGCCGGTGGGATGCTGACGATGTTCTTGGTGGCGTTGGTGCAGGCGTGGGCACGCGGGCTCGACATCAACTGCGGATGTTTCGGGGATGGTCCGGGGCTGTTTGGGTACCCGTGGTGGGTGGCCCGTGACGCCGCAATGCTGTTGGCCTGCGCCGTGTGCTGGACAGAGGCGACGAAGGGCCCCGGCCCGGATGAAGGGGGTGCGCGGTGAGGGCGTTCGGCGGGAGGATGCTGGCGTTCTTCTCGTTGTTGCTACCGGGGCCCCGGGCGTTTGGGGCATGGGTGGCGAAGCCGCCGAGGGTCGCCATCGATGGGAGCGGGGGTCTCGTGATTTTCGAGCGGGACTTCAAATCGGGCGGGGTGAGCGTGACGGTGCGCGTGGCCGCGTTTGATGATCGGCGGCACACGTTGCGGGTGGTGGATAATCCGGCGAGTGCCCGGGTCACGCTGGCGGATGCCATGCGCCGGGCGGGATGCGATGCCGGGGTCAACGGCGGGTTCTTCCACGCGGACTGGACGCCGCTGGGCCTGTTGGTGAGTGCCGGCCGACTGATCCATCCGATGGAGCGGGCGAAGCTTTTGAGCGGCGTGTTGGCCGTGACCCGCGAGAGACCGCTGTTGCTGAGGTATGCGGAGTACCGACTGGGTCCCCAGACGCGGGATGGGCTGCAGGCAGGCCCATTTCTAGTGGATCGCGGCACTGCCGTTTTCGGACTGAAGAACCGCAGGCGCGAGCGGAGGACCGCGGTGGCGACGGATGGACATCATCGCTGGGCGATCATTGCAACTGGGCCCGTGGGCCTATCGGATCTTGCGGCAATCCTCGCGGGCGATGAGAGTGCGGCGGGATTCAAGGTGGCAAGGGCGTTGAATCTCGACGGCGGATCATCGACGGCGTTTTGGGCGGTCGGGGCCGAGGGGATCGGTTGCGCGGAGGTGGGATTTGTTCGGAATTTTGTGGCGGTCGTGAAGAGGGAGAAACCGTGAGGGCGGGACCGGGCTTATACCTTGGCATCCTATTGGCAGCGCGGGCAGTGGCGGGCGACAATGCCATTCCCACAGTGGCGGACATCCGGGCAGCGGGGGCGTATTCCGTGGGGCAACGGGGCACCTGCCTGCTCGTGATCCAAGGCGGCAAGACGATCTGGGAGGAGTACACGGGGGGGTCGAGCGAGACAGAGACGAACAAGATCTACAGCGGGACGAAGGCCTTCTGGAATCTCGCGGCTCTGGCGGCGGAGGAGGACGGGCTCCTGACCCTGAACGAGGCCGCGGCGGACACGGTGACGGAGTGGCGGGGGGACGATCAGAGGGCCAGGATCACCATCCGGCAATTGCTGGACTTCAGCAGCGGGTTGGATCCGACGTTCTATTTGCATCGCGAGGGGCTCAAAGATCGGGACACGACCGCGATCGGCAGGGCCCTCGTGGCGGGACCCGGGAGAGAGTTCATCTATGGCCCGTGCTCGCTGCAGGTTTTCCACGCCATCCTGAAAAGGAAGCTGGCTGCTCGTGGCGAGACGCCGACGCGGTATCTGGAGAGGCGCGTGCTGGTGCCACTGGGATTGGGGCCGCAGCGCTATCTGCCGGACGGAGCGGGAAACCCATTGCTGGCGTCCGGGTTCATGCTCAGCGCGAGGCAGTGGGCGGAACTGGGCAAGCTCCTGTTGCGCGGCGGCGAACCGGTCTTGCACCAGGCTGCGTTGAAGGACCGATTTCGCGGCAGCCGGGCAAACAGGGCGTTCGGTCTGGGCCTGTGGAACAATGGATCGGTGGGAGGTCTGGGCAGCCTATTCAAGGGTTCTGTTGACATCGAGGAGATGCTCGAGGCGGATTGGAAGAAGCAGCGGTGGGATGGGGTGTTCCTGTGCCGTTCTGCGCCGCCCGATCTGTTTGCGTCGATCGGTTCGGCGGGGCAGCGATTGTACGTTGTCCCATCGCTGGATCTGGTGGTGGTGAGGATGGGTAAAGGCGCGAAGTTCTCTGACCCGGAGTTTCTGAAGCGTCTTTTCCCGGGGCGATGATCGGGGCCGTTTTCGACGCGGTGGCCGAGTGAAGCGGCGACGCCGCCGCACTCCAAAACGCGAGGGGCGGGATTTTTTTGGAGTGCGGCGCGCAAACGCGCCGCTTTGGCCGTTCGTCCGGCACAGCCCAAGCGGTGGCGCGGGCAATTCTGCCCGCGACGGCGGCCAAGGCACGCGGCGGCAGGCAGGATTGCCCGCGTCACGGCAGCGGGAGTTCTTGAGTCATCGTGCCCCCGCGGACGGGGCGCAACCGGGGGTGAAAAAGAGACGTGGGAGCGCGCTTGCGCGCGATTCGCGCACGGGATCGCCTGCAAGCTGAATCGCGCCAACGCAGTTGAGAAAGTGAACTTAGGCGAACTTAGGCGGCAATACGCTTAAAGGCAGTGGGTTGCGCGAGTGTTCGGCAAGAACGGCTAGTTGAGACAAAAAGGGGGATT
>Ga0116157_10000284_pt1 | contig 55077 bp, 54 predicted proteins | sample AD_UKC048_MetaG_FD_89882 | JGI IMG/M metagenome (GOLD analysis project Ga0116157, IMG submission 89882) | Active sludge microbial communities of municipal wastewater-treating anaerobic digesters from USA - AD_UKC048_MetaG | ecosystem: Engineered > Bioreactor > Anaerobic > Digestate | place: USA... | reverse complement strand
TCCTGTTACGCTTTTTTATTCCTTCCGAAATTAACGTTCTGCTCTTGTACTCTTTGTTGTACTTGTTCTTCCAATTTGTCAATGAACTTTTATTATCCCTCGTTAAAGGGGTTGCAAAGATAAGTGTTTTATTTCTTCTAATCCAAATATTTTGTTAAAAAAACACAGAATTCGTTCATAAAAAATGTATTTTCCAGATTATCAACGACAAAATATTTAACAAAAAATATGCCTATATTTGACGTTTAGTTGAAACCAAGATAATACAGTATATGCAGGACAAAACACTGGTTATAATTCCCACCTATAACGAAAAGGAAAACGCAGAAAAAATTGTCAGAAAAGTCTTTTCACTGGAAGAGTCTTTTGATATACTCATTGTGGACGATGGATCCCCGGACGGGACTGCCGACATAATCCAATCACTAATACCCGAGTTTCCCGGCCGGCTGAATCTTTTGAAACGCAAAGGTAAACTGGGACTGGGAACTGCCTACCTGGAAGGTTTCCGGTGGGGTCTTGCCCGCGACTATACCTGTCTTATAGAGATGGATGCCGATTTTTCGCATAATCCGGAAGATCTGCCCAGGCTTGCTGATGCATGCCGGCAAGGGGCAGATGTGGCTATAGGATCCCGTTATTGTAAGGGAATCAGCGTGATCAACTGGCCGCTTGGTCGGGTGCTCATGTCCTGGTTTGCCTCGGCTTTTGTAAGAAACGTTCTCAACATGCCTATATATGACTGTACTGCCGGATTTATTTGTTACCACCGCAAGGTACTCGAGGCCATTGATTTTGGATGGGTAAGGATGAAGGGGTATGGCTTTCAAATATCCATGAAGTACTTTGCCTATAAGCTGGGTTTTAAAATTGTGGAAATACCCATCATATTTGTAGACAGGACAGAAGGTTCTTCTAAAATGAGCAGTGGGATTTTTGGCGAAGCTTTCTGGGGTGTTATAAAACTCAGGTTTCAAAAGTTCCGGAAAAAATAACAAATGGTCAGGCATATTCTCATCCGTAACGCAAGGATTGTCAACGAAGGGTCTGTTCATACAGGATGTGTGGTCCTGAAGGGCCGACGCATTGCCCGGATATTCCGCGGACATCATGCAGCAGAGGAAGCGGCCGCTTTTTTTGATTCCTTTGATATTGACATAGACGCCAGCGGAAAAATAATGATACCGGGTATCATAGACGATCAGGTCCATTTCCGGGAACCCGGGCAAACCCAAAAAGGTTCCATGTCCCGGGAAAGCCGTGCCGCTTTACTGGGAGGTGTAACAACGGTCATGGATATGCCCAATAATCTACCCCCGATTATCACGACAGAATCGCTGCAAGAGAAATACCTCCTGGCAAGGGATAAAATGTATGTTAATTATGCGTTTTACATGGGGGCCACCAATACCAACACCCATGAAGTACTGAAACCCGTCAGGCGATCCTGTGGTTTGAAAATCTTTATGGGATCTTCTACCGGAAATATGCTCACAGACGACCCCGGAGTATTGAATACTTTATTCCAAAAATACAAGGGATTGATAGCTACCCATTGCGAGGATGAGTCTCTGATCAGGGAAAATCTTGAGAAGGCGAAAACGACTTATGGGGATCAAATCCCTTTGATCATGCACTCCGGCATCAGGAGCCGGGAAGCATGCATTGCCTCTACACGCAAAGCCCTTGACCTGGCACTCAGGCACCATTCACGTCTTCACATTCTTCACATATCCACCAAAGAAGAGATAGAACTCATTCGACAAGCTTCCCGTGTTCATGCAGGGATCACTTGCGAAGCATCCCTGCCCCATATATGGTTTACCCGGGAAGATTATGCCCAATATGGTGCACAGATCAAATGCAATCCTTCCGTCAAAACCGCAGAAGACAGGGACGCAATATTGGAAGCCATAGAGAAAAGAGATATTCAGTTAATAGGATCGGATCACGCTCCGCACACATGGGAAGAAAAACAACATAACTACCTGAATGCTCCATCGGGCATTCCTCTCATTCAGCATACCTGCCAGATGCTGATGGAATATGTCCTGCAAGGGAGGCTTTCCATCACTTCTATGGTAGATGCCTGTTGTCACCAGCCCTCACTTCTGTTTGGAATTAAGGACCGGGGGTTTATCAGGGAAGGGTATTATGCAGACCTGGTACTGATTGATCCGGATAAAGAACAACAGGTCACTAAATCACAGCTTGAATACGCGTGCAATTGGAGCCCTATGGAAGGACATCTTTTTTCGTCATCCGTTTCCCATGTATTCGTGAACGGGACACTGGCCGCAGAATACGGACAGATTATACAGAAACCGCCTACATTGCCCATACTCTGATATGACCAGACAACGAACCAAGGCATATTTGTTCATATGCACAACTACATTACTTTGGGGAATCTCTTTTTTTTGGACCAACAAACTGCTGGTTAACCACGTTCCCGTATTCTTTCTGATATTTATCAGAATATCCCTGGCTGCCCTGATCCTGCTGGTTGTCGGTAAAATTACCGGTAAAATCCAGCGGATTAAAAGGAAAAAGGACGTGCTTTGGTTTCTTGGTCTGGCCCTGATGGAACCCTTTTTCTATTTTATCGGGGAAACCTACGGGGTAAAGCTTACTGCAAGTCCTACATTAAGTTCTGTAATGATTGCAACCATCCCGGTGTTCGGACTTATTGCAGCTCTTGTCTTTTACAGGGAAAAAGTAAGTGTGTGGAACATAACCGGTATCTTTCTTACTGTCCCGGGCATGATGGTTGTGGTAATGGGCAAAGGAGGTTTTGATCTGGGACGTGTGGGCAACCTGCCCGGAACGAGCCTTATTCCGGGAATCCTGTTTTTGTTGATGGCTGTTTTTTCAGCTGTAGGGCATACTGTGATTCTCAAAAGGATGACCCGTTCATACAATGCCTTTACTGTAACATTTTACCAGCACGCCATTGGGGCCCTGTATTTTATTTTTCCGGCCTTGCTTCTTGATCTCAGACGCATGGAATCATTTCAAATATTGATAAAATGGGATTTCTGGTCCCCGATCCTCATGTTGTCTGTTTTCTGTTCCAGCATTGCCTTTATGATGTTTACAGCTGCTATAAAGGAATTGGGTGTTATGCGGGCAAATACATTTTCTGCCGTTATCCCCATTGTAACCGCTTCTGTTGGTGTCGCTCTAGGACTTGAAACCATCAACTGGATTCAGGTTGTGGGTATCCTGTTAGTGGTCGCCGGGCTGATTCTGTCTCAGCTCCGTTCCAGACGCAATTGAATTCTGTTTCTTTCCAGGTCAATTTTAAGAACTTTCACCGTTACATGCTCATGCAGCTTAACAACCCGGAGTGGATCGCGGACGAATTTTTCCCCCATTTGTGAGACATGGACAAGACCATCCTGTTTTATACCTATGTTCACAAATGCACCAAAATTTGTTACGTTACTAACAATTCCCGGCAGAACCATACCTTCCCTTAGGTCTTCTATGGAAGATATAGATTCGTCAAACTCCCATACTTTGATCACAGGCCTTGGATCCCTTCCCGGCTTGTCCAGTTCTGTCATGATATCGCGCAATGTAGGCATACCTGTAACAGGCGTGACATAAGATGATAGATCTATTTTTTTGCGAAGGTCTTCCCGTTCAACCAATTGGTTAACTGTAACTCCCAGATCCGCAGCCATGCGCCTTACCAGTGGATAACTCTCTGGATGAACCCCTGTGTTGTCCAGTATATCCGCTGCCTCTGTTATCCTAAGGAAACCGGCACATTGTTCAAACGCCTTGTCACCCAGCCTGGGTACTTTTTTCAATTCCTGCCGGCTGGTAAACGGACCGTTTTCTTTTCTGAATTCAACAATATTGCGGGCAAGACCCGGACCCAGCCCCGATACGTAGGTAAGCAGCCGCACACTGGCCGTATTGAGGTTAACCCCTACATGGTTCACACAAAACTCCACAGTCTGGTCCAGACTTTCCTTCAAAAGCGTTTGATTCACATCATGCTGGTATTGCCCTACACCCAACGATTTTGGATCGATCTTCACCAATTCGGCCAGAGGATCCATAAGCCTTCTGCCAATGGATACAGCCCCACGCACCGTAACATCATATTCCGGAAATTCTTCCCGTCCGGCTGGCGATGCAGAATATACGCTGGCGCCATCTTCGCTCACAGAAAATATCTGAACCTTATGAGGAAAGGCAATCTTTTTCAGGAATTGTTCCGTTTCCCTGCCAGCCGTTCCGTTCCCCACTGCGATGACCTGGGTTTTGTAAGCCTCGACCAGTTGAGACACCTTGCGCATAGCTGTGGCACGCTCGTTCTGAGGGGGATGCGGAAAGATAGTGTCGTTATGAAGCAAATCTCCCTGAGCCGAGAGACACACCACTTTACATCCTGTGCGAAATCCCGGGTCAATGGCCAGCACCCTTTTCTGTCCCAATGGCGGGGCCAGAAGTAGTTGCCTGAGGTTTTCAGAGAAGACCTTGATGGATTCCTTATCTGCTTTTTCTTTATAAAAATTCAGGACCTCGTTTTCAATTGACGGGTGAATAAGCCTGCTGTACGCATCGGTCAGGGCTTGTTCCATTTGCCACAAACTGGAAGATGGACTTTGCGGGAAAGTCATATCTTTCCTGTTTCCAACGAACAGCCTTTCCATAGCGGCCAGAGGTGTAGCGTCCTGGGGTGGTTTTAAGCCCAGAGAAATGATGCCTTCATTGTGAGCCCTGAGCAGGGCGAGTAACCTGTGGGGGGCTACGGAGCAGATGGTTTCGTTGTAATCAAAATAATTCCGGTATTTAATCCCTTCTTCTTCTTTTCCTTTTTGTACCGCCGAGATGAGCACCCCTTCCTTTTGATATATTTGGCGCATTATTTGACGCAGTTGCGCGTTTTCGCTTACCGTTTCGGCAACGATATCCCTTGCCCCGGACAATGCCTGTTCAATGTCTTCCACTCCTTGTCCAATATAGGCTTCAGCCATTTTAAGGCAATCCCCCTGTTCCAGATTCATTAGGGTCTGGGCAAGTGGTTCCAGGCCCTTGCTTCGGGCAACTGATGCCCTTGTTTTTCGTTTTGGCCGGTATGGAAGATAAAGGTCCTCAAGCCGGTTCATCTGCCAGCAATTCTCAATGGCGGATCTCAGTTCCGGTGTCAGTTTATCCTGCTCCCCGATGGATTTAAGAATGGCTGTTCTCCTTTTTTCCAGTTCCTGATAATTGTTCCACAATGATTTAACGGCCGCCAGCTGCACTTCGTCTAAAGACCCGGTAGCTTCTTTGCGGTACCTGCTTACAAATGGGATGGTGGCACCGTCCTGAAACAAGGTGATGGCGTGTTCTACCTGCCATTCTTTAATGTGCAGTTCCAGCGCTATGATTTCTATGTGTTTGTTATTCATGGGAAACCTGGGATAACTGTTCACGGTAAGCCGATAATATACGGGATTTTGAAACAAATCCCATATAATGGAATTCATTATCCAGAACAGGAAGGTTCCAGGCTCCTGTTCTTTCAAATTTTTCCATCACACTATCCATCCGCTCTTCAATGAATACATATTCCATAGGGCGTTGCATCAGTTCGTACACAAGTACGTTCCCGTACAATTCCCGATGGAACATGACGGGCCGTATATCATCCAAATAAACAATCCCCTGCAGGCAACCTTCACTGTCTGTGACCGGAAAAAGGTTCCTTGTACTCTCTTCAACCACACGCACCAGGTGCTCCAGCGAATCGTGAGGCTTGACTGTTAGAAAATCATTTTCAATGACATCCGATGTTTTCATGAGCGTGAGCACAGCCTGGTCGCTGTCGTGTGTCAGTAGTTTTCCTTCTCTGGCAATTCGCTTAGTATAAATGGAATATGGCTCAAAACCCCTGGCTGTCACAAAAGAACAGACAGAGGTTATTATCAGCGGTACAAGCAACTGATATCCCCCTGTAATTTCGGCTATCAGAAAAATGGCTGTCATGGGCGCCTTCATAACCCCGGCCATCAGGCCCGCCATACCAACGAGGGCGAAATTGGACTCGGGTAATTCCGTAACTCCCGCCAGATTAAATGACCGTGCTATCACAAAACCCAGGATGCCCCCCATAAAAAGTGTCGGGCCGAAGGTTCCCCCTACTCCTCCGCCGGCATTGGTGAATGACATGGCAAATACTTTGAACAGCAGTACTGCGGTAAAGAAAACAGGGATGAACCAGGCATTCCGGCTCAGAGATGCATAAATAAGACTGTCAACGGCTCCTTCCACATTGTTGTTTAACAGTGCTGTAAGAGAACCGTAACCCTCCCCGTACAGAGGAGGAAACAAAAGGATGAGCGTGCCCAGAGCCAGGGCAGATACGGCCCACCGTGTGTAGGCATTACTGATCCTGGTGATTCGGCTTTCCATCATAAGTGTGGTGCGTATGAAGAAAATGCTGACAAAGCCGCACGCTATGCCGAGTATCAGATAATAGGGAATGTTTGATGTGAGGAAGGGAGCGGTGGTACTGGCAAAACTTACGCCTTCTCCCATGATCAGGGAAGAAACTACAGTGGCCGTAATAGAGGCTGTGAGCAGTGGGATGATAGAGCCTATGGTCAGGTTGAACAGCAGGATCTCGAAGCAAAACAATACGCCGGCCAGGGGGGCTTTGAATATGCCTGCAATGGCTGCTGCCGCTCCGCAGCATACAAGCAGGGTGACACTCCTGTAATTCAATCCCAGGCTGCGTCCCACATTGGATCCTATGGCCGCTCCGGTATAAACAATCGGCGCCTCGGCACCCACAGAACCCCCAAAGCCAATGGTAAGTGCACTGGATATGACCGAAGAGTAACAATTGTGCGGTTTGATCCTGGATCTGCTGACCGATATGGATTCAAGAACGCGTGTCACACCATGCGATATGTTGTCTTTGATTAAATACCTGACAAAAAGCATAGAGAGCAGCATGCCGGTGCCGGGCAGCAGAAAATAGGCCAGACTTTCTGCCTGAATGCTCATATGGTTTGTCAACAGGTCTTTGACAAGCTCTATGGAATACTTGAGCATAACAGCTGCCAATCCGCTGAAAAGCCCAATGACCAGCGATAAAAGTAAAAGGAGTGTAGGCTCGGGCAGGTTCTTAATCTTCGTCCAGATCTTCTTCGGCATCAGCAAAGTTTGAATCATCGGTTTCGGGGAAATCAACGCTATCACCGTCTCCCTGTTCATCGTCACCGGAGCCGAAAATGTCTTTTTCGATCTCGTCGAAATCATCAATCTTTACTTCAACCTTCACCAGGTATATGGCTTCCGGGATTTCAAGCGTAACGGCGTAAAAAAAGGAACCGTCAGCTTTGTTAACTTTCATGATATCTTCCATGTAATCGGAATAGCCCCTGGGATATTTTTCTTTCCAGATATCCATAAGCTGGGGAGACATGCTTGCGTACCCGATCACCAATCTTTTTTTATTGATAGTTGGTTTTACTACCGGTGTCTTTTTCATAGGACAAATAAAAAGTAGAATTTGCTGCAATTATACAATATTATTTTGAATTGCAAATTACATCCTTTCCGGTAATGTGATTCCCAGCAAATCCATGGAAGATTCCAGCAATTTGGCTACCTGTACAAGGAGAAGAAGGCGTTGCGCCCGCAATTGAGCGTCTTGTTCATGAAGAACACTCACTTCGTGGTAATATTGATTGAATTCCCTGGCAAGGTCAAAGCTAAAATTTGCTACCATGGCCGGAGAACAGGATGCGGCAGACTCTTCCAAGACCTGAGGATATGTTGTCATGAGTTTGATAAGTCTCAATTCTTTTTCCAGCATAGGCTGGTTGTGCAGGCTGGCCTTATAATTGCGCTCTTCTGCTTTTCTGAGTATAGAACGTATCCGGGCAAAGGTATATTGAATAAACGGACCTGTATTCCCGTTAAAATCTACGGATTCCCGGGGATCGAACAGCATGGTTTTTCTGGGATCAACCTTAAGGATAAAATATTTCAACGCGCCCATCCCCAGGATGTTAAACAAACGTTCCTGCCCCTGGGGTGTCATATCTTCCAGTTTGCCTGACTCCAGAGAGGTTTCACGAGCCGTTTCTATCATGTCGTCCATAAGATCGTCTGCATCGACCACCGTTCCTTCCCTTGATTTCATCCTGCCTTCTGGCAATTCCACCATTCCGTAAGAAAGATGCATGATGTCATCTGCCCAGGAGAATCCCAGTTTTTTGAGGAGTACCTTCAGGACCTGGAAATGATAATTCTGTTCGTTGCCAACCACATAGACGTGGGAGTCAAAGCCAAACTCTTTGTAACGGCTGACGGCAGTACCCAAATCCTGGGTCATATACACCGATGTTCCGTCTGCCCTGAGCAACAACTTATGGTCCAGTCCTTCCGGGGTAAGATCGCACCATACAGAACCGTCCTGGTTCCTGTAAAAGACACCGTCTTCCAATCCCTTGATGACCAGTTCCCTGCCCAAAAGGTATGTATCGGATTCATAATAGATCTTATCAAAGGAGATGCCCATCCGGTTGTAGGTTTGTTCAAATCCCTGATAAACCCATCCGTTCATTTTTTTCCACAGGTCAATAACTTCTTTGTCACCCTGCTCCCATTTTACGAGCATAGACTGTGCCTCACCTATGAGCGGGGCTTCTTTCAGGGCCTGCTCCTGATCCATTCCATGGCTGACCAGTTCCCTGACCTGTTCTTTGTATTGTTTCTCAAAGAGGACATAAAAATCTCCTACCAGGTGGTCTCCTTTTTTCCCAGTAGATTCCGGGGTGGCATTGAGTCCCGATTTCTGCCAGGCCAGCATGGATTTGCAAATATGTATTCCCCTGTCATTGACCAGGTTTACCTTAATCACCTTGTGGCCGTTGGCCTCCAGTATCCTGGACACAGACCAGCCCAGTAAATTGTTGCGGATGTGTCCCAGGTGAAGGGGTTTGTTTGTGTTGGGCGATGAGAACTCCACCATTACTGTCTTTCCGGAACTGGGTTTTGAACCGTAACCCGGTGTTTGAGCAATGTCCTGTAACCTGTCCATCCAGTAAAAAGGAGACATTTTCAGGTTCAGGAAGCCTTTGATCACCTGGAATGATTCTATCTGGGGGACTATCTCAAGAATTGCCTGACCCAGTTCTGTAGCAGTTTGTTCGGGGGACTTTTTGCTAATGGACAGCAGCGGAAAAACTACAACCGTATAATCGCCTTCGAAATCTTTCCTTGTAGCCTGAACCTGTAATACCTGCTGTGCAGGCTCTGTTGCGTAGAGTTTTTTCAGGGCAATGTCCAGCGCTTTGTTTATGATTATTTCTGCATTCATTTTCTGAAGTATTGTCTGATGGCTTTTTTTACCGCAGGGGAGAGTTTGATCATGGTAAAGACAGTGCAGAAGGCCATAAAGGCATAAGCTATGTCAATGATATCCACCACGGCGGTCAGCGGGATGACAGCTCCCATGACCAGGGTAGCCAGGAAAAGATAGTTGTAATAATGCGCTCTGTGGGCTCCAAAAAGGAAATTCGTACACTTGGTCCCATAGTATGAATAGGAAAACATGGTTGAAAAGGAAAATGCCAGTACCACGATCATAAGCAGGGTACTACCCCAGCCGGGGATAGAGCGCTCAAATGATTCCATAACCATTTGCATTCCTTGTACATCGGACACCGTATATTGAGCGTTGATTAACACGGCAAGTGCTGTCAGGGTACAAACAAGTCCCGAATCAATAGAGGGAGCTATCATGGCCACAAGGCCTTCACGAACCGGTTCAGAATTTTTTGAAGCCCCGTGCATCATGGTGGCCGTCCCTACCCCGGCTTCATTGACAAAGGCTGCACGTCTGGCGCCTATCACAATGGCCGATCCTGCCAAACCACCTAATCCGGATTTTAAAGTAAAAGCCTGATTGAAAATTGAACTGAAAACTTCGGGCACTACGCTTAAATTGGTCAGTATGATGTATAAAACAAGCAAAAAGTAAAAGCCCACCATAAAGGGTACGATCAGGGATGCCACCCTGGCTATGCGGTTAATGCCTCCCAGGACAACCAGGGAAACAATTCCGGCAATGAACAATCCTACTGCCAGCCTCACCCATATTGTATTCTGAATTCCTGCAGGCGTAAAGATCACTGTTTGGAGTGCTTCTGTCAGCTGGTTTGATTGCATCAGACAAAAAGTCCCCACCATACCAAAGATAGAAAAAAGCACAGCAAGCGGTTTCCACTTTTTTCCCAGCCCCTCTGTAATCATATACATGGTTCCTCCCTGCAATTCGCCCTTGCTGTCCTTCCCTTTGAACATGATGGCCAGGGTTCCTTCAAAAAATTTCGTGGCCATACCCAGGCATGCACTCACCCACATCCAGAATATGGTTCCCGGGCCTCCTATGGTTAACGCAACGGCTACTCCTGAAATGTTGCCCAATCCCACTGTGGCTGCAATGGCCGAAGTTAAGGCCTGAAAAGAACTGATCTGTCCGGCGGCACCTTCCTCCTTTACGCCAACGGCTTTCAGTGCCCTGCCGTAATAACGCAACGGTACAAAACCAGAATAGATCATAAAAAAGAGTCCGCCCCCGATAAGTGTAATGAATAAGGGCAGATTTAGCCAGGAGCTGAATGTATGGATGGCTTTGCCTATTGTTTCAAACATAGGTTAACCCAGATAAGCCTTCAGTAATTTACTCCTGGCGCTGTGACGAAGCCGGCGAATGGCTTTTTCCTTAATTTGACGGACACGTTCCCTGGTAAGGCCGAACTCTTCCCCTATTTCTTCCAGGGTCATATCGGGCGTTCCAATACCAAAAAAATACTTTACAATATCCCTTTCGCGCTTGGATAGCGTGGATAGGGCCCTTTCTATCTCTTTGTTCAGGCTTTCATTGACCAGACCGCGGTCGGCATTGGGTGAATCATCATTGACCAGAACATCCAGAAGGCTGTTATCTTCCCCGTCAATAAACGGAGCATCCACAGAAACATGACGGCCCGAAACACGCAGGGTGTCAGAAATTTTTTCACTTGGAATATCCAAAATTTCGGACAATTCCTCTGGAGAAGGCACGCGCTCATGTTCCTGTTCAAATTTTGACAAAGCCCTGTTGATCTTGTTTAGCGAGCCCACCTGGTTCAGGGGCAATCTGACGATCCGGCTTTGTTCTGCCAAAGCCTGCAATATGGACTGTCTGATCCACCATACGGCATATGAAATAAATTTAAAACCCCGGGTTTCGTCAAATTTTTCGGCAGCTTTGATCAGTCCCAGATTTCCTTCGTTGATCAGATCCGGTAGACTAAGCCCCTGGTTCTGATATTGCTTTGCCACAGATACAACGAATCTGAGGTTAGCCCTGGTGAGTTTCTCCAGTGCTTCCTGATCTCCCTTCTTGATGCGTTGAGCCAGTTCCACTTCCTCTTCCACAGATATGAGGTCTTCCCTGCCTATTTCCTGCAAATACTTGTCCAGGGAAGCACTTTCCCGGTTGGTGATTGATTTTGTTATCTTTAATTGTCTCATCCGTAAAAAATATAAACTGTCCTCTTATACGTAAAAGGACAGTTTAAGTTTCAATTTAATGTGAAAAACTTCAAAAATCAATTGCTTAAAGCATAATAGTATACCGTTCCGTCCGGATAACGTCCTTCAATGAGTACTCCGCGTTGTGCAGTTTGAATTGCAAGTGCAAGCTGCTGCACTGTGGCAACGGGTTTCTGGTTTATGTGGGTAATTACAAACCCCTTGCGAATCCCGGCTTCATTGAATTTTCCTTCCTCAACAGAGACGACTTCTATTCCGGACCGGATCCTGAGCTGGTCCCTGAGCTCTTTTGAAGCGGGCCGCAATTGTGCGCCAAGGAAATGGGTTATGTCTCCTTTTCCTTCTTTGATAAGTTCGGTATCGCCGGATTGGCTCTGCAGGGTAGCGGTTACCTTCACTTCTTTATTTCCTCTGAGTAACAGTAGTTCAATCTTGTCCCCGGGACTAAAGCGGTTGATCTGCTCCTGAACGGCTGTTCCCGAATTGACGGTCACTCCTTCTATCTGTAGCAATATGTCTCCTGCTTTGATACCGGCCTTTTCTGCGGCGCCGTTCTTCATTAACTCATGAATATAAACGCCTTTTATATCTTTAATATTTTTTTCGGTGGCCAGATCGCTGGTAATGTCCTGCATGGTTATGCCAAGCAGTGCACGTTGAACTATTCCGTATTTACGCAGGTCGTCCACTATCTTTCTGGTGATGCTGCTCGGTACTGCAAAAGAATAACCTGAGTATGAGCCCGTACGTGTGGCTATAGCCGTATTGATGCCCACCAGTTCGCCTTTGGCATTGACTAAAGCACCTCCGGAATTCCCCGGATTCACGGCCGCATCTGTCTGAATGAAAGCCTCGATCTTGAATTCTCCGTCATAGGAAGGCAGACTACGGCCTTTTGCACTAACAATACCGGCCGTGATCGTAGAACGCAGATCGTATGGATTTCCTATGGCTATAACCCACTGCCCAAGTCGCAATTCATCTGAATCACCAAACTTTAGAAAAGGAAGGTCTTTGGCATCTATCTTAAGAAGGGCAATATCAGTAGCGGGGTCCTTGCCTATCACCTTGCCGTCAAACTGCCGCTTGTCATCCAGGGTCACCACTACTTCATCTGCTCCGTCTATGACGTGCGTTGCCGTAACTATATAACCGTCGGGAGTCAGGATAACTCCGGATCCGGCTCCATACTGGGGACGTAGTTGTGGTGAGGGTGTGCCGTAACCAAAGAAGAAATCAAAAAGGTTCTGCGGTCCCTGGACTTGTTGCCCTGTTTTAACCACTTTTACATGTACTACTGCTTTTACACCAGTTTCTGCCGCATACGTAAAATCGGGATACTGTACTTCAGGAAGGGAAACATGTTGAATTACCGGCTTCTCACCCGAAGTTATATATACCTTTTCTGTTTGATTTGTATTATTTGTCAGGTGGTTAACTAAAATTGTAGTTCCTACACTCACCACCGCCGTCAACAAAACAATAACTCCAATTTTCTTTTTCATATTTATTTCTTGTTTAATTTTACTACTTTTGAATATTTCAAAATTCATACCAACTTTATGAAACTGCCATTTTGTAAATACCATGGAGCCGGAAATGATTTTATCATTATTGACAATTTGTCAGGTCAATACCACCTCTCGGACAGCCAGATCAGTGCTTTATGCCACCGGCGCTTTGGAATAGGAGCCGATGGACTGATGCTTTTGGGGCACGCGGGGGCACCCTGGAGTTATGCCATGGATTTTTTCAATTCAGACGGGACCCGGGGTACCATGTGCGGGAACGGGGGGAGGTGCCTTGTGGCATTTGCCGATTTTTTAGGGATTGAAAACCACTATTTCACAGCTATTGACGGGACACACCAGGGCTTCCTGCTTGAAAGGAAAGATAACTATTCAAAAGTGCAGCTCGGACTCAATGATGTGCAGGGGCTCAGGCATTACCAGAAAGACAGTTACTTGTTGGATACGGGGTCCATGCATCTTGTCAGGTTTATTCCCGATGTAAAAGCTGTAGATATGGCTACTGAAGGCCCCTACTGGAGACATCACAGCGATTTTGGAAAACAGGGAGTCAATGTGAATTTTGTAGAGATCCTGGATAAGGGATGTTTGTTTGTCCGTACCTTTGAAAGAGGTGTTGAGGATGAAACCTGGGCCTGCGGTACAGGATCAACAGCAGCGGCTATTGCAGCCCTTGAATATACAGGCAATGGATTGAATCATTGGCACATACAGACAAAGGGAGGAAACCTTGAAGTGTCTTATCAGAAAACAGGTACTCTTTTCACAAATGTGTTTCTTACCGGTGGCGCGGTCAGGGTTTTTGAGGGCGTGGTGGAAATATAGCACTGCCTATCCGGACCATGGTGCTGCCTTCTTCAACGGCTATTTGATAATCCCCCGACATGCCCATGGAACAATGGCAAAAAGCAGAGGAATCGACATCAGGACCTGAACGCAGTGTTTCAAAAAGCCGCCTTAGCATTCTGAATTCGTTTCTAACCTGTTCTTTGTCTTCTGTCAATGTAGCCATACCCATCAGACCACAAATCCTTGTATTGGCCAAATGCAAAGAGCAAACCCCAGGCAATTCTGAAGGCATGAATCCGTATTTGGTCTCTTCCCGGGCTATACGGACCTGCAACAGCACGTCCTGGATGATCCCTTTGCGGGAAGCCTCGCGCTGGATGGCATGCAACAGCCTTACACTGTCTGCAGACTGGATCATCGCAGCCCGCCCAACAACTTCTTTCACTTTATTGGTTTGCAGATGGCCTATGAAATGCCATTGGATGTCCTGTGGTAAAAGAGGAATTTTACGAATCATTTCCTGAGACCGGCTTTCTCCAAATACAACCAGGCCTGCGCTGTAGGCTTCAAGAATCAGAGAAACGGGCTGAAATTTTGATACAGCCACCAGGGTCACGTTTTGGGGAATTTCCTGGAGCAGGTGTTTTATATTGCAGGCTATCATTTCCTGTTTTTAATCTGCTTTTGCTGTTCACGCTGCATTTGTTCAAGCCTCTGCTGAAATTTCGATTTCTGCGGAGTGGCAGGTGATTTATCTACTTTTTCTTTCAGTTGTTTGTATAATTTTTCCTCATCCACCAGAAAACGCTGCATGATCCATGTCTGCAACATGGTTATCAGGTTGGAAAGCAGGTAGTAATAACTTAGGGCTGCCGAAAGATTGTTGCATACGACCAGCATCATCAGGGGCATAAAATATAGCATCATCCCCTGCATTCCCGGCATTTGCTGGCTGGAAGCCTGTTGTTTCATATTCATTTTTGAATAGAAAAACATGGACAAAGCCATAAGCAGCGCGAAAAGGCTTATATGATCACCATACAGGGGAATTTTGAATGGCAGGTCCAGGATGGAATCGTAACCGCTCAGGTCATCGGCCCACAAAAATCCTTGCTGCCGAAGTTCTATGGATCCCGGGAAGAACCGGAACATGGCAAAAAGAATGGGCATCTGAAACAACATGGGCCAGCACCCCCCCATCACATTAACACCTGTTTTCTTATACAATGCCATGGTTTCCTGCTGTTTTTTCATGGCATCTTCCTTCTTTGGATACTTTTCGTTGATCTTGTCAATCTCTGGCTTTAAGACGCGCATTTTTGCCGAGGACATATGTGACCTGTAGGTGAAGGGAGAGATGATCAGCTTAATGAAAATGGTCATCAGCAGGATAATGAGTCCGTAATTGGATATATAACGGCTAAGGAAATTGAAGATAGGAATGATTAAAAAGCGGCTGATCCAACTGATAAGCACCCCGCCAAGGGGAATAATTTTTTCAAAAGAACGATCGTAAGCCTTGAGTGAATAGAAACCATTCGGTCCAAAATAGAACTGTAAAGGAATACTTTGCTCTGCAGATTGCTGGAACGGAATCTGCATGTAAGCGTGACAGTTCATAAGCAAAGTGTCTGTATTGCCCGGATCGTAGAAGCGGTATGAAAGATCCCCGCTGTTGAAATTCTGATCGGCTATGAGGATGGCCGAGAAAAACTGCTGTTGCAGAGCCACCCATTCCACACGTGTCTTGATGGTTTCTCTGTCCTCGGCTTTTCTCTGTGCTAATTTTTCAACATCCTTTGTATTAGGGTATTTATAGGATATGGTAGAATAATTCTTTTCGTTGTCAAAACCTTTTTCAAGGTGGCGTATGTCTACGTTCCAGTTCAAATCCAGCTGGGTTACATTGCGCGGTATATAGCGGTCCATGCCCACCAGTCTGATATTCATGCTGAGCAGGTGGGATCCCTCTTCCAGAACATAAATGTATTCTATGTGTGCATTCTGGTCAAAATACAGTGAATAGGTGAGGCTGTTGTTTTCTTCAAAATAGTGGGGAACCAGAAAAAAATCGCCGGTATTGATCTGCTCCCCGGCATAGAGATCCAGGGTGAGCTTGTTTGAGGGTCCGCTAAAAAACAAAAGGCTGTCCCCGTTGTAGGTTTTGAAACCCTTGATCTGGACACTGTAAGGCTGCCCGCCTTTATTTGTAAAGGAAACTTTGATCTTTTCATTCTCAAGGACATGAAAAAATTCCTCCCCCTGGAGTGATTGGTTCAGGAATGCATTGGAATACTTTTCTCCGGGAGCGTGGACAGACTCCTGCCTGTCCACGCCCTCTTCCGCCGGGGCCGTTTGAGGTTTGTCTCTCTCTTCCTGTATGATGGTTTCCATAGCCTTCTGCCGGGCAATGGAATCACGCACGAATTGTTCCCTTTGCTGTTCCTTCGCCACTTTGGAATTATAAATGCTGAAACCTGCCAGAATGGCTCCAATCAGCAAGATGGCCCAGAGTGTATTTTTATTCATTTCCTTCCATTTGTTTGATCTTAGCTTCCAGCTCTGCCAGCTCCTGCTTAGCGGTATCAATCTTCTTGCAGGTGTCTGCCAGGATCTTATCTGCATTCCTTGATTTTGCAAAGAATCCCATATTGTTTTCCCAGACCGAGATCTCGGATTCAAGCTGACGGAAGCGCTGGATAAGTTTATCCCTGCCGGAGCGGTATTCATCCTGACGACCTCCTGCGCGGCCTGAACGGAAATTGCTGCGCTTTTCCGAAGCACGCTGGCTTATATGTCCAAAATGCTTGTTTATTAAATTCTTATACTCATTTTGAATTCTGTCTTTCTCCTTTCCGGGAACAAATCCTATCTGGTTCCAACGATTCTGGAAATCGCGCAAAGCTGCCGGAAGACTTGTGGCATCATCAGGATCAAAGTTTTCAATTTCCTTGAGCAGGGCTTCCTTGGCAGCCAGGTTCTCCTGGTAAACGTCGTCTATCTTTGAGAAATGCTCTGCCTTACGGGTGAAAAAAACATCACAGGCCGAACGGAAACGCTTCCATATGACATCTGCCTGTTTCCTGGGAACAGGACCAATCTCTTTCCATTGTTTCTGCAGATGGATGAGCTGGTCTGTAGTGCGCCGCCAGTCATCGCTCATGTTAATGGCTTCTGCCTGTTCACATAATGCGGTTTTCTGTGCCAGGTTATCCTGCATTTCTTTTTTGAACCTGGAGTAGAAACCGCGTTTTTCTCCGTAAAACTGATCACAGGCGGCACGAAAACGGTCATATACTTTCTGATTTTCTTTCTTAGTGGCAAATCCGATCGTTCTCCATTCTTTTTGAAGTGCTTCCAGTTCTTTGGCCTTTCTGTTCCAGTTGACTTCATCTTCTGTTGTTTCCCGGGATATGGCTTCTGCCTTTTCACAAAGGATGAGTTTGGCTTCCAGGTTTTGACGCTGCTGCTTTTTCTGTTCTTCAAAAAAATCCTGATGGCGTTTATTGATAACCGTTGTGCTCTGCTTGAAGCGTTCCCATATGGGTTCACGCAGTTCGCGTGCTATCGGTCCCGTTTCGCGCCACTCTTCATGCAGCTTTTGCAATTTATGAAATGCCGATACCACATTGGTTTCCTGGACAAGCGCCTCGGCCTTTTCACAAAGCTTTTCCTTTATTTCCTGGTTACGCTTGAAATCCAGATCACGCAATTCGTTGTTAATCTTTACATAGTCATAGAACTTCTCGACACAGTGCTGGTAAGTTTCCCAGACATCTTTTGTCCTGGACAAGGGAACAGGACCTACTTCCTTCCAATGGAGTTGCAGGGCACGGAATTCGGGGAATGTGTGATTGATGTCCTCCTGTTTTTCCAAAAGTGCCCTGATGCCTTCTATGATGGATAGTTTTTCTTCAAGATTCCTTTCCTTTTGCTCTTCTATATTGCGTAACAGGTCTGCACGCAGGACTTTGTAACGGGCATACAACCGTTTGAAAGTCGTTTCTTCCGGAGTCTCCTGAACCGGTTCCGTAGTTTCCTGCTCGGGAGCTGTGACGGGTTGGTCTTTTTTAAGCAATTTGTAGAAACAAGACTTAATGATGTCTGCGTTCTTGTGCATTTCTGTCTTGTCTTCTGCTTCTATAAGGCGTTCGAATTGAGCAAGAAGTTCAGGAATTGACAGGGACGCATAATCAATAGCATCTGTGTTCAGTGTAGTTTCAACAACTTTGTCATTTTCGGGCTTCGTGTTGTAGAATTGCTCTTCGGGAGCAGGGGTAATAATTTCAGGGTCCATCGTACTGGGAAGGAATTAGTATTTATAGCCTGCAAATGTAATGAAAAACTACAATATATTGAATAATGATTACTTTTGCCTCGCCATGAGAATTGATATTATCTCTGTACTTCCCGAATTGCTGGAAAGCCCGTTTTCGCATTCCATAGTCAAAAGAGCCAGGGAACGTTCCCTGGTACAGATCGTGGTCCATGATCTTAGGCTGTATGGCAAAGGAAAATACAGGCAGGTGGACGATTACTCCTTTGGAGGAGATGCCGGAATGGTGCTGATGATAGAACCGGTGTTCCGCCTGATGGAGGCATTGAAAAAGGAAAGAAGCTACGACGAGATCATATATACCACTCCGGATGGATTGCCCTTCAACCAGAAAGAAGCCAACAGGATCTCCTGTCTGCAGAATATCATGATTCTATGCGGTCATTACAAAGGGGTGGACCAGAGGATCCGCAACCACCTGATCACAAGGGAGCTTTCGGTGGGAGATTATGTATTGAGCGGAGGCGAACTGGCCGCAGCCGTTATTGCCGATGCGGTGGTTAGGCTGCTGCCCGGAGCACTGTCAGACCAAACCTCGGCCCTTACCGATTCTTTCCAGGATGGGCTGCTGGCACCTCCCATATACACACGGCCAGCCAATTTTATGGGCTGGAAGGTCCCCGGTGTTCTTCTGAGCGGAGACCCGGTAAAGATCAGTGAATGGCAGGAAGAAATGAGCCTGGACAGAACCCGGCGGCTGAGACCCGATCTTTTGGATGAAGCAGATAAGGGCTAAAAACCGAATCCGTCTACTTTCACTTTTATCTTGACATCCAGAACGGGAGCATCGGCCTGGCGTTGTTCAGACAATGGTATGACTACTATTGCCTTAGGAGTGGCAGGGCATATAAATTCACAACCTCCGCAACCAATGCAGATGGCCGGATTCGTTTTTGGGAATACTTTGCCTGTTCCTTCCCGCGGCGTCATTTGCACCGCTTTGACAGGACAATGCTCATCACAGGCTCCGCAATCGGTTCCAAATTTCTCTACAATACAATTTTCAAGGGTGAGTTTCACGACCCCGATCCTCATGCGTTTTTTTTCTTCCAGGGGCATGAGCTGCAAGGCCCCTGAAGGACATACCTCCTGACATTTCTGACAATCAAAGCCGCAAAATCCGTTTTCATAGGAAACGGCTGGCAATAAAAAACCCTGCCACCCGAAATCTCCCATGGCCGGTTTGATGATATGCGATGGACATGCTGCTATGCAGGCATGGCAGGCAATACATTTATCCATAAGCCTTTTGAGTGTGCCAGCTCCCGGTGGCATTGAACTGGAAATGCGAATCCGCTTGCTTTTTGATGCCCGGTTCAGCAGAACAGCTCCTGCTCCTGCCCCTGCCCCAATGGCCGCCAACAGAAAAGCCCTTCTGCCATTGCCCGGTTGCAGTGTGGTTCCGGTTTTTTGTTGACGGTTATCCCTTTTCCAGGAGAACCGGTAACGTATACCGTCGCGACGGCAGACAGAGATGCAATTCATGCATACAACGCAACGGGAGTAATCTATCACTGCGTTGCTGCAATCTATACACCCGGACTTGCATGAAATACTGCAAAGCTGACAATGCGTACAGGCAGCCTTATCTATCTGAATCCTGAACATGGATATTTTTGAAATCAGACCCATCAGGGTTCCGGCCGGGCATATGGTATTGCAGTAGAGCCGTCCCCTGAAGAAGGAAATCAGCGTAATGGTTAGCAACACTACTGCCGCTATCAGGAAAGCAGCCCAATTCCAGGCAGCGTATTGTGAGCCCCCTATCAGAGCTACAAGGGGTTTCCCCACGTTTACGGCCATCTTCCCGAAGAGGGCGTAAGGATCCAGCCACACAAGAGGCAGGGTGAAGGAAAAAGCCACAGAGATTGCCGCAGCCGACATGATCATATATCTAAGCGCATTATGCGCCTTGCTGAAACAATGCCTGTGTTTTTTTCTCCCTCTTATAAAAAGTGCGGTCCGGTTAACAATGTCCTGCCAGATTCCCAGGGGGCATAGGAAGGAACAATAAACCCTGCCAAAAATTATTGTCAGTAACAACACAAGCAACACGGTCAGCAGCCCCCCCGATGCAATCCCCAATATTGCCGGAACAATCTGTAATTTTATAAAGCCCTGCCACAAGACCGCTAAGCGGGAAGACGTGAAAAGAAAAAAATACAACAGGCCTGCAAATACTACCAGTGCAGTAATCCTGCGGAACCATCTTAGAAAGCTATAGAGGTGCATCAGAGAAGAATCCGTTTGATATTAAGTTTATCAATGTCTGTAGTTCCCAGGTTATGTTTTTCTGCCAACAGAATGTGCGATGCCTCTTCTATGGTCATGTCACGGAACTGATTGAAAAACCGGGTGGCCGCCGTATCAACAGCTACAATGTCTGAAGATACAAACAGGGCCTTGGGTGTCTGAACATCCTCCAGACTCCGGCCTTTGGGCCCATTCTGGGTCATAATGCGGTATGCATCTACAAAATTCAGTACCGGCCTTTTGGCAAATGTTGCAGCATCTGCAATGCATTGTTGCAGATCGTTGGAATGCAAGTACCTGCGGTCCCAAACAATACCCATATAATTTTTCATGCAGATGGTCATTCTGGCTCCTCCATGATTTTTCAGAATCGGGACATTGATCCAGGCATCGCAATCCAGCAGCGCTTCGTGGATTTTCGGTTTTTTCATACGAACGGCTTTGGGCAATTCCGTTTCGCGAAAATACTTTTCTTCATGGGCATAGACCATCTGACCTCCAGCCTGTTTTACAGCTTCCTGTATGCCGCTGTTTTCGTAACAACCCCTCCATTGATCACAGGTATGGTCAAATACTTTTACTTCTGAAGCTCCTGCATCAAGACAATCCCTGACAATGGCAGCAACCAGTATGGGATTGGTGCAGGCAGCGAATTCTGGTGTTTTATCCCAGCCGATATTTGGTTTTACCACTACTTTCATCCCCGGTTTGATATACCGTTTTATACCACCCATTTCCTGAATAGCCCTGGCATATAGCTGCCCGGGTTCTCCGCCCATTACTGCTACCAGATCGGGAATATCGGCCGATTGCGGGGTTTCTGCTCCCGGGCTGTTGTTCCAGGCAAGAAGTTTGCTGTTTTTTATGCCTGCCACTCCGGCAATCGTACCAAGAATTGCTGTTCTTAAAAAATTTCTTCTTTCCATAATAATAGCTCTATTGATTACGTTTAAGGGCCGCTTGTAAAGTATTTTTTAATAAAGATATGCGTGTCATGGGACCCACACCTCCCGGTACCGGGGTAATGTAACTGCAACGTGGAGCCACTGCCTCAAAATCCACATCACCTGCAAGCCGGAAGCCCGATTTGGTGCTTTTGTCCTCAATTCGCGTGATCCCTACATCAATAACAACCGCTCCCTCTTTTACCATATTGGCCTTCAGAAAAAGAGGCCGTCCCAGGGCAGCTACCAGGATATCAGCCCTCCTGCACACTTTAGCCAGATCTGCAGTTTGACTGTGGCACAGGGTTACCGTACAATCTCCTCCGGGTCCTTTTCTGGACAACAGGTTGGCCAGCGGTTTGCCTACGATATTGCTCCTCCCTATGATCACACATTCCTTTCCGCGGGTAGGTATACGATAGTAGTCAAGCAGGTCTGAAATACCAGCCGGTGTTGCCGAAACAAATGAGGGCAGACCCAGTACCATCCTGCCTACATTGACCGGATGAAATCCGTCAACATCCTTTGACGGATCAATGGTTTCGATGATTTCCTGTTCGTTCAGATGGCCGGGCAGGGGCAATTGCACGATCAGTCCGTCTACAGCCGGATCCTCATTAAGAGTTCTGACACATTCTATCAACCCTTCCTGGCTGATGTTGGCAGAAAGTCTGTACACAGAAGAATCCATGCCAACCTGGCGGCAGTCGTTTTCTTTGTTCCTTACATAGGTAAGGCTTGCAGGATCCTGGCCAACCACAATGGCAGCCAGATGAGGTTTCCTTCCACATTCGCCTATCCACCGGGCCACTTCTCCGGCGATGTCTTTTTTCATGGCTTCGGCAGCCGCTTTTCCATCCAGCAATACCATTACCTGATTCCTCCTTTTCTTAAAGCGTTGGCCATTGAAGCGCGACCTCCTGTTCCAAGTTTCTTCATCATTTTTCTTGTGTCGTCAAATTGTTTGATCAAATGGTTCACTTGTGTTATGGATGTTCCGCTCCCGGTTGCTATCCGCTTACGCCTGCTGCCATTGAGAAGGGCCGGATTATCCCGTTCTTGCGGCGTCATGGAAGCAATTATGGCTTCTATTCCCTTGAAGGCATCGTTATCAATATCGGCATCTTTTATTACCTTGGATACTCCGGGGATCATGGCCGCCAGGTCCTTAATGTTGCCCATTTTCTTGACTTGCCTTATCTGTGAAAGAAAATCGTTAAAATTAAAACTGTCCTGTGCCAGTTTTTTTCTGAGTTTTTTACTTTCTTCCTCGTCAAATTGTTCCTGGGCCTTTTCTACAAGGCTGACTATGTCACCCATACCCAGTATGCGGTCTGCTATTCGGGCCGGATAAAACACGTCCAGGGCGTCCATTTTTTCACCGGTGCTCACAAACTTGATGGGTTTGTTCACAACGGCACGCACAGAAAGAGCGGCCCCACCGCGTGTATCGCCGTCCAGCTTGGTCAGGACAACTCCGTCAAAGTTGAGCTGTTCATGGAATGCACGGGCCGTTTCCACAGCATCCTGGCCCGTCATGGAATCCACCACAAATAAGGTCTCGGAAGGGTTAAGCGCTTTTTTTATCGCTGTAATCTCCTGCATCATGGCCTGGTCTATGGCCAGACGTCCCGCCGTGTCTACTATAACCACTCCGTACCCTTCTTTTTTTGCTTTGTCCCTGGCTTTGACAGCGATCTGTACGGGATCCATGCTGCCTTCTTCCATGTAAACATCGGTACCTACCTGTTGTCCCAGAATTTTCAGTTGTTCCATGGCAGCCGGGCGGTAAACGTCAGCCGCCACAAGCAACGGCCTCATCCCTTTTTTCTTTTTTAAATACAAGGCCAGTTTTGCCGAGAAAGTGGTTTTCCCCGAGCCCTGTAACCCTGATATCAGGACTATGCCCGGGTTGCCCTTAACATTAATTCCGCTGGTATCTCCTCCCATCAGGTCTACCAGCCGGTCATGGACTATTTTGGTCATCATCTGGCCCGGTCGCACCGATTTGAGCACTTCCTGACCCATGGCCATTTCCTTAACCTGATCACAGAATCCCTTGGCCACCTTATAGCTAACGTCGGCATCGAGCAAAGCCCTGCGTACCTCCTTAAGGGTTTCGGCCACGTTGATTTCTGTGATCTTTCCTTCTCCCTTAAGCAATTTGAACGATCGTTCCAGCCTTTCTGTCAGGTTTTCAAACATATTTATCTGTCAAGTAATGGTTTAGGTCCTTCCCTGATAACCAGGGGTTCGGGACCTGTACAATCAATGATTGCCGAGGGGTCCTGCCCTCCCGGCCCCCCGTCTATCACAATGTCCACCAGCTCCCCGAACCTTTCATTGATCAGGCCGGGGTCGCTTGAATACCCCGGTTCTGTTTCGTCCCAGGGCAAAGAAGTGGATATTATGGGAATTCCAAGTTCCCTGAGGATAACCTGCAATATGGGATTATCGGGAACCCTGATGCCTACGGTTTGCTTTTTCCCTTTGAACAGCTTGGGCACCTGGCTGTTTCCCTGGAGGAGGAAGGTAAATGGTCCCGGCAGATTTTTCTTGATAAGCCTGAAAACGGCGTTCCCCATAGGCCGGCAATAATTCGAAACCTGTGACAGGTCATAACACAGAAAAGACAAACGCGTAGAAGGAGTGTAATAACCTTTGATCCTTTCCATACGGGGAACACTGCTTACATGCTCTAAGGAACACCCCATGCCGTAAACACTGTCTGTGGGGTAAATCACGATACCTCCCTTTTGCAGGGTCGCAACCGTCATCTGTACCAGGCGGTCCTGCGGATTTTCGGGATAAATCTTGATATACATAGCAGGTATTATAGATCGGGGGAGTAATAAGCCGGTGCGAGCTCCCGCTGGTTGTACCGCATGCCCATTACCTGCCCGTATGCACCTGCAGAACATATAGCTATAAGATCTCCGCGGGCGGTACCGGGCAATTTGACGGCAAGGCCAAAACGGTCAGCCGATTCGCATACAGGACCTACAACATCGTATACTTCATTTTTTTGTGAATCGCTGGTAATATTGAAAATGGCGTGGCTGGCGTCATATAGTGCCGGTCTTATCAGATCATTCATGCCTGCATCCAGGATGGCAAACTTTTTCCCTTTTCCAATTTTTATATACAAAACCCTGGATATGAGATATCCGGCCTGAGCTACCAAGGCCCTGCCCGGTTCAAAGTGGATTTTTTGTCCCTTCCTCACTTCAAGCTTTTCATTGATGGTCTTGAAATAAGACTCGAAAGGGCTGAAAGGATTTGCGAACGGATCATTGTAATCTATTGCAATCCCACCACCAAGATTGATATGCTCCAGCCGGATATCCCGCTCTTCAAACCAATGTTGAAAGCTATTCACCTTACTGCACAATTTCTCGAAAACCTTCAGATCCTCTATCTGAGATCCTATGTGAAAATGAAGCCCTATTAGTTTTAGATTACTACAGGCAGCAATTACCTGAAGCACTTCATCCAGCATCCATTCGCTGATACCGAACTTATCTCTGGAGCGTCCTGTGGTGATATGCTTGTTGGTGTGGGCGTCAATATTCGGGTTCAGGCGCAGGGATATCCGTGCTGTCCTGCCCATCTGAGAGGCCAGGTCGTTGATGATCCGGATCTCGGGGACTGATTCGCAGTTAAAACAAAATATTCCCCCCTGTAAAGCAGTCCGTATCTCTTTATCGGATTTCCCGACACCCGCGTATACAATGGTGTCTGGGTCAAATCCCATATCAAGGGCAAGCTGCACTTCGTTTCCACTGACACAATCGGCGCCCAGTCCGGAACGATGTATCATTTCAAGTATGCGCGGATTGGCATTGGCCTTCATGGCATAATGCGCCTGGTAGCCGTATTTTCTGAGAAATTTGGTATATAGTCGCAAGGTCTGATCCAGGATATCCAGATCGTAAAAATAAAAAGGCGTTTCAAGACGCTTGAAGGCATTGACAAAACGTGTAAGTTGCATTATGATCTCAAATGAATATCCGGCAAAATTAACATTTTTTTGAATAAAAGCCTTACATTTGTACTGCTATATAAGACACAGTTATGACAGAAAAGAAAAAAGATCTCCTTAGGGATGAAATCAGACATATTGACATTACAAAGATAGATTCCACAGGTATCATAGACGCTATGAGGGATATGTCTTTTTCCTCCAGGGAGACGGCCCGTGCCGCCGATATCCTGCAAATGATGATTTGCCAGAAGGATTGCACCAACTGGCTCACACTGGCCGGCAGTTCCAGTGCCGGGGGATGCATGCAGGTATACATAGATATGGTCCGCTTTAACATGATAGACTGCATCGTATCGACAGGGGCTTCAATCATAGATATGGACTTCTTCGAGGCGCTTGGTTTTAAACATTATAAAGGCACTCCTTTTGTTGACGACGGTATGTTGCGCAGCCTCTATATAGACCGTATTTACGATACCTATATAGATGAGGAGGAACTGCAACACTGCGATGCCACCATCAAAAAAATCGCAGACAGCCTGGAGCCGAGGCCTTACTCCTCGCGCGAATTTCTCTGGGAAACCGGTAAGTGGCTTACAAAAAACGCCATTAAAAAGGATTCCCTGCTGCAGACATGCTACGAGCACGGGGTTCCCGTTTTCGTGCCTGCGTTTTCTGACTGCAGCGCCGGTTTTGGACTGGTTATGCACCAGCTGGAGCGCATTAAAGAAGGCAAGCCTTATGTCACCATAGATTCAATCGCCGATTTCCGGGAATTGACCCAGATCAAGATCCAGGCAAAGAACAGCGGTTTGTTCATGGTCGGGGGTGGTGTTTCCAAGAATTTTGCCCAGGACACTGTGGTCTGTGCCGAATGCCAGGGATTAGAAGTGCCCATGCACCAGTACGCCGTCCAGATCACGGTGGCCGATGTGCGTGACGGTGCCTGCTCCAGTTCTACACTTAAGGAAGCTTCTTCCTGGGGAAAGGTAAGTACCGTTCACGAACAAATGGTATATGCCGAGGCCACCACAGTAGTACCCCTGATAGCCAGTTACGCTTACCACAAGGGTGACTGGAAAAACCGGAAACGTTACCGCTGGGCGGGACTTTTTGAAAGATAGGCTTCTCACCGGTGGATGTTTCTGCCCGGTGAACCAAAAAATATAAAAGGCGGATGCGCTGCAGCACATCCGCCTTTTTGTATTGGCTTTACATTTTTTTTAGGAAGCCTGATAATCTTGAATCAAAGCAATGATTCCCTGAATCACGGCAACAAGTATTGCACCAACTCCAAGAAATGCAAAAATGAATCCGGATTCAAAATTCAGAAGCCCTTGCCACATATCGTTGAGAATTGTCATAAATACGTCCATCTTAATTCGAATTAAATGTTAATTTTTTTTGCCTACTCTTAAGGATTTTCAGCGACTCCCCCTACTCTGTTGCGGATTTTCGGGTAACTCCCTCATAGAAAATCAAATAATTCTGTTAATCTTCGCCCGTGAAAACAAAACCAATAACGAAGGGGATAATAGCGCCCAGAATTAATAGGATTACAGCCAGGATCCCGTTAGAGTTGGGGTCATGAATCAGACCCTTCAGCATTTCAATTAAATCTACCATGGTGTTTATTATTAGTTAAATGGTTAATAAATTCAATGAACAGCGACAAAGTTAAAAATCTTTTTTTAACTACCAAACACAACAACATCAATTATTATGTACATTTCGAAGTAAATCCGTTACCGTTTTAACCGGGTTGAAGGTACTCAGGGGTACTTCCACAAAGGCCGTATTCCACCGGCTCATGCCTCCGTTCCAAAGCCCCGGCATTTCCAGCGCTTTCAGTTCCCTGCCCAGGTAACTCTTCTGAGATATGAAACCGGTGTTGTCATCCCGGAATTCCGAAAGCCTGTAAGTGGTTCCGTCATAAGCTTTAAAAGAGCACATAATATCAACAGGGTTAAAATGTGTGGATGCATAGCGTCTGCCCTGTAACTGAACGCCCTCCAGGATCTGAAGCGAACCGCTGCCGTCCCTGTCAACTACACGGAAAGGGCCTCCTCCCGGTTCTCCCGTAGCGGGAACCATTCCACACACCCTGACAGGCCTGTTTAGTTTTGAAAACAGATAGGACCTGAATTCTTCGCCTTCCATGGGAGGGTGCGTAATGCCAAAATTCCTTTCCAAAAAGAGGGCAATTTCTTTCATGCAAATCGGATCTGCGTTGTCTTTCAATGCACCTATATATTTATAGACCTTCATTCTGCAGCTCAACAAGTAGCCGGCCAACACTTTTCTCCAGTGTATAACGGGATCCAGTGCAGCCTGTGGAACCACGTTATCTATGTTGCGGATGATTACCATGTCCTCTGCCAGTGCATTCAGATTATCCAAAAGCGCCCCATGTCCTGCGGGGCGGAAAACCAGCGATCCGTCCTGATCCCGGAAGGGGCGGTTGTCCATGTCCACAGCCAGGGTGTCGGTAGACGGGCTCTGGATGGAAAAACCAATGATAAACCTGGTTTGAAACAGTTCTTCATATTTCTTGCGCACTTTATCAAAAAGGCGGTTAAACAAATCCAGGTGTTCTTCGGAAACCGTAAAATGAAGCCTTACCGTCCCGTCAGGCTGAGCCGAGGTCAGTGCAGCTTCCACCAGGTGTTCTTCAAACGGAGTCCTCGGACCGTCTGAATACTTATGAAAAGGAATCAATCCTTTGGGCAGGGAAGCAAAATTGAGGCCCTCCCGGTCCAGGATAAGCGAAAGAATTCCGTAACGGTCTTTTGGATAAAATCCTTTCAATCCTGCAAGCCTGGGGTAAAAAGCAAATTCCGCGAGTCTTTTGAAGAAAACGTTAACCTGATCGGGCAAAACGGCATTCCTGTCTTTTTCCAGAAGGGCCCTGGCCTCGAAAATATCCTTGAACATGCGGCTGGCCGCGCCGGAAGCAGGAACAAATTTAATCCTTGACCCGTTCCATTGGTCGTACCTTTTTATCAGGTCTTCCTGCTGCTGGGCGTTGAGCTGTACAATCCCGTCTCCCGGGACAGCAGGTCCGGTTATGTCAAGAGGAGGAAAACCTGTGGAAAAAAATCTGAGTTGGGCTTCTATATTATTAAGCGTCTGCCCCTTACGCTCAATTGTCAGAAAGTCTTCTTTGGTAAACATAAAGTAAGCTGGCTGTACTGTTCCCGGGTCCATTCTCTGCGGTAAACATAAGCATTCCTGATTAGTTCAAACTGCTCAGGTGCTTTCCGCAACTGTTTATCTAGTTCAAAAATAGGAAAACATTGCGTAAAAAGCAAATCAGCAGGAACGTGTTTTGCAGCAGGCAATGCAACAGTGTAATTTTGCAGGTCGTTCCAGCCGAAATGAACGGCCATGGCACGTACCACTTGTTCTGTAGCATTGCTTTTTCCCTCGAGCGAATAACCCGCTATATGGGGTGTGGCAATGTTGCATACCTTCAGGGTAGCCGGATCGATGTGCGGTTCTCCCTGCCACACATCCAGGATGATCCCGCCCAGTTTCGGGGCTGCTTTCTGCAGGGCCATTTCATCTACCACCGCGCCCCGCGATGTGTTGATAAAACAGGCTCCCTGCTTCATGGATGAGAGAAAATTGTTATTAACCATATTGATTGTCAGCGGGGTCAGCGGGACGTGCATGGTTATAATATCGGACTGTTCGAGCAATAAGCCGAGATCGGAAAAACCTTCCTGCCCTTCGGCTTTTGCCCTGGGCGGGTCATTGAGAACAGTACGTATTCCCAGATGGGCTGCCAGGGCTGCTACCTTTTTGCCGACATTACCCACCCCCACAATTCCCAGCGTTTTGCTTTTCAGGTCTTCTGCATGATTCCCGGCCCAGGCAACAAGCGCGGAGAAAACATATTGCATCACCGCTCCGGAGTTGCACCCCGGGGCGTTGACCACAACAATGCCCTTTTTGGCACAATAGTCCAGATCAATATGATCAGTCCCGATTGTAGGGCTTCCAATAAATGAAACAGGGCTGTCCTTTAAAAGAGCGGCCGAACAGATAGTTCGTGTCCTTACCAGGAGCGCATCGGCCTTTTTAAGTATCTGCTTATCTATAAGATGACCCGGTACACGGGTGATGCGGGCATGTTTTTTGCCAATGCCTTCCAGGTAAGGCACCTGTTGGTCTGCAATGATATGAGGTTTAACATCCACCTTTAATGAACCACTATTTCACGAACTACATCCTTGTTTAGCAATGCGTTGATCTTTCCGGCCAGGAAAACCTTCTGCATATCCAACTGGCAGCGAAGAACAGAAGATTTTACCCTGACCGTGTAAACCCCCTCCCGGAAAGAACGTTCTCCACATTCCCTGGCAGTTGCCTCTCCAACCAATTCATTCCAGGCGTGATGGATCCTGAGTATTTCCAGGCCACCGGCCAATCCGGTTTCGTTCAGGGTTTGTTCAAGAATTTCACTTAAAACTCTGGTCTGTTGTCTTTTCATTGATAAAAACACCTCCATTAACACGGTATATTGAATGGGGTCCGCCAAGGGCGTGTATGATCTCCTCTATACGGACCTTGTTGCTGTCTGTAAGAAAAATCTGACCAAATCCGTTTTTTGTAACAAGGTGCAAAAGGTGTGCAACCCTGCGCACATCCAGTTTGTCAAAAACATCGTCCAGCAGCAATATGGGCGCCAGTTCTTTCATTTGTCTGATCAGTGCAAACTGAGCCAGTTTGAGGGCCAGCAGGTATGTTTTCTGCTGCCCCTGTGATCCGCATACCCTGAGTGCGTGATCTCCCAGGGTGAAATGAATATCGTCCCGCTGAACACCGGTACCGGTATACTGCAGTTTCATATCTTTCTGCCTGGTATTTTTCAGCTGCGCTGCCATATTTTCACGGTTCAGGTCTGACTCATAGCTCAACCCTACCTGCTCCTTACCGGCTGAAAGAGTCTTATAATAATAGGTCACATGGGGCTGTAGCAGTTGGCAAAGCTCTGCACGTTTTTCATGGATCCAGTCCCCCCTTGACGATAAAGAAGCATCCAGGGCATCCAGGACATCGGCTGGCAGGTATTCCTGTTTGAGTAGACGGTTTCTCTGGAAAAGCAATTTATTGTATTCCTGTATGGCATGGAGGTAATCCGGCCCTGTCTGGGAAAGCAGGAAGTTCATGTATTTGCGCCTCTCCTCGGCCGGTCCGAACACAAGAGAAATGTCCTGCGGTGAAACCATAACCACAGGGATCAGCCCAACATGGGAGGAAAGCTTCTCGTAACGTTTCCCGTTTCTTTTGAATACTTTCTCCCCCTGCCTGGTAAGAAGACAGGATATTTTTTCAGTCATTCCCGTGTCTGTGGCATATTCGCCAAAAAGCGCCGTTTCCCGGCTTTTATGGTCAATCACATCCTTGTCCTGAACCTGGAGGGAACTTTTGCAGACACTCAGGTAATAGATGCCATCCAGCAGGTTTGTTTTCCCCTCCCCGTTATCGCCGTAAAGCACATTTATCCCGGGAGAGAACTCCAGATCGGCATTTTCTATGTTTTTAAAGTGAGAAAGCAATAAACGGGACAAATGCATACAGATTCCTTAAACAAGTATGCAAAAATAGCAAATTTTGCGTATATTTGCGGCCTTAAATCCCAGACCTATGTCAAAAAAGAAATCCGGCGCAAAACCTCAGCAGAAACATGAAGATAAGGCTACAGTTGCCCAGGCAATAAGCAAATCGGAAGAATTTCTAAACAAGTATAAAAAACACATAATCTATGCGGTTGCAGGAATCATAGTCCTGCTCGGACTCGTTTTTGGTTATACAAAATTGATCCGGGAACCGCGCCGTAATGAAGCCCTTGCCCAAATGTTTCCGGCAGAGCAGTATTTCCGGTCCGATTCGTTCCATCTGGCGCTCAACGGCGATGGAAACGTTTTGGGTTTCAAAGACATTATTGCACAGTACAAATCCCTTCCCGGACAGGTGGTATACTTCTACGCCGGTGTTTGCGAACTGCGCCTTGGCAACTATCAACAGGCAATTGATTACCTTAATAAATATAAATCAGGAGACGATATCATTCAGGCCCGTGCCTGGTGTAACATTGGGGATGCCTATGCAGGACTGGACAATCCGGACAATGCCATTACATGGTACAAAAAAGCTGCCGGGTACAGAGATAATGCCTATGCCGCCATGTATTATAAAAAAGCAGGCATCCTGATGGAAGAGAAAGGCAATTACAACGGTGCCCTGGAAATGTACACGATCATCAAGGATAAATATCCCCAGACTATTGAGGGATATGATATAGATAAGTATATATCGCGTCTGGAAATTTTGATGCAGCAATAACCTTTTGCTATGGGAAGGGCTTTTGAATACAGGAAGGCCAGAAAGCTGAAACGCTGGGGAAATATGTCCAGGACTTTTACCCGGCTGGGCAAAGAACTGACCATTGCGGCCAAACAAGGTGGCACAGACCCGGAAAACAATCCCAGGCTTCGCGCCCTGATTCAGACTGCCCGTTCTGAAAACATGCCCAAAGACAATATTGAAAGGGCTATCAAAAGGGCAGAAGAAAAGGACAAAGGAGATTACCGCGAAGTTGTTTACGAGGGATTTGGTCCTCATGGAGTAGCCATCATCGTGGAAACGGCTACCGATAATACCACAAGGACCGTAGCCAACATCCGATCCTATTTCAACAAGTACGGAGGCAACCTGGGCACTTCGGGAAGCGTTAGTTTCATGTTTGATCACACCTGCGTCTTTAAGGTAAAATCGGAACAGGTGCAAGACATGGAAACCTTTGAACTGGAGCTGATCGATTATGGAGCAGAAGAGATTTTTCTGGATGAAGAAGAAGGTGTCATAGTAATTTACGGGAGTTTTGAATCCTATGGATCACTTCAGAAATTCATTGAAGAAAAGGAACTGGAGCTGGTCAGCGGCGGTTTCGACCGTATAGTCAACGGAGAATTAAAACATTTATCTACGGAGGAAAAAACGGACGTTGAAAAACTACTGGAGCGTATCGAAGAAGATGACGATGTTCAGAACGTTTACACCAACATGGCCTAATTCCCCATATGCAGACCGTCATCAAGCAGCCTGTTGTTATATTGCTGCCGAAAGGCTTTTAGAAAGAGCTCGTTTGTGGGCTCATTTTCTTTTTCTTCCCTCATGATATTGAAGAGTGCCGGGTAGTTGACCACAAATGGAATAGTGAGCGAATCCTTTATACTTCTTCCAAATGCAAAGAAGTCGAAGGGATATCCCAGCATATCCAGCACCGTGGGCATGATGTCTATTTGTTGTGTGTACTGATCGTAAACCTGCCCGCCGCTCACTGCCCTGAGTGATGGATCGTAATAAATGATTGGGATTGCCATGCTTTCTATCTCTGACTGGTAGCGGGGATTATCCTGTGAGTATGTGCCATGGTCTGCTACCAGCACAAAAAGTGTGTTCCAATACCAACTGCTTTTGCTGCTTTCCTTAAAAAAAAGCCGCAGTGCATTGTCCGAGTAACGGATGCACTTTTGTATGGGCAGACTGCTTTCCGGAAATACTCCTTCATACCCGGGGGGTATTATAAATGGATGATGGGAGGACAGGGTAAAAACAGAGGCTGCAAAAGGTTCTTCGAAAGTGTTGAGTGTCTTTGCAAAAAACTGCAAAAAGGGTTCATCCCATATTCCCCAGTAACCGTCAAAATGCGACCTGTCGCCAAATTCGCTCATTCCGTAAAAGCTGTCGAAACCAAAGTGACGGGACATACCGTCCAGGCCTAGAGATCCGTTGGGTGCTCCGTGGAAGAAAGCTGTCCGGTATCCCAGCTTTTTGAGTGCATTACCCAATCCTTCAACCCGGTTCAGGGCATAGGGGGTCAGGGCAAATGACAACTCCAGGCTTGGGATGCTTCCCAGAACAGAGGGAACCGCATCGATCGATTTTCGCCCGTTAGCGTATGCCCTTGAACAGGTAAGTGAATACTCCATCAACGAGTCAAGAAAAGGCGTATGGGATGTCAGTGCGTCCGGATTAAGGAAACCGGAATATTCCCTGGAAAAACTTTCCAGTATCAGGATGACCACATTCATGGCCGGTTCTGTTTTCCGGACACTCGAAGATATCGTATCCCTTTTGTGTTGGGGTGTGTACACGCTGTCCAGTTCTTCTTCAGAGGAAAAGAAATCGAGTCTTTCCACAGAAGGTTTCCCAAAGGTACGCAAGATGCAGAAAGGGGTGTTCAGGACCAGGGCCATTTCCAACGGCTCAGAAACATAGGCTGCCGCATTGCTCATGGTGATGGGCCTTGTGGTCCGGTCTGTTCCGCCACGGATAGAGACGGTTGTTATAACCAACGCCAGAAGGAGAGCCAGCAGCCTGGAGAAAAAAAAGCGTAGCGTTAAGGTTTGTTTCACCGGATAGTGTGTGCGCCCGTAACAAAACCATAATAATAGAATCACTCCTGCCCAAACCATCAGAAAGACCGGATAGTCCTGCAATGCTTTCAAAAAAATACCAGCAATATTCCTTTCGTTGGCAAATTCTCTGAAAAAAGAAAAATCGATTCTGCGCAATGTCGTTCTGAAATAGACAAAATCAAAAAGCAGAAAAAAGAAACCGGCAGAGTTTATGAGCAGATAAAAAATTTTCAGGAAAATCTGCCAGGGCCTGGTAAAAACAAAAGGAAAAGGCAAAAGGGCAAGAATCAGGTACAAGCCGTTCATATAAAACAAGGCAGAAAGGTCAAAACGAATCCCTCCGCGGAATATCAGGGGCATGGCTTCCCAGCCGGTATCTGGAAAAAGGTAACGGTTGTACTGATAAAACGCTACCCTGCTTAGAAGCAGCACAAGAAATACAAGAGCAAGCCGTTTGAAGAGCGTGGAATAATAAGAAATTCCGGAATGATTTTTGGGTCTGTACGGGCTTTTCATATGTAATTACAAATGTAAAGAATCTGTGATTATGTTATTCTTTTCATATAAATTTCATACTTTTGCAAGATTGAAATTTTAATTTCTTCATATCAAATTCCAGAAATCTATGAAAATAAACCACATAGAGCATATAGGCATTGCTGTTCGTAATCTGGAACAGGCCATAGCTTTTTACGAAAAGCAGCTTGGACTTCCCTGTTACAACATAGAAGAAGTACCCGAACAAAAAGTAAGAACGGCCTTTTTCAAGGTTGGGCAGACAAAAGTGGAATTACTGGAGAGTACAGATCCGGAAGGTCCCATAGGAAAATTTATTGAAAACAGAGGTGAAGGGGTTCATCACATAGCTTTTGCAACAGAAGGTCTCCAGGATAATCTGGATGAACTGGCAACGAACGGCATCCGTCTGATTGATAAAACCCCCCGTAAGGGAGCAGAAAACCTGGATATTGCTTTCCTGCATCCTAAGGATACCCTTGGTGTGCTTATCGAATTGTGTGAAAATCCGAAACAATAAACAATCAATAATAAAATGAGCAATCAGTTGGAACAGATCCGCGAGTTGATTCAACTCCGTGAAAAAGCCCGCCTTGGAGGGGGTCAGAAACGTATAGATGCGCAACACGAAAAAGGTAAATGTACGGCTCGTGAGCGCATTACCATGCTTCTTGACGAAGGCAGCTTTGAAGAATTTGACATGTTCGTGACACACCGCAGTACCAATTTCGGGATGCAGGAGAAAACCATCCTGGGAGATGGGGTTGTTACTGGTTACGGCACCATTGAAGGACGTCTGGTTTATGTTTTTGCACAGGACTTCACTGTCTTTGGAGGATCTCTTTCAGAGACCATGTCTATGAAAATCTGCAAGATTATGCAGCAGGCCATGAAAGTGGGAGCTCCTTTGATAGGAATCAACGATTCAGGAGGAGCCCGTATCCAGGAAGGCGTGAACGCACTGGCCGGTTATGGCGATATCTTTCAAAACAACATCATAGCTTCCGGCGTTATCCCGCAAATCTCGGCCCTTTTTGGTCCCTGTGCCGGCGGTGCCGTCTACTCCCCTGCCCTGACCGATTTCACCATCATGATGAAAGGTTCCAGCTACATGTTCCTGACCGGGCCCAAAGTGGTCAAAACCGTTACCGGAGAAGATGTAACACAGGAAGAACTGGGAGGGGCAACAGTCCATGCCAGCAAGAGCGGCGTAGCGCATTTTTCTGTAGATACAGAAGAGGACGGTGTGGAGCTGATCCGTGAATTGATCAGCTATATGCCCCAGAACAACATGGAAGAGCCTCCCCACCATGAATGTCAGGATCCGATTGACCGCCTGGATGATTCTTTGAATGATATTATTCCCGACAGCCCCAACAAACCCTACAACATGTTCGAAATTATCCACAGCCTTGTGGATGACGGAAAATTTCTGGAAGTCCATAAGGATTATGCCACAAACATCATAGTGGGTTTTGCCCGCTTCAACGGTACTTCTGTTGGTCTGGTAGCCAATCAGCCCCGCGTACTGGCCGGTGTGCTGGATATTAACGCTTCCAGGAAAGCTGCCAGGTTTGTCCGTTTTTGTGATGCCTTCAATATTCCCCTGGTCACTTTGGTAGACGTACCGGGTTTCCTTCCCGGCACACAACAGGAATACGGAGGGGTGATCCTGCATGGGGCAAAATTACTGTATGCCTATGGTGAAGCCACTGTTCCCAAAATCACTGTAATTCTTAGAAAAGCATACGGTGGTGCATATATCGTGATGAGTTCAAAACACCTGGGAGGAGACCTGAACTATGCCTGGCCGTCGGCCGAAATTGCCGTTATGGGACCTTCCGGAGCTATAGAGGTACTCTTTGGAAAAGAACTGGCAGAAGCAGAAAATCCTGCCGCTTTCATAGAAGAAAAAGAAAAGGAATACCGCGATACATTCGCCAATCCATATACAGCTGCACGCTACGGCTATATTGACGATATCATTGAACCACGGAATACCCGTTTCAGGATCATCCGCTCACTGCAACTGCTGGCAACCAAGAAACAGAGCCTGCCTCCCAAAAAGCACGACAACCTTCCTTTATAAACCGGATCATTATGAAACAATCAGTCAAATACGTACTCACCGGTTTGTTGCTATTCTTGCAGGTGTCCCTGTTTGGACAAAATGTAGTTGATCTGCGCTTGAATGAATTGCTGATAACCAACACAGAGGATTATCAGGATGATTTCGGGGTTCACAGCAGTTGGTTTGAAATATTCAATACAGGGTACGGAACGGTGAATATTGGCGGATGCTATCTGAGCAACGATCCCGATGACCTGAAAAAATATCCCATTCCCCGAGGCGATGTGCTTACACAGATCAAACCCAGGCAGCATATTCTTTTCTGGGCTGACAATAAGCCATTCAGGGGTTCTTTCCATGTGAATTTTCTCCTCGAAGGATCTAAGGTTCTCATCCTTACCAGCGCTGACGGTAAAACCATACTGGATATGGTGACCTTACCTGACAGCCTGGAACCCAATCAATCCTACGGCCGGATAGTGGATGGGGAAGGCTCCTATGGACCCGGATCGGATAATACGGGCTGGGATATCCTGCCAAGGACTTCACCCAGCACCAATAACTATACACTGGATGGAGAATCCCGTGCAGAAATGATGAAAGAAACCGACCCCTATGGCTGGATCATGGCTATAATGGCCATGTCGGTGGTCTTTCTGGCACTTCTGATCTTAACTTTTGTTTTCAAGGGTACCGGGAAAATAGCCATTCGCTTAACCCAGAAAAAAGCCGATGCCTATCATAAAACACAAAAAGTTTCATTGGCAGACATTTCAGGAGAAACTTTCGCTGCAATAGCCATGGCCCTGCATCTCTATGCCAACGAGACCGAGGTGCACGACATAGAAACGACTATACTAACTATTGAGCAGGTCAGGAAGAACTACTCTCCCTGGAGTTCCAAATACCAGTCCATGAGAAGGATGCCCGAGTTAAGAAAAAGTTCAAACAGATAATACAACGCACTATGAAAGAATATAATTTGATCATCAACGGGAACAGCTACAGTGTGGTAATAAACGAACTGGAAGAGACACTGGCAGAAGTGGAAGTCAATGGTACACCATATCAGGTAAATATTGACAAACCATTTAAAAAAAGCACATCTGCTCCCGTGACCCGGGCTCCCCGTGTAGCAGCACCATCGGCTGCCAAAACCTCTCACAGTACAGGGAAGGCTGCGCCATCAGGCGGATCCTATACTGTGAATTCGCCGCTTCCCGGAGTAATCCTGGAGGTAAGTGTTAAGGAAAGAGATACGGTCAAATCAGGACAAAAGCTGATAGTCCTGGAAGCCATGAAAATGGAAAACAACATTGAAGCAGACCGTGATGGCGTTGTGGCATCTATCAAAGTGAATAAAGGGGATTCTGTTCTGGAGGGTGCTCCGTTGATAATTTTGAACTAACATGGATCAGATCATCAACAACCTGCAACAGTTCTGGGAATATACCGGATTTGCCAATGCCACCTATCAGCATATCCTGATGATATGTATAGGTATAGGTTTTATTGCTATGGGGATTTTCAAAGAATGGGAGCCCCTGTTGCTTGTACCCATAGGATTTGGAATGATCATAGGGAACATTCCGCTGTATCCGGGTTTTAGTGTTGGTATTTACGAAGAGGGATCTGTACTGAACATCCTCTATCATGGTGTGAAAAATGGCTGGTACCCGCCCCTCATTTTTCTGGGTATTGGGGCCATGACTGATTTTTCATCACTCATATCAAATCCTAAACTTTTATTGATAGGGGCAGCTGCTCAATTAGGCATTTTCGCCGCCTATTCTGCCGCCCTATTATTTGGATTTGAAGCCAATGCAGCAGGTGCCATCGGAATCATTGGCGGAGCCGATGGCCCTACAGCCATATTCCTGTCCTCAAGGCTTGCCCCGGACCTTCTTGGGGCGATTGCCGTTTCTGCCTATTCCTACATGGCTTTGGTACCCCTGATCCAACCTCCTATCATGCGCTTGCTCACTACAAAAAAGGAACGGATCATCCGGATGAAATCTCCCCGTGTTGTATCCAGGATGGAAAAAATTATTTTCCCCGTTGTTGGTTTATTACTGACTGCTTTTATTGTTCCCTCGGGCTTACCTCTTCTGGGGATGCTCTTTTTCGGGAACATTCTCAAAGAAAGCGGTGTTACCAGGCGACTTGCCGAAACAGCGCGCGGACCGCTGATAGACGTAGTAACCATTCTCATTGGCCTGACTGTAGGTTGTTCCACACAGGCCGACAAATTTCTGCAACTGGATTCGGTCCTGATATTTACACTGGGTGCTTTCTCTTTCATCATAGCTACGGCAGGAGGTGTTCTTTTTGTAAAAATACTCAATTTGTTCCTCAAACCGGGCAACAAAATCAATCCCCTGATAGGGAATGCGGGAGTATCTGCTGTTCCGGACTCTGCCCGTGTATCTGAGGTTGTAGGACTTACCTACGACAAGACAAACCACCTGCTTATGCACGCCATGGGACCCAATGTGGCCGGAGTCATAGGATCGGCAGTCGCAGCAGGGATCTTACTCGGTTTCTTATCTTAAATTATATATAAATAGACTGTTTCAACTATATGGAAAACAAACTGCAAGAACTAACCAACAAGCTTTATCAGGAAGGCCTGACCCGCGGCAGGGAAGAAGCAGATGCGATCATTGCCAAAGCCAAAGAGGAAGCCCAGGCTATCGTAAAAGAAGCCAAGAAGGAGGCAACCTGGATGGTTGACCGGGCAGAACAAGAGGCTGCCGAACATAAGGAACAGGTAGAGAGTGAGATCAAAATGGCCTCTCGTCACACCATCTCGGTATTGAAAAAGAAAATCCAGGACCTGGTAGTATTTAAGTCCCTGGAAGGTCCGACAAAGAAGGCCATGGAAGACGATGCCTTTGTCAAGGACCTGATAATAACCCTGGTCAAATCATTTAATCCGGAAGATGCCGGGGCCATGGACCTGGACGTGATATTGCCACAGTCCCGTAAAGAATCATTTACCGAATTCCTTAAATCCAGGATATCAGAAATGTTCAACAAGAACGTACATGTTACTTTCAGTGCCGACATGGAAAACGGATTTGTGATCGGGCCGGCCGGCGGAGGATACCAGATTCGCTTTTCGGATAAGGATTTCATGGCACTCTTCAATAAATACGTAAGTCCTGGCACACAGTCGCTGCTTTATGATGAATAATTACGAGTTCATTATTGCAGGATTGCCGCAGCTGGCTATGGATTTTCAATCGGGCAGTTTTGACCTTGAAGAACTGACAGACTCCCTGAGAGCCATGCTGGGTAAAAAGGATAACCGCTTACTTGACTGGCTGGACAGGGGCCTGAAAGCTAAGTATATGAATGTTCATTTTTACAGGGCAGTCCAACGTTGCAGCAATTCTTTCATACGGGATTATTTTTCCTTTGACCAGGAAATTCGAAACATCATAGCTGCCTACACTGCAAGGAGTTACGGGAGCGACCCCGGTGACCACCTGGTTGGGGACAACAACCTGACCAGGCAGCTGTTGCAAGCTAAGTCAGATGATTTTAAACTTGATTTCATCACAGAATATGCAACAGTCCTGAACAGGATCATGCAAGTGAAAGATCCCCTGGAAAGGGAACAGAAAATTGACTCTCTCCGGTGGGAAAAGGCATCGGAGTTATGCACATTTCATTATTTAGATATACATGTCATACTCGCTTTTTTTCTAAAAGCTTCCCTGGTTGCCCGCTGGGCCCGTCTGGACAAAGAAACCGGTACAAGGATGTTCAGGGAACTGGTAGATGAAGTAAAAGGCACATACAAAGCAATAAAGAATAATTATGCAAACACAAACCACCGGTAAAGTAAGGGGCATCATTGCCAATCTGGTTACCATTGAAGTTGACGGACCGGTTGCTCAAAACGAGATTTGTTACATTCATCTGGGAGATACGCGTTTAATGGCCGAAGTCATTAAAGTTGCCGGCAAAAATGCCCAGGCCCAGGTCTTTGAAAGTACACGCGGACTGCATGCAGGAGATCACGTGACTTTTGAAGGTCATTTGCTGGAAGTCACCCTGGGACCCGGGCTCTTGTCCAGCAACTACGACGGGTTGCAAAACAACCTGGCCACCATGGAAGGCGTATTCCTGAAAAGGGGAGAATACACAGAACCCATAAACAGGGAGAAAAAATGGGACTTTGAACCTATGGCGAAAAAGGGCGACACTGTAACAGCAGGTGACTGGCTGGGTCAGGTGATGGAGGGATGGATGGTGCACCGTATCATGGTCCCTTTTGTGATGACAGGCACTTATACCATTGAAAGGATGGCATCGGCAGGTTCTTACACTGTTGACCAGGTTATAGCCACACTAAAAGATGACCAAGGGAAAAATCACGAAGTAAGCATGGTTCAGAAATGGCCTGTAAAGCGTGCTATTACAGCTTACAAGGAAAAACCCAGACCTAACAGGGTAATGGAAACAGGTGTGCGGACCATCGACACCTTCAACCCCATAGCCGAGGGAGGAACCGGTTTTATCCCCGGCCCCTTTGGCAGTGGAAAGACCGTTTTACAGCATGCCCTGGCAAAACAAGCCGAGGCCGATATCATTGTCATGGCGGCCTGTGGTGAACGTGCCAACGAGGTGGTGGAAATATTCACCGAATTCCCCAGACTAATTGATGCCCGTACCAACCGTCACCTGATGGAACGCACAACCATCATATGCAACACCTCCAATATGCCGGTGGCAGCCCGGGAGGCATCTGTCTACACTGCCATTACGATTTGTGAATATTACAGGGCCATGGGACACCGCGCCCTGTTGCTGGCAGACTCTACTTCACGCTGGGCACAGGCACTGCGCGAAATGAGCAACCGTATGGAAGAATTGCCCGGACAGGATGCCTTCCCCATGGACCTGCCCGCCATAATCTCCAACTTTTATTCGCGCGCAGGGATTGTTAAACTGAACAACGGGCAGACAGGATCGGTCACCGTTATCGGAACCGTATCCCCTGCAGGGGGTAATCTCAAGGAACCGGTCACCGAATCGACTCAAAAAGCCACACGCTGTTTTTATGCCTTATCCCAGAACCGGGCAGACAGGAAGCGTTATCCGGCCATTGACCCAATGGACAGCTATTCCAAATATTTGGAATACCCAGAGATCATGTCCTATTATCAAGAAAAGGTGGGACCTGACTGGATAGGGAAAATATTGGAAGGTAAGAACTATGTCAGGCGCGGAAAGGAGGCATACGAACAGATCAACATCCTGGGAGACGATGGCGTGCCTCTGGATTATCACATCAGCTACTGGAAATCCGAGCTCATCGATTTCATCATCCTGCAACAGGATGCCTTTGACGATATTGACGCTTCCACCCCCATGGAGCGTCAGGTATACATGTATTCCAAGGTAATTGACGTATGCCGCATGCAGTTTTCATTTGAAGACTTTGAAGAATGCTCGGCTTTTTACAAAAAATTGATCAACCTGTTCCGGCAGATGAATTACCAGGAATTTCATTCCGATGAATTTAAACGCTATGAAACCGAAATTGAAGAACATCTGACCCAAAAGGTTCAGGCTTAATATACAAAGATATGGCACAAGCTTTTCAACGCATATATACCCGCCTGGAAGGTATAACCAAGGCTACCGTCGTTTTGAATGCCCAACGTGTGATGAACGATGAACTGGCAACCGTGGACGGAAGACTGGCCCAGGTAGTTAAGATCAACGGAGACCGTGTGACCTTGCAGGTCTTTGGAGGCACAGAAGGAATTGCGACCAATTCCGAAGTTGTTTTCTGGGGAGAAGCCCCCTCACTTAATGTGGGTGAGGAATTATCCGGCCGCTTTTTCAACGCATACGGGAAACCCTTAGACGGGGGTCCTGAAGTGCAGGGAGAGCACCGCGAAATTGGAGGTCCCTCTGTCAATCCCTATAAAAGAATGCAACCTTCTCAGCTTATACCTACCGGGATAGCCGGTATTGACCTGAATAACACACTGGTTTCCGGGCAAAAAATACCTTTTTTTGCAGACCCTGACCAACCTTACAACCCCGTTATGGCTACCGTTGCCCTTAGAGCCGATGTGGATAAGATCATCCTTGCCGGGATGGGACTGACCAACGATGATTACCTGTTCTTCCGCAAATCGTTTGAAAATGCCGGAAAGTTATCCAAGATCATCAGTTTTGTGAATACCACTGATGACCCCCCGGTAGAACGCCTGCTTATTCCCGATATGGCCTTGACGGCAGCTGAATACTTTGCCGTGGAAAAAAACGAGAAAGTATTGGTCCTGCTGACCGATATGACCCTTTATGCAGACGCGCTGAGTATTGTAAGCAACCGTATGGATCAGATACCCTCCAAGGATTCCATGCCCGGATCACTGTATTCGGACCTGGCAAAAATTTACGAAAAGGCCGTACAGCTTCCTTCAGGAGGCTCCATTACCATCATAGCAGTGACAACGCTCAGTGGCGGTGACATTACACACGCCATTCCCGACAATACAGGTTATATCACCGAAGGCCAGCTTTTCCTGCGGTACGATACCGATACGGGCAAGGTTATTGTTGACCCGTTCCGCTCTCTGTCACGTCTGAAACAGCTGGTGATCGGGAAACAGACCCGTGAAGATCACAACCAGGTCATGAATACGGCCATCCGGCTGTATGCAGATGCCGCAGACGCCAAGACAAAACTTGAAAATGGCTTTGACCTGAGCGATTACGACCTGCGTGCCCTGGAATTTGCAAAGGAATATTCATTGAAATTGCTTTCGATAGATGTGAATATTAACGTGACCCAGATGCTGGAATGTGCCTGGGAACTGTTTGCAAAATATTTCAGCAAAGAAGAGGTCAGCATACGTGAGGACCTGATTATAAAATACTGGCCGGAACAGGCATAAAGAAGAAAAACATGGCCATTAAATACCAGTTTAACAAAACGTCTCTTCATGCTCTCCGGAAACAGCTCAAGATAAGGGAGAGAGCCCTCCCTACGCTGAAAAACAAAGAAAGCGCCCTGCGCATGGAGGTTAAGCGTGCCAAAGAGCGGTCGGACGAGTTATTGGAAAAACTGGACAAATCCCTGTCTTCCTACAGGAATATGGCTGCCTTGTGGAATGAATTTACCCCGGGCCTGATAACCGTTAAAGATGTGGAACTAGAAACGGTCAAAATCGCAGGGATAAAGACCCCTGCCCTCAAGCAAGTGCTGTTTGAAGTAAAACCTTTCTCCCTTTTTTCAGAGCCACAGTGGTATGCCCAGGGAGTACAGATCCTGAAAGAAATGGCACAGATTGGGATAGAAAGTGAAATTTACCTGGAAAAGAAAAACCTGCTGGATTTTGCCCGCAAGAAAACCACACAAAAGGTAAATCTTTACGAAAAAGTTCAAATTCCCGGGTACGAGGAAGCCATCCGCAAGATCAAGCGATTTATGGAAGATGAGGAAACACTGTCCAAAGCCAGTCAGAAGATAGTTAAAACACGTCAACAAAACGAGGAGGAACAGCTATGATCACAAGAATGACAAAGTATTCCTTTGTTTTGCTAAGCGAACATACACCAGACTTTTTAAACAAGTTGCAGGATCTGGGTATGGTTGATATCAACCGGTATGAAAAAGCGGTGGACCAGCATTCCAGGGATCTATCAGACAGACTTTTGCATATCAATCAAGCCATCACGAAACTAGGCGTTGTTGCAAAAGAAAAGAAAGATAAGACAACAAAACCCTACCAGGGTGATGGTGCTTCACTGCTTAAAGAAGCCAATGAGTTGTTCTCAAAAAGGGAATCCCTGAAAACAACCATTTTCACTCTGTCTGAACAAATGAAAGCAGCAGAGCCGTGGGGACCTTTTGCCCTGCAGGATGTGGAAAAGATCCGGGATCTGGGTTTTGTGATCCATGCCTATTCACAGCCCGCACGCCGTTTTGACACGGAATGGGAAAAACAATATCCCCTCTATGTTTTGGAAAGAACAGATAAGCAAATCAATTTCATTGTCCTGGAAGTACCGGGAGAACCTTATCAGTTCCCGCTGAATGAAGCAGTGTTTCCGGCTATTCCCTGCAATGTGCTTAAGGATGAGATTTTTGAAAAAGAAACCGCGCTGCAGCAATGCAATGATAGGCTGGACATACTTTCAGGACATATCCCGTTACTTAAATCGTATGCCAACGAATTGTCGTCAAAACTGGATCTTTACCTGGCCGGAGTTTCGGCAAAAAAAGAGGTGGAAGACCATATTGACCTCCTGACAGGATTCGCACCCACAGAAAACTCAGAAGAGCTGGAAGCGTTCCTGGAAAAGGAAAGCCTTTATTATTTGAGCACGCCGGCAGAAGGCAGTGACAATCCGCCCGTTAAGTTAAAAAACTCCTGGTTTGCGAGTCTTTTTGAACCCATCGGGAATATGTACATGCTGCCTGTTTACGACGAGTTGGATCTTACCCCGTACTTTCCTCCATTCTACATGCTGTTCTTTGGTTTTTGCCTGGGAGACATGGGATACGGGCTCCTGCTCATCCTGGCCGGATTGCTGGGCAGGTTTTTCCTCCCAAAAATGAAGGGATACCTTAACCTTGTTGTTTTCCTGGGAATCGGATCGGTCATCATGGCCGCCCTGCCCGGTGGATTCTTTGGAATGAAAATCGCAGACCTTTTCCCATCGGTAACAAAAAACCAGAATTTTTTATTCCAGTTCAACGATATGCAAATGTTCTGGTTTGCGATCCTCTTTGGCTTATTCCAAATCGTTTTTGCCCGCATACTGACAGGGATCGACTCTATAAAAAGAAAAGGCTGGCAGCATGGAATGGCCCCCTTAGGATGGGCAATTCTCATAGTGTGGGCGACTATAGCCTACGCTTCTACCATGGTAGAAAATCTGAGCTTGCCAAAACCCGTTTCAACAACCATGCTGGTGGTAAGCATTTCCCTGATCGTGCTGTTCTCCAAACCGGAAGGTCCTGTATACAAGCGTTTGGGAAAAGGCCTTTGGTCCATGTATGATATCACAGGCATCTTTGGGGATATGTTGTCCTATATACGTCTTTTTGGCCTTGGCACTTCGGGTGGAATTTTAGGAATGGTTGTCAACACCCTGGCAATGAGTGTCATGTCCTTACCTTATGTTGGATGGCTGCTGGGTACTGCGCTCCTGCTTTTCGGACACGCCCTGGTATTGGGCCTGAGTGCCCTGGGTGCCTTTGTGCATCCCATGCGTCTGACTTTTGTGGAATTTTACAAAAATGCTGGTTTCACCGGCGGCGGACGAGAATACAAACCTTTGAGAGTAAAAGAATAAACAATACAATTTTTTAAAACATTAGTCAACTTATTATGAACACATTACCATTAATTTTAGCCTACATAGGCATTGCTCTTATGTTGATCCCTTCAGGAGTCGGAAGTGCTATAGGGACTGTATTGGCTGGAAATGCCACCGTAGCAGCTATGAAAAAGAATCCTAACATTTTCGGATCTTCAATGATCTTGAGCGCGCTGGCTTCGACCCAGGGGCTGTACGGTTTCGCTGCTTTCTTCCTGAACCTGGGGGCCATTAACGGTTTAAACGGGGTGCTCACCATGAACCAGGGATTGTCTGTATTGGCAGCTGGCACGGCCATGGGTGTTGTGGGTCTTATTTCTGCCATCAAACAAGCTCAGATCGCTGCCAACGGAGTAGTGGAAATGAGCAACGGGCATAACGTGTTCAGTAAAACGCTGGTATTGGCGGTGTTTCCGGAACTATACGCCATCCTGGCCTTTGCTTCGTGCTTCCTGGCAATGCCCAGCTAAGCCATGAGCCTTATACAATCCATTTCGGGGATAAGGGGTACCATTGGCGGTTTGCCGGGGGTATCCCTTTCTCCTATGGACATTGTCCGCTTTACCTGGTCATATGCAGCACTCATAGGTGAACAAATCGTCCCTGCTCCACATACCATTGTTGTGGGCCGCGATGCACGCCTGTCCGGAGACATGGTCAGACAACTGGTTTGCGGAACGTTGCGTGCCTGCGGGATGGATGTTGTGGATATTGGACTGGCCAGTACCCCCACTACTGAAATGGCCGTACTTTTTTTAAAAGCATCGGGGGGTATCATTATCACTGCCAGCCACAATCCAAGAGAATGGAACGCACTTAAACTGCTCAATTCCAACGGAGAGTTCCTCAATGCGCACCAGGGGGCAAGGATGATGGAAATCATACAGGAAGATAACCTGATGTTCAAGGGGGTAGATGACCTGGGCTCATACCTGACCGGTAATTTTACAGAAAAACACCTGGAAGCCGTCCTTGATCATCCACTGGTAAATGTAGAAGCCATTTACCGTTCAGGATTCAGCGCAGTCCTGGACGGGATAAATTCGGTGGGAGGGGTGATCATGCCAAAACTTCTGGAATCACTGGGGGTAACCTGTTACAGGATCCATTGTGAACCAACGGGTGATTTTGCACACAATCCCGAACCCCTGCCACATCATCTGAAGGACCTGTCATCAGAAGTGGTTGCCAGAAAAGCCACACTGGGCATATCGGTAGATCCGGATGTGGACAGGCTGGCCCTTGTATGCCAGGACGGAAGCATGTTTGGCGAAGAATACACCCTGGTGGCCTGTGCAGATTATGTGCTGGGAAAATATGCTGCACAATATCCGGATAAAAAATTACATACGGTATCCAATCTTTCCTCTACCCGTGCTCTGAAAGACATTACCCAAAGATACAACGGTTCCTGTTCTGCAGCAGCTGTAGGAGAAGTGAATGTGGTGGAGGAAATGAAACGCACCGGCAGTGTGATAGGCGGAGAAGGCAACGGAGGAGTCATCCTGCCTTCGCTTCACTATGGCCGGGACGCACTTATCGGGACCGCCCTGGTCCTCTCTCTGTTGGCAGAAAAAGGACAATCCATGACCGGGCTCAGAAGCTCCTACCCGGACTACCATATGAGTAAAAACCGCGTTGATCTGAAAGAAGATATGAGCCTGGAAGATCTGTCAGACCGCATAATAAAAGCATATCCTACAGCAACAGTCAACAATAGGGACGGATTGCGTCTGGATTTTGAAAATGAAAAGAAGTGGGTTAGTCTTCGTAAATCAAACACCGAACCTATCCTGCGCATATACAGTGAGGCTCCCGATAAAACCGGCGCAGAATCACTTGCCTCTGAAATCATGTCTTTGCTCTCATTATAATTTGGTTGAGCCAAAAAATTACGTACCTTTGCAGCCCGTTTTACAGGAAATTATAAAAAATACATAAGATGAAACAAGGAATTCACCCGGAAACCTACAGGCTTGTTGCTTTTAAAGATATGTCCAATGACTATGTGTTCGTAACACGTTCCTGTGTAAATACCAAAGAGACCATAACTCTGGAAGGCGTCGATTACCCATTGTACAAGCTCGAGATCTCCAACACCTCCCATCCTTTCTATACAGGAAAGATGAAGCTTGTAGACACTGCAGGCCGTGTTGATAAATTCAGAAGCCGCTATGGCGACCGCAAGAAGTAACACCAAGCAGCATGAAACAAAAAGCTGTCCCCGCAAGGACGGCTTTTTTGATACCATGTCCCTGGAACTGGTCTCCACAGAGGATGGCTCTCTCACAATCAGGGGCCCCTGGGGAGAAACGTATCATTCCATTTCAGGGGCTGTACAGGAGTCGCAACATGTGTATATCGGGAACGGCCTGCGTTACTATATCCAAAGAAATAATGAGGAAAGTTCCATATCCCAAACAATTCATATATTGGATGTTGGATTTGGAACGGGACTCAATGCCTTATTGACATACCGGGAATTGGTGACAGGTCTTTTTCCTGAATCCACCGGCATTTTTTATGAAGCGGTTGAAAAATTTCCATTACCTGAAAAGTTCACCGAAAAGCTTCTCTATGCCGATTCGGAACAGGAAATGGAATTCTTCCGGAATATCCACCGCGGATCATGGGGAGTACCATTCCCTGCTGCAAAGGGTTTCACAGTGCTCAAACACGCCGGTGATTTGGTTGGCTATCATCCGCTACAGGGAATTCATGTTGTATATTTTGATCCCTTCTCACCTGCTGTACAGCCAGAATTATGGACCAGCGAAATAATAGCAGGCATCACACCCTGCCTGCAAAAAAATGCTGTTCTTACCACCTACAGCTGCAGGGGAAGTTTCAAGCGTGTTTTACGGGGAACGGGTTTCCTGGTTGAAAGATTACAGGGAATCGGGAAAAAGCGCCACGTCCTCAGGGCTGTTTACTGCCCGCACAATCTGCTTATCACCGGAGCTACAAGTTCTTCCATGATTGAATAAGCATGGGGATGAGGATGAACCCCGTCTGAAGAGAGCCCTTCTTTCATGGCTCCCTTGCCGTCGGACATAGGCGTCCAGAAATCCACATATTCACAGTCATTGTCAAGGGCATATTGCCGAATCATCTGATTGAGCCGCTGTATGGCCTGGCAGGGAAGCACCTCCCGGTTGAATTCCTCTGACCGCCACCGGTAATTTTCTGCCGGAAGGACAGAACAGAGAATTACCCGGATATTGTGAAATCGTGCCAGATCGGCCATCGAAGCTATATTGTCCATGATCTGCCGGTGGGTCACATATCCCTGATTTTGAGCTATGTCATTGGTGCCGGCCAGGATAACCACCACGCAGGGCTGCAGTTCCAAAACATCCGTTCTGAAACGGGTTAGCATTTGTGAAGTGACTTCTCCACCTATGCCTTTTCCGACAAAATTGTTTTGTCTGAAAAAATCGGGATGAAAATTACTCCAGTTCTGGGTTATTGAATTGCCAAGAAAGACGGCATGGGGTCTTAGCGGTTGTGCGTTTTGTTCCTGTGCCCGGGAAACGAAAGAACAGGAAATCAATAATGCAAGAACAAACAAATGTTTCATAAGTTGTTGATATCTGGCTCTTTTGTTAAAAGGAAAGGACGTGTTGCCCTTTCGAAAACTCCCTTGGCATAGGCAATTGCCATCCCGTAATTGCTTACCGGCACGCCAGCTTTAACAGCTTCACGTATCCTGGCCAAAACCTGTCTGTGGGTGATCATACAACCCCCGCATTGTATGGCAAGCGCATAATGGTTTAGCGGTTTGGCCGGCACATCCAGGCCGGAGATTAATTCAAACAGGAGCTCTTTTTGGGTATAATTCTTTAATAACCGGGGAAGCTTTACCCTGCCAATATCATCACAGGTGCTGCGGTGACTGCAGGATTCCATCAGAAGCACACAGTCCCCGTCCTTAAGCATGTCAATTGCTTTTGTGCCTTCCAGGCATGCCCAAAAGTCGCCTTTAGACCGTGAAAGCAGTATGCTGAAACCGGTAAGAGGCTGGTCTTCGGGAATATGTTGCTCTACCTTGCCAAACATCTGGCTGTCTGTAATGACAAGGACCGGTCTTTCCCTTTCACCTTTATTGATTTCACTAAACCATGACGGAAGTTGGGTTTCCTGCAGGACTACGGCAATAGCCCTGCGATCAAGAATTTCCCTTATCACCTGAACCTGAGGCAGGATCAGGCGCCCTTCCGGCGCTTCCGAGTCTATGGGGCATACCAGTACTACCTGGTCGTTTTCCCTGACAAATCCTTCCAGCATGGGTTGCGTACTAAACGGAGAAGGTCCCAGATTCTTTAAAATCAGGGCGATTAATTGTTCTGTATTATGGGGATCCTTGCAGCTGAAATCAATGATGTCTGAAGCGTATCTTCGGGTAATCTCCCCTTCAATTTCAGGGTCCAGCGACACTTTGTCAGACATGTTGTGCAATAATAAAAAAGGGACTTCCTGTAGCCGGAAGTCCTCTATCAGATTTCTCTCATATTCGCCCAGAAAGTTCCCGGTGAATATGAGAATGGCCAGGTTTACCTGGGCAATAACCTGCCGGCTGCGCAATACCCTCTTTTCTCCCAGCAGACCGGCATCATCCATACCGGCTGTATCAATCAGAACAATAGGACCCAGGACGGGAATTTCTATGATCTTTCTGACAGGATCGGTAGTTGTACCGGGAACATCCGATACAATGGCAACGTCCTGACCGGACAATATATTGATTAGTGAACTCTTACCGGCGTTTCGACGGCCAAATATCCCAATCTGAGGGCGAGTGGCCATACAGACTATTAGTAATTCTCTTTCTTCTGTTCAAAGAAAGCTCTGGCATGCAGGCAGGCGGGGCAAACTTCGGGTGCCTTTTTACCTTTGGTAAGGTATCCGCAGTTGCGGCACTGCCATACGATCTCTTCATCCCGTTCAAAATATTTACCGCCCTCTACCCTCTCCAGCAGTTTGCGGTAACGGGCCTCGTGTTCAGCCTCGACGGTAGCAATAGCAAGAAAAGCAGCGGCAATTTTGGGGAATCCTTCTTCTGCTGCAATCTTTGCGAATTCGGGATACAAAATTGCGTGTTCCTCGTATTCTCCTTCAGCAGCAGCCTGCAGGTTTTCAGCTGTAGTGCCAATCACTCCCGCAGGGTAGGTGGCTGTAATCTCGACCATACCCCCTTCCAGAAATTTAAAAAAACGTTTGGCGTGCTCTTTCTCCTGGCTGGCAGTTTCTTCAAACACAGCGGCAATTTGTTCATATCCTTCCTTTTTGGCTGCAGAGGCGAAAAAAGTATAACGGTTCCGTGCCTGTGATTCTCCAGCAAAAGCAGTCAGAAGATTTTTTTCTGTTCTTGTTCCTTTAATTGATTTCATGGTTATTGGATTATAGTGGGACTTTGTTATTGAGTAGCCCCACCAGGACTCGAACCTGGATTTGAAGTTTAGGAAACTTCCGTTCTATCCCTTGAACTATAGGGCCAAACCTTTAAGGTGTGATCAGACAACCGTCTTTTGAATGATCTGACGTCCGCGGTAATATCCACATTCAGGACATACCCTGTGGTACATGACAGCAGATCCGCAGTTTGAACAGGTTGCCAGGGTGGGAGTATCCAATCTATCGTGCGATCTGCGTTTGTCTCTTCTCTGTTTTGAGGTCTTGTGTTTTGGATGTGCCATATCTCGTTAACTTTAAAAAATAATTATTTCATCAAATCCTCCAATCTGGTATATGATCCCTGTTTCCAGATGCGCAGCATTTCCTGGTCACAGTCTTTTTCTGATTCATGGAAACGCCTTATCGGAAGGGCAAGACATATATTATCGTATACGTATTGCGTAAAATCCATCTGACCGGTAAAATCATTCCGGCATTCCAGTGTCTCCTCTTCATCCAGTATACTTTCAAAAGAAACGGGGACAACCAGTCTGTCCAGGCACCTGTCGCATAAAACAACCACAATTCCCGACACTTTTACCGTGATGGCGGTTTCCTGCTCCTCTATCCTGCTGATTTGTATTTCCGTGGTCAGATCAGCATCCAGTATTTCTTCGTTTTGGAACGAAGAGAAAAAACTTTTTTTCAACCGGAAAACATAATCATATGTCCCTTTTGAAAATGTCTTAACCGCTACCTTCAGTCTTGTGTTTTCCATCTGTTCCATATGGCCGGAAATGAGCCGACAAAGATAAACAAATATTTTAGATAATCGTTGTTTTGTTATACTTTTGCACCTCTACTTAAACAGGTCTTCAAATGAATGAAAAAATCCTAATTATTGATTTTGGTTCACAACTTACACAATTGATAGGAAGACGCCTTAGGGAACTTAAAGTGTATTGCGAAATATTTCCTTACCATCATTTTCCCAGGCCCGATGCCTCTGTCAAGGGGGTGATCCTGTCGGGAAGCCCCTACTCGGTCAAAGACAAGGATGCTCCTGCAATTGACCTTTCAGGAATCAAAGGAAACATTCCGCTGCTGGGGATCTGCTTTGGGGCACAATACCTTGCCACCAGTTACGGTGGCAAGGTGCATTCTTCCCTGTCCAGGGAATATGGTAGGGCCATGCTGGAAATACTGGAACCATCCTCCCCCCTGTTCCGGAATGTTCCCTCCCCGACAACCGTTTGGATGTCACACCAGGACAGTATTGAAACGCTTCCGCGCGGAGCTGTGAACCTGGCCTCGACAAACGATGTGCAATATGCTGCTTACCGTTTTGAAGGTGAAGATACGTATGCCGTCCAGTTTCATCCGGAAGTCTATCACACGACACACGGGTCACTTATTCTGGAAAATTTCGCATTAGGAATCTGCCAATGTAAGGGCGACTGGACTCCTTCCTGCTTCATAGAGGAAACAACAGCCGGGTTGCGTGAAAAAATTGGTGACCAGCATGTCATCATGGCTATTTCAGGAGGTGTGGACAGCACCGTGGCAGCCACATTGCTGCACAAGGCCATAGGCAAACAATTGCATTGCCTGTTTGTAGACACCGGACTGCTGCGGCTAAACGAGTATGATGCAGTTATGAAGTCATACCAGGAAATGGGTTTGAACATTGCCGGTGTAGATGCATCGGCAATATTTCTGGGGGCTCTCAAGGGAATAACAGACCCGGAAGCAAAACGCAAGGCGATCGGGCATACTTTCATAGAAGTATTTGTAAGGGAAGCTGCCAAGCTCAACAATGTTTCCTGGCTGGCCCAGGGTACCATTTATCCCGATGTCATTGAATCGGCATCTGTTCACGGGCATTCATCGGTAATCAAATCGCATCATAATGTGGGAGGTCTGCCCGAACATGTTCCCCTGAAGATCGTGGAACCCCTGCGTCTGCTTTTCAAAGATGAAGTCCGGCGCATAGGACTTGCCTTGGGTATAGGAGAAAATCTGATAAAACGACACCCTTTCCCCGGGCCGGGGCTGGCCATCAGGCTTCTGGGAGAGATAACCCCTGAAAAACTGCAGATCCTGCGGCAGGCCGATCATATATTCATTCAGGCTCTGAGAAAAGAGAATCTGTATGATTCGGTATGGCAGGCCGGTGCCATTCTTTTACCGGTCAAAAGCGTGGGGGTTATGGGTGACGAACGTACGTACGAATACACCATTGCTTTACGGGCAGTAGAATCCACAGATGGCATGACGGCAGATTGGATACACCTGCCTTATGAGTTCCTGATGAAAGTTTCTAACGATATCATAAACAAGGTCAAAGGTATCAACCGCGTAGTTTATGATATTTCTTCCAAACCGCCTGCCACCATTGAATGGGAGTGATACGGGGAGTATTAATATTAGTTTTATATTTTATTTTGTGAACGCATGAATTACAAGTTACTATTTATACCGACCCTGCTGTTTGCCATGGTCATAGGTTTTTCTTCTTGCCAGCAGGATGCTTTTGTACCGTACGAAGGAGATATAATTTATGTCAAAAGCCATCCGGCAAAGGATTACGATATTCACGACCTTTTTGATGTTACCAATTCCAAAATGGGTGTTGACATGGAAGCCACCCTGCTGCCAGTCTTGGAAGCCGTTAATATGGACCAGATAAAAGTGCGCATGGTGCCTATCGACTACAAAACTGTAGATCCCACTGGCCGTGAACGCATCGCTTCGGGTATCATTATATACCCGCTCAATAGAAAGGCACGCGGCGTTATTGACGTAATGCCTTTTGGCTACCTGCAAAATACGTTGGGCGGCAGCGACTACGGTATTGGCCCGGAACATGCCCTGGCTTTTATTAATTACATAGTCATCAGTCCCGATTTTCTGGACTCTGGAACCAGCAAACGCGCCCATACAGACATTCCCCTTGGCGACGATGCCCCCGGAAACGATATCTATCATCCTTTCATTAATATGGAAAGTTCCGGACGAGTAGCTTATGACATGCACATAGCCGCGGAACAGTATTTCAGAAAGGAACTCGGTATGGAGCTGCCTAAAAAAATCTCAATTTTTGGATATTCGGAAGGAGGAACAGACGCGATGGCCCTGCACCGCTGGATAGACAGATACGACAAGAGTGGAATCAAAATTGATAATACCTTTAGCGGTGGCGGCGCACACGACCTTTTGGCCGCTTTTGAAGTATTGCGCGAGCGAAAAACGCAATATTACTGCGTAAATCCTTTCATTATATACTCCATTGACTTCTGGGATACATCCATTGCTTTGGATTACGACAAAATATTCAACCCGGACGGACCGCTTTTAGACAAAGACGAGCCTTCCTATTTCCGTAACCTTTTGAACCGAGGATACGGTTTTTGGCCTACTGCAAAAGACTATTTGGGACAAGATTTAACGTATTACATGAATGAGGCCTTTTTCCAGGAGTGGAACGAAAATAATGAATTCCACAAAGTTTTGCCTTACCTTAAATACAATAACTGTTCTGCAGACCCTGAATGGAAGCCGACCGGCACTATCCACCTTTTTCACGCCAAGTCAGACAAACATATTCCGGATATATGTTCAACAAGTGCTTATAATGCTCTGAAAATCAAAGGAGCCAATGTTGTATACGACTTGTGCTCCGATTTCGAAAACGCAGAAGATCCTCATGCAGACGGAGGCGTCCGTTTCTTTATTTCCTGCGCCGCCTATTTTGCTCTTAAATAAAAATTATTTTGCTATCAAATAGAGATACATAGCTAGTCAACCCTTATAAAACGCGTATTTTTCAACATTCCGGGGAACAGGCTGTAGCGCCAGCCATCTGTCCCTTCTTCTGAATAATGAAACCACCATAGCCCACTTTTCGAGGATACAGAAAAG
>Ga0116157_10000282_pt1 | contig 55187 bp, 63 predicted proteins | sample AD_UKC048_MetaG_FD_89882 | JGI IMG/M metagenome (GOLD analysis project Ga0116157, IMG submission 89882) | Active sludge microbial communities of municipal wastewater-treating anaerobic digesters from USA - AD_UKC048_MetaG | ecosystem: Engineered > Bioreactor > Anaerobic > Digestate | place: USA... | reverse complement strand
TTTTTAACCCCAATATTTCCTCATAATATCTTTTTGCTTCTTCCATATTATCTACAGGAAGAAAATAGTTGTCATAATTTTTCATATATTTAATGTTCTCCTCTTTGCTATAAACTACGCTACTATATTTTATAGTAGTTATCATTGAAAGTCAATATATAATAAAAAAATAGATTAGTTGCACTGAACTAATCTATTTGTATAACTGCCTGTCGTACAAAAAAGACTGTCATTACTGACAATCTTTTCGGTAAATTACTATAAATCAATAACTATAAAATTTACCTGCTCGTAATATCTTAATATTCCGAACCTTATTTATCTAATTTAATATATTCACCATTATTATTTTTATCTCCTGAATAATAATAAATATTTTTGTCTTTTAAATCTGAATAATAGTTTCTTACTTCTTTTATTAATGTATCATCTTTTATAAATATTTTATCTGTGTTATGCATCCCCTCTGGAATTTCAAAACACAATAATTTACTATATTCACTTTTGCTTATTTCCATAATCTTTCTCACTCAATTTAATAATTTTCTTATTTGATTTTTCTCTTACTTTTGCAAGCTTATTATTATATTTTTTCTCTATTTTCTTTATTTGCTCTTCAGCACCCTTCATAACTTTTTCTTGTTTACTTATGTGTTTATTAATTATATCCTTTGTTTTTTTAGTTTTTTCTTTTATTACTACTCCTATATGTTTAAAATCTGGAAATGCTGTTAATAATCTTCTTGAAAGAATATTATGACTTTTTATTCTTTCAATTACTTTTTTAGACATTTCCTCTGTATTATCTTTTTCAAGTAATTTATTATCTTCCCTTACAGAAGTTAAAATAAATAAAGATACAATATTATCAATAATAAATATAGTTGCTATTATAATAGTTATTGTATATAAAACTTCTTTATTAAAACTTCCATATAAAATAAATAAGAATGGATTAATAACATATATCATCAATAATCCTAATAAACCAAATGGAATCATTGTATTTAAACATATTCTCCCATTAAGATTGAATTTTTTTGTACTATAGTCCCACCATCTGGCTTTGAATATTTTTTCCATAAAATAACTTGTCGCATATTCCAAAATAGAACATATTACCATTGCCAAAATAAATAGTGTTAATGGATCATTGTTGTATTTTTGCAATAATATTGTAATAAGCAATGCTCCCCAACCATATATTGGACAATATGGACCTATTAGAAATCCTCTAATAATAAATCTCTTATACTGTATCAATTTACAAATTACTTCCATACACCATCCTAAAAAAGCATAAGAAATAAATAACAAAAAATATAATTCAATAACTTCTAACATAATATTAATCACCTATTTTTAAAATTATAAAAGATGCCAAATCGTATTTTGGCATCTTAATTTTATTTTTCAGCACTTTCTAGTTTGTCTAACACTTTCTTTGTAACAGAAATAGCATTTTCTCTTACTTCAGTGGCACTCTTTTCAAGTATCGCATTTCCTTTTTCTTTTGCTAAATTAACTAAATTGTCTGCCTTTTCTTTTATTGATTCAGATTTGGTTTTGGCAATTTTTAAAACTTTTTCTTTATCTAAATCTTTTATTTTTTCTTTAAGTTCATTAATTTTATCATTAAATTCATTTTTTAATTCTTTAGAATCAATATTTTTAACTTTATCTAGTAATTCATGAATTTTTTTGTTTAATTCTTTTCTTGTTTCACTACCACTTTTAGGAGCTAGTAAAATTCCTAATCCTGCTCCAAGTGCAGCACCTGCTGCTATTTTTCCTAAATCTCTTTTTTTCATATTAATATTCCTCATCTTTCTTTCTATTTTTTCTAAATACTTTCTTTAATAAGAAGGTAGATTTTTCAGTTATATTGGATATATAATCGAATGCTCTTCCTACCATAGAAAATCTGTTTTTATAATTTTCAATTTCTTCTTCAACATCTGTAACAACCTTTGTTGCTTTTTCAGTTAATAGTATAAGTTTTATTCCTAAAATTATAAATACAATAATTAAGATTAAACCAAATACTTTTAATAATATACTTAATACATCCACTATTAGCACCTACCTTATTAATCTAGTTCTTTAAATCTTGATACTTCATCTTTAATAAATCTAGAAATACCATTAACATTCTTTTTAATAACTATCATATCTATAAGGTCTACAATTGAATATACTAGAAGAATTATACCCATACTTACAGTTACTATTTCAACACTTTCAATTGGATTCATTAAAAGTATAACTCCACAAATAATTGTAATTATGTTAGCTATTACTGATAAAACACTATAGAATGTATTTGAATCTCTTAAGTATGCACTAAATCTTAGTTTAAATAATCCTCCAGCAATAAACCATATACCTAAGCAAATTGGAATAGCCATTTTTAGTGCATTTGGATGAATTAGAACTAATACACCACCTATAATTGATAAAATTGCATAAAAGAAGGTATTAACAAATAAAGAATATGTCTTATAATCAACTACAAACAATACTAATCCATTAATTATTAATATACCTGCAATACAATATGATATAGCATTAAAGGAAATATCAGGATAACTCATTAGTATTATTCCTAATGCTGCAAATATTATTGCAATTACTATAGAAATATTAAAATATTTATTTAGTTTTTTTAGCATTTTTCTTCACCCCCTTTTTAGGACCGTGTAAATTTAACTGTGTAAATTCATTTTTTATATTTTCATTTACTTATTATTTTTACCTCTAGTCTATAATAAGTATAGCATAAATAAATAAATAAATAAATAAATAATATTTTTACGTTTTTTTACATCTTTTTTCTATATTTCTATATATCTTTCAACTCTTTCTCCGAATAGTTCTATCAATTCATTCAAAATACTTGTCCAATTTGCTCTTGTTGTTCTTTTCCATTTCTTTTCTAAGTCTTTTATTCTTAAATATAATACTTTTTCTAAAGCTACTTTATTTATAAAACATCCTTTTCCATTTGTGACTTTTCTTAAACATGAGTTTACTGATTCTATTGCATTTGTTGTATATATTAATTTTCTTATATTTTCACTATATGTAAATAGTTCTATCATACTACTCTCATATTCGTTCATTCTTTTTATTAATAATTTTATATTCAAAAAACACTCTATCAAAAATAATTAATATTGGAGCAATAACAAAGTATATTATATTAGAAAAGAAATTGAAAAATATGTTTTTTGATATATATTTATAATTATCGTTTATTTCAAATTTTAATGGTTCCCAGTTTTTTACTACTTCATCATCATCCTTTAGATTTTCAAAATTATACTTTTTCATATTTTTTATTTGTTTTACTACTTTCTCTTTTCATTATTAATCGCCTCTTTATCATTATACAACTATTTATTATTTAAATTTATATTTATTTTATTAAGAATTATTAAGATTTTAATAAAAGTTAAAATATAGAATAATTAATATTAAAAAAGATAGAAATATTCTATTTGTTCGGAATATTACTATCTTCCGAGCATTATTCTAAATAAAAAGTTATTATTTATCTATTTCCTATTATAACATAAAAAAGCAAATTTTTACATTTGCTCTTAAAATTTATTAAATTAATTTTAAACCTCTATTTCAGTTCCGTCTTTGAATTTAAATACTATGGAATCTTTATCCTTTATGGTTGCATTTTCAAGTAAGCTACCCCACATTAGCCCATCAAACTTATCAAGAGGCTTATCTTGTTTCTTTAAGATATTAATGTAATCCTTTATTGTTTGATGTCTAGCTGCTTTTCTAGATGATTCAATTTCCAACTGCCCATACTCTTTTTTAGTTTCTTCATATTCCTTTATTAGTGCATCATATTCTTTTTTATACTTTTCTTGATTTTGAGCTACTCTAGAATTTATTTCAATCAAGTCCTGTATTTTTTCTACTTGTTCAGTTAGACTTCTTTCTAATTTTTCTTTTTCTTCAGATAACTCTTTTTTATTGCATATCGTATCTAACACCATTTCCAAATTTGATATTATTTCATCTTTATTTTTAATTAGCTTATTAACTGCATCTACGAATTTGTTTTCAACATCTTCTGCTCTTATTGCTGGAGTTTTACAATTCTCTTTTCCATAATACTTCATATTGCATTGATACATTATCCTTCTATATTTATCATTTGAATGCCAGACTTTAGCTCCATAACTTCCACCGCATTCTCCGCATCTAAGTTTAGCTGTCAAAATATCAGTTCCACTATACTTACCCTTAAGCATTAGTCTTCTATCAATTTCTAATCTTACCATTTCAAATACATCTGGTTCTATAATTGCTGGATGATTATTTTCAACATAGTATTGTTGCACCTCTCCATTATTTATCTTTTGCTTTTTAGTTAAGAAATCAACGGTATAATGCTTTTGAAGTAATGCATCACCTTTATATTTTTCATTAGTAAGGATGCTCCTAACAGTTGTAGCATACCATTTTTGTTTATGCCCTGGAGTCTCTATTCCATCATTAGTCAACCCCTTTGCAATAGCAACTGATGATGAACCAGATAAAAATTCTCGATATATTCTTCTTACAATTACTGCCTGTTCTTCATCAATAACAAGGTTTCCATCTTCTCCTTTTTTATAACCTAGGAAATTACCAAATGGCACTGACACTTTGCCATCTGCAAATCTTTTTCTGTGCCCCCATTTAACATTCTCGGATATGGATCTACTTTCTTCTTGAGCTAACGAACTCATTATTGTAAGTAATAATTCTCCCTTGCCATCAAATGTCCATATATTTTCTTTTTCAAAATAACATTCACATCCTATATCTTTTAGTTTTCTTATTGTTGTTAAACTATCTACTGTGTTTCTAGCAAATCTTGAAACAGACTTCGTGATGATTAAATCAATGTTTCCATCTAATGCTGATTTAACCATTTTATTAAATCCTTCACGATGCTTGGTAGATGTACCACTTATGCCTTCATCAGTATAAACATCAACAAATTCCCAATCATCTCTTGATTTAATGTAATTTGTATAATAATCAACCTGTGCCTCATAACTTGTTAATTGTTCTTCTTGGTCAGTTGAAACTCTGGCATATGCAGCAACTCTTCTCTTTTTTATTGCTCCAACTTGATTTGTGGATTGCTTATTTAATAACGCTGGTATTGTTGTTACTTTTTTTGTCATTTTTCTCCCTCCAAATCTTTTTTAGCCTTTCTCCTCGTTCTTTTCTTCTTTCCTCTGTCCAATATTCCTTCCTGCCGTTAAACTCCCATTTTTCACTTATTATCCTTCCATCATTAAAGTGAAATTCTAAAATATCATCACCAATTACTATTACTTTTTCTATTTGCTCATCAAATGCATTTGAGTCAAATTCATCTAATCCAAGAACTTTGGCTGATACCCTTTTTAGTGCAATTTCATTTATATTTTTTCCATTGCAGGCTTTTGATCCACCCGTTAGTCTTGTACCACAAGTCCAAATATGAGCCTTTGTACCATTAGACCTTCTAGAGCTTGAATTTCTCATATAGTTCTTACCACATATTGGACATTTAACTCTGCAGGAAAAGCAAGTTATATTTTTACCGAAATTAGCTCTTTGACCTTCTGCTTTTCTTCTTTCTCTTTCTTCTTGAACTTGCATAAACATTTCCAAAGGTATTATTGGTTCGTGGTTATTCTCGACATAGTATTTTGGAAGTTGTCCATTGTTTGCTTTCTTTCTTCTTACCAAAGGATTTGGTGTATAGCATTTTTGTAACAATAAGTTTCCAGTATAAGTTATATTTTTAAGCATATCTCTAATAGTACCAATATTAAAGTATCCACCATTCGTAGCAATCACACCCATATCCTTAAGAATTATCTCCATTCTTTCAGCTGATACTTTATTTAAATACATCTCGAATATAAGCTTTACTATTTTTGCCTCTTCAGGTTCTATCACTAAAGTGTCCCCATCCCAACGATATCCATAAATCTTATATCTGCATTGAGGTCTTCCGCTTTCAAATTTTTTTCTTATAGACCATTTAATGTTGTTACTTGTAGAAATAACTTCTTCTTGAGCGAAAGAAGCTAGTATTGAAAGCATAAGTTCTCCATCACCAGTTAATGAGTTGATGTTTTCTTTTTCAAATCTAACTTCAATACCTAGTTCCTTTAAATGCCTTACTACTTTTAAAAGGTCAACAGTGTTTCTGGCAAACCTTGAAACAGACTTTGTAAGAATAATATCAATCTTGCCTTCCTCACAATCTTGCAACAACCTCTTAAAGTCATTACGCTTTTCTATACCAGTACCGCTTATACCTAAATCTGCATAAACTCCTGCAAACTCCCATTCAGGATTTTTTTGTATTAAATCATTGTAGTAACTTACTTGAGCAGAATAAGAATTTAATGTTCTACCTCTTTCAACAGATACTCTTGCATAAGCAGCTACTCTTTTAAGTTTAGGAAGTTCTATGTTTTTTGTTTCTAATTTTGTTATTGTACGCATCATGCACCTCCATTTTTACCATTACTATATATCACTCTAAATGATGTATATATCAAGTGTTATTGGGCTATTTCAAAGAATAAACTGCTTACTTTTGGTGTATATTTCTTTTTAAATTCAACCATCATCTGATTGTATTCTTCAATTGAAATAATCTTCTTTTCAAGCATATCTTTTAAATAATTCATTGTAATTTGATATGCTATTTCATTTTTAATTTTCATCAGAGTCCACCACCTTGCGTTTGCTAATGTAGTAACACTCCCTGGAACAATACTTTCTATTCCTTGATGGATATTCAAAATATTCTTTATTGCAAATGATGCAGTTATACTTTTGAGGAATTAACCTACGTTGCTTATCTTTATGAAGAGTCCAATAAACCTTACAACAACTATCTGAACAAAATGTTTTATTTTTCCTTCCTGCTATTTGGTAGAACTTCTTTCCACATTGTTTGCACACTTGGAGATTATCTTTTCCTCTTAATTGTTCTCCAGTTTTAATGTATCCTGCTATATTTTCCTTTTTACAAAAGGATCTAATTGTATTTGGAGAAATTTCTAACAAAGATGATATTCTTAAATACCCATATCCTTGACTTCTTAACTTTCTAATTTTTTGTCTTTGTATTTCATCCATTGACTATTACCTCCTAAATAACAGTCAAAAATTAGTATGCGATTTTTAACCTATAAACAAAAAAAATAGCTTTTATCATCACTTGACTTTTAATAATAAAAGAGTGATATATAAAAGCTAGGAGGATAAATTTTATGTATGATGAAATAAATCAAAATAGATTTGTGCTTGATTGCGAACATTATATTGAAGAGAATGTTGCAGCACCTTATATAGCATTTTATATAGCAAGAAGTTATGAACTAGATGTACTTGGTAAGTCATCATTAAAACAACATTTTAATTCAGCAGCTGATGTTTTCAATAGCGATTTTGAAAATACTGATAAAGTTATTACTGATATGAAACAAATATTGAAAGAAAAATATAATCTAGAAATAGTTGAAGAAAATCCATTAAAATTAAAAGAGATATGATTTTATTTTCATATCTCTTTATTCTTCAAAAAATTTTTCAATACTAACATCTAAAACTATGGATATCTTATATAGGGTTGTTAATGATATATTATTTCTGTCATTTTCAGATTCAATTCTTTTTAAATGATCAGGAGTTACATCCACAGCTTCAGCTAAATCCATCAGTCTTACATTCTTTTCGTTTCTGTACTTTTTAATATTCTGACAAATGACTGACTTGATGTTTTTATTGAAATTATATTCTTTCATATCAATCACCCTATTAGGTATTATTTCATTTTTTTTATAAAAAATAAGTGACCTTTTGTGCCGAATTTCCATTTTTATGGTATAATGTTTACGAATTAAAAAAAAGGAGTGATTTACATGGACTATGAAAAGATGTCTAAGGAAGAACTAATAGAAGCCTTAAAAGAATCACAGGAAATAAATAAAAAGCTTTTAGACTTAATGGAAATCCACAACAACAAATTTACCGAAATTTCCATCAAGGCTTTAGAAGAACAAATTAAGTCAAGACATAGATTCTTGGCAGAATTAGAAGAAAGTGAACCACCTAAGTTTTTTAAATCACTACATCGTGATTGGGAAAACAAAGTTCACTATACAAAAAAGGACATTGAAGAACTAGACAAAAAGTTATTTGAAGATTACACCGAATATGGTGAATTTCTTGAAAAAATGAGCAAAAAAAATAAGGACAACGATTAGGTTGTCCTTTTTAATTTATGGTATTAATAATTTTTGACCTATATGTATAATGTTTGGATTTGCGATGTTATTAGCTCTTGCTATTTCTGGATATCTGTTACCATCTCCATAGTATCTTTTAGCAATAGCCCATAAAGTATCCCCTTTTACCACTGTGTGATATCTAGCTGATGGTTTAGGTTTAATTCCTAATTTAGCATTTACTATTGCTTGAACTGCTGCATAATCATATCCTGCATTAGTAAGTGCTCTTTTTCTATCTTCTCCATTACCCCAATTTCCGTTTATTACTTCATCAGCTAATTCTTCATTTGATTTTCTGCTTGGTTCTGGTTTTGCAGGTTCGCTTGATCCTTTTGAATAACCATTTAAACCAGCATTTTTAATTATTGCTGGGTAGTCTTTATATGCAAAGTCTGTATCAACTCTCATTCCTGCAACATAACCACTAGATGAGTTTTGCCACATTCCATAATCGCCATATCTGAATGATGGTTTATTACTTGTCCATACTGCTAACCATTTATCATACATATATAATTTTGCAGTATCTATGAAATTATTAAAGTAATTACTATTCGCATAAATACCTACATAATAACCTTTGCTTTCAAGATATTCACAGAACCCCTTTATTGCATCTGCAATTCTTGCTTTACCTACTTGTTGATGTCTATCTTCTTCAACATCAATATAAATTGGATATTCAAATTGCTTTCCTCTTAAGCAATTATTATACAAATATTCAGCCTCTGCTCTACCTTTGTCATATGTATTAGCACAGCTATACCAATAAGCACCTACTGGTATTCCTCTTGCTTTTGATTGATTGTAAAAATCCTCAAAACAATTATCTTTATTTTTATTAGTGCCATCTCCACCCCAACCAGTAAAACCAGCTCTTAAAATTAAAAAATCAACATTTGACTTTACTACATCAAAGTTGATTCCTCTTTGGTATGAAGATATATCTAGACCTTTTCTTTCCATGTTATTCTCCTCCATTCTTACTTTTTAATTGTTCCAATGTTTCAATGATTACTTTAGGTAGTGGCAACCCCATAGAGCCCCAATTCTCTAGAATTGAAATTCCTTCGTTTGCTACAAAAAAATAGATTACAAGAGTTCTAATTGCACCAGTTTCTCCAGTTATTCTGTCTAACTGAACCGATAGAGCAACTATTATCAAGTAACCTATTTTCTTTACTATTCCTTTAGCACCAATGATGCTATTGAGCTTTTTCTTTGTTATTGCCTCACATACTCCTGTAATATAATCGAGTAATATGAAAACTAACAATGTTTTAAGTGCCACATCCAAGCCTCCTAAAAAGTACACTACTGTTGTCAGTACCGTACCTGTTATAAAATTAAAAATTGATTTCATTCATTTTCCTCCTATCTTTGAATGTATGATAAACTACACGAAGTCCCTGATGGTTCACTTGCTGATAATTCCCATTTTGGTGTCACTGTAACTCTTTCAGATACATTTGCAATATAATTAGGCTTACAATAGGTCTGTGTACTATATACCCATAAATCGTAATCTATATTTGATTTGCTTATTACTTTCACATTAGTATTACTTGTACTAAACGATGTTTCTAATGGATACAGTATTGCATTGCAACCCAATCGACCTTCATTACTTCCAGTCCATCCTAGCTGCATTATTAAATCAATATAGGCATTTTGATTTGTATTACCATTATTTCCCGCACCTATAAATATCTTAAAATATGCAAATTCCCCTTGATTATGACTATCAAATTTAAAATTACATATTTTTACCCAATTTTTATTATTCATAACTCCCGTATTCATTTTAATTTCTTGAAATTTATCTTTAAAATTATGTTTGTTATGACTGATACTTGATGTATCCAAGTACGTATTATTTCTAAATTTTATAGCTTTACTCATGCCGTTCTCCTCCAAGTATATATTTGTACATCAGTAACTATAAATCCACTAATCGTTACATTATAAAAACTCCAGTTATTTGATGAACCCGTCACTTGATATTTAAGATTGCATCCTGGACTTGAGTATCCCATTGTTGTTTCTAAAGTTATTTCTGACTCCTTAAAAAACTTACTTGAACCAATATACCTAAAGGTCTCTGATGACCACGTTCCAATACTGTTAGTTGCAATATTGTTTATATACATTGTTATTTTATTATCTCCACCAGTTCTACCTTGAAAGGTTAATTTATATTCTTTATGGCATCCAGAAGGAACTGCTATATTACTAAAAAGTCCGCTTATTAAAGAATAATCATAAGCACCTAATATATTTGTTTTTCCTACATTTCCAGTACCACTTAATCCTGGATGCAATACTTGGCTCCCTATCTGTTGTCTCTCATATCCACTATGAACCAATGCCCACGTACCATCAAAAATTGTTGAAGGATTTGTGTTTGAAGTAGATTTATAAATAGCACCTACTGGCATATAAGCACATGGATAAATATGCTCATTATTTTTATTTTTAAATCTTATTCCCTTACTCATCTATGACACCCTCTTCCACACATAAACTGCTAAATAAGGTGGCATATTATTATGAGCTTTACTTCCACCTGTGTATGAAGTTGAAAACGAACTATATGTATAGTTTCCAAGATATTCTGCACCAATTGCACTACCACTAGGAGATAAATGAGCACTTGGATCTCTAGAACCAACTCCATGATTATGAGAAGGCATTTCATCAATGGTTAATTTATGAGTACTTTCTCCACCAGTACTTCCATTAGAATATGTACTCCCACAGGCTAGTAGAAATCTATCTTTTATTTGCTCCCATGATCCGCCAAATATAGTACTTGGATTTGTGCTATTAACAGATAAATAAATACTTCCAACTGGATAATAAGGACAAGGATATATTTTTTCTCCAGACCTATTTTTTAATTGAATAGCTTTACTCATAGATACCTCCTACCAACTTGAAATAACATCATACTCTAATACTTGGCATCCATTAACTTCTAATGATTCACTATTCGATGGAAAGCAATTGACTCCAACTGATAGTTTTTTAGTATCAACAAATAAAATAAATTTTCCTTTTGCTAATGTTAAATTATAAGTTGTTGTTCCAAAAGCATCAGTTAATACTATCTTGAAATCCCACGCATAGTTCTTATCTTTTGATATTGTTATTTGAGTATTATTATTTATTGTAATTAATGATGAGTAAGAACTATCCGTTGTTTTCTTAAATTGATATTTAATTGTAAGCGTATTTTTAGAATTAACGCTTGAATAAGATGCATTTACTTTTAAATACGTTTCATTTTCATAGTTATTTTTTCTTTTCAAAGATATTACAGCAGTAGGCAACGACCATGCTAAAAAAGTAACAGTTTTAGTAGCTGTAGTTGTATTACCTCTACTATCTGTTACTTTTACGGACAATGTTAAATTGCTAGATGAATTAATTGTTCCAAAGTCGATATTACCTGCACTGGTTATGCTTTTAGTCACATTATTTATTGTTGCATCATATTTAGTAATACTTGCACCTTTCTTTGCGGTTGCACTTGTTATTGTAACTAATAACTTTGATAAACTCTGAACCATATGCTGATTATTTCCTGTAACTGCTGTTGTTGTACTATTGTTATCCTTATATGAAACATTACTTGATGAAAAGGTTGGATTCCCATTAATTATCGAAAGTGTCTTTGTTATTGTTGAATAGAATGTGTTTCCACCTATTATCGTTCTAACATAAAAAATAACACTTCTACTATTACTTGTTGTGCAGGCATTTCTTAAAACATTCCTTTCAGTCTCTGTTAAATTAAATGTATAAGACGAGCCAGTTTTAGAAATACCTCTATATGCAATATCATCTCTTGATCCTGTTAGTGAGATACAAGCATCCAAGTTAGATACACTATTCCCTGCAGGATTTGAATAACCTATCGATGGATTTTGTTCATCATTAAAGTCAGGTGCTGATGTCAAGTTAGCCTGTCTTGGTATACTCGTTAAAGACCACGAACCACTACCACTGACATTTCTTGCATAAGTATAAATACCAGCCTCAGCACTCGCACTAAAAGATTTCGTACCATCAGAGTTATGTCCTATTGTCGCTTGTCCTGTTGCAACAACCGTATCACCATAAAGAGTAATTCTATCATCTTGTCCTGTTTCATATACTGTACTTCCATTTATAACTACTTTAAAGTTACCTGCTTTATACCAAGATGTAGTTGAACCACCAGCACCCTTTAATGACCAGTTTATTGTTGTCCTATTATTTGCAATATCCTGTGATGCTATGCTCCAACTAAATACTAAATATCTTACACTATATGCACTTGTATTGAATGAACCACTACTTGCCATCTACTCACCTCCTATGTTAATGGAACTATACCAATTCCTGTATTATCTGTAGTTTCTATTCCTAGCCATCTTGCTAGACCACACAATGTTATTTCTTCTTCTATTACTGATTTCTTCATATGGAACTCATCACCATTCATCCAGAATACTCTTGCACCTGTATGGTCGTAACCTGTAAATTCTTCTGGATTAATTACAACTCTACTTCCATCAAGTCCATAAATGCATATTCCGTTTTCATCAAATGTTCCTATTAATCTATTTGAAATGTCATAGATTTCAATTCTACCTGCCTCGTTAATTCTTGCACCAACTTTGAAAGTACCACCTTTTACTTGGTTTGCTGTCATATTAATAACATTGATATTTTGCATATCCAATGTTCCATCAATAAGCCATGCAGAATTAAAATTTCCATCAATACCATTGTTTGAAAAACCTATACCTTGAGCATTTATCATCATTACATTTGTAGCTGTTTCTTTTGGCAAACTGTCAACAACTAAAATCCTATCACCTTCATAAATAACATAGCTGTTTCCAAGCTTACCCCATATTTTAGAGGTTGCCTCATTTAGTTCATTTTCTAAAGTTACTCTTACAACTTCATTTGCTGATGTTATTTGTTCCTTTGTATCTCCTTTTATGGCTTTAACAAGATCCTTTAATTGAGTCTTAAAGTTACCAAACTCTATCTCTGTGTATTTATCTCGAATACAATCATATTTTAATGAGATTACATTTGTTGTTATTTTTATTCCAAGCTTTTCATGTTCTACTACGATTACATCTCCTAAATCTACAACACCTTCTATATGAGCTTTTACTTTATAATTGCATTTGAAGTACTGATTTTCCTCAAGATACGCTATTGCTTGAGTTCTTAAATCAGATATTAATGCTTCTCTATACTCATCCTCTTTTAGGTTTCCATCTTCATCTTTGTAATCATCTTGGTTTATATCCTGGTCAAATTTAATAACTTTTGTATAAGGAATTGAATATTGCATTGCTGCCTCAAGATAAACTTCTGGCAAAGTTATTCCATCATAACCAACTGGGAGTATTTTGGTTACAACATTGTCCCAGTTTTCTTTGACTTCTATATCTTTTGAGTTCTTTCCATATTTAATTACAATGCCTCTATCTGCTCCTATCGTATCTTTTACTCCAATAACCCAATTGTCTCTATATAAGTGTCCACCCCATTTTTCAACAACGATTGCAATTGCCTCTTCTAAACTTTTTCTAATAACTCTAGTAGAGTTAATCCTTGTAATATCTGATATTGTTGTGAATGGTGTTCCAACATCACAAGCACTATTTAAATGATCCAACGCATCGTTGCAATCTTTATCAACTACATTTGAATCAACAATCACATAGTTTTGAGAGTCTTTCCAAAGATGATATCCTTTAACAGAAATCTTTGTATTTTTCTTTTCAGGATTAGTTAATCTAAATCCTTGCTCTCCCCATCTAGTTTTTGCTCTTACTATCATTCCTTCTTGAAGGTATGGTAAGTCCTCGATTGATGACTCAATAGTTATATAGTAGTCGCCATTATCTTCTATAAAGACTTCTGCTTTATTTGGATGTAATATCTTTAATCCATTGTGGTCAAATAATCTCTCGTCTGCATCATAAACTTTAATCATTACAACCACCTCGACTTCGGTTCGATTTCTATTTTGGTTAAAGTTCCAGTCCAAGAAATAGTATTAATACCTACTTGTAATTTAGGAAATTCTCCAAGCATATTTCTATTTTTATAAACGCCTTCAAGGTATGCCTCTTCCTTTAAACTATCAATTGTTACTCTAGACTCTCCACTTGGAAATGTATATTTGAATATGTTTATTCCATTAACTGCTATTTCAACTGTCCCAGAGCCTTCAAGCATAAAAATAGGCTTAGAAACTTCTAAGCCTTGATTCTCAACTTCCACTGATGTTTGAGTAGTAATATTTAAACTAACCTTACTTTCATCCTTTAAATACTTAAATGGTTGAACATGAAATTTAACCGTTGCTTTTCTAACTTGTAATAGTCTTTCATAATCAACATCATCAAATATACTAGCAATATACACTTTATCTGGTTCATCGCTTAAAACTAGCTCTCCATCTCCTGTGAAATATTTTATTACTTCATTAATATCATAGTTTCTAGCTAGTCCTATTCCTACATTTTTTGTATAGCTTTCATATCCTACTTTTTCTATAATGTCTCCATCTCTACCATCAATTTCAATTTTATCTACTCTCATTTTTGGCTTTGTGATTGGAGGTGTATTAGTGATAATAAGTCCTTCTATTTCTCTGCTTGATTTATTCTTCCATATTATTTCTGCCATTATCCATACACCGCCCTTTCTACATTATCTATTACCAATTCTCCAAAGACATCTTCTGATATTTTTATGCTCATTCCATTTAGGGCTTGTTGAAAAGCACTAACTAAACTATCTTTTGAATATGAATCAACATTCATTCCAATACTATCAACATCGGCATTCATACCAATATTGAAATCAGTAGGAATTGCATCTTCCATCATATCAGACACACTATTCATTTCTTGAGTGAAACCTTCTCCTAAACCTAAAGCAAGATTTGAACCAATCTCATCTCTAAATACTCTTGATGGAGAATGAATACCAAAGAAACTTTTAATACCATTAAGAATTGATTTACCAAAGCCTTTGATTTTATCTAGCACCCAATCTTTAGCATTATTGATACCATTCCATAAACCTTGAATTAAATTTTTACCTACTTCTGCTAATGATCCTATACCATTTTTAAATCCATTAACTAAAGCAGATACGATTTGTGGTACTGCTTTTACTATTTCTACAATGATTGTAGGCAAGTTCTTAATCAATGCTACAAATAACTGAACTCCTGCCATTATAATTTTATCGATGTTTCCAATTAAAGCATTAACTATTCCAGTTATTATTTTTGGTATAGCGTTTACTATGGTTGTTATAATTTGAGGAAGTGCTTGTATAAGTGCAATAAGCAAATCAATACCTGCTTGAATAATAAGTGGTATTGAATCCAATAATGCATTAAGTAATCCATCAATTATTTGTGGTATTGCCTCAACTATTGTTGTTATAATGTCTGGCAATGCAGCAATTAATGATGTAAGAAGTTCTATTCCTGTTTGGATTATTTGTGGTATTGAATTTAGTAAAAAAGTAACAATACCATTTATTATTTCAGGAAGTGCTGCAATAAGAACTGGAAGTGCTGTGATTAAACCTTGTGCTAATCCCATTATTAATTGAAGTGCAGCATTTAAAAGCATAGGTAGGTTTTCAATTAAACCATTAACAATTGTAATAATCGCCTCTACTGCAGTTGGAATTAATGTAGGCAATAACTCTCCTATTCCTTCAATCAAAGAAGTGAAAATAACAACAATTGCATCCATCAATAAAGGTAGGTTTTCCACTAATGTTTCTATTATTGTGGTTAATGCTGTAACTACTGTTGGAATAAGCTCTGGAATTAAATTTAATATTGTTTCAAGCAAACTTGAAAAAAGTTCTGTGACTGCCTCTAATAAGGTTGGCAACATTTGACCTATTGCACCTAAAAGAGCATCCAGAACTGTTGGTAGGACTGATACTATATTATTTAAAACAGGAGTTATATTTTTAATAACCGTATTTAATGAGTCAGCTAGGTTTTTAACCAAGACTTGCATATCTGCATCAGCATTACCAAATCCAGTTATTAAATTTTCAAATGCACTTTTCATAGCATTTGCTGAACCTGATATTGTTTTTTCAGCCTCTGCCGCTGTTGTACCTGTTATTCCCATTTCAGTTTGAATAACATGAATGGCACTATATACATCATTTAAATTAGAAATGTCATATTTAACACCACTGATTTTTTCTGCATCTTTCAATAACCTTTCCATTTCAGTTTTAGTACCACCATAACCTAATTTTAAGTTATCCAACATTGTATAATTCTGCTTTGCGAAACCTTGATATGCACTTTGAATTAAAGACATATCAGTACCCATCTTATTAGCATTATCTGACATATCAACTATAGCTTGATTAGCTGCTCTTGCTGCTGCCTCGGTATCACCATTTAATGATGATATTAAACTAGCACTAAATGAAGTAACTGTACTCATATATTCATTTGCAGAAAGCCCTGCTGTTTTATAAGCATTGTTGGCGTCATTAAAGACTTGTTTTTGTGCTGCAAGAAGTGAGTTATATTTTCCTTCAACTTCTCCTACACTTTTACCAACACTTGCTGCATACTCTTCAACTGAAGATGCCTCTGTACCAAATAAGGTTTTAACACCACCTTCAAGCTGTTCAAATTCTGCATAAGCTGATACAACTTTAGATGCTAGAGCAACTGCCGCAGCTCCTGCCGCAACAGCTACTGCTCCCATTGTTGCACCTATTCCTTTTAAGACTGAACCTAACTTTTCAAACTTGCCATTGCTATTTTCAGCTTTGTTTCCTGCATCATCTATGTCATTTCCCATCTTATCTGCACTTTTAGATACATCGTCCATTTCAGTTCCAGCACTATCAAGTGCAGCCTCATTGGTTTTCAACTCTTTTTCCATAGAATTTAATTCAGCAGTAGCATTATTTAATCTAATCTGCCATTCTTGAGTTCTTTTATCATTTTCTCCAAAAGACTCGGAAGAGTTATTTAAGGCATTTTTTAATAATTCTATTTTTTGCTTTTGTGCATCTATTTCTTTATTTAGCACTTGGTTTTTAGCTGTTAATGATTGTATAGAAGTATCATTTTTACTGAATTGTGATTCAACCACTTTCATTTCAGATCCTAGAACTTTGAAGCTTTGATTGATACTATAAAGAGCACTCTTGAATTCTTTTTCTCCTTCAACTCCTATTTTCAAACCAAAATTATCTGCCATTATAACTCACCTCCTTAAATTCCATCTGGAATAATATCGTCTATAAAGACTTCTCTTTTTGGTTTAGCTATTCCATTAAATTGTCTATGGCATTCCCATAAATCTAGTAATAATCCAAAAGGCATAAGCCATACTTCTTCATAAGATAGATTTAAATGAGCTAAACCATAATATAAAAGTCGAGTAAATAATTCTTCATCACTTACTCGACTTCCACGTTTTTTGAATTTTCTTCACTTTCAATATTTCTTTTTGTTCCTTTATATAAACAATCAGTTATAGCTTGTTTATAATCTGCTAAATCAAATGGAGTTGTTAATACTTCAATTTCTTCTTCAGTTAACAACTCTTTTTGATTATCCTTATTTTTAAAGTTATGAATTAAAATTGACTGATTTGCTAAAAGACATATAAGCCATACTATTTCTCCTAGAGCCATCTCAAAGTTTTCAGCTTTCATTAGTTTATCTCCTAAATTTTCTAAACCACCATATCGTCCAGCTATTTCCTTTGTTGCTTTAGTTGTTAGTATTAACTCGTACTCTTTATCACCAACTTTAATTTTACTTACTCTTTCAGTTTCCATGACTTACCTCCATTTTATTTATCGCCAGTAGTTGGTGTTGTAGATGTGGATCTTGTATTGTTTCTTGTATATGTTGGTTCATATACAGAATCATACCAACCAGTAATAGTTGCATCAGCTACGCCTGTGTCACCTTCAGTAACTTCAGCTTTCCAAGGATGCTTTCCATTTGTATCTGGTTTGTTTCTACAAAGAACTGTACCTTCAATAGATGGAGTTGAGAATGTAATTGAATCACCTTTTGTTGCAAGACTTGCTGCAGGTATTCCAAACTTAACTCTATAAAGCCAGTAATATTTATATTTTCCATTTGATTTCTTTGCTCTAAATCCAATAGCAACTGGACTTCCAGCATCTTGACCACCTGATATTAAAACATTGTTAATATCGATTTGAGCACCAGTTAATTCTGATGCAACATTAATTCCAATATCATCAACACCTAGTGTTAAAGTACCACTTTTAAATTCTTTTACAATTTCTGCTGCAACATCATCTGCATAAAGTGTAGCCTCTGCTAGTTCTACAGATAATTCTGCAGATATAGCTTTTGCAAGAATAGTTGGTGTACCATATGTTTCATAACCAGATGCATCTTCTGTAATTTTTGAATAATATAATTTATCTAAACCTATTGTAGCCATTTATATTCCCTCCATTTCATAATATTTTGCTACGTCTATGTTGTAATGATGAAATCCTGTATCGTTTTCATATTCAACATATCGTTTATCTGTTATTGTGAAGTTGTTATTTACTAATCCATTCACAATTCTATTTTTTAATTGCATATAGTTTCCTTTTGTAAATATTGATAGTCTTACTTCTGATGTTTCATACTTTGGTTTATCATCACAAAATAAAGAAAAGTTATCTGATATAGGAACTAACACAACATATTCATCTAATGCTTTATCACTTAATTTAGCTGTCTCTGTTTGTATCGACATATCACTTAAAAGTGTATTTAGTTCGGCTAATATTGTCATATGTTGTTTACCTCCTTATCAAATGTTGATTTCATTACTTCTATACATCTTGCTTTTGATGATGCTTTTGCAGGTTTCATAAATGGTTTAGCAACTTGACCTGATTTTCCATATTCAATGATATTGGCTAATTTAGCATTGCTACCTCCATCTCTTCTTGTTTCAGCAAAACCAACTTTTATATTGTAGTTTCCATTTCTATCTAGCCTTACTTCTGATAATCCTAATGCTCCTTCAAGTTCTCCTGTTGATCTTGATTTATATTTTGTTCCATGACCTACTACTGAACTTAAATTACTTTTTACTTTTGAAAGAACTACCTCTCCTCCAGCTTTCAACATCTTTTCACAAATCTCATCTGTCTTATTTCCAAGCTTTGATAATTTTTGTAAATAGTCTTCTGGTAATTGTACATAAGCCTTAGCCATTTTGAATCACCTTCTTTGCTAGAATTTCAATATACATATTTCTACCTTTAACATCCTCAATTGAAGTAATTTCAAAATTCTCATCATCACATACGATAGTCATATCAGTTGAAAGTTTTGTACCTGGAATAGTACGAATAATAAAGAGGTCAGTCGCCTCAGAAAAAGTAGTTCTATTTGCCCACTTTTCACTTCCGTGTCTGCCCTCTCTATATCCTCTAACTCTTGCAACTGTTATTTCCTGTTTTGTTGAGAATCCATCTTCATCTTTTACATTTTGGATACTTTTTATTTCAATAAACTTATTCATTTTTCCAAAGCTCATATGCTACACCTTCCAATCTCTATTAAGTCTTAATAGTAGATTTACTGTGTTCCATACTTGGCTTGATGCGTTTACATTGTCAGCAAAGAAACCACCAGTTGAACCATCTCTACTTTCATAGAAATGACTAACAAGCATAATAATTGCTTGTTTTGTTGTTTCTGACATTGCATTTTCTTGATAGTATCCTTCTTCTATATGCTGATAGCTTTCTGCATAAGAGATTGCAGCAGTGATGAATTGTATTAGTAATTCATCATCTACTGAATGTTCTAATATAAGATTTTGTTTTACTTTAGTTAATAACTCTTCAATCACTGCTATTTACCTCCTTTAATTTTGAAGTCTATTCTTCTTCAATTTTTAAGATTTGTACAGCCTCTGGAAGTACTAAAATTCCATCGACTCTTTCTTTTGCAACATAACCAATCATTCCGTTACCAGCGAATAATTCTGTAAGTTGTTTGAATGATCTTGCACCTCTATCACCAATGTTGTAATAACTGAAGTCACCAAATGCGATTGAGTCTTCTGGTGCATATTGAGATGTATATACTGGATATCCTAGTAATTTATCTGGTTCTCCTGCAATTAAAGATGGTTGCCACATATAAGCACCGTTATGATCCTTGTATGTTCTAATTTTTGCTATCATTTTATCGTTTAAGATAAATGCAGCATTTTTTCTATAAGCTCTCTTTAAGCTGTATACAAGTTCAATGATTGCATCTCCTTCTGTTGCCTCTGTTGTGATATAAGTACCACCAGCAGTTTCATCAAAGATACCAGTTGGTTGTCCATTTCCTGTACCATTTAAAAACGCATTCTCTTCAGCATTTCCGATTGCTTTACCAAAGCTATCAATCAAGAAATTCTCTAAACCGAATGCTTTATCATATAATAATTCTTCTGTAACTTTAACAGCTACGTGTAATTTGTGTGCATCTAATATCTTTTGTTCAAATTTAGCATCACCAAATGTTAATGTTCCACCTTCTTCAATCCAAGCTGCTGCAGGTGTTGTACTTGCTATATTGATTTTGTGTTCTCCACTTGTTTTAATCTTTGTTGCTAATGCACGAACTATGTTGTTATCTTCTAATTTTTGGATTAATCTTGTGTCATATTCATCTGGTACTAAATAACCACCATCTGCATCTACACCTTCTTGTAATACGTTTGAAACTTGTCTAAAGTTTGAACGTAATGCATTTAACATTGCATCTTTGTATTCATTTGATGCTCTTCCTGTTTTTACTTCGTTATCTGCTTTTAAAGGCTTATTAACGATTGGACTATTAACAGGTTTATTTAATTCATTTTCCATGTTTTCCATTTCCTCCATTCTTTCAATTTCCTTGCTATAGTTTTTTATTTTTTCTTCCATAGCGTTATAAGTTTCGGCATCTTCTTTTGAAAGAAGTCCGTCCTTATCTCTTTTACTTTCAACGAAGGCTTTAGCACCTTCCCAAGCTTTATTTCTAGCTTCTCTTAATTCTAAAATAGTCATTTTTTATTACCTCCAATTTCTTATTAATTCCAGACGTTCTAATAAACTGTCTGATGCTATTTCATTTTTTTCTTTCTGTGCTATTTTGCACTTTTCTGCCATCTTCTCAATTAATGAGTTAGTAACAGATGCACGAGAAAACGTCATGCTTACATTAGGAACCTCAAGCTCATCTTCTTCTGCATTTCTTTGCATTATTTCATCTGCAAATCCAAGTTCTATGGCACTGTTAGCATCCATCCAAGTTTCAGCATCCATAAGATGTGATAACCTTGCTCTAGATAAGCCTGTTTTGATTTCATATGCATTGATGATTGATTCCTTAACTTCATCAAGCATAGCTATGGCTTTTTGCATTTCTGCTGTATCTCCTGCTGCTATAGTTGCAGGATTATGAATCATAATCATTGATACTGGAGATACGATTACTTTGTTTCCAGCCATTGCAATTACAGATGCTGCACTTGCTGCAATTCCATCTATCTTTACTGTTACATTACCTTTGTAATCCATTAGCATATTGTAGATTTGAGCTGCTGCAATGCAATCACCACCAGGAGAATTAATCCATACGGTAATGTCTCCTTCTCCACTATTTAATTCATCTTTAAATAGTGAAGGTGTAACTTCATCATCGAACCATGACTCTTCAGCTATTGTTCCATTTAGGAACAGTATTCTTTCTTGACTTTGAGTCTCGGTTTCCTGATTTGTTATCGTTTTGTTCTTCCAATTCCAAAACTTCTTCATTTTTTTCCTCCTCTCCTTTAGGTCTATATGCTGCACCTACTTCTGTGATTGGCATCATGTTTCCGTTTACCATATATGTATTTCCACCTTCTTCATCTGGAATTAAATCTAGATTTTCAAGTTCTCTTACATCATTTGGTGACATGAATCCATTTTGTATACCAATGCTATATCCACTCATTCTGCTTTGATAATCTCCACGAAGTAAGCCATCAACATTAAACTTAATAAAATACTTTTTCTTTTCTTCTTTAGTTAATAACGACCTTATAAGTGTTTGCTCCCATCTTGAAACCCAAGGATCAAGAGTATATTTCACAAACTCCAATGATTGTTGCTCTATATTAGAAAAACTCGACTTTTCAAGGTCACCAACCATATGTGGTGGGACTCTAAAAATTCGAGCTATCTCATTTATTTGAAATTTACGAGTTTCTAAAAATTGAGCCTCATTTGGAGAAATAGAAATAGGAGTATATTTCATACCTTCTTCAAGTACCGCTACTTTATGAGAGTTTTGACTTCCACCAAAAGTTTCATTCCAACTCTCTCTCACTTTGGTAGGGTCTTTTAATGTTCCTGGATGTTCTAACACACCACTAGGTGCTGCACCATTCGCATAAAACTTGCTACCGTATTCTTCTGCAGCAATTGCAAGACCAATAGCATTTTTAGCCATAGCAATTGGAGAATATCCAACCAATCCATCAAATCCTAATCCAGGAATATGAAGAACATCACTTGCACTAAGTCTTACTGTTACATCTTTATTGATTGGAACATCATCTGTACTTGTTAAGTATTCGTAGTATAGTTTTCCCTTTTCATCTCTATTAACTGTCATTCTATCTGGCATAAGTGGATACAATGCTATGATTTCGCCTTTTCCATTTCTTATGATTTGTGCATATGCATTACCCCATAATAAAAGATGAGTCATAAGTGTTTCTCTAAACACAAAAGACGTCATCTCTGGATTAGGTTCATCATGCAATAGAAAATACAATGGATGCTCTATAGCTTTCTTTTTACTTCCGTTTTCATCATACTCGTAGAAATGCAATGGCAAACTAGCTACTGCCTCTGACAAAATTCTTACACAGCTATAAACTGCAGTCATTTGCATAGCAGAACGTTCATTTACTCTTTTTCCACTTGTTGATCCTCCCATAAAAAAGCTATAGTTACTTCCTGGCGTTCTATCTTTAGGTGCATCCCTTGACCTAAATATGCCGCTAAATAATCCCATATTTAATCATCTCCTTTATAAGAATAAAATTCCTCTGTTATCATAGACACTTTCACTTAATGTGCTACCACATCTTATTGCTCTATCAAGTGCCATAATAGTTGCTACTACTCCATCAATCTTTTCTGTAGATTTTTCCTTATCTGCTTTGATGTTTCCTGCAGGGTCTGTTTTAATAAAGACATTATCCATATTCCATCTTAAGATTGGATGACCTCCATGAATTAATTTCTTTTCAAGAGTTAGTTTCATCAATTCTTTAGTTGGTGGACTCATATCTTTAAATCCCTGTCCAAATGGAACAACAGTAAATCCCATGTTCTCTAAATTTTGAACCATCTGAACTGCTCCCCATCTATCAAATGCAATTTCTCTAATATTGAACTTCTTTCCTAGTTCTTCTATAAACTTTTCAATATAACCGTAATGAACAACATTTCCTTCTGTTGTTTGAAGATATCCTTGTCTTTGCCATACATCATAAGGAACATGATCTCGCTTAACTCTTAAATCAAGAGTATCTTCTGGTATCCAAAAGTAAGGTAGAATAATATATTCTTCTTCATCATCTCTTGGTGGAAAGACTAAAGAAAAAGCCGTTATATCTGTTGTAGATGACAAGTCTAGTCCTCCATAACATACACGACCTTCTAATTCTTCTTCTCTTATTTTTCCAGCACATAAATCCCACTTGTCCATTGGCATCCAACGTACTGATTGTTTAACCCACTGGTTCAGTCGTAATTGCCTGAATGCATTTTCTTCTCCAGGATTTTGTTTTGCTGATTCACAAGCAGCTCTTACTTTTTCTTCTGCTACTGTTATTCCAAGTGATGGATTAGCCTTTCTCCATACTTTTGGATCAGTCCAATCTTCGCTTTCATCAGCTCCATAAATTACTGAATAAAATGTAGGGTCAATCTTATTTCCTTTTTCAATATCTTTTGCTTTTTGATGTATTTCATAACAAATAGAATTAGTATCATTTCCCGCAGTTGTTATTAAGAAATACAAAGGTTGCATTCTAGCATCGCCAGAACCTTGAGTCATTACATCGTATAACTTTCTATTAGGTTGTGTATGTAATTCATCAAATATTACTCCATGAGTATTGAAACCATGTTTGTTTGCAACATCTGCTGATAACACTTGATATGAACTATTTGTAGGTTTATATATTAGTTTCTTTTGTGACTCTAATATTTTTACTCTTCTTGAAAGTGCAGGACAGAACTTGACCATATCTACTGCTACATCAAATACAATTTTTGCTTGGTTTCTATCTGCGGCACATCCATATACTTCAGCTCTTTCTTCTCCATCACCACAGGTTAATAAAAGAGCTACTGCTGCTGCAAGTTCTGACTTTCCTTGCTTTTTAGGGATTTCAACATAAGCTGTGTTGAATTGCCTATATCCATTTGGTTTTAGTATTCCAAAGATATCTCTGATAATTTGTTCTTGCCAGTCAATTAATTCAAAGTGTTTTCCTGCCCATGTACCTTTGGTATGACAAAGGCTCTCAATAAAGGCAACAGCAAAGTCTGCTGCATCTTCATCATAGTAACTTGTCTTTGCCATAAACTTGGTTGGCTTATAGTCCTTCAACTTTCTCAATTTCTCATCTCCCTTCAACACAAAAAGCACTCCATAATTGAAGTGCTTTCTAAAATAATTTTATTTAGTTTTATTTTTCTTGAGTTCTATGTACCTCTTTGATAATCTGCTCTTGTTCTTTTTTATCAAAACCTATTGTTTCAAGAGCCTCTCTCGTTCCACAATCTGGACATATTGGTGTTTTATTGTCCTTTCTTGAAATTGCAGGATATCCTTGATATTCAATTCCACACTTTGGACACTTTTGTGATATTTTTATGCATTTGTCTTCGTTGTAAATAACATTTAAAGAACTGCCATTGTCCCAAGCTACCATAATTGATGCTGTATCATCTACACCAATTACAGTTCCTTCTGTTCCAATTGGTGGAGCTTGAATGTCATCCATTCTTACAAGTCTAACCCTTACTCCTTTTGGATATTCTTTTCGTATTCTTTCAACGATTTCTTTTTTTGGAAACATCATACTTGTTTACCTCCTAGCACTATATATATCACTCTAAAACGGATATTTATCAAGTTATGTATGCATATTACTCAACACTAAATTTGATACATTTATTCATTATTAACTTCTACTTCTTTAACTAAATCTTTGTACATTATCTTCTCGCCATCTCTTATTACATATACATTTTCACTATCATTAGTATCTTCAACATATCTTCTTAAAATAACTGATGCATATTTTTCATCAAGTTCCATTGTGTAACAAATTCTATTCATTTGTTCACAAGCCATAAGTGTTGAACCACTACCACCAAATGTATCTATAACAATTGCATTAGCTTGAGTTGAATTGTTTATTGGATAAGCTAATAAATCTAATGGTTTTGAAGTTGGATGATTAGAGTTCTTTTTAGGTTTATCAAAATTCCAGATAGTTGTTTGTTTTCTATCAGAGTACCAAGGATGTTTTCCATTTTGTAAAAAGCCATATAAAACAGGTTCGTGTTGCCATTGATAATCTGAACGACCTAGCACCAGGCTATCCTTTACCCATATGCAACATCCTGCTAAATGAAATCCTGCATCTATAAAAGCTTTTCTAAAATTTAAACCTTCCGTGTCAGCATGGAACACATATGCAGCACCACCATTTTCTAAATGATCTGCCATATTTTTAAATGATAAGTATAAGAACTCATAAAAATCATTATTGTCCATACTATCATTTTGGATTGTTAATCCATCAGAACTTTTGAAAGCTACATTGTAAGGTGGGTCGGTTAAGACTAAATTTGCTTTTTTATCTTCCATAAGTTTTGCTACATCTTCACTTGATGTTGCATCTCCACACATCAATTTATGCTTTCCTACAAACCACACATCCCCTCTTTCAACAAAACTTGCTTTTTCTAGGGCAGCAGTTAAATCAAATTCATCTTCTTTTACTTCTTTTTCATCTACTCCAAAAAGGTCAGCTAACTCTTTTTCATCAAAACCTGTGTACTCTAAATCGTATCCTAGATTTTGTAATTCTTCTATTTCTATTTTTAATAATTCTTCATCCCATCCAGCATCCATAGCCATACGGTTATCAGCTAGAATGTATGCTTTCTTTTGAGCCTCGGTTAAGAAGTCAGCAAATACACAAGGTACTTCAGTTATTCCTTCTTCTTTTGCAGCCATCAATCTTCCATGACCAGCTATTACATTAAAATCCTTATCAATTATAATAGGATTAACAAATCCAAACTCTCTCAATGAAGAGCGAAGTTTCAATATCTGTTCTGGCGAGTGTGTTCTAGCATTATTCACATATGGAACTAATTTATCAACTGATATTAGTTGCATCTCCGTTGTTGTTTTAGACATTTTCTACACCTCCTAAAAAAGTCCCCATTCAGCGAATTTCTCAAATCCACCGATTGACTCAATATATTCTTTTGCAATGTTTACAATTTCTTCATAAGGTCTTCCATCAACTTCTTTATCACCAATAGCACATGATATCTTTACAACTTCATTAGTTTCTTGAGCTTTCAAGAATGCATAAATATTAACTGACACATCTGCTTTTGATAGATCCTTTCCATGAAGTCCGCCACCTGTTACTCCATCTGCCATATCAGAACCAAGTTTTCTATTTGTTGCTCCTGTATCAACATCAGTGCCTCCAGTCCAATCACCTAATGGATTGATTGTCGCATCTTGATACAATTCTTTTAAATCTTCAGTCTTACAATTACTTTGACAAATTATTAGTTTTTCATTATCTAATATATACTTACCATCACTTGGATATTTTTCGTAAATAAAACGAGCAATTTCTGATAGTTTCTTTTGCTCGTCTGTTAAAGGTGTTCCTTTAAATATTCCGTTGTCTCCACATCTAATCTCTTTCTCCTGGTTTTTAGATAAATGTATATCTTGTGGAACTAATACAATATCCTTTGAAACATCTCCAGCTATTCTTGTGATGATACTTTCAATATCTTCCTTATTATAATTTACTGATGTTTCAACAATCACATGGCAAACTCCATGTCCTATTAAAACCTCAACTGCTATTCTAGGATTTTCTTGTAGCTTATATCCTAAATCAACTATCGCACCTGCAATTCTATCTGCAATTTTATCAGGGTGCTTTGGATTAACCTTTTCTATCATTTATTTCTCTCCTCTCTTGCTCTTAATAGTCTCTCCATCAAATCATTTTGTGGTGCAGCATCTTCATAAGATGTACTGCAATTTTCTTTTACTATTTGGAATATCTCATTCCATAATCTGACTGCTTGATTCATATAATTGATACCTATATTTATAAATGGCGATGGTATTGGTTTTTGAGTAGTTGGATGTTTTGATAAAAGTCCTAACCTATTTGTTAGTTCTTCACATTGAATCCATCTTGCACTGCACATCGAATATCTCTCCAAAAGCTGTGGCGAGATTTTTTGAGCACAGCCTACTTTTTTAAGCCACTCCCAAGTTTCTTGATATATCTCTTTTGCTTGTAGTTCATTTCCATCACGTTGTTTTTCAGATAAGAACTCATGTGGCTTTGGCATCTCTGCACCTTCAATTTCTGGAATGTCTAATGTTTCTAAAGTTCTACCACCTGGATTTCCATTTTGTGCTTTTTCTTTTATTGCTGATTTTTTCCTTCCAGCACCAATTCTTGCACCGCCTCTACCACCAATGTTGTTTGATTTTGTTGGCATTTAATCTCACCTCCCTTTAATACCCTTTTGAATTCGCTTTTTTTACACATAAGAGCCCACGCCCGTTGCAAAGCTCATACTTTTTAGAGATTTGAATCCCCCCTACCTATAATATTTAGGTTTGGTTCTCCATCTGTCTCCTCGTTCAGCATGGATCGTAGCGTGGCAGGATTTACAAAGTGAAATTAAATTCTTTCTATCGTGTGTTCCACCCTCTGCAAGTGGTAGTCGATGGTGTACCTGTTCCATTGCTCTGTAAATTCCACGCTCTAAACACAACTCGCATAAAGGGTGTTCTTTTGCATAACTATCTCTTATTCTTTTCCAAACTCGTCCATACCTTTTCTTTACTTCTGGACTTCTATCATATTGTTCGTACCTTTTGTTTTCTTGTTTCTCATGTTCTAAACAAAACCTACCATCAGTTAATCGTGGACATCCTGGATAAGAACATGGACGTTTTGGTTTCTTTGGCATCTATCCTTTTCCTTTCTTGCATAATAAAAGCCCTACAGGTTTCCCCATAAGGCTTTCATCATTTTAATTTTTTCCATTATAATGATATCACAAGACAATAGTCTCATACTATCACATTTACTCTCATCTTAACTTGGAACTACAATTTCTTTCAAAGCTGAACTATGCATACGGTGTATGTGTTGTATTGAGTAGTTCATATCAACAGATATTTGTTCCCAGGTATTGAAACACAAATACCTCTTTTCAAGTAATGTTTGATATTCAATATTAGGAACTGCTCTTATTACTTCCATTATTTCTTGCTTAAGGTTTATTAGCTTTTCAATGTCCTCTTTCAGCTTATCTTCCAAATCAATTATTTTAATAATACAATCTTCCATTCGTGATCCTCCACGATTAGGACTCTTCGGCATATCAGAAATGGTAGACGTGCATCTGGTTGCTAATTCATTTAATGATGCTATCTGTTGTGTCTTTGATGTTATTCGTTCATCAAGATAATGAGCTTGTAACAAGTATTCTTTTGCTGTCATTATTTAACCTCCGATTCTTTTTGTTTACCCTCGGATTGACTCTGATTTACTAAGATTTACTTTTACTGCACTAATCAATGAATCCTGTACTTTGTATTTTCCTTCTAAAGCCTGGATTATTTGTTCATCAATTGTGCCTTTTGAAATAATATGTTCTATTACAACTGTTTTAGCTTTTTGACCTTGTCGCCATAATCTTGCATTTGTTTGTTGGTATAATTCTAAAGACCAAGTAAGTCCAAACCAGATAATTGTAGAACCACCATCTTGAAGATTTAAGCCGTGTCCAGTAGATGCTGGATGAATAAGTGCTACTGATATTTTTCCATTGTTCCAATCTTCGATACTTTTGTCACTATCAAGCCTTTGAAATTCAATCTTCTTACTATTTAGGTGTTTTTCAATTCTTTCAAGATCATGTTTGAACCAATATGCAACAAGTACAGGTTTTCCATTTGCTGATTCAATTAAATCTTCTAAAGCCTCTAATTTTTTACTATGTACATCTACGAATTCTCCATTTTCATCATATATTGCTCCATTTGCCATTTGAATTAATTTATTTGATAGCACTGCTGCATTACTTGCTGTTATTTCTCCTCCAGGAAGTTCCAATACTAAATCATCTTTTAATTCTTGATATTTATTCCATTCTTTTTCATCTAAATCTACAGAATAGTTGCTTTTTACCAATTCAGGCATTTCTAGATAATCAGTTGATTTCATAGAAATCGTAATATCGGATATTTGCTTATATATTTGTTCTTCTGCATTAGGTAATGGCTTATAACTGAATATTATTTGACCATTTCGCTTATCTGGTTCAAAGTAGTTGTTTCTATATTCTCCAATAAATCTTCCTAGTCTTTTTCCCATATCTAGCACTTTAAATTCAGCAAATAAATCCATTAATCCATTACTTGATGGAGTTCCTGTTAATCCAACCATTCTTTTAACTCTAGGTCGTACTTTCATAAAACTTCTAAATCTTTGTGAGTTGTAATTTTTGAAAGATGATAATTCATCTATTACAACCATATCAAAATCAAATTTAGAACCCATTTTTTCAACTAGCCACTTAACATTGTCACGATTAATAATATAAATATCGGCATTGTTCATCAAAGCAGCTATTCTTTCTTTTTCTGTTCCTACTACAATTTCATATTTCAAGTTATGTAGATGTTCCCATTTTTCTATTTCAGCTTTCCAACTAAATCTTGCAACTCTTAAAGGTGCTATTACTAAAACTTTGTGAACATCAAAACTATCAAATAATAAGTCATTTATTGCAGTAAGTGTTATTGATGTTTTTCCAAGTCCCATATCAAGTAGGACTGCTGACTCTGTATGAGTTTCAATAAACTCGGTTGCATACTTTTGATAATTATGTGGTTTGTATATCATCAATTACACCTCCTATATCTTTTACGTTGTCTAACACATATGCATTAAATCCCAACTCTTTTAACTTCTTTATTCTTACAAGCTGGAGTTTTCTTGGTTTTTGTTCTGGTGCTTTTAACTCTACAAAAGCAATCTTGCCTTTTGCCATTAGTACCAGTCTATCTGGAATACCATCAAATCCTGTTGAGGCGAGTTTCAAACAAATGCCACCACGCTTTTTTACTTCACTAACTAATTTTTGCTCTATATACTTTTCTCTCATTTTTCCTTACTCCCATCAGTCTTTTAAAGTGATGGTGACAGTCATAGACAGTCATTTCCATAACTTTTCTTATATATTGATTTTTTTAACTCTATAGAATATTTATAGAAAAGACTGTCATCGAGTGTCACCTTTTTAATTTTCTAGAAATTCTGACTTGAGTTTTAAGCCATAAATTAGCCTTGCAGTTTTAGTTTTTCTTCTTTGAAAACCTGCAATTTCAAGTGCAGTATAAAAGTCGGTTGTACTTCTTATGTAGTCACCAACCCTGGCACAGTAATCCCTATAGGCACTATAAACTTCTCCAGAATTTTCGCTATATGAATCATCAACTTCACAACATTCATCCAGGAATTGAGAAAACCAATCATTGCTTTCTTTATATTTATTTATTGCATTTTCAACAACTGCTGGTTTAGTTAAGTGATATTCATTATCTATTACACGTTTAGCACCTTCCATTATCCATTTAAGAATTGCTCCACCTGCATTTTCATATAAGTAGTCGGCATAATTCTTTATATCTGATGAGCCATCAATGACAGCATTAAATGGAATAACTATAAGTCTTCTCCACGTTCCTTCATCAATTGCTCCTACTCTTGGCAGATGATTTGTATAAAGTACCAAAGTATGTGTTGGTTCAAACTTAAATGGTTCTTTATATTTTTTCTCGGCATAGATTTCATCGGTAGAACACAACTGTTTTATATTTGAAGTATTAAACCTCATACCTTCTTCAAGTTCTGCGGCAATAACAAGTCGCTTTCCTTTTATCTCTGCCATTTCAGGTTTAACATTTCTCTTGCATCCAACAGTTAAAGTATCAGCAGACATATTTCCACTATAAGTGCCTAGTATTTTGGAGATTGTATTCCAGAATGTAGACTTACCATTTCTACCTCCACCATAAGCAATAATAAGACCTTCAAGATGTACTTTTCCTATTGCTGCAAGTCCTGCTACTTCTTGCACGTATCTTATTAAGTCATTATCCTCACAAAAGAATGTGTTAAGAGCAGCATTCCATATTTCTTCTCCTTCATTAGATGGATCAAGGGTTGTTTGTTTTGTAATGTAATCTTCTGCAGTATGTTCATGCTTTTTATCTGCACCAAACCTTAAATCATAAGTTGCAGTTGGTGTGTTTAGCAAAAACTCATCACTATCTAATCTATCTTGTTTGATTTCAACCATAGGACTTGCCTCTTTTAATGATGCGAAGATATACTTTGAGTCTCTTCTTTTTATTGCATACTTTCTATAAGCAGTTACATCTTCATAGTCTTTGAAAACTCTAGCTTGTTCTTCATTAAATAATCCAACCGCCTTTTTTGGACCGACAGAAGACAAAATATCCCAAGCACCATTCTTTAGCATTTCATCAGTAAGTTTCTTTATTCCTATTTCTGCCTCTTCAAGTTGCCTTGTTGTAAGTTCTTGTGATATTGCTTGAGCTTTAGACTTTGACTCTTCCCAGTAACTTCCGTTATAAACTAGAAAGTCTGTAGATGGAGAATATCTTAATTTGTTCTCATATTCTCTTGATAGTACAGTTGCCTGTCCCACATCTGAATAATCCAATGGTTCTAACATAAATTCTTGGTTATATTGTTCAGGGTCAACATACCCTTCTTGATTGGATAACTTCTTATAAAACTTTTTAGCACTATTCCAAATTGATACCAATTCTTCTTCATCTAGCGGTGGATCACAAAGAGCAGCTTTTTCCATAAATACTTCATATGCTTTTTCGGTGTCTCCATATTTCTTAATTACTCGACCTGCAAAATGAGATAATGTTGAGTTACGACTACCTTCCTTTATTACCAAACTCTCTGGCATCTTGTTCATTTCCATATTTTCAAACTCATCAGAGTTTAAGTATTCTGTTAAATTAATACTTCCTTGATAGATTTCAACTTCAGCCTCTTTAGTACCAAAGAAGAACCTAGCTGCATCAAGAGCATTTGTATCAAAGTATGGAAAGATAGAATTTACCTTCAATTTGATTTCTTTATATTTAGTTGCATCAGTTTCATAATCTATTGGAAATAATACATGAAACTTTGGACGAGCACTTTTTCCATTCTTTTCTTTGTTGTTTGACCTGCTGTAATGAATAGCAAATGAAACATCAGGAAATGCATCTTTTATAATGTCTGGTGTTATCCATTCTTCTGGATTATCAGAATGGTCATTATCACAATCAACAGGAAGACAATCACTTCCTATAAAATTGTCACCATTACGATAGCTATTTTTATATTCAGCACATACATAATCGTGACTGATAGCCTCTTTTAAACTATCCTCATCGACTATCTTTTTCTTATGAGGATAACTACAGTTACTTGGAACTCCAGTAACATCTGAATAATAAATTGTAAACATAGTTTTAACTCTCCTCCTTTAAATCGTGATTAAAATATCTAATTGGCTTTTTTCTTTTCTTGGCAACTGATATTTCTCGTTCCATTCCTTCTGTAATGACATCACCAAAAACCCACACTTCTTTACAAAGTCCTAAAAGAACATAGTTGATTTTGTGAATCGCAATGTTTCTTTCAAACAGGTCATCGTCATTTATGAATTGCGGGTATAAAAGATGCGGTGTTATTGGTATGTTTTTCTTTTCAAATGTGAATCTACTATACTCTCTAGCTTTTCGAGTATTCTCCTCTACGTTTCCTCTATATGGAGAACATACATACACAAGTGGATAGAACTCATCAGTTAGATTGAATTTGTTTAGTAAATCTTTATAATCAAGAATCTCTCCGTCACTTGCCATTATTCTTGCCTCCTTTCTTTGGTTTGGAGAAACACCTTCTCCTAAATAACAGTCAAAGAAAAAAGGCTATATTTTAGCCTCTCATTTAATCTTTTTTATAAAATTCACATTCATATCCATCAGCTCTTAATAGTAAGCCTTTAATCCAAGGAGGAGTCTCACCCATTTGTTCACAAACCTTTTCTAGCGACATATCTTTACTGCATTCAATTATCATTTCATCATGGATGTGTCCCACTATAAAGCAATAAGATAATCTTTGCATTGCATAACAAAGAATGTCTCTACTTATTGCTTGTATAATGTTTTCAACAAACTTCGGACCGTAGCTTTCTAATCGTTCCCACTTTTTAGTAGAACCTACACCTTCATATGTAACACTTTCTGATCCATATTGATTAATTTCAATTTTTGGTTTTACATATGCTAGTCTTCTACCACTTGGTAATTCAATAAATAACATACCACTTTTATAAATGAACTTTAATCCGTGAGTTTCTGTTTTAGTTCTATTTCTTATTGCAGTTTTTATTGCTTTATCTACTGCCCACCACATTGCTACAATGTTAGGATTAGCCTCTCTCCAGGACTTAACAAGCGGTTCTAGTTCTTCTTCATTAAGTCCCATATCGATAGCACCCATAGCTTTCAAAGCTCCAACAGAGCCACCATAACCACAGGCTAATTCTGCTATTTTTCCTTTTTGTCTTAAGTGTCCATTTACTCCATGCTTTTCAACTGGAACTTTAAACATAGCAGATGCTGATTGACAATATATATCACCATTGTTTGCAAACACATCCATTCTCCATTGTTCATTAGCTAGAAAAGATAAAACTCTAGCCTCAATTGCAGAAAAGTCTGCTACTATGAACTTCATTCCTTTTCTAGGAACAAATGCTGTACGGATAAGTTGTGATAAAGTATCTGGAACATCATATAGTAATTCAAAAGCATTATAGTCACCATACTTAACAAGCTCTCTAGCCTCTTTTAAATCTTCTATATGGTTTTGTGGTAAGTTTTGTAATTGTATAATCCTTCCTGCCCATCTTCCAGTTCTATTAGCACCATAGAATTGAAACATACCTCTAGCACGATTACACCAGCAACGTGCATTCTTCATAGCAAGATATTTCTTTACTGAAGATTTAGAGATTTGTTGTCTTAGTTCCAAAACATCTGCTATTTCTTTTGGAGCATCCTTTATCATTTCATTTACTTGCTTTTTACCAAGTGACTCTGCCTCAACACCATTATTATTTAACCATTCCTTTATCTGCATGACGGAGTTAGGATTTTCTACATTGGTTAAGTTTTGTAATTCTTCTGATGCTTTTTGTTTTGCTATTTCATCAAACCTTATAGCATTTTCTACAAGTTCCATATCAAGAGCAATTCCTCTATCGTTTATTTCTTGATCCAAGTGATACTCATCCCATAAGAACTCTGGCACAGGATATCTTTGCAGTCTTTCCTGGATAGATACTTCAACTTCAACATCTCGTTTATTATACTTTTTGAAAAGCTCCCATTTCGTCATATCGTGTTCTGGTAGGTTTCTTGTTCTACCACCATTTGTTTTAGTTGGATTACAAGGAACACAAAAGTACTTAATTAAGTCTTTACCTTCTTTTAATTTTTGTTCTTCTAATCCAAGCACAGAACCAACACCAGCAAGTGATAAAGGAAGTCCTAAATAAGCAGACCATATCATAGAGCATCTCCAAGAACTAGGGTCTAAAAACTCATTAACCGTGTCCTCATCAATGCTGTAAGATATAAAGTATTCAGGATAATATCTTGATATATAGCGAGATAAACACACTCTTTCAAAGTTAGCATTATAAGCCCACTTCGTTACTTTATCATCAACAAGTGCCTTTATAACTTCTTCTGGTATCTTTTCTCCTAAAGCTAAATCAACAACTTGTACTTCTTCATGGTTTATGGAATATGCAAATAGTAGAATTTCAAAATTCTCTGATTCAGTGTATTTATAGACACCACACTTTGATAGGTCGATGTCAGAAAATGTTTCTATATCAATTGAGATTGTTTTAATATTTCTCATTTCTTTACCTCCTATTATGATTAAAGCGGTAGCTTTACTACCGCCTTATCTTATTTCATAAATTCTTTCATTCTTGCTTTGTGGTATTCTTCATCTCTTTTTTCTTGTTTAGCTCTTCTTTTTTCTGCATTAACATCAGATGTTATTGAATACATTGAACCTAGAATAAAAAGGAACAATAAAGTTATAAACTCAATACCTACAACTATACAGAATATTGCTGATAAAACGTTCATCATCTTCTTATCCTCCTATTCTAAAAAGTCGTCTTCATCGCTAGTTGCGAAGTCATCTTCAGCCCTTGCTTTTCCACCTAGGCTTTCTCCATCTTTTATTTTTTGTAAGTTATTTAATCCGCAGGCAATACCTTTATTACCATTTGAATTGAAAGCATATAGGTTAATACTTGCTCTTCCATATACACCACTATAAACCTCAGAGCGTTCTAATATAGGTTGAAGAGCTGCATCTACGATACCTGGTGCCTTTGGAGAATTAGCATTGATGAAATAACATCCTTTGTAAGCATCATCATCTGTTCTTTCTAAATCACCATCACGAAGTGGTGTTTTAATAGCCTCTAATGCTGGTACGCTTTTTCCTGTTCCTCTTAGCTTACTTTCTCCTTCTTTATAAGCAGCCTCGATTGCCTTTTTAATCTTTTCAACTGTTACTGTGTCACTCTTTGGAATTATTAATGACACACTATATTTTGGTGTTCCTCCATTGATTGATTTAGGCTCCCACACATTGCAGTAGCTCCATCTAGTATTTACTCCTGTTATCACTTTTGTCGAATTATAAATATTTGTCATATTAATTTTCCTCTCTTTCATCTTTAAATTCGGTTATTTCCATGGCTGGTCTTTTATCGCTTTCCAGTACAAGCGTTGGTTTTCCTTGAGGTTTATATATTAGATTTCCTAATACCTCATTAAATTTTGTTCTACCTAGTAGATTTGTCATTGCTGTAATTCCTAGTAGTTTTTTCTCGTAAGGATCATATCCTGCATTTATAACAGCTGTTGCCGCATCTTCTTCATTTAGATATTTTCTATTAGAGCGTCCTTCAACCAGTTTTAAATTAGGATAATTCTTTCCGAGTAAGGCTTGTTGTAAAGCATAATCTTTTACATCAGATACCCAAGATACCAAATCACTCGATTTAATAAGAATTGATGATATCTCTTCATCTGTTAATTCAGCAGGTTCTTCAAAATCATATTTTGCTAGTTCCATGTTGTATTCAGCTCTTTTTCTACAAGTTGCTTTTATCTTACAAAACTGACAATGGTCTCCTGCTTTGAACTCACCTTTTCCTTCGTAGGCAAGTTCTGCTATTGGTTTAAGTGTATTTTCTGCCCAACTATATAACTCTGTAACACTCTTATTTGAAACACTGATGTTTTCTATTCTTGGTTGATAAATCACCATGCATACTTCTTCAATGTCATATAAGTTATTAAATAGTTCTAGAGCTCCAATTGCGTAACACATCATTTGTGAATTGTCTTCGCTCTCAACTTCTACACCTTTACCATACTTAAAATCAATTATATAAAGTATTTTGTCTGCTATGATTAAGCAATCTCCAGTTCCAAATCCTTCTGGAACAAACTTTGAAAAGTCCAGTTTTTGTTCTATTAAAACAAGTGGGTCTTTACAATAGTTCTTTGCATCTTCTATAACTTCCATGACGTAACTGGCATAATCATTAGCACATCGTTCCATTTCTTCATTATAGTAAGATAAACTATCGGTTGGATCTTGCATTTTAATTCCTAGCATCGACTTAACTTTATACTCACAAAGTGTGTGTGCATCTGTACCTTCTTTAGCATATTCAGATGTTGTATCTTCTACTTCAGCACATAACTTTGCAGAAGGAGGACAATTCAGCCATCGCTTACTACTAGATGCTGATAATATTGCATGACTGCTCATATTAAATTCCCTCCGTTTCTTTTAATAGCTCATCATATTTTGATGCGTCTAATTCAGATAACTTGTTAACTCCAAATTTAGTAAGTAGTCCCTTTACTTCAGCTGTTTTTCCTGCTCTTGATTTTTCTGCTAGAACTGCTCTTACTTCTTCTAAAGTTACAGACTTTTTAATTTCTTTAGGTTTTTCTGGAGAACTTGAAAATGCTGATTCAATAGTTCCTACAATATCGTTGATTGTTGTTATGATGTCACTAACTGTAGAAAGTATTTCACTTAATTTATTAGTATTCTTTCTTAGTTCTTCTAGTTCTAAAGATAAATTATTCATCTTGCCCATCGGTACTTCCTCCTTCCTTAATTTCTTTGACATCAACGGATTGGACTGATTGCCCGGGGTCTAATAAAAATACTTGTCTATAATCTCCAAATAGAAATTTGATGATTTTCTGTGGCAAGGTTAACTGACCACCTCGAAGTATTTTCACATTGTTGCCTTTTTCATCAGTTACGTTGATTGTGACCTTATGCTTTATAGCCATTCCCGTGATCCTCCCTTCGTATTTGTAAGTTCACTGCCTTACAAGTACTAGGCAAAGAATTTTTTATCTTTTTTAACCTTTCTTGAAATTTTCTTTTATAAACTTCAAAATTTTTTCTTTGTGCTTATGAACACTTGGTATAGAAGTTCCCATAATTGCGGCTACTTCAGTAAGTGAATAACCTTCTAGGAAATGAAGTTCATATACTCTTTGTTGTTTTTCAGTCATCATTGAAACAACTTCTCTTAACCTATCTACTTCATCAGATGCATCTTCTACAACACTTGTATTATCTGCAAGATAGATACACTTATCTTGGTTTCCATCTTCATCAAATACTGAATCAATAGATATGTTCCATACTTCTTGATATTTTTCTCCTGGATGTTTCTCTTCCCATTCCTTAATATCTTGTTTTTCTTTTTCTGATATAGGTCTATGCCAATTCTTGTGGTTGTAATAAACCTCTGAATCATCTAAAGAATGTAACTTCTTGATGAACTCCTCTGTTACTCCTTCCTCTCCTGGTTTGATTGTGATTTTAGTTCCATCGTCAAAGATATAGGTATAAATTCCACGTTCCTTTAGTGGTGTTTTATGATTTCTCATTTAGAAATCCCTCCTTATTTTTTTCTAAGAGAGATTTCCTCTGAAGTATTTGTCTTTATTGGGGTTGTTCGATTGTTTTTTACTCCATTTTGTGATAGAATAGAAGACAAATTTTAGGTCAGTGTAATAACAAAAAATACCCAGAGTTTTTCTCTCTGGATATAGAATGATGTTACTGATGTTACTTATAAATTGTTACTAAAGTTACTTTTGTTACTATTGAGGATTTACAAGGGAGGTAGATTATGGAACACAATAACTTTAAATTATGTGGAGGAACATTATTTGCACTCCTAACAAATGCTAAATTAAAAAGGAAAAGAGGTACGTTTGATAAAAAAGGATTCTCTGAAGAAAAACTAATGCTTGATCTTGTAAAGATATATTATCCTGGTGCAGTTTTTGGAGATGGAGATTCATTTAAAAAAGCTACTAATGAATTCAAAAAATGTATTACTAATGACTGTAGCTCCTTTAACTTTACTAACCAAGAATTAATAAATAGCTTTGATATGGAAATAAAAAACAATTACTCTTCAAAACTAGAGCAAATGAAAGCTTTACTAAATCATTTCTTTGATTTAAAAAACGAACCAGTACTTAATAAACTAGTTCGTAGCATTCTAGAGTTAATTGAAAAAGATAACACCATTAGTAAAAACGATAAATTTTATATATCACCAAATGGTACTGCCGTATCTAAAGTAGCTATGCTTTTGAACGATACATTTGATGTATCTGCTTTTATTCTTGGAGTATTTCACTATATTATAGTAAATAAAATTGATAATAGGCTTGGACTACAAACTTATGAAAGCTGGTATTCCATTCCTGGAAACAACAGACAGCATAAGTTTATAAGCAACATTGGAAATGATTATAAAGCTATTACTCTTACTATAGATGTGGCAGATGTAGAAACAGTTGATGAAGAAATTGAAGTAGAAACAGAAACAGCTGATGATATTGTTTACGAAACTAATTCAGATAAAGGTACAAATGAAAATCAAACTATAAATGTTAACTATCAATTCGGTCATAATAACTTTAACAATATAGGAAATTTGACTTTTATTGATAAGGATTAGGAGGGATGTTAATGAACAAAAACGATGAACTTATGACCGTAGAGTTATATAACGAAATGAAAGCTGCTATTGGTAGCATAGTTGCAACTAAAGATGTTATAAATGGTGTTAATGTTCAAACAGGGAAAAACAACTTCAATAATGTAAAAAACCTAACTGTTGTAACTCAAAACACAAGTAATCAACTTAATGCTACAATATCAGGATACATAGATGATTTTAGTAATGAGTTTTACAACCTTATAGTTACAAATACTGAATTACTAAATGAAAACTGCATAACAATAAAAATACCTTATACAACTGCACTAAAAGTAGATTATGGAACAAGTCCAGAGGTATATAAGGTATTTAAAGAGCCTAACAAAAAAACACAAAAACAAATAAAAGATTTTCCAACTTTAGTAATTGATAAAAATGCGATAGCCAATAAAGTAAGCAATACTTATGCTGTTGTGTGCAAAATCACCAACATTAAATATGAGATGGACAATACCGTTAGCTTTACCCTAGTTAAAGTAAAAGCAGAACCTTACACTAAAGAGTATTTACTAGCTAATTCATCTAATCTTGATATCAAATTAAGTAAAGGTACGACTGAATTAGATGAGGTTCATTGGGCTATAAAAAAAGCAGATTTAAAAACATTATTTAATCTTGAAGGAGTGATTTAATTGAAAACATTAGAAGAATTAAATAAAAAGCCATCAGTAATTACTTCAGTTGCAACATCTGTAGCAACATTTAAAGATAGTACTGATAATTATTGCTACCCTACTTTTATAAATTCTTTCTTTGGAAATAATGGAACAGGAAAATCAACTGTTGCTAAATCAATTGAAAACAAAGAAAATATTACAGTAAAAAGTGGATTAAACTTGGACGATTATGACATAAAAATATACAATGAAGAGTTTGTTAAAGAAACCATAGTTAATGCCATCAACCCACAAAATCCGAATAAAGACATCCCTGGGGTATTTACTATTAGTGCGGGTAATGGAAAAATTGAAAAGGAAATTGGAGAACTATTAACTAAAAATAAAGAATTACAAAAAAATAACCAAGGTATACAAAAAGAAATAGAAAAAAACATCAGTGCTGGAGAAGCTTTAAAAAACGACTCATACAAGGAATTATGGAAAAAGTCAGAAGAATTAAGGAGTAAATATCCTAATGCACTTTTAAATAAAAGACCATCTGTTAAGGACTTTTGTGATTGGGTTGTAGATGAGAAAGAACCTATCCAACTAAATATGGAAGACTATGATAAGCAATATAATCTTGCATTTAATAATAGTGGAAAAAAATATACTCCTATCGCATATTCTGGTTTTTTAATGCCATCTAATTCACTATTAGAGGAAAAAATAATTAATAGTTCAAATTCTGATTTTTCAAACTTCATGAAAAAAATAGATGCCATCACTTGGGTAAGAGCTGGACATGAAAAATTCCATGATAAAGCTCATGGAATATGTCCTTATTGCCAACAAGCACTTCCTAATGACTTTGAAAAGAAATTAAAAGAAAGCTTTGATGTCGACTATGAAAATAAAATAAACCAGCTTTCCACTTTCAAAACTCAATATGCTAATATGGGACAACACTACTGTACCATCTGGTCTGACTTTGAAAAAAATGAGTTCTTCACGGATCATCCAGAAGAATTAAAAAAATTGAAAACTATAATTCAATTGCTAACAGATACAATAAGTGATAACGTTAGAAGAATAGAAGATAAAATTAATAATCCAGAAGAACCTATTACCCTTTTAGCACCTGATACTATAAAAGGAGAAATAGAAAATCTTATTGATAATGTTAATAAAACAATAGCAGAAAATAATAAAGTAATTGATGATAAAAAGACTGCTGCTGATAAATGTAAGGCAGATTTAAGAAAACACATAGCCTTTCAATTTGCTGCGTATATAGCAACATATAAGACTAAAAGAGATACGCTTGTCGCAGAAATAAAAGAAAGCACTGAAGCTAGAGATAAAAATGATAAAGCAATAAAATCAAATAAGGAAAAAGTTACTGAATTAAAATCAAGAGTAACAAATGTAACTGCTTGTGTTGATAATATAAAAAGATTACTTCTAAATTCAGGCTTTACAAGTTTTACAATTAGAGAAAAAGCAAACAAACCTAATTACTATGAGATTGTTCGTTCTGATGGTTCTATTGCTACTAATTTAAGTGAAGGAGAAAGAAACTTTTTAGCGTTCTTGTATTTCCATCAACAAGTATTAGGGTTTAATAATGAAGACGATGAGATAACACAAAAAATCGTTATAATAGATGACCCTGTATCTAGTATGGATAGTTCAGCACTATTTGTTGTTAGTAGTTTAATAAGACAAATGTTTACTCTATGCCCTGGGCACTATAATAAAAAGGAAAGCAATATTGAAATATCTCAAATATTCGTATTAACACACAACGCTTTATTCCATCACTATGTTACCGCTGGATATGATGATCCAAGACACTACAATTACTTCTCGTTCTTTGAAGTAAAAAAGAAAAATGAAGTATCAGCAATAATACCTTCATTAAAAGAATTAAATGGTAACATCATAAATAAAAACCCACAAAAAAGTTATTATACTTCTTTATGGGATGCTTATAATGAAGTAGATTCCTCAAATGCACTAATTACTTTAATGAGGCAAATCCTAAACTCATATTTTATTCAAACATGCGGAAGAACCGAAGAAGATATTATAGATGACTTAACTATTAATCATGCGGATAAATTCATTGTAGGAAGTGATACTTCTAAACTTGAATTATTAAAATTAATAGTAGCATTTATAGATACTCCTAGTGGAATTTTCCAAGATGATGTTTATTCAACTTCTTCTGGACTTGATTTAACTGAATGTAAGGATGTCTTTAAAACTATCTTTGAGGCACTAGGTCAAGAACAACATTATAACCAAATGATGAAAACTGCTGTAGAAACAGAAAAAGTTGCAAAATAATGCAGCTTTTTTTATTATTAGCTAATATTTTTCCATTTTTATTTGACTAATACTTAAATAAGAGTGATTAATGTAATACAAATTAGAATGGAGGAATAACTATGAACCAATTTTCAATAGTCGGTAGATGCTTAAACATTAATAAACTTAATTCCAACAAATATATAATTAATATTATTAGTAGCTCACCACTACATAAAAATATTAAAATACCAATTCATATTTCTAAAAGTAATTTTATTACTAAAATAAAAGAAGATGACCTGCTTGGAATTAAAGGTGTTATCGATATTCAAGAATCTGATATTATATTTATAGCTTCAAAAATAATATGGCTTCCAGAAAAATAAAGAAAAACACAAGCATTATACTTGTGTTTTTTTTTTTTAATTACATAGTCTATCTACTTCATTGATTAAAGGCATAATCTCATCTAGTTTTTGTACTATTGTTTTTTGCTCATCAATACTTGGATATTTCATTTTTATTTTTCTTATTTTTTCAATGCTAACTCCCCCAATTATTCCAGATAATTTATCATTAAAATTTCTTAAAAAAATTGGTGATTGAAGAAAATAATATAAAAATCTAGGTTCAATTTCTTCTTTTGAATCAAATTTACACAATTTATTTCCATAGCAAACTTTTTCATTTAATATGCCAATCTTTTTCCCTGCACTTCCACCTTCAATACAAAGCAAAATATTATTAGGACTTGCAACTTTAAATTTTGGCTCATCAAACGGAATTCTGACACCATTCTCATAATTAAAGGTATGGTTAAATTCTAAATCCTTTGTTGCAATATAATTATATCCATCTGCTACCTTCATGTATTTATTTTTCTTAACTGTCTCTGAGATACTATTTCCTGTACATATTTCATTGCATAAATTTTTTAAAGTCATTTCATTCCAGCATTCCTTTGGGTTGCTCCACGATCCGTCAAAAGCTTCTTGCAAAACTGATTTTCTGATATCTTCTATAAATTTACTTTTTGTATTTTCTATTTCATCTTCTATTTCGCTTACATCTTCTACTTGCGACATAATACTATCTACTTTTTCAACTATCCTGTTTTGTTCTTCAATTGGAGGTAATGGTATTAATAAATTATTTAAAATCGCATTAGTTATATTGCTAATGTATCCATTTGTATCATTAATAATTTTATTTCTATACATTTTAATATTATAAGATAAATATTTAGGATTTAATATTTCTTCATAAGGTCTTACAACCATCATAAAGCCTCCGAAGGAAACATTGTCATCAATTTCGGTGATAAATGATGATTTCCCAACTGATGTTTTTGTTCCTGAAGATGCAACAATTAGTGTATCGCCTTTCCTTAGATATTGGTTATCATTTGGTATTTCATTTGAAACATAGATATTGTCGTTATATATTAATTCTTCTGTTTTACTATCTATATTTCCACCTCTTAAAACCAAAATTGTATTATCCTTTTGTTCTTTAAATGACTGAGAAAACGTTAACCCTCTTATAACATCTGCCAAATATCCTAATTTTACCCATTTCCAACCTTCTGGAATTTCATATGGTGTATCTGTTTCATCATCAATCTTTCTTCTTTTTTCTTCTTTTTTATCAATATTTTTCTCTAATTTAATTTCATTTAGTTTAGTTTCAATATCACTGTCACTTTTTAATGTTTCTGATAGTTCCCCTTTAAACGATGATAAATAGATACTCTTCTTTAAATCTTTACTTATCATATTTATTCCTCTCCTATCATCTTCATAATTAAATTAAGCTTTTCATCTAATTCTTTTTCTAAACTCTCCCTTTTTTCAATAAAATTAGTCATTGTTTCTTTCGGAGATAAAATAATTTCTTCAGCTATTGGGAATCCACATTTATCAAGATTATAATTATCTTTTGTAATCTCCTCTATAGTATATTTTTTTGATTTCCATGTTTCTGATGTAGAACCTTCTTCTTTTTCATCTAAAATTTCTTTTCTATTATTCCACCATTCAATAATACTTTTCATATGTTTTAATTCAACTGGTTTAGTTTTACTGAATGCTTTATACCCTTTTGGAAGATCCATTCTATAAAACCATATTTCCTTTGTTGATGAAGTCTTATCAAAAAATAAAAGATTTGTAGCTATAGATGTATATGGTGCAAAAATTGAACCTGGTAATCTAATTATTGTATGTAAATTACATTCTTCTAAAAGTTTCTTTTTTATGTTTACTTTTGTATTATCATTTCCAAATAAAAAACCATCTGGTAGAACAATTCCTACTTTTCCGTTTTCTTTTAAACGATATAATATTTCTACCATAAATAAATCCGCTGTTTCCGAGTCTCTTAATTGTTCTGGAAAATTTTGTTGAACTGATTTCTTTTCCGTACCACCGTATGGAGGATTCATTAATATAATGTCAAATTTATCTTCTTCTTCATAATCTCTAACATTTCTTTCCAAAGAATTACCGTGGATTACTTCTGGTTCATTAATATCATGAAGTAACATATTTGTAGTGCATAATAAATATGGTAATGGCTTCTTTTCAACCCCATAAAAAGATTTGCCTAACACTTCATTTTGCTTTGTATCCGTAATATCTTTTTTCATATGATTTAATGCAGAAACTAGAAATCCACCAGTTCCACACGCAAAATCTGCTACTGATTGCCCTACCTTTGGATTTACCATTTGAACTACAAATTCTGTAATAGCTCTTGGAGTATAAAATTCTCCTGATTTTCCTGCAGATTGTAAATCTTTTAATATTGTTTCATATATTTCATTAAATGCATGTCTAGTTTGAAAATCTGTTAAATCAATTTCATTTAGAACATTAACAACTTGTCTTATTAAAACTCCATCTTTCATATAGTTATTTAAATCTTCAAAAATTTCTTTGACAATTCTTCCCCTTACATCAGTATCCTCTGTTATAGGTAAGTCTTTTAAAGTATTAAACAAATTAATAACAAATGTTGATAACGCATCTCCGGTCATAGCTTTTCCATCTTTATTATCAATAGCCCAATTTCTCCATCTGTATTCCTCAGGAATAATTGATTTATAATTATCCTCCTCAATTTCCCACTCTTCTTCTTTAGCGTCATAAAGTTTTAAGAATAGCATCCATACTATTTGTTCTATTCTTTGAGCATCTCCATTAACACCTGCATCTTGACGCATAATATCCTGCAATCTTTTTATCATTGTTCCTATATTCATTTGCTAAGCACACTCCTTACAATAAATTAATCTCTCTAATTCTTTAATCATGTTTCTATAGTTTTCTTTTCCACCAAATAATTTAACAATTGGTACTATTCCGCCAAATCTATCAAAATTATTTAGTTTTAAAACATCAATTCTTTCTATTTCTGATATGTCTTTATTTTTATAAACATTAAGCATTTCATCAATTATTTCCTTTTGTGTCTCATTAAATTTATTCATAAATTCTTCTTTAGATTTAACTTTTTCAATTCTATCCTTCTTTCCTACTATTTCTTTTCCGTAGGTAATACTTGATAATAAATCAAAAATGTCAACGTTAGTGTCTTCTGCCTCTTCAATTAAAGCCTCAACCATAACACCATCATTATATAATTTATTTAGAAAATCTTGTTTATTTTCAGCTTGATACCATTCTGTTTCAAAATTCTCATATTCATCATATATTTTTTTAAGATTCTTTCCAGAATATTCTGATATTGATTCTGTGATGAGCTTGCCATTAGCATCATAATACTTAACTGACTCTGTTAATATTGTTACTTCTACATTATTTACATATATCTTTTTTCGACTTTCATCTTCTCCATCAATAATAATTGGTGGTTGAACAGGACCATCTGGATTGTATGTTCCAGGATCAATCGGATTTTTACCATCTCCACCATCTATTGGTTTAACTACAACAGGGTCGCCATCAAAATTAGGGTCAGCAAATTTAGCAGAGTTATTTCTAAAATCCATTATAGTAAAATATTCTTTTCCTTTTTTAGGAACCAGTCTTGTCCCTCTACCTATAATTTGTTTGAATTCAGTCATACTCGCTATTTCAGTATCTAAAACAATTAATTTTACGGTTTTAGTATCAACTCCAGTTGATAACAATTTTGATGTAGTAGCTACTACTGGATACGTTTCATTAGCATCTATAAAATTATCTAATTGTGCCTTTCCTTCTTTATCATTACTTGTAATTCTTACTACATATCTAGAATTTTTAGCAACCATGTCTTGGTTTGCTTCAGCTAATGCATTTCTCATTCTTAAAGCGTGTTCTGTATCAACACAAAACACAATAGCCCTAGCCATTCTATCTGTAGCTTTCAAATACTCCGTAATTCTTTTAGCAACAACTTTTGTCCTTTCATCAATTACTATAGTTCTATCAAAGTCTTTTAATTCGTATTCCTTATCTTCTACTAAATCTCCATCTTCGTCAACTTTGCCTCTTTCTGGTCTATAGCCTTCTAGGTCTTTATCTAAGCTAACTCTTAAAACTTTATAAGGTGCAAGATAACCATCTTCGATTCCTTGATTTAAAGTATAAGTATAAATAGGCTCACCAAAATAAGTAATATTTGAAACATCATTAGTTTCCTTCGGAGTTGCTGTCATACCTATTTGCGTTGCACTACTAAAGTATTCTAATATTTCATGCCAGTTAGAGTCATCTTTAGCACTGCTTCTATGGCACTCATCAACTACAATTAAGTCAAAAAAATCTGGCTTAAATTGTTTATATATTTCTGCATCTGCACTTCTTAATTGATGATATAAAGACATATAGATTTCGTAGGATGAATCCATGTTTCTATTTTCTATTTTAGTCATTACTTTCTGAAATGGCTTAAAGTCATTTTGCATAGTTTGGTCTATTAAAATATTTCTATCTGCTAGATATAAAATTTTCTTTTTTGCCCCAGACTTCCATAGCTTATAAATAATTTGAAAAGCAGTAAATGTTTTACCAGTTCCTGTTGCCATAACAAGAAGTAATCTATCTTTTCCTTTTGCTATTGCTTCTACTGTCTTATTAATAGCAATTCTTTGATAATATCTTGGCTTTTTATTAATATCCAGCATATGGTATGGTTCTTCAATTACTTTTTCTTCTTCTTCTGTAATATTCTTTTCTACTTTATATCTTTCCCATAGCTCCTTTGGTGTTGGAAATTCATCCATTGTAAGATTTCTTTCAGCACCTATTATCATATCATGTTCTCGAAAACCAAAACCATTAGATGAATAAGCAAATGGAACATCTAAATCTTCAGCATATCCTATTCCTTGTTGTAATCCATCAGAAACCTGATGAGTATTATCTTTTGCTTCAACAATAGCAATTGGTAAGTTTGATTTATAGTAAAGTAAATAATCAACTTTTTTACCCGATGATCTTTGAGTAATATTACCTCTTACATTTATTTTTCCTGCAGTATAATAATACTCAAACCTCATTTGAGTTTTAGGATCCCAATCCTTATTTTGTAACGCTGGAGTTATATATTTAACTTTAACGTCCTCTTCAGTCATTTTATTCATTGACATCCTCCTCCTTAGATGAATATTCAACAATATCCTCTAAATTACATTTTAAAGCATCACATATTTTTATTAAATTTTCCATATGCACAGGTTCGTTTTTTCCCATTTTAGCAATACAATTAGAGTTAATTCCTGCTAACTCCTTTAATTGTGTTTTATTAATCTTTTTGTCAATTAAAAGCTTCCATAGTCTATCATAGCTTAATTCCATATTTTTTCCTCCCTATTTTGACTTTTGGCTTATATTTAAATTTTAACATTTTAGCATTTATTTTTCAATAAAATATCTAAAAATTAAATTTTTTTTATAAATATCGTGATTTTTTTTACAATTAACATACAATAATTTTTTTATTAAATTATCTAATTTACTGCAACATATAAAAATTTCACTATTAAATTATAATACCTCACTTCTTGCTTTCTTTAAATCCGAGCATAAAAAAAGAGCCTTTTCTAAATCAATTAAAATTTAGAAAAGGCTATATTTCCTTTGAAATCGAAGGATTTCTTTCAAGTATCCCACTTATTCTTTGTATCATATTTGGAGTCGTTTGGTCAATTACTCTATAATTACTTTCAATTTCATATACACCAGGTTTTTTAACAGCACCTTTAATATCAACATATACTTTGCCACTGCTTGTTTTTATTGTTGTTTCTTCTACTTTTATGCTTTCTAAACTCTCTTTACTTTTTGTTTTAATTTCATTATTACTATCTGTATACATTGTGATACTAAAAATTATAAGTACTATAACTATTAATAATATTGGTTTTTTATACTTTAGTATTTTTTCTTTCATATAAAAATAATCTCCTTTCAAGAAGATTATTTGCTATTATTCAATAATACCTTTTATTTTAAATAATTTTTTTCAAAAAACATTTTGTTTTCTATTTCTACTCTTTGCACAAATGCTATAGAAACCATAAGTGAAAGCATATATGAACCACCATAGCTTAAAAATGGTAATGGTACACCCGTAAGAGGAATAATACCTAAAACTCCTCCTAGATTAACTGTAATATGTATTAATATGTAAAAAGCCACACCATATGCAATAATATATCCTTGTAATGTATGAGATCTTCTACCAATAATTACTATTCTTGATAATAATAGTGCATATAAAAGTAAAACTATTCCTCCAGTAACTAATCCTGTTTCTTCTACAATTATTGGAAATATAAAATCCGTGTGTGCTTCTGGTAGATATAAGTATTTTTGTTTGCTATTACCAGGCCCTAATCCAAATAAACCACCAGTATTTATTGCAATAAATCCATTACATACTTGATAACCTTTTTCTTCTCTATAATACTTACATGGTGAACTAAAATCTAATAGCCTACTTTTTTGATAATTTTTTAATAGTGAATGACCACTTAATAAAACAATTAATAATACTACTGCTATTAAACCAAGTATCGACAATGTTACACTTACTTTTATTTTCTTTTGAAGAGGAATTATAATAAATATTAAACCAACTATACTTGAAATAATAAGTGCTGTACCATAATCCGGTTGAGCAAATACTAAACCAATAATTACTGCTGCAATACCAAAAGGAAAACCTATTAATTTTGTTAATTCAGTCTTACTTCCTGTTGTTTTTATTATTCTTTCAAAATATATTGCCATAAATACTATTAATATTACTTTTGCAAATTCACTAGGTTGTATTCCAAAACCAAATAAATAAAACCAACCCTTCATATTATTTGTAATTGTACCTGAAATTAATAATATTATTAATGTTGTTATAATTGCTATCAAAATGAAATATATATAGTACCTATATGTTTTTAATGGTGTTTTAATAATTATATAACTAGCAATAAGACCAACAGTAATAATTACTAATTGTTTAATAAAATATTGATAATAGACTCCATATTCCATAAAAGATCTAATTGATGAAGCACTTAATATCATTAAAGAACCAAATATAATAAAAACTATTGTTATTATTAAAATTGGTTTATCTATCTTATTAATTAGTCTTTTCATATTAGTCTCCTTAATTATAATAATAATGATATTTTAAAAAATATCAAATTTATTTTATATATTAACGTATACTTTACATAGTTTTTTTTATATTTTTATGATAAAATGTATAAATGAGGAGTGATAATATGCTAAAAAGTAATGATATTTTAGATGAAAAAGATAAAAAGCTTAGAGAAAAAAGCATAGATGTTGTCTTTCCTCTTAGTAGTGATGAAAAAAAATTAATAAAAGAGATGCAGAAATTTTTAAAATACAGTCAAATTGAAGAAATGGCTGAAAAATATAATTTAAGACCTGGTATGGGTTTGGCTGCTATACAGTTAAATATTGCTAAGAGATTTTTTGTAATAGTAGAAGAATTAGAAAATAGTACATTTAGAAATTACTTCTTTGCTAATCCTAAAATAATTAGTAATTCTGAAGAAATAATATATGCAGAAGCTGGTGAAGGTTGTTTAAGTGTTAATAGAGATATTGAAGGTATAGTACCAAGATATGCTAGAGTTACTGTAGAAGCATATGATGAAGAGGGTAAAGCATTTACTATAAGGTTAAGAGAAGAAATGTCTATTGCAGTACAACATGAGATTGATCACTTAAATGGAATGTTATTTTATGATAGAATTGATAAAAAAGATCCTTTTAATGGTATGGATAAGTATAGAGCAATATAAAAAGAGCAATGCTCTTTTTTATTTTATATCTTCTAGTTTTACACTTACTAGTTTTGATACACCAGATTCTTCCATAGTTATACCATATAATATGTCTGCAAACTCCATTGTCTTTTTCTTATGTGTAATTACTATAAACTGAGTTCTATCTTTTAATGATTCTAGGTATTCTCCAAAAGTATCAACATTTACTTCATCAAGTGCTGCTTCAACTTCATCTAATATACAAAATGGTACTACCCTGGTTTCTAATATTGAAAATAGAAGTGCTATTGCAGTTAGTGCTTTTTCTCCACCTGATAATAATGATATGTTTTGTAATTTTTTACCAGGAGGAAGAGCAATAATATCAATACCTGTTGTTAATATATTTTTTGGATCTGTAAGCTTTAATTCTGCAGTACCTCCATAAAATAATTTCTTAAATACTTCTTTAAATTTTATTTGTATTATTTTGAATGATTCTTCAAATTTATCTTTCATAATTTCATCTAATTCAGAAATAATATCATTTATTGTATCATTTGCTTTAATTAAATCTGCTCTTTGATTATTTAGAAATTCATATCTAGTATTTATTCTTTCGTATTCTTCTACTGCACCAATATTTACTATTCCTAATTCTTTTACTATATCTCTTGCTTCTTTTACCTTTTTCTTAGCATCATCATAATCTATTTCTAATATATGTTGTTCTTTTGCTCTTTCATATGTTAATGAATATTCTTCTGTTAATATATTTAATAATGTATCAAGTTTTACTTCTGATCTACTATTTTTTATTTCAAGTTGTTTTAGCTTATCTTGTTTAATATTATATTCTTCATTATTAAACTTGTATTCTTTTTCTATCTTATCAATTTTTTCTTTTTCTTGTGATAAATCTCTAATTAATACTTTTATTTCTAATTCTTTTTGTTCTTTTTCTTTAACTTTAGAATAATATTCTTCAAGTACTTTGTTTTCATGTTCAGATAAAATATTATTTGCTAATTTATCCATACTTTCTATTTCTTTGATTATTTCTTCTTTTTGTTTTTGTTTGTTTAATAAACTGTTTTTTTCATATTCTATTTTTGTTTCTAAATTAGTAATTATATAATTAATCTTTTCTTGTTTTTCTTTTTCAGAATTTAATTCTAAACTTATTTTATTAATTTCTTGTTTAATACTTTCTAGTTGTTCTTCAATTTTTATTTTTTCTTTATTTAAATTATCTAATTCTCTTTTCTCAAGTATTATACTTGTTTTAGTTGCTTCAGAACCCCCGGTTAAAGATCCTCCAACATGTATTACTTCACCATTTAATGTGACTATTCTATATCTATAATTAATTGTAGAAGCTATTTTTATTGCATTATCAATATTATCTACTACAATTGTTGTACCCAATTGATTTTGAATAATATTATCATATGTAGATTCATATTTTACAAGAGAAGAAGCTATACCAATATAACCATCGTATAAACTTAGCTCTTGATATGTACTATTATCAATAGTCTTTTTATCAATTATATTTATTGGAAAAAATGTTGCTTTACCAGCATTATTAGTTTTTAAAAAACTAATTGCTTTTTTGGCAGATTCTTCATTATCTACTACTATAAAACTACTTGAAAAACCTAGTGCTGTATTTATTGCTAGTTCATATTTTTCATCTACTTCAATTAATTTACCAATAACATTATGAATACCACTTAGTCTTGGATTCTCAAGTACACTTCTTACTGCAAATGGTAATAATGTATTATTTTCAATAGAGTTTTTTACTCTATCTATTTTATAATTTATATCGTTATATTTATTATTTAAATCAAATAACTCTTTTTCTTTTAATATTTTATTTTGATTAATATCACTATATTTTTCTTTTAAACTAGATAGTATATTATTATTATTTTCATCAATATCTTTTGAATATGTTTTTATTTTATCTTGAGATATTGATAATTCATTATCAATTTTTAATAATTCTTCTTTTAAATTAATTACATTATTATGTATTTTTATATCATCTGATTTATATTTTTGTCTTTCTATTATTAGATTTTTATCTCCACTTAATTTTTCTACTTCCGTTACTAATGATAATAATTCTTGTTGTTTATTATATAATTCATCATTTATTTTATTATATTTTAATTTTAATTCTTCTAAGTTGGTGCTTCCTATATTTGAGTTTGTTTCCATATCAAATATTTGATCATTTAATACCTTTATTTTTTCATTACAATCTATAACATTATCATTTAATTTTTCTATATCTGTTACTATAAGTGCTACTTCTAAGTCATCGAGTAATTCTTTACATTCTAAATATTTTTTTGCAACTTTACTTTGTTCAAATAAAGGATCTAAATTAGATTCTATTTCATTAATAATATCATTTACTCTTATTAAATTATTATTCGTTTTTTCTAGTTTTCTTAATGCTTCTTCTTTTTTTTTTTTATATTTTAAAACTCCTGAGGCTGCATCAAATATTATTCTTCTATCTTCTGCTTTATCACTTAATATTGTTGCTATATCTCCCTGAGATATAATATTAAAAGATTCTTTTGATACTCCTGCATCTATAAATAAGTCAGTAATATCTTTTAGTCTACACTTTTCATTATTTAAATAATATTCAGATTCACCAGTTTTATATATTGTTCTTTTTATTGCTACTTCTGAGTATTCAATTGGTAACATATTATCTGTATTATCAAATATTAAAGTTACTGTAGCACATGTAGATGCTCCTCTTGTTTTACTACCAGAAAATATTACATCAGACATATTAGTGCCACGTAATGACTTAATTGATTGTTCTCCAAGCACCCATCTTACTGCATCAACAATATTACTTTTACCTGATCCATTAGGTCCTACAATACCAGCAATACTTTTATTAAATTCAATATTAGTTTTATCAGCAAAAGATTTAAAACCATTTGCTATAATTTGTTTTAAATACACAATATCACTCCTAATTTCTAGCTTGTTTATCTAGTGCTGCTTTTGCTGCTTCTTGTTCTGCTTCTTTTTTTGATTTAGCTTTACCAGTACCAAGTACTATATCATCTACTTTTACAGTTACAGTAAATGTTCTATCATGAGAAGGACCTTCTTCATTAATTACATCATATACTACTGATTTTCTACTTGTTTGTACATATTCTTGTAATTCAGATTTATAATCTTTTAAAAAATTATCTGAATTCTTTTTAATTAAAGGTATTACAACTTTATTTATTATTTCTTCAACTTTACTAATACCTTGATCTATATATACTGCTCCTAAAAAAGCTTCAAAAGTATCTGCAAGTATAGTTTTTTTCATCTTACCACCAGAAGATTCTTCACCTTTACCTACCATTATATAATCATATAGCTTTAATTCTAATGCATATTCATATAAAGCATTCTCACATACATAATTAGCACGTATTTTAGTCATTTTGCCTTCTTCATATTTTGTAGTCTTATATAAATATGTACTTACAATTAAATCTAGTACTTTATCTCCTAAAAATTCTAATCTCTCATAATCATAATTAATATTATTTTCATTATAATAAGATGAATGACAAAAAGCCCATTCATATATTTTTATATTATTTGTATGTATATTAAAATCTTCAAGTATTTTCATTATTATCACCTTTTAACATTATAACAAAAAAGAATTATTAAATCTAGTAAAATTATCTATCAAAAAATTTAAAAAAATGTTAAAATACATATATGGAGTAAAAATGAAAAAAGTTTTATTAAAATTAATTAAAATATATCAATATACTCCTTTGCATACTCATACATTATGTAGACATACACCAACTTGTTCACAGTATATGTATGAAGCTATTGAAATACATGGTTCAATTAAAGGAATATGTTTAGGTGTTAAAAGAATTATTAGATGTAATCCATGGGGTACATTTGGTTATGATCCAGTACCCAAAAGAAAGGACTAATATGAAAAATTTATTTAAAATATTATTT
>Ga0116157_10000277_pt1 | contig 55459 bp, 46 predicted proteins | sample AD_UKC048_MetaG_FD_89882 | JGI IMG/M metagenome (GOLD analysis project Ga0116157, IMG submission 89882) | Active sludge microbial communities of municipal wastewater-treating anaerobic digesters from USA - AD_UKC048_MetaG | ecosystem: Engineered > Bioreactor > Anaerobic > Digestate | place: USA... | reverse complement strand
TGCTGGGCTTCCCGTTCATCTTCTTCCCCCGCCAGCGCAACCCGCACATCCGCCACCCGAAGAGCATGCACCAGCTCTTCAAGCGTCTCGCGCAGTCAGCGCGTAATTTCGACAACCTCGACACGCTCGCCGCAAGACGCGCGGAACGCATGAAGCGCGAAGGCGCCAACAGCCCCCTCCGTCTCGATGCTCCGCATCGATCCACCTCCCCCACGCTTTGCGTGGTGGAGGACGCAATCACCGCCCTCGAAGTCCTCCCTCGCCAAAGGCGGGGGAGGTGGCGCGCGCACACTTGTGCGCGTGACGGAGGGGGCTGCGTGCTCGCACGCGGATGCCTGCGTACGCGCGGCCCGCCGCTTTCCCCACTCAATCGCTTATCGCCGATTGCCTCGGAAGCCCTGTTTCCGAGGTCGCGCTTCCATGCGCAAATCCAAACCTGCGCGCGCTGCGTACACACGAACCAAAAAGAGGATACGAAAAATGCGGCTCGCACTGGCAACTATCGCGGCCATCACTCTGGCAGGCTGCGCCACAGCGCAACCCGCACCCGTCGCATCGCTTGCAGGCAAATGGATCGTCGATCTCTCGACCAGCCCCACAGAGCCCTACACAAAGGCAATGGAGCTCAATCTCGCAGCCGATGGCTCGGTAACCGGCTCATTTTACGACAGCGAGATTCAGGCGGGCCGCTGGAAAACCGCTCGCGGCAGAACCTGCGTGAGTTTCCGCACCACGGATGGCGCCGGCCCCTATCACTCCGCAGGCTGTCTCGTCGGCGCAAACGTCCAGGGCCAAACGTGGGCCGAGCACCGCAACTTCCTCTTCAACTGGAATGCGGTGCGAGCGCCGTAACTAGATCAGGAAGATGTCGCCGAACGTCACCTGACGCCCGCCCGCATCAGCGATGCGGCCAACGTCGGCGCAGGAGCGGCCCTTCAGATTGTAGATGATCAGTCTAGCTTTTTCCGACTGCGCGAGCGCGGCAGCGGCTTCCAGTTCCTCCAGCGAGAAATCGCCTCCGTTGATGCGAAGCGTGCCCTCATCGCGAAGCAGTTGCGTGCATTCCTGGAACGACATGATCCGGCGAAACCCTTTCCTCGCCGCGACCGTCCGCGGCTTCACCCATTTCAACGTGTCGAATATGGCCGAAAGAGTCAGAGGTGGATTACGATACAGTCACGTCGGCCTTTTCAGCGCGATCTGCGACGCGATGAGGCAGCAAAGCCACGCACTGACTCTGCGGCAGGCGCCGCATTTCCGGCGCGAGGCGAGCCCGGCATGAACAGGTGTTCAGAACTGGCACAGATCTCTCGAATCACGCGACCCGGCCCGCGACTTAAATCCGCGACTGTTTCGGCTTCTTCAGCTTCCACTTCAGGAAGTGCCGAAGGTCCCCCGCGGCAGTCTCCGCCTGTCCCCGCACATAGGAATCAGGATCGGCCAGCCCCGCCTCGACCAGCGCCCGCACATCGTTCGGCTTCCAGATGATCCCCGCCGTCCGCGCGAGATGTCCGAACCCCAGTATCGCATTGCCCCGCACGTTCGGATGATCATGCTTCGCCAGCCGCCGGCACACACGCTCCGCATAGCCCGGGAATTCCTCTTCGGGAGGGTCCATCGACAGCGAGATCGGAATGTAGATCAGCTCATCAGCCGCGTTGCGGGCGAGCGCGTCCTCGATTTGCGGGTAGCTCATGGTCCGTCCGTCCGGCGCATCGATCCTGCGCGCAGTCATCCCATGTTTATCCCGCTTCGCAAGTGCGGATCGCGCGCCTTACTCCCCGAGAAGATGCTCACCCTGGTTGCGAACATTGCCCACCGCCGGATTGGCCGGCCAGGCGCGCAACGCATCGGAGGGGAGGGGCTTCAGCAACGCATGCGGATCGCGATCATAGCTATCGAGCCAGCGCGTATAGTTTTCCGGCATGAGGATCACCGGCATCGAATTGGCGATCCCCGCCACGGCCAGGTTCGGCTCCGTCGTGATGATCGCGAACGTATCGAACTCCGACCCGTCGATCATCGCGCGGCTCCACAACCCGGCAAAGCAGAACGACGCGCCCGAGGTCAGCGCGAACGCAAACGGCATTCCGCTGCTCCACGCATAGAAGCCGGAAGCCGGCACAAGGCATCGCCCCTGCCGGAACGCGCCGGAGAACACCGCGCTCTCCTCGATATCCTCGGCCCGCGCATTGAAGCTCGAAAACTTCTTCTCCGAGAGCGGCTGCTTCCACCACACCGGCACCAGCCCCCAGTAAGCCGGCGCTATCTGGATCGCATGCCGCGGCGCATACTCGCCCTCAGGCGCCCGCCGCAGGATGGGCGCGTGGCTGCCCGGCGCGATATTATACTCCCCCTCCGGCGCATCGACCCCCGGCGGCGGCACAAGATCAACCACAGCCCGATAATCAGCCCACGAAAGCGGACGCCGGAAAAAGCGCGAGGTCATGGTGTGGAGTTTAGTGCGCATCGACGCGAAGGGGGAGGGGCATATGGCCTATCGCGACGCCCCCTCCGTCACGCCGCGAAGTCGCGGCGCGCCACCTCCCCCAGTCGCGCGGCGACTGAGGGGGCGCTGCTACGCTCACAACCGCCAGCCAGCTTCACTCCCTGAAAATAGTCCTTGCGCTCGGCGCCATCATGACGGCCGGACGCCATGCAGCAGTTCCTGAAACCTGCTCCGTGAGCCACACGGGCAGAGATCATTGCGACCGAGTTTTTCAGTGAGCTCGATTTCACCGCCCTTGATGAAACCGCCTCCCGCGCTTGACGTGCGTCTCGCTGGGATAACCCCTACGCCGCTTGCTCATCGGCAAGAAAGGACGGGGCGTCGTCGTGACGTTTGCGTGCCATGTGAGCCTCCTGTGTTGAAGGGACATGGCTTAGATTCAAATTGGAGTGCTGGGCAATACGATTCTCTGTAGTCTGCACTCTCAGGTGCTTCGCGGCTTCTTTCCTTCGAGCTTGTGATAAAGATCGTCGAAAATCTTGTCGGCACCCCACGCCTGAGCGGCGGTGAATGCGAATAGACGCTTATCATTTGTATCGAGTTCTACTTCGGGCTTGTACGCCAGATCATGCTCCGCTTCGGCCCAAGCGTGTTGGAACAGCGTCTTTACTTGAAGCTCGAAAACGTCAGGCATCAAGTCGATATCGAAGGTCGCAGGGTACAAGTCTCTCGGTATGTTGAGTATAAAATGCTTACCCTCATATCCGAACTCAGATTCGGATTCAGGTACATGCGAGGTAAATTCGCGCTTGCTATAGTACTGCGTGACCAATGGCGCGACAGTTTCAACGTCAGTATTGTAGAATGTGACGATGCGAGCGCCGATCTGGTCTTGGATCTGCCTAAGAGGTTCACGATACTTAAGTGAACCTTCGTGCAGCTTGCCCGCCTTGCCGATGAACTTCTTCACCGATTTCGGACGGGCGCAGACCCGATCAATTCTGTCCACACCGACGAGATAAGCCTTCAGCTGATTTTCAACTGCGACCGCGAGTGGGTTTAGGATCGTCTCGAACCGGACTTTGTACTTCGCCTCCAGTTCGGGCTCGAGCTTTGGAGCTTGCAACTCGCTCATTTGTCACCTGGCCAATCGTTGTAAATTTCACTTTGGACGATGCGCCACCGACTTCCTCTTGCTTGAACACATCGTCGAACCTTGTAGCTGATGCAGAAAGCATCGCCCCATTGTCGAGTTCTACAAATCGATAACCGACGTGCTTGTTGAATTCGTTGGCAATGAAGTTGAATCTCTCGGTCATTGAATTGTCGCTCGGCAGTTGCGCGCGAATTGCGGCGACTGTCTCGTCAGACAAATTGAATCGGGTTGCAAACTCTTCGATGCTTGTTTGGCCGGGTCCCAGTTTTCCGCCAAGAGTCACCGCCGAAGCGACTTCATTTTTTACTAGCAGATCGTCGCTTTTGGTAGCTGCGTTATGAAGGGCAACCGCCAATCGTCGCGTTCCAGACTCCGGTGTGGTCAAGAATTCGGCTTGGAGAAATTCTTCGATCCAGTACTGCGATGCATCGGAGCCGCTCTGCCGATCGACGGCACGTCCTTCCCAGAATCCCGCGTTGACGGAACCGTCTTCAAATGCGGCGGCTTTGTAAGAGGTTTTGCTCTTCATGAAGACGCGTTCGAGAAACTCGACCGCGAGTTTGCCGCCCTGCTGATCAGCCAAGATCGCACTATCGGTAGGGAACCGCGAAACTACGAGCTTATGCCGTCGTCCTTCGCGTCCATAGACGAGAAAAAGCAAGCCCAATCCGGATCGCTTGTCGGTGTGGTCATACAACCGGGAGGCAATCTTACGGCCATTCGGCAGGGTGGGGTTCTCAATGTACTGCACAATAAGATCTCTGCAGTCGTTCTGCTGCTCTCCATCTTCTTGCATCCTGAACGAGAACGCGATGTCGCACTCAGAGCCCGAGTTGGAATAGATCCCATCGAGCAGTTTAAAGATTCCACCCTTTAACGGCACGCCGACACCATCAATGTCGGCCGGCTCCTTAGAGTTCTTGCCCGGTTGCACCAAAAATGTATGCGCGTGCTCGATTGGCACGTTGCCTCCCCCCAAAGACTTTTCCCGTATTTAGACTAGGGCTGGCACAGCTAACGCGTCAATCGATTGCGAACGCTATCAATCAATCGCCTCATGTCCTTTGCGGCTATCGCTGACGTAGAGTTCACCGCTGGTCTGCGCGAACTTGACGCTGATATCCGCCATTCCCAGCTCTCGATGCGCAAGAGCGGTCGCGCTTTGCGCCACTTGGTTCGTTCAGTTTGCTAGCGTACTTGAGCATGTTCGCGGTGGTCCTTATCGAGTAGAATTTAGTGCCTCGCATCGAGCAGAAGGACGCCGCATTGCGCCTCTCTATCGCACCAAAAATCCCCTCTTGACGCGCGTAACCCAAAGGTGACATGTAACCCACAGGTTACATAGCGGTTGGAGCGGGCGATGGTGGTGGGTGCGGATGTGCGGGGGCGGCGGCGGCGGGGGACGATACTGGCGGGCGCGATCTTTCTGGCGCTGATCGGGCTGCAGGCGGTGAGCATGGCTGCGCCCATCACGCCGGGCGCCGCGCGCGGTGTCGAGATCGTGCGGATGGCCGGGTTCTGCGGGTTGGTGATCGTGCTGGTGTTGCGCTCGACGACTGCGTTCAGTCTGATGGGGCGCAATGCGGAGCTGGACGACGAACTCTCGCGCGCCAATCGCGCTGCGGCGTCGCAGGCGGGGCTGATCGCGGCGATGGTCGGCGGCGTGGTCGCGCTGATGGCCAGCCTGTTCGTGGCGCTGAGCGTGAGCGATGTTCTGCCGTTGGTGCTGATGCTCGGCGCGTTCGTGGCGGCTGTGCGGTTTGCGCGCCTGGAAAAGCGCGGCGAGGCGGATGCCTGAACGTAAGCTGCTGAGCAATCTGAAAGAGGTCCGCACGAAGGCGGGGCTGACTCAGGCCGAATTGGCCGAGCTGGTCGCGGTCTCGCGCAAGACGATCAACACGGTGGAGAACGGCGTGTTCATCCCCTCGACCCTGCTGGCGTTGAAGCTGGCAGAGGCGTTGGGGACGAAGGTGGAGACGCTGTTCGAGCTGGACTAGCGAGGCCTAGTCGATGGCCTCGCGTTTCTTGCCGCTCTCGCTGACATAGAGCTCGCCGCCGGTCTCGGTGAACTTCGCGCTCATGTCGGCCATGCCGATTTCTCGCTCCGTAAGAGCCGTCGCGCCTTGCGCGCCGGTTGGATCATTCAGCTTCGCCGCGTACTCGCGCACGTCTGCGGTGATCTTCATCGAGCAGAATTTCGGGCCGCACATGGAGCAGAAGTGGGCGACCTTGTGGGCGTCCTTCGGCAGCGTGGCGTCGTGGAATTTCTGCGCTGTTTCCGGATCGAGGGACAAGTTGAACTGGTCCTCCCAGCGGAACTCGAAGCGCGCGCGGGAGAGGGCGTCATCTCTTAGCTTTGCAGCAGGATGCCCCTTGGCGAGGTCCGCCGCGTGGGCCGCGATCTTGTAGGTGATGACGCCGGTCTTCACGTCGTCGCGGTCGGGCAGGCCGAGATGTTCCTTCGGCGTGACGTAGCAGAGCATGGCCGTGCCGAACCAGCCGATCATCGCCGCGCCGATGCCGGAGGTGATGTGGTCGTAGCCGGGCGCGATGTCTGTGGTGAGCGGCCCGAGCGTGTAGAACGGCGCCTCGCCGCAGACGGCGAGCTGCTTCTCCATGTTCACCTTGATCTTGTGCATCGGCACGTGGCCGGGGCCTTCGATCATCACCTGGCAACCTTTGTCCCATGCGACTTTCGTGAGTTCGCCCAGCGTTTTGAGTTCGGCGAACTGTGCGGCGTCGTTGGCGTCGGCGATGGAGCCGGGGCGCAGGCCGTCGCCCAGCGAGAACGAGACATCGTATTGCGCCATGAGATTGCAGATCTCGTCGAAGCGTTCGTAGAGGAAGCTCTCCTTGTGGCGGCTGAGCATCCAGCGCGCCATGATCGAGCCGCCGCGTGAGACGATGCCGGTGACGCGTTTGGCCGTGAGATGGATGTATTGCAGGCGCACGCCGGCGTGGATGGTGAAGTAGTCGACGCCTTGCTCGCACTGTTCGATCAGCGTGTCCTTGAACACCGACCAGTCGAGCTTGTCCGGATCGCCGCCGACTTTTTCCAGCGCCTGATAGATCGGCACGGTGCCGATCGGAACGGGGCTGTTGCGGATGATCCAGTCGCGGATGTTGTGGATGTTGCGGCCGGTGGAGAGGTCCATCACCGTGTCCGCGCCCCAGCGGATCGACCACACCAGCTTCTCGACTTCTTCTTCCACCGAGGACGTGACGGCGCTGTTGCCGATGTTGGCGTTGATCTTCACCAGGAAGTTGCGGCCGATGATGACGGGCTCAAGTTCCGTGTGATTGATGTTGGCGGGGATGATGGCGCGGCCGCGGGCGATCTCTGAGCGGACGAATTCCGGCGTGATGAAGGCGGGGATCTCCGCGCCGAAGTCTTCACCGTCCGCGCGGCGGATGTTGGCCCCGTCCGCCATGGCCTCGCGGCACAGGTTTTCGCGGTGGGCTACGTAGGCCATCTCCGCGGTGATGATGCCGGCGCGGGCGTACTGGAACTGCGTCAGCTGCTTGCCGGGCAGGGCGCGGCGGGGCGTGGGGATGAGCGGGAACTGCGTGACCAGCTTGTCGCCCGTGACATGGCCATTGTCCTCAGGCTTCACATGGCGGCCCGTGTAGGCCTCGCTGTCATTGCGCGCAGCGATCCACGGCGCGCGGATTCGCGGCAGGCCTTCGTGCACATCGATGCTGACGGCCGGGTCGGTGTACGGGCCGGTCGTGTCGTAGACTCGGATCGACGCTTCGTTCGCTGAGGGGTGAACGCTGATCTCGCGATAGGGCACGCGCACATCCGGGAAGCCGGGCGCTGCACTGTAGAGTTTCTGCGAGGCGGGCAGCGGGCCGGTGGTGACGCGGAATGGCTCGAGGCTTTTCGGGTCGAGGTGCTTGTTCATGGCTTAAGCCTCCGGAATGCTGGCGATGGCCAGCCGGTGGAAGGGCGGAATCTGCGTGAGATGAAAGTCTGACATCGTTCCCGTCCCTTGCGCCGGCATGACCCGGATCAGGTTCTAAGGGTGCTCGCTCGTATCAGAGCCGATCTCAGCGAGCTTACGCCCGCGCCCCTCGGATAGGCGCGCACCATACGCTGTGATGGCGTGGTGGCAAGGGTTTCAGGTTTCCTCCGGCGGAACAGGCTCGGCGGGCCCTGGATATGCGTCTTCCAGTATCACCTTGGCCGCCAGCGGCTGCTCGATGAAGCGGATAGGGAAGGCGGAGGCATCGCTGGCTTCGTCGCGGCGGAGGACGGCCAGGTCCAGGCGGGGGCCGCCGGCGAGAATGTCGCCGACTTCGTTTGCCGGCATTTCAGCGTTGATGGCGCCGGAGGCGTCGAGGGCGATGAGGCGTTCGTTGGTGGCGGCGTAGTCGGTGGCTTCGGGTTGCTTGGGCCGGGCGAGCTTGAAGAGTTGCGCGATGGCGAGAATGCCGATGGCGAGCGCGAATGCCAGATAGACCGGCGCGAGCATCGCATCGGGGTTGATCGTCTCGCGTGGCGCGATGGAGCCGAGAAAAACTGCGGCCAGCAACAGGGTGACCAGCGCCGAGGGAATGAAGACGCCGATAGCGACGAGGCGCTGGCGTGACTGGTCTGCGCGCACGAGCCTTTCGGAAATCGTGGCGCTCCAGAAGATGCGCTCACCTTCGCGCAGGTGCGGTGTGAAAGGTGCGGTCATTGAGGCTCGTCGACATTGCCGAAGGTGCCCCAGCCATCGGGCGTGCCGCCATGTTCGGCGACGAGTTCGCCCAGAATTCTCTGAGTGCGCGTGATGCCTTCGTAGTCCGCGATCATGCGGATCGCCACATAGACCGCCCAGCGTTGATCGTCTTCGTCCTGATAAAGTTGTCCGTCGAAGCCAGCGTCTTCGATCGCGCCAAGGCAGGCGAGGGCGATGGACTTGGACGAGGCGTCTATGGCGAAGTCGATGGTCATCGGCCGTGACATGTTCGAGCCGCTGCGCGCGATATTGCGCAGGGCGTTGCCATCCTCATCGTCTGGATAGTCGGGCGTATCGCCCGCAGGCGCGGTCATCGTGTGCGGTCCTCGATCGGTTGGTCGATTTTCAGCGTGGTCTTGATCAAAGCTGCCAGTTCGAGCGGACGTTCGGCGTTGAACAGAATGAAGGGTGGATAGGCGCGGACCTTGCCGACGGACCGGTTGAGCTTGATGTGGCCCCGCTCCTTCGTGCCGGTGACGACAATAGGACTAGGATCAGCGTACTGGCCTTCAGCGCGACCCTCGCCGCCGATTGAGATCGTCCAGTTCGTCTCGGGACGAACAATGTCCACAGAATGCAGGCGCTGGTTTGTTAGCATCGCGGCCTGCCGCTTTGGCGTGGCTGAGCTCTGCAAGACGAAGATGGCGAAGCGGCCCACAAGAATGAGGACCAGCACCCAGGCCAGCCAGTTGTTGGACGGGTTCGGGTTATCGAGCATCCACCAGAGGGCCAGGGCGAAGGCAACAGCGATGAGGCCGAAACGGAGAAGGAGAGGCCGACTGAACGCATTGAAGGCGCGGCCGCTGCCCCGGCCCTGCCAGAGCACGTACTCGTTCTTGTGCATTTCGCTGCGGAGGCCCGTGATGAGCTGATCCACCGGTATTGAACCTGCGGGCGCGGGGTCTGGTATCGCCTCTGCCAACTCGATCTCCTGCCGCCTCTGCGTTTGAATATGCACACTATCGCCAGCGCCCGAGCGGCGCCACCTTTGATCTGAGACGAAGACTTCGTGGAGGCTTTTCATGTGGCCAGTTATACGCCTGCAAGCATTGTTTGCCATTGAGCATCCGGTGGTGCAGGCGCCGATGGCGGGGGCATCGACCTCGGCAATGGCGATTGCCGTGACGAATGCGGGCGGGCTGGGATCGTTGGGCTGCGCGGTGATGACGGGCGAGCAGGTGCGGCAGGCGGCCGAGGCAGTGGCGACTGGAACCAGCGGCCCGGTGAACTTCAACTTCTTCGTGCACGAGGAGCCAGATCTGGCGCGGCACGATCCGGCGCCGATGCGAGCGGCGTTGGCGCCATACTATGAGGAGTTTGGGTTGGGTGCAGCTGCTGCGCCAAAGGTGGGGGCGCCGGCATTTGACGATACGATGCTGGACGTATTGTTGGCGTGTAAGACCAAGGTGGCGAGCTTCCACTTCGGGTTGCCAAAGCCGCATGTGGTCGAAGCGTTGAAGCGCGCAGGCGTAACACTGGTTGGCAACGCGACGAATGTGGCAGAGGCGCGGGCGCTGGAAGCCGGCGGCATGGACGCCATCGTGGCGCAGGGCGCGGAAGCGGGTGGGCATCGCGGCTCGTTCATCGGGGCTGCGCACGAGAACGACATGGGCACGATGGCGCTGGTTCCGCTGGTCGTGGATGCGGTCAGCATTCCGGTGATTGCGGCGGGTGGGATTTTCGATGGGCGCGGTGTCGCCGCCGCCATCATGCTGGGTGCCGCGGGCGCACAGGTTGGTTCAGCATTCCTGCGTTCACCGGAGAGTATGGTGTCGCCGCTGTACAAACAGGCCCTGGCCGACACGGCAGACAACTCCACCAAGCTGACGCGGCTGTTCTCCGGCCGCGCTGCTCGATCGATCCGGAACCGACTGGTGCGTGAACTCGCATCGCATGAGGGTGACGCAGCGCCGTTTCCCGCGCAACGCAGCGTGATTGCGCCGTTGTCGAAGGCGGCTGCGGATCGCGGCTCGTCCGATTTCATGCAGCTTTGGAGCGGGCAGGCGGGTTTGCGCGCTGAGGCTGTTCCGACCGAGCAGATCTACAAGCGCATCTGCGGCGAAGCGTTGGCGTTATTGGGCTAGGGCGTTTTCTCGGGCGGACAGTTGGCCCAGTGCGCTGCTAGTGCATCGGACCAGACTTTTGTACCGGCTTCGCCCTCGGTTGCGGCAGTGAGCTTAAGCAGAAAGTTGTCGTAGTTGGAATGGTTGGGCCGCCCGAAGCGCGCTTCGATGACGTGGCCGTACTTTGCATCGGTGATCAGTTCGCCGCCGCGGTCGCCGATGACGGGATCGGTGAAGGCGGGGCCGGAGATACGGAAGTGGTGCTTTGCGCCGCTGTCCGAGCTGTAGAGGAACTGCGCATTCGCTGCCCCGAGGATGCGGATCAGGGGCGGCGGGCCATCTGGCCAGGTCATCGCCACGCCGAAGCTGAAGCTTTTTGGATCGCGCGGCCCCAGCAGCGCGAATTCGGCGAGATCGAAATCGTACATGCGCCACGGCGCCGACGGCGCATCGGGTGTTTCGGCGGGCTCTGAGGTTGGGTCGCCAAAGCGAATGATCAGTTTGTGCGCCGGGTCGAGCGCGAGAAAGGCTTGCGGAAGTTGCGTGCCATCGCGCTGCAGGCGGCCGCCGACGAGGCTGGTCGCTTCGTTGGTTGCGGGGTCGACTGTTGCAGTGACGTAAGCCGCATCGGTGCAGGCCGCGGCCATCTTGGCGACGTGGATCTCGTTGGCGGCAGGGATGTGCACGAGGATGGTTTCAGGTTTGGTCCCGCTCTGGTTGGAGCGGATGTAGCTGAGTGTAGTTCCCACAGCGTGCACAGGCGGCGGACCGGCAGGCGCGGCGGCTACCGTAGTCTGTTCAACCGATAGCAGGGGCAGAGCGAAGCTGAAACCGGCCATGACGAGGAGGCAGGAGAGCGCCGCGATCAGGCGAGTGCGCAGATCGGACTGGAGCTTCTTCTCGACCGGGTCAGCGGCGGGCGGTGTCCAGAAGGCGGTGGCGAAGATGTTGGTGTAGGCCAGGCGCGGCGTGGGCAGATCGGGCTTGCGCAGCCGCTCAATGCGGTACGAGATCCGTATGGCCAGAATCCAGAAGACCAGCGAGGCGAGCGCTAGCAGGCCGAGACCGATTGAGAGCGCGGGGATCATGCGCGATTTGCCCCGATGCCGGGGCGCCAGTCTAGAGGGATCAGCTTGCTATCATCGCGCCGGCGGCTGGTTCCCTGGCCGGGACGACGAGGCCTAGAGTTCTTTGGGCGGCGCGTGGGCGTCGATCTGTATCCAGGTCTGTTCGGAGAAGGCGAGCAGGTCGCCTGCTTCGTTGAACAGGGCGGTGCCGGCGAAATGCTTGCGGCGATCCTGCCCCTTGGACCAGGCAACCGAGACGATGGGAGCGTTGGTTGTCGGTCGCGTGAGAATCTTGGCGGTCATGCGACCGAGCAGGATCGGTTCCTTTTCGATGGCGAAGGCGCCGGGGCAATCAAGCGCGGCCCACATGTATTCGGGTGCGATGTGACCGGTGGCGTCGGCGAGATCGGGAGTAGGTTGCCATGGCGCGGCGACGATCGGGAAGCTGTTGGGATTGTCTAGCCCAGAGGGCTCTTTCAACCAGTCCGGAAAGATGCGGAGGCCATCGCCGACGGGGCGTGCAGGACCACAGACGAAGCAGTGCGGCAGGACGTGGTCTTCCACATTGCGGTAGCTGGCGGCGGCGACGGTGGCCGCATCGAGACCGGGTGATTGGACGTTGGGTGTTTCAAGCCAGACGGGTTTGAGCGACATGATGAGGATGCGCGTTGAAGCATCGTCGGTCATGATGTCGAGACCAGTATTCGTCGTATGCGCGCGAAGCGTCTGCTCCAGCGGGACAGGTGCGCGCAGGGTGACTTCAACGGCGTCAGCTGACGGTAAAAGCTGCGCGGCAAGACCGGCGGAATAGCCGCCGTTGCCGGAATCGTAGGGGCCGTTGAAGCGTTTCAGAATGCGGAGCGTCTCGGTCATGGGCCGAGTTTAGCGGCTACTGGCCCAGCATGGCCAGCGCCACGACGCCGCTAGTTCTGGTCGTGATGATGGCCGTTGCCGTCCCGATGCCATTTGTCATCGCGGATCGAGCAGTGATGATGACCATCCCGGTCATAGTATTTGTGCAACCCGAAAGCGCAGTCGCCGTCGAGATACTCAAGGTCGCTGTAAAGCGAGAGGGCCGTGCCGAAGAGCGCCAGTTCATCCGTGGTGCAGCCGCCGAGAGCTGGCGCTGCGGCGAGCGCGGCCAATGTCAGACGGATTTTCATCAATCGTCCCCCGTGACGCAGAAGCGTCGGGCGGAGCATGATGCATCGATTTTTGGAAAGCGAGAGGCGAGGCGCGCCCTGCGTATCACTTTCTGTCTAGTCGTCGCGCCGCCCGTCCCGGTAACCGTCGCGATAGCCATCGACATAGTCGTCGCCGCGGCCATCATGATGGCCGCGGCGGTCATCGTAATACGGCATCACCATCGTCGCGCAGTAGGTGTATCCGCTGCCCAGCGGGTTGGGCTGGTAGCCGACCTGGGCGTAGGGATTTGCGGGGTAGGGCGAGTACCCGCCAACGGGGATCGTCGTGTCGACAAATTGGCGTTGCATGCCCATCGGGCAAGGTGCGTTGACCTGATAGTCGAGATCGGCGGCGGCCATGCTCAGGCCGTTCGCGAATGATTGCAGGTCTTCCGTTGCGCAGGCGGCAAGCGCCAGAAGCGGCGCCATCGTCAGTATGCGTTTCAAGATCAGCTCCCCAGCGTCCTAGTGAGAGTGAGCACCGAGTTCTGGGCAAAATCCAGACCAAGCCGAGGTGATTGCGAGAAATTTCCCGTGTCCGTCGACGTGCACGGCGCGAGGGAACGCAGCTTATTTCACGCCAGCGTCTTGCGCATTTCCGCGAGATGGAAGTCGCGTGTGGTTTCACCGGTGGATTCAGAGAAGGGGAAGGGCAGCGTTGCGCCTGTGAGCCGATAGCCGCGCCGTTCATACCATTCGATGAGGGCGGTCCGAACGTTGATCACGGTCATCACCATCTGATTGCACTTCCAGAGGTCCTGAACGCGCTTCTCAGCTTCGGCGATGAGGTTCTTGCCCAGGCCGCCGCCATGGGTCTCGGGGTCAATGGCGAACATCCCGAAATAGGCGGCGTTGATCTTTGTGTCTGGCTCGGGAGGCAGGCCTTGCAACAGGCAACAGCCCATCAGCTTGCCGTTGACCTCTGCTATCAGGAAACGGGTTTCCTCGCGCGCGATGAGACCTTCGATCTCCTCGTCGTTGGTACGCGGCCCCTTCAGAAGGTGCGCCTCCGATGTCCATTTGCCCGCGGCGTTTTCGCCCCGATAGGCGCGCTCGATCAGCGCAACGAGGGCGGGGGTGTCAGCCTTCTGGGCGTAGCGGTAGGTCGGTTCGGTCATGTCTGGCTCCATGTCTGGCTAATCCATGCCAGCGCGCACAGGTCAAGCGAGGTTTTGTGACCGGGGCGGGAGTTGCGGGGACGATGGCCGTGGCGCTTAATCGGTCCTTGCGTTGCGAAGGAGCCTGTCATGCGGATGTTCGTGCCTGCGGTAATGCTCGCCATTTGCCCAGCGGCAACTGCACAACAGCACCTTCCGCCTGATCCGATGTTCTGCAATCCGGAAAGCTATCCTCACGATGCGGTCGCGGCTGCGCCCTATTCACATCGCGTGGTGTTCGAGGACGAGCATGTCCGTGTGCTGGAGATCAATCTGCCGCCGCAGACGTCGGAGCCGATCCATATCCACGCGCTACCTAGCGTGATCATGGGTGAGACTGGCGGCAAAGGCGCGAAGTTCCGCTACACGCAGTACAAGATGGAAGGCGGGAAGTTCGTCGAAGTCGCGCACAACGATGTCGAGCCGACTGAAGGCTTCCGGACAGTCTGGACCGGGCCCGAGGGGCCACACGCGATCAGCAATATTGGTTCGACGCCCGTGAAGTTCATGCGGATCGAGACGAAGCCGGAGAGTTGCGCGCGCTAAGGCACGGGCGTGAACGTCTCGCCGGTGCCGGGCATGTAGACCGGGCCGAGCGGGCCGGTTGCACCTTTCAGGAATGTGACCTTGGTTTCGATCGTCAACGACTGGCGTACCGCCAGTGCTGCTTGCAGCGCGGCGTAGTCGGGGCCGTCGCCACCCATCGCGGCCGCGTCACGTGTTGCGGCCCAGTGTTCGAGGCTGGCGTAGCGGGTCGTCAGATAAACTTCGTCGTAGTCAGGTGAGGCGGATTTCCCATCCGGCGGCGGGATCACTTCCCACATGCCGACGATGCGAGCGCCGATCTTCTCGAAGAACGGCCAGATGCCCTTGCGCGACGCTTCGAGGAATTGCGGGTACCCACCCTTCTTGATCTTCCAGTAGCGGATGGTGACGATCTCTTCTCCCGGCTGCGCTGTGAGGTTGCGAACAGGCCCGCGGCTGGCGGCGGCGTCGCGATTCATCTGCGTGGGATTGTTGTTCGGTGGGAGTTGCGACGCTGGCGACGAAAGCGGCTGCATTTGCGGTGTCGCGCAGGCGGTTAGCGCAAGGCATGCAGCGGCCATGGCGAGACGCATCAAAACCTTCACAACGAAACTCCCGTGACTTCCGAACTTTTGATTGGCATCGATGCGCGGCGAAGAACCAACACCAACTCCTCAACTTCAAAATACGCGAGATTCCATCGGGGGTCACTTGCGTGTGGCACGGGGGTATGCTGCCGTGATGATGGGTAATGGGGAATGACAACATGGCACAAAGAGCGCCCGAGTTTTCATTAGCGTTGACGCACGTCTTCAAAGGCGTCGCGCGTTTCACCAAAGCAAAAGTGGCGTCGCAGCGCGATGATCTGGAGAATCAGAAAGCGGACGATAGCCGTCGCAGAACCCAGATTCTGCAGAAGCTTTACAACGATCACGCCACCGAAATGGCGGAGCTGGGCAACGAGTTTGCATATCGCGGAACGTTACCACCTGACGGGTGGGTCAATGATCGGCTGACTTCGCTTGGCGAACGCTGGCGCGTCCACAATGTCGATGGCTTCCGATGTGAGATCTACGACGCGATGTCGTAGAGTAAGAGAATCAGCGGACGAGCATTTCGTCGCCGATCACGTCTGGTGAAACCGTCGGCAAATCATTCCTGGCGTGCCCACGTAGTGAGCCAATAATATTCTCTGCTTGGTAACGACGGGCGCCCATACGGATCCTCGCGCTATTGCACTGCAATAGACAACGCAAAAATCGCACGGGGGATGCGTTTGTCGGGCCGCTTGCGATGTTCACAAAGGCTAGTGCCCTGAAAAGTACACGATGTTGTTGGTTCGCGCGCGCTTGCGCTCTTGTGATTTCATCACATCTTTCACGAGATACACTCTATCAACGCGACCTTAATTGCGTGCCCGTAGACTTTATAATCCTGCATTTGAGACCGGTCCTCCCGTATGAATCTGATCGACGGCATCAAGAGTGACTGGATCTACATGACCGGCTTTCGCCGGATCATTGGCGCGATCGGCAAGTTCGACCCCGAGGAAGAGTACACTGTCGCGGACGCGATCGAAGAAGCGGTCGATGATCACGGCGACAGGATCTTCATCTCCTTCGAGGGGAAGGAAATCAGCTACGCCGAGTTCGACAAGCGCGCGAATCAGTTTGCGCATTGGGGGCAGGCGATTGGTCTGCGCAAAGGCGATTGCGTTGCGCTGTTCATGGAGAACCGGCCCGACTACATCGCTTTCTGGGCGGGCATGGCAAAGATCGCGGTCAAGACCGCGCTGATCAACTACAACCTCACGGGCGCTGGCCTGTCGCATTGCGTGAAGATCACCAATGCACGGGCAATCGTGATGAACCCGGAGCTGGCAGGACAGTTCGAAGCCGCGCGTGAGCAAACGCCGCTCGACATCGGCGCGTTCGTCCTGGGCGGGCCAGTTGATGGCCTCACGCAAATCGATGACGCGGTCGACAAATCCTGGACCGAACGCCCGAACCGCTCCGTGCGCGCTGGCGTGAAGGGCGGGGAAGTTGCGCTTTATATTTACACGTCGGGAACGACGGGTCTGCCAAAGGCTGCGAAGATTTCGGGCGTCCGCGCACGAGGTCTGATGAGGGTGTTCAAGGATGCCACCGAAGCGAATGCCAATGATCGCATTCTGCTAACGCTCCCGCTTTATCACGCAACCGGCGGCATGTGCGGCGTCGGGACAGCGCTCAACGCCGGCGCTTGCCTGATCCTCCGTCGCAAATTCTCCGCCTCGCACTTCTGGGAAGAGGCGATCGCCAATGACGCGACGATGCTCGTCTACATTGGCGAACTTGGCCGCTATCTGATGAACCAACCTGTGAGCGCGCTTGAGAAGCGGCACAAGATCAAGAAGGGCTTCGGCAATGGCCTGCGCGCAGACGTGTGGGCTCAGTTCGTCGAGCGAACGGGCATCCACCACCTCGTCGAGTTCTATGGCTCGACCGAAGGCAATGTGAACTTCTTCAACCTGGATGGTAAGATTGGCGCGGTTGGCCGCATCCCGCGTCTGCTGCGCTCGCGCTTGCCGGCCCGCATTCTGAAATTCGATGTCGAGACCGAGCAGCCGGTGCGTGGACCCGATGGGTTATGCATCGAGGCGGCGCCGGACGAGCCGGGCGAGGCGGTCGGTCCGATCACGCACGAACCGCGTCAGCGCTTCGATGGCTACAATGACGAGGCGCAATCGAAGAAGAAGCTGTTGCGTGATGTGTTTGTCAAAGGCGATCTGTGGTTCCGCACGGGCGACCTGATGAAGATGGACAAGGATGGCTACATCTACTTCGTCGATCGCGTCGGCGACACATTCCGCTGGAAAGGCGAGAACGTCTCGACCAGTGAAGTGGAGATCGCCTGCTCATCCATGTCGGGCGTGAAGCACGCCATCGTTTATGGAGTGGCAGTACCGGGCCATGACGGGCGGGCGGGCATGGCGGCCATCACGCCGCAAGAGGGCATCGATCTTAAAGGCTTGTACGCGCACCTGGCGGCTCAACTGCCGGCTTATGCACGCCCGATCTTCCTGCGGCTGCAGGGCGAGGTCGAAACTACGGGTACTCTCAAATATCGCAAAGTCGACCTGGTGACCGAAAACTTCGACCCGTCCAAAACCAGCGACCCGCTCTACGTCGTCGATGTCGAGCAAGGAACATACGTGCCGATTGATGCGGCGATGTTCACTGAGATCATGGGTGGATCTCACCGCTTTTAGGCCCCGCTCTTTCGGGGTGAGGTCGTCATCAGATCAGGACCAGAGGTCGCCGAGCATGAGTTGCTCGATGAAGCTCGGGCCGATCGGATAGCAGTAGCTCGTATTGTTGGCCCAATCATCCAGTCGCGTGATGAGCGTCTGGACGGATGGGCCGATGCGGACGCCGGCAGCTTTGACGCGCGTCGCGAGATCGCGCAGCTGCGCTTCCTCGAGATCGACGTTCTGGCGTGCCTTTGCTTCCGCGAGACGCCAGCCCGCTGCATCCCAGCTCAGCGCAATTGCCGCCGCCGTATCGGCGCGCCATGCATAGACCGCCATGCGTCCATCCGCGATCCGCACCGTATGGTCTGCGAGGCAATTCTGGAACTCAAGTGCGAGCGCCTCGAGCTGCTTGCGGCTGGTAACGCGCGTGAACGGAGCGCCCAGGACCGGCGCTGCATCCGCGGTACGGAAAGCGTCGGGCGTGAGATCTTCAACTGCGCGCGTGAACACAGCGCGAGTGTCGCCCCCGGCCGCCCAGCGGCGTGCGATCCGCCCGGCGTCGTATGGGCGACGCATACGCGTCGCAAGCTGGAAGGCGCGACCGAGATCGCTTGCGGCTGCGCTGGTCGGCACGGCCCGAACAATTGCGGCGCAACGCAGAGCTGGCGGCAGGTTCGCGATCGGATCAAAGTAGGCAGGGCGCACCAGATCAAGATGGCGCAGGACTTCATTGGCCATTGGTTCGGCCAGAAGGTGAAGGAATACTCCGTAGTCATCTACACGCCACAGCGTCTCACCGGCTTTCGTCAATGCGCGCATAAGCCCTTGAGCGTGCTCGCCCGCCAGCGTCTCCGCGACAACGGCATCGCGCTGATACTCGACCAGGCGACGCAGTTCTGCCGGACCGATCTGACGCTGTGCCAGGCCGGCCAGCGCGATCGCTGCTGCATGACGGCGGGCTGCGGGGAGGGCGAAGAACTCCGCGTGGGGCGCCGGCCAGACCTGGGCGACCGCATCGGCGAACTCGCCGGCGATGAATGCCAGAAGCGGCGTAGCGGTTCGCGCGCGTGCGGGCGTCCGCATGAATATTTGCGCGGTCATGACCGCGTCTCCTCTCGAAATGCGCCCGCGTATTCGCCGAAAGGCGAAGCATCAGGCGCGACTCCACGCGCGCGGAATTGCGCAGTGTGGCGTCAGTTGCTTTTCGAGGTCAGACGCTACCGAGCGAAAGCGCGGGAGGCCGACCGGCCCCCAGGCATGGGGGCGAACTGAATAGGTTCAGTCGCCTCATCGAGCGATTGCTCCATTGATGTGCGGGAGAATGTCCCCCGACCTGCGACCGTGTGGCGCAAGATTCTGGCGGGAATTGGGCGGCCAAAGAAACTGGTCCAGATAATCGTCAGCGGGCTCGTTGAATCGTTCGTGGAACGCGGTGCTGAATCTGCAATAAGATCGCCCGTGGCTGGTAAGTCCTTGCCGTGGTGAAGCAGAACCGGTGCGTATCCTGGTGACGCGGTTTCCGATGGCACAGTAGGCTCGCGCCAGCGTATCTTAGGGGGTAGGGGTAAGCGATGACCCCTATCTATCGCCCAGAAAAAGCGCTGCTCGAACTCGATGGCCGATTTCATTCGCCCGTCGATCCGGCGGATTTTCCGCGGCACACGATCCGCTGGCGTAACCAGCGGTGGGCTGAACAGGTGGGGCTCACCGCTCTCAGCGACGCGGAATGGATCGAACACTTCGGCAAGTTCACGCCGCTTGAAGGTTCGCTACCCAAGCCTCTGGCGCAGGCTTATCACGGTCATCAGTTCCAGGTTTACAATCCGCAGATTGGCGACGGCCGTGGCTTCACCTTCGCTCAGCTCCGTGACGGGCGGGGTCGTCTGCTCGATTTCGGCACCAAGGGTTCTGGTCAGACTCCATGGTCGCGCACCGGCGATGGGCGCCTGACGCTGAAAGGTGGGGTTCGTGAGATCATGGCGTCGTCGATGCTGGAAGCGCTCGGCGTGAATACGTCCAAGACCTTCTCGCTGATCGAGACGGGCGAGCAACTGGCTCGTCACGACGAACCTTCGCCAACCCGATCATCGGTACTGGTGCGCCTGTCCCATAGTCATGTCCGCTTCGGCACATTCCAACGTCAGGCCTATGCAGGTGACGCCGACGCGATCGGCAAACTCGTTGAGTACTGCATTCGCCACTATCACCCGAGAGCTGCCGGCGGAGACATGGCGGCATCTGCAGCCGGTCTGTTGCGTGAAGTCGTAAGCGCGACGGCCGATCTAGCTGCGTCATGGATGTCAGCGGGCTTCGTCCACGGCGTCCTCAACACGGACAATATGGTCGTGACGGGTGAAAGCTTCGACTACGGCCCGTGGCGCTTCCTGCCGTATTCCGATCCCAGCTTCACCGCCGCTTACTTCGATGAACAGGGGCTCTATGCCTTTGGACGCCAGCCATCGGCCGCGCTGTGGAACCTGAGCCAGCTCGCGTCATGTTTGACGCTCGTGGCGGAGGTTCCGGCGCTGGAAAATGAGCTGGAGCAATTTGAAGGCCTCTATCGTGAAGCTTTCCGAAAGCGGATGCTGGGCGTCCTGGGTCTCAAACCCAGCGACGAGGAGCAGGATCTGGCTCTTCTCAAATCCTTGTTCGCCTGGATGAACGAGACGCGCGCGTCCTGGCCGCAAGTGTTTTTCGACTGGTTCGGCGGCCCGGCCAGCGAGGGAAGGGCTGCAGGCAGCCCTCTCTCAAAACTCTACGCCGCGTCGGCATTCGAAGCGGTCCGGGGAGCCTTGTTGGGCCACCAGCCCGAACGTCCGGAACGTCTGTCTCACACCTATTTTAAAGCTGCCGAGCCACCGAACCTGGTTATCGAGGCTGTCGAAGACCTTTGGGCTCACATAGCTGAACGGGATGACTGGGAACCGTTCCGCCGACACATGGCGCGTATCGAACAAGCTCGGGAAGCTCTTAACATAATTGGTTAAGCTAAAAATTCCCAATAGCTGCGGGCAGTTTTGTCTTCCTGACGCGGGAAAATCGCTTCCAACCTACAAGTTTGTTAACCGTTATGACGCGAGATGGCGGCTGGTATTCGCTAGTATCGGTCGCCGGTCCATGACGTCCGCACCTCTGCCATTGGGTTCGTCGTCATCTCCCGAGGTGATCGAGAAGTCATTTGCAGCCGCCACCGAGCATTTTCTCAATTCTGTCTCCGAAGCTTTCGCGCTGATCGATCAGGATGGCCGTGTCGTTCGCGCCAACATCGCATATCGCCGTCTGACTGGCCCGGCAGGTGGGGCGCACGACGCCTCGATCCTTTCCTATCTCGAGAATGAGCGCCGTGAATCGGTGCGCGAGACGCTTCGTAATCTCAACGAGAAGACGTCGACGCGTTCGCTTCAGATGCGCTTCAAGATTGGCCGCGATCTCAAGCTGATTGATGCCGAACTCTCCTGGCTTGGCCCCGCCGGGCTCATCTCTTTCGTTGGCCGTGATGTGACGCGCCAGGACACGCTGGAGCGGGAGCGCCTGGAGACGGCAACGGCCCGCGATGCCGTTGAGCAGGTTGGGGACATCGGCCACTGGCGCGCGGGCCGGGATTTCAAACTTCAATGTTCGCCCGGCACTTCGCGAATCCTGGGGCTGGACCCTGCGGCCCCGCCGCTAGTGATGACTGACTTCGTCGAGATGATTCATCCCGAAGATCGCAGCGCGGTCACCGCCGCAGCGCGCGATGCATTCGAGAAGCGCAAACCTGTTCGTCAGACATTCCGCATGCGCCGCGCCGATGGCACGACGCGCATGATTCAGGTTGCTGGATCGCCGTCGATCGACGATCGCGGCCAGATCGAAGCCATGCACGGCGTGGTGGTCGACAAGTCCGATGGCCATGCAGCGTTGCAGGCAGCGATGATGTCGGACTCGACTGTTCGCCGCTTTCTCCAGGCCGCGCCTCTGCCCGTGTGCATGTACGACACGGAAATGCGCGTTCTGATGGCCAGCGACGCCTGGATGGCGGAACGCCACAAGAAGGAAGAGGATGTGCTCGGCCGGTCGATGTACGACCTGATGCCGTGGATGCCCGAGAAGTGGCGCACCATTCACCGCCAGGTCATGCGCGGTGAATCGCTTAGCCACGAGCGCGACCCGTTCGAGAGCCGCAGTGGCAAGCTTGGCTGGCTGAAATGGTCGGCTGCGCCATGGCGAGACGGCAATGGGGACGTTGGCGGCATTGTTGTGATGCACGAAGACGTTACGTCATTCGTTGTCGCGCAGCACGAAGTCGAGTCATCCAAGGAACGCATGTCGTTCGGGATGAGCATTACGCAGATGATGATCTGGGAACTCGATTTCGAGATGCGCCAGACCTATCTCGAAGGCGACTGGAAGCACTTCTTCCCGCAACGTCCGACTTTCGATTCACTGACCGGCCGCGATAGCTGGATACATGCGTCCGACCGCGAGATGCTGGGAAACAAGTGGCGAGCGCACCTCGCCGGCGGCCCGCCTTACACCGCTGAGTATCGCGTACAGCTCGCAGACAATCGCGAGATATGGCATGCGGCGTCCATCCGTATTCTCAAGACCGTGAAAGGCTCGCCTGCGCGCGCTTTCGCCGTCATCCAGGACATTACGGCTCGCAAGCAGATCGAGCTCAAGGCCATGGAAGCTGAACAGCGCGCGCTTGTCGCCGCCGCCGCCAAGTCGGACTTCCTGTCGAACATGAGCCACGAGATCCGCACGCCGCTGAACGGTGTTCTGGCCGTCTCGGAAGTTCTCGCACGCACGCATCTCGATGAACGTCAGGGTGAGATGGTACGCCTGATCTCGACGTCTGGCCGCACCCTGCTGCGTGTGATGGATGATCTCGTCGAGTTCTCGCGTCTCGAAGGCGACGAGATCCAGTTCGATGTTCGGCCGTTTGAACTCGAGGAAGCGCTACGCAATACGTGTGAGGCCGCCCGCACGCGCGCCGAAGCCAAGGGCTTGCGCTTTGATGCCTTCATCTCCGCCAGCTGCGATGGCGTGTTCCGCGGCGATCCGGTGCGGATCGGCCAGGTACTTGGCAACCTTCTCAACAATGCAGTCAAGTTCACTGAAGAAGGCGGCATTACCGTGGCCGCTACGGTGGAAGATCTGCTTGGCGGCGAGACCCAGTTGCGTCTGACTGTCACCGACTCTGGAGTTGGCTTTGCGCCCGAGTTAGCAGACCGGATCTTCGAGCGTTTCGAGCAGGCTGATATTTCAACTTCGCGCCGGTTCGGCGGCCTGGGCCTCGGGCTGTCGATCGTCAAGCGTCTGGTCGAGATGATGAATGGCCGCGTGTCCGCTCAATCGAAGGAAGGCGAGGGTTCGACGTTCGAGGTCACATGCCCGATCTCGCGCGATCGTATCGCTGCCCTGGGCGCCATGACGGCGGTCGCGGTAGAAGATTTCGACACAGAGACGAGCATCGAAAACCTGCGTCTGCTGGTCGCCGAAGACAATCCGATGAACCGCCGAGTGGTTGAGCTACTGCTCGCGCAGTCGGGCCTGCAGATCACCTTTGCTGAAAATGGCAAGGAAGCTCTCGAAAAGTTCTCGACGGGGCGCTTTGATCTCGTGCTGATGGACCTCCAGATGCCGATCATGGGTGGTCTTGCCGCCATGCGCGCTATCCGCGCATGGGAGAAGGACAACGGCCGTCCGGCAACGCCGATGCTTGCTGTATCTGCCAATGCGACGGACGAGCATGTGCTCGAGGCCAAGGAAGCCGGCGCTGACGACCATGTCGCCAAGCCAATCGTGCGTGAAGTTCTGTTCGAGGCGATTGCGCGCTATGCCAAACCGACCCGCTCAGATGTCTCCGCCCGACTGGACGATGGCGATTTTGATCTCGACGATTTGGATATCGCGGTCTGAGGCATAGTCAGCCTGGGCCAACTATTCCGGAGATACATGCCGGAAGAATTCGCCGAGCGAACCCGGCGCATAGACGCCGAACATGATCAGGCCGAGCACCATCACATGCAGCGCAGTAATCAGCGCAGTGATGGTGACGAAGCCCGGCTTGTAGGTCTTGTGACGCAGTATGTGCTGCGCCAGCAGGCCGCCGACGATCCCGAACGTCAGATCAAGCAGGTGAAGTCGCCGCTCAGGCTCACGCCACTGGCGCTTTTCAGCGGCACGCTTGTCGGCCTGGTAAAACAGGAAGGAGGCAATGCCCGCGATGACGTAAAGTAGCCCAACCCAGAACGGCAGTATCCGCATCATCAGTCCGTTGGCGAGCAGGATGATGATAACCGCCGCGGCAATCACGCGGATCGAGATATTCAACATGCCGGGTTTGGCGCGCTCGCGTTCCTTCACCGGCACTGGCTGAGGGGGCGGCGCAGGCGCAGTGCGCGTAGCCGACGCAGCGGGTTTAGACGGAGGAGGCGATCCGTGATTGACGACGTTCAGCGCCACTGAGCGGCCGCCTGAACCTTCACCAATGTCATATGACAGAATATCGCCGGGCTTTGGTCGGTCGACGCTTTTGCCGATCGACTTCATGTGGACATAAAGCTTCGCCCCGCCGGGGCGCTGGATAAATCCAAAGCCCCTTGCGTCGTGCCAGTCCGCTAGTGTTCCACGTTCACGCGCCACGGTAGTTCGATAGCGCTATTTGTTAGCCCTATTCTTAACGAGATCGTCGACGACGGCCGGATCGGCCAGTGTTGATGTGTCGCCAAGGTTGGCGAAATCGTTTTCCGCTATCTTGCGAAGGATGCGGCGCATGATTTTTCCCGAGCGTGTCTTGGGCAAACCGGGAGCAAACTGAATGACATCAGGCGATGCAATCGGCCCGATTTCCTTGCGAACGTGCGTGATCAGCTCTTTCTTGAGATCATCGCTTGGGGCTTCTCCGGCCATCAGCGACACATAGGCGTAGATGCCTTGGCCCTTGATGTTGTGCGGGTAACCCACGACAGCTGCCTCGGCTACTTTTGGATGCGCAACGAGTGCGCTTTCAACTTCGGCAGTGCCAAGGCGATGGCCCGATACGTTGATGACGTCGTCAACGCGGCCTGTGATCCAGTAGTAGCCGTCCTCGTCGCGACGGCACCCATCGCCCGTGAAGTACTTGCCGGGATAGGTGCGGAAATAGGTGTCTACGAAGCGCTGGTGATCGCCATAGACCGTACGCATCTGGCCGGGCCACGAATCCAGGATGCAGAGATTGCCGGCAGTCGCGCCTTCGAGAACCGTGCCCTTATCGTCGACCAGTTCAGGACGGATCGAGAAGAAGGGCTTGGCGGCTGAGCCTGGTTTCAGCGCGTGGGCGCCGGGCAGGGGCGTCATCAAGGTCGCGCCCGTTTCCGTCTGCCACCAAGTATCGACGATCGGACAACGCTTCTCGCCGACGACGCGATAATACCACTCCCAGGCTTCCGGATTGATCGGTTCGCCGACCGAACCGATGAGGCGCAGCGATTTGCGCGACGACGACGTCACGAATTCATCGCCCGCGCCCATCAACGCGCGCAGGGCAGTTGGGGCGGTGTAGAAGATCGATACCTTGTGCTTGTCGATCGTCTTCCAGAAACGAGAGGCATCCGGGTAGGTCGGAATGCCTTCGAACATCAGCGTCGTCGCGCCATTCGCGAGGGGGGCGTAGACGACGTAGGAGTGGCCAGTCACCCAGCCAACATCCGCCGTGCACCAGAAGACTTCGCCGGGCTTGTAGTCGAACACGATCTCATGGGTCATCGACGCCCAGACGAGATAGCCGCCTGTCGTGTGCAGCACGCCTTTTGGTTTGCCCGTCGAGCCTGACGTATAGAGGATAAACAGCGGGTCCTCCGCATTCATCTCTTCCGGCTCGCAATCGTCGGAGACGGTCTTGGCGAGGTCGTCATACCAATGGTCACGGCCATTGCTCATGTCGATCCTGCCGCCCGTGCGCTTCACGACGACGACAGATTTAACAGGCGACTTGGAGCCTAGCTTGTCGAGCGCGATGTCGATGTTGGCTTTCAGCGGGATCGGTTTGCCGCCGCGTATGCCTTCATCGGCGGTAATGATGCAGTTGGACTCGCAGTCTTCGATCCGTCCGGCCAGTGAATCCGGCGAGAAGCCACCGAACACGACTGAATGCACCGCGCCAATGCGCGCACACGCCAACATGGCGTACGCCGCTTCCGGGATCATCGGCATGTAGATAGTAACGCGGTCGCCTTTCTGGACGCCCTGTTCCTTCAGCACGTTAGCGAAGCGGCAAACGTGAGAATAGAGCTCGGCATAGGTGATGTTCTTCGAGACGGAAGGATCATCACCCTCGAACACCATGGCCGTGACGTCGGCCTTCTGTGGCAGGTGACGGTCAATGCAGTTGGCGGAGACGTTCAGCGTGCCGTCTTCAAACCATTTGACGTACAGGTCCTTGGGGTCGTTGGTCTTGGAGATGTCCCAGTTGACGTTCTTGACCTTGGTATAGGGGCGCATCCAGCTCAGCCGCTTGCCATGCTCGCGCCAGAACTTTTCCGGGTCGGCCACCGAAGCCGCGTACATCTCCTCGTACTTTTGGGCGTTCACCAGCGCCGTGGCGGCGAATTCCGGCGATACGGGATAGACGTGGGTTTCTGACATTCCGGGTTCCTCCAACAGGTGCGTCTAGCGCGCTTTCCCGATGTGATCGCTCAACTCCGGCTGTAGATGAAGGACGCCGACGATCAAAGGTGCTTTTTATTCCGTTGAGCCGTCTCAGTTCCGGGACACCGATCCCGCAGTTCATGCCGCACAGCGGCAAAGATCGCCTATGGCGCGCAGGCCTGCGGTCTGATGTGATGGCGCCGGAAAAGGAACGCGGGAAACGACTAGATGAGCACTGCAGCAGGTCACGAGCATTTCGACGTATTGATCGTCGGAGCCGGAATTTCTGGCGTTGGTGCTGCCTACCACCTGAAAACCGAGTTGCCGGGTTCCACCTTTGTCGCGCTGGAAACCCTGGACCAGTTCGGCGGCACGTGGGTCACGCACAAATATCCAGGTATCCGGTCGGACAGTGATCTCCATACCTTTGGCTACAGGTTCAAGCCGTGGGTCGGGGCGCCGATCGCGTCGGCGGCGGAAATCCTGAAATACATGGGCGAAGTCATCGACGAGAACGACCTCGCGAAGCACATCCGCTATGGCCACACGATCAAGCGCGCTGACTGGTCCAGCAAGGACAATCTCTGGACGCTTGAGGTGCTGCGCAAGTCGGACGGCAAGCTGCTGACGATGACGACCGGCTTCCTCTGGATGTGCCAGGGCTATTATCGGCACGACAAAGGCTACACGCCCGAATGGGCGGGCATGGACAGCTTCAAGGGCAGGATTATCCACCCGCAAACATGGCCAGCGGACCTCGACTACAAAGGCAAGAAAATGGTTGTCATCGGTTCGGGCGCGACAGCCGCCACGCTGGTGCCGAACATCGCCAAGGATGCGGAGCACGTAACCATGCTCCAACGCTCGCCGACCTATTTCATCCCAGGCCGTAACGCGATCGATATTGCCGAGCAACTGCGCGCCCTCCAGGTGGACGAGACGTGGATTCACGAGATCACGCGCCGCCAGATCCTCAAGACGCAGGACGAGTTCACGGCGCGCACTCGGACCGAACCAGAGGCTGTGAAGGCGGAGCTGCTGGCGGCGGTGAAGCTGTTCCTTGGTGAAAACTACGACATTGAAACGCACTTCACCCCGAAATACCGGCCCTGGCGCCAGCGCATCGCATTCATCCCTGACGGCGACCTGTTCAAAGGCATCGCCTCGGGCAAGGCGTCCGTCGTCACTGATGAAATCGAACGGTTCACGGAAAAGGGCATTCTGCTAAAATCCGGCAAGGAGCTTGAGGCGGATATCATCGTCACGGCGACCGGGTTTGACCTTCTGCCGCTCGGCGATATCGACTTCCACGTGAACGGCGCACCGCTCAAGTTTGCCGAAAGCGTCACCTATCGCGGCATGATGTTCACCGGCGTTCCGAACATGGCGTGGGTATTCGGCTATTTCCGCGCCAGCTGGACCCTGCGCGTCGACATCATGGCGGACTTCATCATCCGCTTGCTGAAGCACATGAAGCAGATCAGTGCGCAGCGGGTCGAAGTCGCGATCCCATCGAAACTCAAGGATATGAAACTCTCCACCTGGATAGACCCGGAGGACTTCAACCCGGGCTATGTCATGCGCGGCATGCACCTGCTTCCCCAACGCGGGGATTCGCGGGATTGGCAACACACGCAGGACTACTGGCACGAGAAAGACGAACTGCCGAAAATTGATCTTAACGGGGAAGAGTTCGTCTACGATCGCGTCAAGGTTGACGCCTGACGACCGACCTCGATGACCCGATCTGACGCACCTTGCGTTCATGATTAAGCGAGCGCCGCACTCCATCGAAAATTGCGGCGTTTCTGCCCTTGCGACAACGCGGGCTTAACCGTCGATGTTTACCGATATCCGGTATTCGAATTGCATATGCGTTAGGGCGTAGAGGCGGATCGCGGGGAGCGGCCGCCAGCCAAGAACAGCAAGGACGGCGTGATAAACGCCTGGCGAACATATGGCCAAAATCGGTTTCAGGGAGTGGTGGGCAGTCGGTCAGGCAATGACCTCGACAGAACTGCTCCGCTACGGCGCCGGCAACCGCTTCACGAGCCGGTTCGAGAAACGTTTCGGCGCCATGATTGGCTCCTCGCAGGTACTGGCTGTCACAAGCGGTACCGCCGCGCTGACCACTGCCTTGGCAGCAGCTGGTATTGGCCCTGGCGATGAAGTGCTCGTCCCGGCTTACACCTGGATGGCTACGGCAACCGCACCTGTCATGGTCGGCGCCGTACCCGTTCTTGTCGATATCGACGACACACTGACGATGGACCCGATCGACCTGGAGGCGAAGATCACGCCGTACACGAAGGCGATCATTCCGGTCCACATGGTCAACCTTCCGGCGAACATGGACGCGATCATGAAGATCGCGCGCAAGCACAACCTCATCGTCATAGAGGACGCCTGCCAGGCCGTGGGCGTCCGCTACAAGGACAGGTTCTGCGGCGCGATCGGCGACGCGGGCTGTTTCAGCTTCAACCCCGCCAAGAACATGAATATCGGCGAGGGTGGCGCTATCGCCACCAGTGACCCGAAACTGTTCCGCCGCGCGCTGAACTACCACGATCTCGGCGTCTGGGCCCGCAATCACAAACTCGATGACGCCGAGCCTATCTTCATCGGCCACAACTTCCGCGCCAACGAAATCCAGGGCGCCATGCTCAACGAGCAGCTGTCCAGGCTCCAGCCTATGCTGAACCGCATGAAAGTGCGCCGGAAGATCATTGCGGACGTGATAGAGCGCGAAGGCAACATCCGTATCGCACCCCACAACGACCCAGAGAATGCAGTCTCGTTGGCGGTTATTCTCGATACGGAAGAAGAAGCCATCGAGTTCGGCAAACGCCGTGGCGCTTTCCGCGTGTTCGACAACTCCAAGCACATCTATACCTACTGGCAGGCCATCATGGAGCGTCGGACCGCGCATCCGAAGATGAACCCCTGGGCATGGGCAAATCGCGACGTGAGCTATTCGGCCGAAAGCTGCGCGCGCTCGCTCGACATCCTGCGCCGCACTTGCCGCATTCGCCTCAGCGAAAATTTCCCGACGGTCCTCGCACACCGCAAGGCCGGCCGCCTGGCGCAGCCCCTCAGCACAGGCAAGCGCACCGCTGCGCCTACGGCCACAGTCGAACCGAAGCCGGTTATGGGTCAGGGCTCAGTTTTCGCAGAATAGCTGGGTCGCTTCGGCGCTTTAGCCGACGAACGCCTTCTCGATCACGAACTCGGCAGGGTGGGCGTTGGAGCCTTCCTTCAGCCCCGCCTTTTCCACCAGCGCCTTGATGTCGTTGATCATGTCCATCGAGCCGCAAACCATGACGCGGTCGACAGCCGGATCAAGCGGCGGCACTCCGAGATCAGCGAACAGGATGCCTTTCTCGATGCAGGTCGTGATGCGTTCCTGGTTGGGCCAGGGTTCACGCGTGACGGTGGTGTAGTGCACCAGCCGGCCGAAATGCTCGCCAACCAGCGGATCATCACGCAGGCTCTCGACCAACTCCTGTCCATATTTCAGTTCGCCGACTTCGCGGCAGGTATGTGTGACGATCACCTGCTCGAAGCGCTCATAGGTATCCGGGTCGCGGATCACCGAAGCGAAGGGGGCGAGCCCGGTACCGGTCGAGAAGCAATAAAGCCGTTTGCCCGGGGTGAGGGCGTCATGAACCAACGTGCCCACCGATTTGCGTCCCAGCAGCACCTTGTCGCCCGGTTTGATCAGCTGGAGCTTCGAGGTCAGGGGACCATCGGGAACCTTGATCGAGAAGAATTCCAGTTCCTCGTCCCATGAAGGGCTGGCGATCGAATAGGCGCGCAGCAGCGGTTTACCATTCGGGCCCTCAAGCCCGATCATCACGAACTCGCCCGAGCGGAAGCGGAAGGTCGACGGACGTGTGATCCGGAACGAGAACATCCGGTCGGTGTAGTGTTTGACCGACAGAACCGTTTCTTCGGTCGGGGCATTTGGCGATTTCGCAGGCTTTTCTGCGGGCTTGTCAGTGGCTTCCGTCATGGCGTCCTGGAGCTTGGGCGGAGGCCCCGTCCGGCCCCTTTTCGCGCCGGTTGGACCTAGGCGGTCAGGCGGGCAAATGCAACTAATGCCAATGTTTAGCACAGTCTTGGGCCTGAATTGGCAGGTCTCCTGCAGATGGCGGGTATTCGCCGCCATAATGTCGCCCGCCACGCCATTTTGATACCTAGGTGGACGGAAGACGCCTATGTTGGGCGCCTACTCTTTGACGGCCAGAGGATACGGGACATTTGCCACGTCTGCTGACCATCATGCTCGGGGCGATTGCTCTGATTGCAGCCGTTGTCGGAATCCGTTCCCTTATGGGGAACGGAGACTCAATCCGTGACGTCCAGGCCGACAAGATCCCCACCCTCGACAAGGCCTTGCCAGACGCCTCGCAGGGCCGCAACGGCATGCCTGTCGTGGTGATCCGTTCGCAGGCAGTCGAGCGGCCTCTTTTCCTGTCTATCGGGGGGCGCACCGAGGCGCGCATTCTCGATGTTAAGTCCGAATCCGCCGGCGCGGTTACCAGTGCGCCGGTCAGTGAAGGTACGCTGGTCGAGAAGGACGCGCTCCTGTGCGGTCTGGACGTCGACGGCGCCAGCGCGCGGGTCCGCGAAGCCGAAGCTGCCATGGCCGGCAAGAGGCAAGCCTACGAAGCCTCCGCCAAACTGGTCGAGAACGGCTGGGCTACACAGGGCCGCCTGACCTCGGCCAAGGCCGCCCTTGATGGCGCTCAGGCCTCGCTCGATGTGGCTCGCTCTGACCTTCGCAAGATGCAGGTACGCGCGCCTTTCCGCGGCGTGTTTGAAAAGCGCAACGCGGATGTTGGACAATTCCTGAACCCGGGCAGCTCATGCGGCGTGGTTGTGCAGTTAGATCCTATCGTGTTTGCGGCTCAGGCTACGGAAAAGCAGGCTGGCCAGATCCTGGTCGACGGCAGCGCCAAGGTCCGTCTTTCGGACGGCGCCGAGGTAGATGGCAAGGTCACCTACCTCGCGCGCGTTGCCGATGCTTCGACGCGCCAGTTCCGGGTTGAGGTGTCAGTGCCCAATCCGAAGAATGCCATTGCGGTTGGTCGTACGGCCGAGATCAAGGTCGAGACCGGCAAGGGCTATGCGCATCGCGTTAGCCCAGCTTTGCTTCTGCCCGATAGTCAGGGCCGTATTGGCGTGCGCTTCGTAGATGTGGGCGGTGTTGTCAGCTTCGTTCCGGCAGACATCATTGATGAGACGCCGGACGGTATCTGGGTCGCCGGCCTGCCGCGAAATGCGCTGCTGGTCGCCGAAGGTCAGGACAATGTGCAGGCGGGCCTGCGTGTCACGCCGAACGTCCGCGAAGACAGCAAGGTCGCCCCGTAAGGCTCACTCTTCGGGCTTTCCCTCAAATTGCTTCTCATAGCCCGGCGTGCGCGGCGCTGGTTTGTAACCTGATGCTACGTAGAGCTTCAGTTTCCGCTCACGCGTCGGTCCGAGTGGGACCGAGAGATACCCCAATGGTTCCGTTGAAGCGAAGTCCGCCCGGATCATCGGGCGGTCCGCCGGCGCGATGCTGGCGATCAGCAGGCGCGTGTCATCTCCGGGTTGAAGCATGCCTGCTTCCTCGGCGTGGCTGCGCGGGTGGCTGTCGTGCAGCCATGTGCGCAACGGAACGATCTGCATATTGCGGCTGTAATAGTCGAGCCCGTGCCAGAGCTCGCGGTCGTCCACCATGATCGCAGTTGCGCCGATTTCACGGGCCTTGGCGTCGAGCCCGGCGACCGTTTCTTCCCAGCCACGAACGCCCTTCATGCCGCTGGATACGCGCAGGGAATCCGCCAGCGCAGGCGAAAGCCAGAAAACAGTGAAGGCAATGCCGACCACCGCGTTCAGCACCACGCCTGCCTTCAGGAATGGCGACACCTTTACCCGGCTCGTTTCTGATCCGAACCCGCGATCGATCCATGACGCCAGCAGGACGCAGGCGGCGGGGTAGGCCGTCGCCGCCCAGTTGGCGTGGGCGCGCGACAGGATCTCTTGTCCCATGATCACCAGCAGCGGCGGCGCGATGAAGGCCAGCAGCCAAAGTTCGCGCGTGGTTGTCCACTTGTCCTTGCGGCCCAGGATCAGCGCGAACCCAGCTAGCAGCAGCAGCAGAGAAATCGGCCCGAACACCGCTGACTGGTCGCCCAAGTAGGTGAAGACGTGCAGCGGATTAAAGCCTGCCTCGCCAAGGTTTGCGTTGTCTGCGGTATGGCTGACGGTCGCGAAGTCATGCGCGAAGTTCCACCAGATGTTCGGTCCCCACACGACCAGCGAGGCTGCGACCAGAGCAGCGCCCGCAGGTGAGAGCATGGCCTTCCGCATGTCCTTGTCGAGAAGTGCAGCAAGTGCTGCGCCACCCCACAGATAGAGCGCCGCATACTTGCCGAGCATGGCGAGGCCGATCATCGCGCCGGCCAGGATTGCATCGCCCATCTTCGCGCTGTCCCTGAAGCGCCACAGGAAATAGACGGCTCCCGCCCAGGCCGGCAGCAGCACAGCATCTGTCGACATGATGGTCGATGACAACGTGATGCCGGGCATCAGCATGTAGAGCGCCGCAGCCCAGGCGCCTACGCGCGGGTTGAAGGCCTGTTTTCCCAGCAGGAACAGGAACATTGCCGCGATGCCGTGCAGGATAGGCGAGGGCAGGCGGATCGCCCACTCGCCATCGCCGAACACGGCGGTTGAGGCGGCGATGATCCATGCGATCAGCGGCGGTTTGGAGTAATAGCCAAAGTCCAGCGTACGCGACCAACGCCAGTACTGGGACTCATCGGGACCGATCTCCATCGGCGTGGCGATCACCACGATGACCCGCACCAGAACAAATGCTGCGATCACAAGCGCGGCGCAAAGCGTGGGGTTGCGGCGCCAGAGATTCGACAGGGCATTCATGCGGCAGATCCCGTGATCCTGCGGACGAGTCGTCCCTTTTAGCCCAATAAAAACAAAATGGGCCACCCTGGAGGGCGGCCCATTCGGTCGTTCAAGGTCGTTAGACTGGCTTAGAAGCCGTAGCGGAAGCTGATCGTGGCGGTACGCGGCGCGCCGATCTGTGCGAACGGCGTACCGAAGCCAGCCTGACCGACCGTCGAGGAGGTCTGGCTGCCGATGCTGCCGTAGTACTGTTTGTCGAAGATGTTCATGACGTTCAGCTGGATGGACGAGCCTTCGAAGCCGAAGTCATCGAGCGGGACGCGGAAGTCGACGTCCGTGACGGCGTAGGCTTCGACTTGCTGGTCGTTCACGTCCGTGACCCAACGATCGCCGACGAACTTGACCTGCACGCCCAGTTGAGCCCACGTTGCGAAGTCGTATTCGGCGCGAGCCGACCAGGTCCAATCCGGGGTCTCGGCGAGCTGCTTACCCTTGGTCGGGGCGAACGTCGTTGCTCCTAGCTGGATGTTGTCCATGACTTCGCTCTGGTTGTACGAAGCCGAACCGAACAGACGGAAGTTGTCAGCAGCTTCCCAGCCGATCGCCACGTCCACGCCAGACTGCTCGACTTCACCGACGTTGCGGTCGATGCTGATGCCGAGGTCTTGGTCGTAGGACTGGACGATGCGGTTCTGGAACTTCGTCGACCAGACGCTGGAGTTGAAGATGATGTCGCCGACCGAGTAGCGGTAGCCGATCTCGAAGGTCTGGCTGGTTTCCGGTTGCACGTTCGGGTTGCCGATCGAGCCGTCCGCAAGGCGGAACACGGTGTAGAGGTTGTCCGTGCGCGGTAGCGAGGTCGATTCGGCGTAGCTGCCGAACACTTGGCTGTCGCCGAACTTGTAGCTTGCGCCGACGTTCGGCAGCAGGTCGTCGAACTTCAGGGTCTTCGAGTACGGCGCGATGTACTGCGTCGTCGTCGAGCCAGCGAAGGTGACGTTGCCGTTGGCAAGCGTCGCGTTCGGTACTTCCGTCGTGCAGCGGACGCTGCTCGTGCGCTCTTGTGAGTAGCAGTACTGGTTCAGCTGACGCTCGAAGTTCGGGTTACGAACGCCGATGCTGACGTTCAGGTCGCGGTCCAGGAACCAGCCACGATATTCAAGGCTGAATTGGTTCAGGATGGCGACCGAGTAACGGTCACGGGTGCGGAGGAAGCTTTGGCCGTCGGCGGTGTTGATCTTGTCGCCGTTTCCGTCCTTGCCGCCGAAATTGCTGGCGTAGGTCAGGTCAGAGTTGATGAAGCTGTACTCGCCGGTTTGGCGGTGACGGCCGCGGTCGAGGGTGTAGGCGAAGCGCAGCATGTTGTCCGGGTTGATTTCCCAGATCAGCGATGACAGCACGCCCACGCGGCGGGTGTTGGTGTTCGACGGGCTCATGACGCGAACTTGGTCGTTGAGGTCGCCGTCGCCGTTGAGGTCAACGCCGTTCGTCGCGTTCGGAACCAGGTTGCCGAGCAGCTGACGGGTCAGCGTCGGGCAGGAGGCGGCTAAGTTGCCGTTCGTCGAGCCGTTGCAGCTTTCATAGACCAGTGAGTTTTGTCCGCCGCCGTTGGCCAGCGTGTACTGGAACGAGGGATCGAACGTGAAGGTCAGGTTGTCGCCGATCGAGAACTTCGACTGGCCGCGCAGGTTGCCCGTGTTCGACGGGTTGATGCGGATACCGTAGTAGCTGGAGTTGGCGGACGGGTCGATGTCGATGTCGCCAGCAAAGCCAGTGCGCGTCGTGCTCGTGATCGGGGCGTAGTTGTTGTTGAAGTCGAAGCCCCAACCGCGCGGATCTGTCTCCACCGAAGGCAGCGACGCGATCGAGCCGTTGGCGTTGTAGGTTGCCAGGCTGGGGCCATTGTAAGAGTTGTTGCGGTTCTCGTTGTAGTGGCCGGCGAGGCTGATGAAGTCGCCATTGTCGCCGATCGGCTGGTATACCTTGAAGTTGTACTGTTCTTTCTTCAGGTTACCTGCGCCTTTGAACTTGTCGTAGGCTTGGTCGGAGTAAGCCACCCAGGCCTTGGTGCCCCACGGGGTGAACACGCCGGTATCTACGAACGCCATGTAGCGGCGGAAGGCGAAGTCGCCGAGCGCGCCCTGGACGAAGCCGCCGAATTCGTCAGCCGGCGTGCGGCTGGAGAAGGCGATCGTGCCGCCGGTCGATGCTGCGGTCGGGCTGTCGACGTCGGTCGAGCCGGTGTTGACCTGGGCTTTGGCGATCAGTTCGCCGTCAAGCAGCTGGTTGGTGTAGGTGGCGTAGTTGCCGGTGTCGTTCAGCGGCATGCCGTCGAAGGTGAGGGCGACGCGGTTGCCGTCGAAGCCGTGCAGGCGGATGTTGCCGCCGCTTGAGCCGTAGGGGTCGTTGTTTGTGAAGTTCAGGCCTGGCGTGACGATGTTCAGCGTTTGCAGGATGGTCTGACCCGGGGCCTGCTTGTCGATGAACTCCTGGTCGATGGTCGTGCGCGCTTTGGCGACCGTTTCAACCTGGATCGCGCCGCCGACATTGTCCGGACCGGATTGGCCAGTGATCACGACGTAATCCATCGTGCTCGACGCTGTGGACTGGGCGTGGGCGGCTACGGCCGCAAATGCGTTACCGACAAGCGCAGTCGTCGCCAGGAAGGCGAGCTTCTTCGTGATCATTTATGTAGACCCCTCATCAATCCAAAGTGGGTGGACGCCACTACGGCCCTATTCAGTGCGGTGCAGCATTTAGCACCCCAACGCGGGGGCTCATAAGAGTGCATCGAGACGGATTGGTGACAGCGGCGCCGGTTCGCCTTCCTGTGTATCGTCAAAGACACGCTCTTGCCACGAAACTGACCGACTTGACGCAGGGGGTGCGTCCGCCTGCCGCTGTTCGGGTGCGACGGGAGTACCTGTGGATGAGTTGTGGAAAATTTTACCCTGCTCACTGAGTCGCGCCGCTAGTTCTGCTTGTGCGCTGGTCCACAGGTGATAGAGCGCGTTGCGCAAAGTGCTGCGGCGCAATGCGTTTCTCTGTTTCGGATCATCCGACAGCTTGCCGGAGGGCCATTATGGGCGACACGATTCTTCACCCACCAGCTGAATGGGCGCCTCATAGCGCGATCTGGACGGCTTTTCCGGCCGACGAGGAGCTTTGGCTCGAGAATCTCGCGCCTGCGCAGGCTGAATTTGCCGGGATGGTGAAAGCCCTCGCGCAATCCGGTCCTGACGGCCGTCTCGGCGACAAGATGAAAGTGCTGGTGCACGGACCGACTGCCATGCTGTCGGCCGAGAAGCTGATCGGCGAACACGCCGAGCTGATCGACGCTCGTTATGGCGACATCTGGATACGTGACACGGGCCCGGTCTTCTATTCCAATGACTGCTGCGCATTGTTCACGTTCAACGGCTGGGGCGGCAAGTACGTCCTCGAGTACGACGACCAGGTCGGCGCGTTCATCGCGATCGAAGCCGGCGCAGACGCCACCCGTTGGGACCGCGTACTGGAAGGCGGCGCGGTCGATTGGGACGGTGAGGGCACCATCCTCACCACCAAGGAGTGCCTGCTCAATCCGAATCGTAACCCGCTGATGAGCGCAGCCGACGTCAAAACCATGCTGCACGACGCCCTCGGTTCGCGCACGACGATCTGGATCGACCGCGGCCTATTGAACGATCACACGGACGGCCACGTCGATAATATTGCGCGTTTCCTGTCTCCGGGCGTTGTCGCCTGCCAGTCGGCCGCCGATGCGGATGATCCCAACGCTGCGCGTCTCGACGAGATCGCGGCGCAGCTCGAGAACCAGCGCGACGCGCGGGGCCGCTTGCTCAAAGTCGTGCGCATTCCTTCGCCGGGACGCGTCGAGAATGAAGATGGCGACATCGTGCCCGCCAGTCACATGAACTTCCTGATCGGTAATTCCACGGTGGTTGTGCCCACCTATGGTACGCCAAGCGCCCAGCGCGCTGTAGAAGCGCTGAAGCCATACTTCCCCGGCCGGCATGTTGTAGGTCTGCCGTCACGCCATATCTTGAGCGGCGGCGGCTCGTTCCACTGCATCACGCAACAGCAGCCCGCCTGAGGAGGCTTTCATGGCCCGCAAGATCACGCTTGCCGTCCTGCAGTCTGCGCTGACGGACGATGCGAACACCAATATCGAGCGCATCAGCAAACTGGTGCGTGAAGCCGCCGCCAAGGGCGCGGACGTGATCCTTCCGTCCGAGCTGTTCGAAGGCCACTATTTCTGCACCTCGCAGGAAGAAGAGAGCTTCCAACGTGCCCACGCCTGGCGTGAAAGCCCCGCCGTGAAGGCGATGGCAAAGCTTGCTGCCGAACTAAACGTCGTGATCCCCGTCTCGATCTTCGAGAAGGCAGGACCCGCCTACTTCAACACAGTCGTCATGATCGACGCTGACGGCACGCTGATGGGCATTTACCGCAAGTCGCACATCCCCGACGGTCCAGGCTATCAGGAAAAGTACTACTTCCGCCCCGGCGATACCGGCTTCCGTGTCTGGAACACAAAGAAGGGTCGTATCGGCGTCGGCATCTGCTGGGACCAGTGGTATCCTGAAACCGCCCGCGCCATGGCGCTAATGGGCGCGGATGTATTGCTATACCCGACCGCCATCGGTTCCGAACCGCATGACTCGTCGCTCGACACTGCCGCTCGCTGGCGTCGCGCCATGCTTGGCCACGCGGTGTCAAACGTCACGCCCGTCGCCGCCGCGAACCGCGTCGGTACGGAGAACGGTCAGGTCTTCTACGGCACGTCGTTCATTTCCGATCACACCGGCGAAATTCTCGGCGATCTCGATCGCAAGGAAGAAGGTGTTGTTGTCGCCACCATCGATATGGATGGCGTCGATCGCGCACGCGCCGCATGGGGCTTCTTCCGCGACCGTCGCACGGATCTTTACGGCCCGTTGGTTGGTGCGTTGAGTGAGAAGGGCTGAACCAGCCCATGACCCGCGCGCTTGTCTTCGACTCGGGCGTCGGCGGACTTACCATTGCAAGCGAATTGCGCCGGGCCGCAGCCGACTGGGTCGTGGACTACGCCGCAGATAGCGGATTCTTTCCCTACGGCGTCAAAACCGATGAGGAACTGCGTGAGCGCCTGCCACGCCTCTGCGCGCGGCTTGTCGAGGTTGCGAAGCCCGATGTGCTGGTCATTGCCTGCAACACTGCCTCGACCCTTTCCCTCGCGGATATCCGCGCGCAGGTGAGCGTGCCAGTCGTCGGCACGGTGCCGGCCATCAAGCCCGCGGCCGAGCAGACCAGGACCGGCGTCATCGGCATTCTGGCGACGCCAGGCACGGTCCGCCGCGCCTATCTCGACGAACTCGAACATCAGTTCGCGCGGGGCGTCACCGTTATTCGCCGTGGTACGGCCGGCCTTGTCGACATAGCCGAGCGAGCCGTTCGCGGGCAGGGCATTGATCAGGAACAGGTCACCTATGCGGTGAAACCGATGTTCGATCCGCCCAACGGCCCCAGCATCGACATCGTCGTGTTGGCCTGCACGCACTTCCCGCTGATCCGCGACGCCATTGCCGCTGCGTGCCCGGCGGGCGTGCGCTTGATCGACACAGGCGAGGCCGTTGCACGCCAGGCGATGCGCGTAGCGCCGCAGACGCCACGTCCTCCGGGGGCGCCCATCGCTTATGTAACGGGCGGCGCCGCGAACCGGGCAGCCATGGCGCCCGCATTTACCCGGTTCGGCTATGACGTGATCGAAGTGATTGACGTCTAGGCTGGTCTGCCGCCCAATCGCGACGAAGGGATTCAAGCCGATGGCGACTTCGCGCGTAGAACCGAAACTGATCAACGTCGCCTTGCAGGGCGGCGGAGCTCACGGCGCCTTCTCCTGGGGCGTGCTCGATCGCCTGCTTGAAGATCCACGTGTCGATATCGAAGCGATAACCGGCGCGTCTGCTGGCGCGATGAACGCAGTTGCGCTTGCCGCTGGCTATCACGCCGGCGATCGCGATGAAGCGCGCGTGAGCCTGCGCAAATTCTGGGAGGGGGTCCTCAACGAGGCTCGCAACAGCCCGCTGCGCCGCTCTCCCATCGAAGTCATGATGGGCGGCTGGGGCCTCGATTCGTCGCCCCTCTACGTGATGTTTGATCTCGTAACCCGCCTTGCGAGCCCGTACGATCTCAACCCATTTAATATCAATCCGCTCAAGGACCTCGTCGCGAAGCTGGTCGATTTCGATCATCTGCGCAAATCGAAGGTGAAGGTTTTCATCTCCGCCACCAATGTCGAAACCGGCCGCGCTCAGGTCTGGGACAAGAAGCAGATCACTGCCGATCACCTCATGGCATCGGCCTGCCTGCCGTGGCTGTTTCAGGCCGTTGAGATTGACGGCGTCCCCTATTGGGATGGAGGCTTTTCAGGCAACCCGCCCCTGTGGCCATTGTTCGAGAGTTGCGCGTCGGACGATGTGGTCCTGGTGCAGATCAATCCGGTCCGTCGTCCAGGCGCGCCCAAGACCGCACGCGATATCATCAATCGGGTCAACGAGATCACGTTCAACGCGCCTCTGCTGCGTGACCTCCGGTCGGTCGATTTCGTGGCGCGTCTCATTGAGGCGGGACGCCTTGAGGGAACCGGTTACCGCCGCATGCTGATGCATGCCATCGCCGACGAAAAAGCCCTGTCGGAACTGGGGGCGTCGTCGAAGCTGAATGTTGAACCTGAGTTTATCGAGATGCTGTTTTCCCGCGGGCGCGAAGCGGCTGAAAACTGGCTGCAGTCGAGTGTCCGGCACCTCGGAAACCGTTCAACAATCAATGTCCGCAAACTTTTTCAGGGAGAAGACGATGCTCTGGACGGCGGCCAACTGAAGCCGCCGCGGAAGCGTCCCCAAGCCTCCGATTAACCGCGGCTGCTAGTTCTGTTGGTGGAACGCTCAGTAGCCGAAATCATGTTGATGCCGGTGTTGCCTGCGCGATCGAAGGTGCGCTCGAGCGGGGCAGCCCAAACCCTCTAACTACAGGAACTCCAGCTGCTTCGGATCGCCGCCATTCCAGGCGCGCTGAATCTCAGCTGATAGGAACAGGCCGCCCAACGCCACGACCGACAGCCCTTCGTGTTGCGCGCGCTCCTTCGCGATTCGCGCAGCCTCGGTTGTATCTGCAGCCACAACCACATCGCTCGCGTGCTTGCGGAAGATACCTTCAAATAAAGCTACATCAGCGCCGGCCTTGTGCGCGCGGGTGAGAATGAAGTGATCGAACCGCGCCGCCACTGCCTCCGCAATGCCTGCGACTTCCTTTGAGCCTGAAACGCCGAATACCACGAGCGTCTTCTCGCGTGGACTGAACTCAAGGAAGGTGCGCGTCACGGCTTCCAGCGCCTTTGGTGTGTGGCCCACATCGATCCAGAGATCCGGCGCCATCGCCACCTTTTCCAGTCGACCCGGCCAGCGTGTGCGGCCTAGTGCTGTCAGCATGGCGAAGTGGCGCTCGGCATTGTCTTCAGGTCGCAGGCCAAGCCATGCTTCAGCGGCGCGCAGGCCGGTGACGGCATTGTCGACCTGGTGCTGACCGGCGAGACGCAGGCGGACAGGAAAATCCGCTTCGGGCGGTGCGGCTGTGAAGCCATAAGTGAACCGCGCGCCCTTGGGTGTGTTGACGACCGGACCAACGCGGCGGCTGGCGAGAGCAGGCAGTGTGGCCTTGCCGGAGAGGCTGGCGTAGGCGGCGACCCGGATGGCGAGGCCTTCGTTGATCGACGGCGACAGGATCACAATGCCGCCTGGCGCCACTGCATCGGTCTTGTCGTAGGCAATGAGTTCCTCGGTCGCGCCAAGCAGTTCGGTGTGTTCAAGCTCGATCGAGGTCAGCGCAGAAATGCTGGCGCATACGCAGCGCACCGGATCATAACGACCGCCGATGCCAGCCTCCCACACGATCGCGTCGGGCTTTGTCTCTTGGAACCACAGGATCGCCACAAGGAACAGGAATTCGAACGATCCCATGCGGTCGCCGGCTGGCAGCGCGTTCGCGAAGGCCAGGACAGTTTGTGCGTGACGATCAAAGTCCGCCTGCGGGATCATGTCGTCGCCGATCATGAAGCGCTCACGCACGTCGAACAGGTGAGGCGAGGTGAAACACCCCACGCGCATCCCCGCCGCCTCAATGGCCGACGTGATAAAGCGCGCGGTTGATCCCTTGCCGTTCGTGCCAGTCACAGCAATGGAACGGCGCGCGAGTGCGGGCCGGTCGATCCGGTGGGCCTGAAGGAAACGCTCGACGCGGTGTAGGCCAATGCCGTCGCCGAACTTGGGGAGGCCAAACATCAGCTTCTCGTGTTTCCCGTACTCAGGCACTCGTTCAGCATTCTTGTCCAGATGCGTCGCACCAAATCCATCCGCCCGGCATTCTCCAGTGTCTTGAGGCCCGGATTGCCGTTCGCCTCGATGACCACCAGGTCTGAATAGTCTCCCGCCACCGACAGATCGAACAGATCGACCGCGCCAATTCGCAATCCAAGCGCTTTCACCGCCCGCACCGCAAGCGCTCCCAGTACCGCCGGCACATTCTCGGACACGCGCTCCACATTGCCTGCAGCGCTCAGATTGCGGCGTCCCATCAGTGTCACGCGCTCACCCGCCGCCGGCACGCGTGCCTGTTGTTCGCCCAGCACTGATGCGGGCAGGGCAGATACACCCTCGGCCGTCACGCGCTCATTCAATGCCTCCAGCAGGTCACCGAGACTTGCCCGACCATCTCCGACCAGCGCCGGCTCCGACTTGGTCGAATGGAAAACCGGTTCGTCATCCTGCACCAGCACACGATGCTCGGCGCCACGCAACATTGGCTCAATCAGGAACGCCTCGAAGTCCAAGGCTACACGCGAGATGTAATCTTTGAGTGCCGTCTCATTGCGCACGATTTCCGCGAATGTCCCACGCGATCCAAGGTTCGGCTTGCAGAACACCGGATAGCCTAGCGCGCCGGCGAACGTCGCCGCATCGGCTGCTTCACGCCCCGGCCCGCGCAAGGCTGCTCTGCGGGTCTGCGCAAAGAACAGTCCACCGGGGATCACTGGAATGCCGCGCGATATCAGCACAGCCTTCGTGTGCGCCTTGTCGCGCGAGATGGTGTAGGCCGCCGCGCTGTTCACCGGGTAAGTGCAGACATTGCCGCCGCCACCCAGCACAAAGCGCTCGCCCTTCGAAATCCGGAAAAGATAGCCGGCGCCCTGATCGAGATCTTCAAACGCTGCGCCGATCGCTTCGGCGGCGTCCTTGGCATAGCGGGTTGAATCCGGCAGCGGCATCGCCGCGCTCTAGCAGTCCGCCGCCTTCAGGAAAACCGGATTGTTGCCGTGTTTACCAAAGCCTCACGCGCTCTTTAGGCGGGAGATACATCGCATCACCGGGACCGATCCCAAACGCGGTGTACCAGGCGTCCATATTCCGCACGACGCCATTTACCCGATAGCGGTTCGGCGCATGAGGATCACCATCCAGCATTGCCCGCGCCAGCTCTTCCCGAACCTTGCCACGATATGAGCGCGCATAGGCAATGAAGAACCGCTGATCGCCCGTCAGCCCGCCCACCACCGGCGAAGGCTTGCCCCCCAGCGACAAGTGATAAGCCGCATAGGCAATCTCCACGCCGGCCAGATCGCCGATATTCTCGCCCAGCGTCCCTAGCCCGTTCACACAGACAGTCGCCCACGGACAATACGCATCGTATTGCTCGACCAGCTCCTCCGATTTCTCCCGGAAACGAGCATCCGTTTCCGCCGTCCACCAGTTGCGCGTGCGCCCGGTAGCGTCGAACTGCCGCCCCCGGTCGTCGAAACCATGGCTCATTTCGTGGCCAATCACGGCGCCGATCCCGCCATAGTTCGCCGCCGGATCACCCTCCGGATCGAAATAGGGCGGCTGCAGGATGCCCGCCGGCATGGTGAAGGTGTTGGCCAGCGGATTGTAGAAAGCATTCACAACGTGCGCCGGCGTCGGCCAACGCTCGCGATCCACCGCGCGATGCATGTCTTCTCGCTGCTCGTCCCACACATACTCGAAGCCCGAATAGATGTTCTCGAACAGCTTGCCGCTTTCGATCTTCAACCCGGAATAATCTTTCCACGTATCCGGATGGCCAATTTGCGACTTCAACGCTTGCAGCTTGGCGAGCGCAGCGGCTCGCGTGTCCTTGTCCATCCAGTCGAGCGCTTCCAGTCGCGTCGCGAAAGCTTTGCGGATGTTGTCGACGACCGCATTTATGTCGGCCTTGTAGTTCGCCGGGAAGTGCTTCGCCACATACAGCTCACCGACGCCTTCGCCGAGATAGTTGTTCACGATGCCGACCGCCCACTGCCACCGTTGCGGCCTCTCTTCCAGGCCCGTCAGCCGCTTCGAGAAGAACGCGAAATAGCTGTCAGCGAAAGCTTTCGGCAGGTACTCGCTCATCATGTCGGTGAAGTGAAACTCCATCCAGAGCTTCCAATCGTCGAGCGACTCCTTCGGCACCAGCTTCACCAGGTCCGCCACCGCCGTCTGGTCTGTCACCACGAAACGATCAGCTTGGGTAAAGCCTGCAGATTTGAGGAACAGATCCCACCTGAATTCCGGCGCATACTTCTTGAGGTCGCTGAATGACATGGAGCGCAGCGCGTCTTCGGCGCTGATCGACCGGTCCTCGTCGGTATGCGCCAGCGCAATCTTGCGTTCGAGGTTGAAGATCCGCAGCGCGCCGTCTTCCGGGTTCGCCTTCCCGATCAACCGCAGCACGTTGATGACGTGCACGCGATACGCCAGCCGCGTTGATTCATCCTCGATCCCGGCCGAGATGTAATAGCCGCGATGCGGTATCCCTAGCCCCGCTTGCGACAACCATACGGCATTCGAATCCGGATCTGCCGGGCTAGGCGCCACGCTGATGCCGATCGGCGAGTTGTATCCGATCACGCCCATCAGGCTGACGAGATCATCGCGAGTTTTGATGGCGCGAATGCGGTCCAGAAAAGGCTGCAGCGGCGCAATCCCGCGCGCCTCGATCGTCGCCTCATTCATAGCGGAGCTATACATGTCGGCGATCTTGCGTTGGAGCGTACCCGCCGCAGCCTTTGAAGCTGTGAACCCCTCGATCATCGTCCGCACGTCCGCGTCGGCTTTCTCCGTCAGCTCTTCGGCCATGCCGATGGACAACTTGTCCGGCGGCATCTGATACGACGACAGCCAGTCACTATTCACATAGTTGTAGAAGTCCTGCCCCGCCGCAGTCTTGTCCGTGTCTGCTGGTTCATTCGACTTCAGCCGCGGCGGCCGCGGCAGCAGCTGATCCTGCTCCGGCAGCAGCTGCGCCACGTCGGACGAGGGGCGCGAAGAGGCATTCTCGCTGACGGGCGGCGCGCTGCAACCAGCGAGCACTATCGAAGCGGCGATAGTCGCCGTGATCAGGCGGTTGAGCAGGCTAGCTGCCAAAAGCAATCCTCGCGCGTTTCGTCCCGAGTCTTGCGCACGGTCTCGCGAAGTCAAGCATGCAACTCTGTCCAGAAGAGAGGGAGACGTCGAACGGAAAAGCCCGCGGCTGTTTCCAGCCGCGGGCTCCTCAATCACAAGCGTTAAGTGGGGTAGGCGCCTACCAGATGCGTACGCGCTTATCCGGCGCGATATACTCCTTGTCGCCTTCCTTGACGTCGAAGGCGGTGTACCAGGCGTCGATGTTGCGCTCGGGGATCGAGCCGCGCGCAGCGCCCGGCGCATGCGGGTCGGTCCGCATCTGGTTCACGAGAGCATCATCACGGATCACCGTGCGCCACACTTGCGCATGCGCCATGAAGAAGCGCTGGTCGCCCGTGAAGCCGTCGATCACCGGAGCTTCCTTGCCGCCCAGCGATAGATGGTAGGCGGTGTAGGCCATCTCCAGGCCGCCAAGGTCGCCGATATTCTCGCCCATGGTGAAGTCACCTTTCACGCACTGGCCTTCAAGCGGGCAGAACGCATCGTACTGCGCGCCGAACTTGGTGGTCGCTTCCTTGAATTTGGCGCGCGTTTCCGGCGTCCACCAGTTCCGGATCTTGCCCATCTCGTCGTATTCCGAACCCTGATCATCGAAGCCATGGCCCATCTCGTGACCGATCACCGCGCCGATGGCACCGTAGTTGATTGCCGGATCAGCGTTTGCATCGAAGAAAGGCGGCTGCAGAATGCCGGCCGGGAAAGTGATCTGGTTCTTGGAGGGATCATAGTAGGCATTCACCGTCTGCGGGTTCATGCCCCACTCGGTACGGTCCACCGGCTCGCCCAGGCGCTTCACCTCGCGGTCCCATTCAAACTTGCGGCCGTTGCGCACGTTCTCGAACAGCTTGCCTGCCTCGACCGTGTAGGCCGAGTAGTCGCGCCACTTCACTGGATAGCCTACGCGCGGATCGAAGGTTGAAAGCTTCTTCTCAGCTTCCGCGCGGGTGGCTTCATCCATCCATGTCAGTGTCTTCAGGCGCTCGCCCATCGCCTTGTTCAGGTTGGCGATCAGCTCATCCATTTTTGCTTTGGACTCGGGCGGGAAGTATTTGGCGACGTAGAGTTCGCCAACGCCTTCACCGATCAGGCCGTCGAGCAGTTGCATGCCGCGCTTCCAGCGGTCGCGCTGCGATTCTTGTCCGGCCAGCGCCTTGCGGTAGAAAGCGAAGTTCGCATCGTCGAACGCTTTCGGCAGCGTCGTCGCGGAATCGTTCGCGATATGGAAGGCGAGGTACTTCTTCCAGGTGTCAACGGACTGCGTATCCAGCAGCTTCGCGCCATCGCGCAGCGCCGTCGTCTCGTTGACGACGAAGTTCTGTTGCGCGCCGAGGCCAAGACCCTCCAGCATCACATCCCATTCGACGGCGGGAATCATTTTCTTGAGGCCCGCACGGTCGACCGGGTTGTTGGTCGCCTGCACGTCGCGCTGTTTCTCCGGCGCCCAGTGAACAGTCGCCAGCTTGGTTTCAAGCGCGATCACAGCGTCAGCCGACTTTGCAGCATCCGCGTCGCCGATCAGTTCGAGGATCTTCGTGACATAGGCTTTGTAAGCCGTGCGATAGCCAACGAAGCGTTCGCCCTTGTCGAGGTAGAAGTCGCGGTTCGGCATGCCGAGGCCAGTTTGCGTCACATTCACCGTGTACTTGGTCGGGTCGACAGGGTCGGGTGAGATGTAGATGCCGATCGGGCCGGAATAGTTGATGTTGCCCATCAGTTTGACGATATCGGTCTTCGTCTTTGCAGCCGCGATGGCGTCCAGATCAGCCTTCAGAGGCTCGATACCGCGCGCTTCGACCGCTGCTTCGTCCATCCAGGAATTGTACAGGTCGAGCACTTTGGCCTGCACAGTGCCTGCGGCCGGCGTCGTCTTGGTCAGCTCTTCCAGGATCGTCCGGACATCCGATTCAGACTTGTCGCGCAGCACGTCGAACGTGCCAAAGCGCGTCTTGTCGGCCGGAATCTTGAACGTCGAGAGCCATGTGCCGTTCACGTATTTGTAGAAATCGTCGCCCGGCTTCACCGCCTTGTCGATCGCGGCCGTGTCGAGGCCGAACGCGCCGATCGCAGCTTTCGGCGCTTCCGCGACAGGTGTCGGCGCAGGTGTTTCGGGGGAACAGGCAGCAAGGAGAGCAGCCGCCGAAGCAGCTAGAAGCAGTTTCATTCTCATGAGGTCACCTCTGGGGTCGTGTGTGCGCCGGTCGCAGCAATGGCGGCAACGATTTCCCTAGCTCGCATCGATTGTCAATAAATTCGAAGCGGGGAATCTCCGGTACGGCTGCTTTCGTCACGGAAAAGCGCTACGAATCAAGTCGATCGCCGCACCTCAGGACAAAATGACAGACCCCGCCATCACCCGGTCCGCAGCTGCTCCCGCCCACACCGTCAAAAGTGGCCGTGCCCGTGATTTCCTGACGATCGGTGGCACGGCCATAGGCGTCCTCCTGTTGCTCGCCCTGATCGGACAGACGGGGTGGGTAGCGGCGCTGACAGGCTCCCTCGTCATCGCGCTGGTCTGTTTCGGCTGGTATCACGGCACGGTCGATTCCGCCGCCGATGTAGAAGCCGCCAAACAGGATGATCTTGCCGCTGAAGCGCGCCGCAAGGTCGAAACCGAACGACGTTTTCGCATAGAGCTGATCGAGGCGCTGCCCGAGATCGCCATGTACATCGACAGCCAGGGCAAGGTCGAAGGGGCCAATCCCGCGGCGCGCAAGGAATTCCGTTTCGCAGCCAACGGGCCTCTGCTCACCGCCATCGTCCGGCGTCCTGAACTCCTCGCCGCCGTCGACACGGCTCGTCGTACGAAGGAGGCTCAGAGCTTCGAGATCGTCCAGCGCGACCAGACCGATCGCCATTTCGCCTGCGTGGCGTCTCCGCTTGGTCTCGGCGTCCTTCTCACGTTGCACGACTTCACCGACATCAAGCGCATGGAACTCGCCCGTGTCGACTTCCTCGCCAATGCCAGCCATGAACTCCGCACGCCGCTCACATCCCTGTCGGGTTTCATCGAAACGATCCGCGGTCCTGCGCGCGACGATCCGGAAGCGCGCGATCGCTTCCTTGAAATCATGCAAGGGCAGGCCGATCGCATGCGTCGCCTGATCAGCGACCTTCTTTCGTTGTCGCGTATTGAGCTGGTCGAGCATCGCCCGCCGGAGGGCCGGGCAGATATTGTCTCCATCGTCACGGAAGTGCGCGAAGCCGTAGCGCCAGTCGCCAGCGCGCGCGGCGTAGAGCTGCGGATCACCGGGGGCGAGGCGCCGGTCGTTGTCACCGGCGTGCGCGATGAACTAACCCAGGTCGTGCAGAATTTGATCGACAACGCGATCAAGTATTCCGAGCCTGGCGACGTGGTCGATATCGAAATCTCATCCGGCGTTGCTGCCGGTGACGCTTCTCGTCTCGCAGGGCGCCGTTGGGAAGAAGCTGGCCGCATGTCGATCACCTCGGCCCCTGCCGCCAGCAACGCCCGCAGCTTTGCCGTGCTCCGCGTCAGCGATGCCGGCCCCGGTATCGAACGCCAGTACCTGCCGCGCCTGTCGGAACGCTTCTACCGCGTCGATCAAGGGCGTGGTCTCAAGCCTGGCACGGGTCTCGGCCTCGCCATCGTGAAGCATGTGGTCCAGCGCCATCGCGGCGAACTGCTGGTTGAAAGTGAGCCGGGTCGCGGCTCAGCCTTCGGCGTCGTGCTGCCCCAGAACGCGTAACCTCAAAAGAAAACGCCGGCCATGAGGAGAACCTCATAGCCGGCGCTGTCGTCGCGCTCTCTCCAGAGCCTAGTATTTCAGCGTCAGCGACACCGAGTAGTTGGCGCCCGTCTGCGTGTAGGCGTCGAGCAGCGGGTTGACCGTCAGGTACTGCGCACCACTGGCCGGCGGGAATGGCGCCACATAGGCGGAGACGCCACGCACGTCGCTCCACATCCAGTACTTCGCATCAAGCAGATTGAAGGCGCCTGCACGAACCGTCGCGAAGTCCGTCACGTTCCAATAGGCTGTCAGGTCGAGCGTGAAGAAGGCCGGCGTTTCGAACAGGTTGTCGTTCGGCGACGCGTTGATGTTCTGGGCGATCTTGTCGCCCTCTTTCGGGCCGACATAGGTGCCGATCAGCTGGCCGCCGAACAGCTTGCCCGGATCGTCGAACGTCAGGCCGGCAACGATCTTGTACGGATCGATGCTTTGGCGCGGCGTGGTCGAACCCGGCAGCTTGTCGTCGCCTTCGGTGTACGATGCCGCGGCGCGCACGCCGAAGCCATTGTCCCAGTAAGCGTTCAGCTTGGCTTCAATGCCGTCGACCTTCACGGCCGCAACGTTGACGTACTGGTACACGGCAGGGTTTACCACCGTGCCGGCGCCAGCCACCATCTCCTGCGAGATGAAGTCCTTGTAGTCGGCCGAGAACGCGACCAGCTCACCAGCCCACACGCCGCCAAGCGCATTGATGTTGCGCAGGCGCGCACCGATCTCGGTCGACTTGCTGGATTCCGGCTTCAGGTCCGGGTTCGCGATCGAGGTGTAGCCCTGTGCGATGTTGGAGAACGAGTTGTTCACCTGGCTCGGCTCAGGCGATTTGTAGCCTTCGCCATAGTTGGCGAAGAGGCCGAACCAGTCTTGCGGCCAAGCGACAACGCCGATTTTCGGCGAAACCTTGCTGCCGTCGGAAGGCTTGGTCTGCACAGCCGTCGGGTAGATCGAATCCGGTTTCGGCGTGAGCTCGTACGAGTCGTAGCGCAGAGCAGGGTGAACGGTGATCTTGCCGTCCATGAACGAGATCTGATCCTGCAGGAAGACGCCGGTCAGTTTGTATTCGGTAACCGGGAAGGCGCGCGTCGGGAATACGTCGGGCGGTGTCGGAACGGTGCCGCCACGAATACCAGCCTGTTCCGTTTCCGAGTAGTCAGCGCCCGCGATGATGCGGTGAGCAGACCAGCCGGCATCGAAGCCTGCAACCGCCTGGGCGCTCGCACCCCAGACCGAGTTGTCGAACAGGTTGTCGCGCGTACGGTCGACCAGCACGGTGCGGTCTTCATACGTGAACTGGCGCGTCTTGCTCTTCTGTGAGTACAGGTTCCACTTGGCGGTCTGGAAGAAGCCGTCGCCGAAATCCATCTCGTGGTCGAAGCTGTAGCGCTGACGGTTGGTGCTGTCCGCGCCGAGAACCTTCGACACGGTCGCCGAACGGCCCGAGAGCACGTCGCCAGCCATCGAGTTCTCGTTCGACTCGTAGGTGAAGCGGAAACGATGCATGTCGCCCGGCGCCCACACGATCTTGCCGAGAATGGCGTCCGATTCGAAGTCCATCGGGTTCGGGGCGGTGCGCGTCGAGTTGAGCGCGAAGTTCGTGCCCTTGTTGTGAGCCTCTTCGCCGTCGCGGCGCGTGTAGGACACCATGGCCGACCAGTCGCCGAACACGGTGGCGCCGATCACGCTGTTGGCCCAGCTCTCGTCAGCCGACGAGTAGGCTGACCGCGCACGCACGCCAAAGCTGCGACCGTCCTGAACCATGTCGTCCGGATCGCGCGTGATGAAGCTCACCGCGCCCGCAACGCCGTCTGAACCGTACAGGGCTGATGCTGGGCCACGCAGGATCTCAGCCGATTTCAGCAGGTCCATATCGACATAGTCGCCACGACCGTTTGCCGTCGGGCCAAATGCGTAGGCGTCCGGAACGCGGATGCCGTCGACCTGAATCAGCACGCGGTTGCCTTCAAGGCCGCGGATCGAGAAGCCGGAGTTGCGGTCACGTCCGGTCGCCCCGAGGGCTGCACCGAAACGCTGCGTCGAGGAGCGCACCGAAACGCCCGGCTCGAAGCGGACGAGGTCCTTGATGTCGGTGACGAGTTCGTCCTCGATCGTCTTGGCGGTGATCACCGACACCGTGGCCGGCACTTCGTCGACACGCTGTTCGACGCGCGTCGCGGTGACCGTCACCTGGTCGCGCTCATTGCGCTGCTGTTCGTCGGCCGCCACGGGCGCCGGACCCGATTGGGCAAAGGCTGCGCCGGCGCCGAGCGTCAGAGCAACCGTCGAGAAGACCGTACCGGCCATCAGACGAAAACGCATTTAGTATCCCTTCAAATCCCGCAAATGCATTGCATTTGCATTCGAAAACCTCGCCCGCCCGAGATGGCGGACGTTGTGAAAAACGTCAGCCCGTTACGGCTGGACTTCGAGCGTGAGAGACGTGGTGTAGCTGCGGATTGGTGTGGCAGCGCCCTTCGGCGCGTCTGCCGACATCCGCGTCCAGATCAGGTAGACGCCCGGCTTGTCGAACGTCGCCTTGATCGTTCCGTCGGCGCCTGACTTCAGTTCTTTGCGGTACGCGGGTTCTTCGTACGCGCCGCCTTCGCGCCAGACTTCAACCATCTGGTTGGCGACCGGCTTGCCGTTCAGCAGCACACGGAATTCGAAACCTGTATCAAGATAAACGTCGTTCGGATGCGTCACCGGCTTCAGAGCGAGCGCGCCGATCGCGGCTTCCACCGGAGCCTTTGTCGGCTCGCCACGGGTCACATACACGTCGGCAACCGTTGCAGTCTGGCTCTGGCGTGTCTGTGTCCCAGCGGGGATCTCGCGGCCCGGCGCAAACGGCGTCCATACGCCGTCGACCAGGATCTGCGGGCCTACGCGCCCCAGACGCTCGCCCGTCGATAGCCGATAGGTACCATTCGCCTTGGTAGCCGCTTCAAGGATCGTCACCTGCGTGAACGGCTGCACCGTGTCGAACTTCAGCGGTTTGCCGTCCGGACCGATGACCGTCCAGGCTTCCGACTTCACCGCCACGCTCGGGTTCGGGAAGTCTTCCGTGAACGAGGATTGCACCGTCACGATGTCAGCATTCGCCGTCGTGAAGAAGTTCGGCTTCAGGTAGGACGTGTCCGCATTTGCCGGAACGCCGGAAGCGAGCGCCGCCAGCATCAGCGAGGCCGTCGCATATCCCCATTTCGCAGCAGGGCGGATCATCTCGGTCCCCATGAAAGAAGCTCGAATCGGACCCCGTCCCCGAAAGCCCCAGGAGCTTGTCCGTTCCCCGCTGAGTATGCTTGGTGCAAATAGTTCGCAAGTGCATAAAAGACGCACTTGAAAGGCATTCGCATCGAGAGTAGCCGCTTGTGATGGTTCCCGGACTCTCCGGGAAGCGATCCAGGAACTCAATCATGCTGCTGACTCGCCGCTCTTCGTTGGTCGCTCTTGTTGGGGCAGGGGTCGCCTCGCTGGCCGCCTGTGCCGGCGCTCCCCAGACCGCAGCCAGCAGCGAAGCCTACCAGCACGACCATTCGATCGGTGTCCTGGTCATGGCGCACGGCGGCGGCGCCGTCTGGAATGCCGAGGTCGAGACGATGCTCGCTCCGCTCGCCAAGGATTACCCGCTTGAGCTCGCCTTTGGCATGGCCGAAGCCGCGAGCCTCGAAGGCGCGGTGAAGAAGCTCGAAGCACGCGGCGTCGACCGCATCGCTATCGTTCGCCTCTTCATCAGCGGCGAGAGCTTCCTCGACCGCACCGAACAGATTCTCGGTCTCGCCCCCGGCGCCGATCCCAAGCCCGCGCCCGCGGCCCACGATGCGCATGACGCGCACGCCGGCCACGGCGCGCCTGCCGCGGCTCATGCTGATATGGGCCACGATATGGCCCTCTGGCGCATCGAGACCAAATCATCCTTCGCGATCAGCAAGGAAGGCCTCGCCGACGCTCCTGAAATGGGCGCTGTCCTTGTCGAGCGTGCCCGCGCCCTCTCCACTGATCCGAAGAACGAGAGCATCCTCATCCTCGCTCATGGCCCAGGCGATGACGCTGAAGACCAGCGCTGGCTCAAGATGATCGACCAGCGCGCCGAAGCTGTCCGTCGCGTCGCGCCGTTCAAGGCTGTCCGCGCTGAAACGCTGCGCGAAGACTGGCCGGAAAAGCGCGTCGTCTCTGAAGCCCGCATCCGCGCTTTCGTGGAAGCAGGTTCCAAGGATGGCGGCCGTGTAATCGTGATACCCTATCGCGTCGCAGGCTTCGGTCCGTACGCAGGCGTCCTCAAGGGGCTCACCTATACTGCAGACTCCAAGGGCCTCCTGCCGAGCACCGAGGTTGAGCACTGGGTGCGCCGTCAGGTGAAGGAACTCGCCATCAAGGGCGAGTTCCGCAAGCCGCAACAAGCCTGATCTGAAGAAGAGTCCGAGATGACAATGTCGATGTTCAAAGGCGTCGCCAAAGCCGCTGTCGTGCTCAGCGCCGCCTTCCTGGCCTTCGGTTGCGCAACCACTGAGGGTTCAGCGCCTGTCGGCGGTTCGATCGCGTCGATGCCCGCTGCCGAGAAAGCGAAGTTCGAGCAGGATCGCAAAGCCATCCTCGCCATGGCCGGCGACTACTACGTTACCTTCGATTTCCGCGAGACCGTCTCGCTGACCCCCGGCTACGAACTCAAGAAGCCGAAAGTCTCGGGCGCAGATGAAATCGTCCGCCTTGTCGAAGACCGTGGCGACTTCATCAGCCTCCAGCACATCCTCGTCATGAAGATGGGCGGCAAGCCCATCGTCACAAAGCACTGGCGTCAGGACTGGCAGTACCAGCCTGCCAACGTCCTCACCTTCATTGGCGGCAATGCCTGGGAGATGCGCCCTGTCTCCGCCACTGAGCGCGCCGGCAAGTGGTCGCAGAACGTCTATCAGGTCGAAGACTCGCCGCGCTACGGCGCCGTCGGCGCCTGGACGCACGACAACGGCGTCTCGCAATGGACCCCGCCCGCCGAAATGCGCCCGCTGCCGCGCCGCGACCAGACCACGCGCAAGGATTACGACGCCGTCCTGGCTGTGAACCGCCACACCATCACGCCGTTCGGTTGGGTACAGGAAGAGGAGAACTCCAAGCTCGTTCTTCGCGGCGACCATCATGTGCTCGTCCGCGAGATCGGTGTAAATTCCTACAAGCGTGTCGATCCGCTCCCGAAAGATGGCGATGACTACTGGAACGCCACCAAGGAGTTCTGGTCGTACATCCGCAAGGACTGGGACGCGCTCGAAGCCAAAGGCCCGTTTGGCCTGACAGTGCAGGGCGAGCCCGAGCCGCTCTACATCCCGCTTCTCACGCTCGCCGACGACATCCAGTCCAGCAAGATCACCACCCAAGCCGCAGTCGTCGAAGCGAAGAAGGTCCTGGCCCAGTTCACCACCACGAATATCGGTACGCTGGCGGAACGGATCACGAAGGCAACAACGCCCGCCGCGGGCTATGCCGAGCCGGCTGCTGCGACGAAATAACTCCGCGAACGGCGTAATTCAGAATACAGAGCACGGCTTTGCTTCGCAGGGCCGTGCTTTTTGTTTCGGCGCAACACCGTTGCGCCCATCGCACCAGCCCAAGGTTCGCAATGTCGGCGCGCCTCCGGCGCATTGTGTGACGTTACGGACACGCTCGCTTATTTGCGGCCGCGGATCGCTTTGCTTGATCCCGCTCAAACCTACGTCACCCGGAACGCTCGACCAGATGAGCGGGCCGATTTGCGCTGCGAGGCAGCGTGCATCGGCACAAACTTAAGCGGAGGACCTCCCCAGTGCGCCTGAACCGTCTTTACGGATCGATCTCGTTTTTCGCCATCGCATCATCGCTGATTATTGCGCCAGCCATTGCGCAGGAAACGCCGCCTGCCACAGCCGCTGGAACAGAAGCGAGTACGGTCCGGGACGTCGTCATCATCACCGCGACCAAGCGCGAAGAGAACCTGCAGGACGTGCCCGTCGTGGTCACCGCGATCGGCCAGCAGCTGCTTCAGGATGCCGGCATCGAAAACATCAAGGATCTCCAGATCCTCACACCGGGCCTCACCGTGACGTCGACCTCGTCTGAAGCCTCCACCACCGCGCGCATTCGCGGCGTCGGTACGGTCGGCGACAATATCGGCCTCGAATCGTCCGTGCTCGTGAACGTCGATGGGGTCTATCGCCCGCGCAACGGCGTCGGCTTCGGCGATCTCGGTGAACTTCAGCGTATCGAAGTGCTGAAGGGGCCGCAGGGCACGCTGTTCGGCAAGAACGCTTCTGCTGGCGTGATCAACATCATCACCTCCGCGCCGACCTATGATTTCGGCGTCGGCACGGAACTCACCGCCGGTAATTACGGCGCCTTCGGCGGTTCGCTCTTCATCAATTCGCCGATCATCGAAGACGTGCTCGCCGGCAACATCTACATGTCCAAGCGCCAGCGCGACGGCTTCTACGATGTTTCCACCGGCCCTGGCCCGCGCACGGAGAAGGAAGACAATGATCTTGCCTATTTCACCACGCGGGGCCAGCTGCTCGCAGAGCCGACGCCGAACCTCACCGCACGCCTGATCCTCGACTACACCGAGCGCGATGAAAACTGCTGCGCAGCTACACAGTTGTTCGTGGGGCAGGCGGTCAACTCGCGCGCAAACCTGATCAACGCTACGCGCCCCGGTTCGATCGACACCGTTGCGACGCCATTCGATCGTCAAGCTCGTTCCAACCGCTCGACCCGTCAGGACGTCATCGATCAGGGGGTCTCGCTCCAGCTCGACTACGATCTCAACGATGCGGTCGCGCTCACCTCAATCACGGCTATGCGCAACTGGCGATCGGTCAACGGTCAGGATACAGATTTCACCTCGGCCGATCTCGTCTATCGTCCGGCGGATGGCTCCAATTCATCCGAGTTCGAGCAGATTTCGCAGGAGATCCGCGCAGCGGGCGAGGCGGGGCCGCTCACTTGGCTCGTCGGCGGCTTCTACTCGCACGAGGATGTCACCTCGCATTCCGCTCTGCTTAGCGGCACGGATTTCTACAACTACTTCGCGCTGCGCGTTCTCGGCGGCGCACCGGCTCTGATCGGCGTCACGCCGCTCACTGCGATGCAGCCCGGCTCGGGCCTGCGCGACG
>Ga0116157_10000268_pt1 | contig 57370 bp, 47 predicted proteins | sample AD_UKC048_MetaG_FD_89882 | JGI IMG/M metagenome (GOLD analysis project Ga0116157, IMG submission 89882) | Active sludge microbial communities of municipal wastewater-treating anaerobic digesters from USA - AD_UKC048_MetaG | ecosystem: Engineered > Bioreactor > Anaerobic > Digestate | place: USA... | reverse complement strand
TTTACGCACCGCATCAATGTTGTCTTGCCGCAGCCGGAGGAACCAGCCAGCAATACCACCTGCCCTGGTTCCAACCTTAGGTTGACGTCCTCAATCGCGGGTGTTCGCCGTGAGTTATAGCGGAAACCTAGATCTCGAACAACCAGGGGTGGAGCTTGCAGCTCAGGCATCGAAGCTGATCCTTACCTTATCGTCCAATTGGATGCCATATGTCTTTGCCGCACTGCCGTTCACCACAGCGACTTCAATGAAGCCTTCGCTGTCCGTGACGGCAACAAGATCACCAATTTTGGCGTGCCCATAAGAAGGCAGCACCCTATGGATGACCTGACCTGCAATATCCAGTTTTACGTTTTTGAGGTCACCCACTTCAAAAGCGCGGATGTTGCTTGAGCAGTTGCCAAACACATCGATGACAACAATGCTGCCCTCAATTCCCTCGTCAGTCTTCACTGGTTTGGGCAAAGGCAGACGCACCGGATCGGTGATCGGTGTCCCGAGCCTCTCCAGTGGCACGCCGGCAGCCAAATGCGCCCCGACTGGCGCAAAAATATCGCGTCCATGGAAGGTGGTGTAGACCTGCGGCAGCCAGTACTCGGGCTTGTCCAGGTGCACAATGCGAACTTCCAAGCCTGCGGCTTCAGCATCCTCAAGCATGGGGGTGATCAGGCCGTTATCCGGCAGCACATAATACTGGTCGCCCAGTTTCGCGGCGATAGCCCGCCGCTTCGTTCCCACACCCGGATCAATGACAGCTACGTGGACTGAGCCGGCTGGGAAGTATGCCGCTGCCCGCCAGAGGGCGATCGATCCCGTCCGGATATCCTGGGCGGGGATTTCATGGCTGATGTCGGCGATGTTGACATCCGGGGCAATCCCCCAGATGACGCCTTTCATCGTGCCGACAAAGCCGTTTAAATTGCCAAAATCAGTTGTGAGGGAGAGGGTAGTCATGCTGTCAAGCTTAGCATTTACCCGCTCTTTGGTCAAGAGAATTCGACTGCATGGTAATACAAAAAATAGTCGCCCGGTATCGGTTTGTTGAAATTACAGCCGGTCCTCACTCTGGACAAACAGCCAACTTCACTTACCCAAATACAATGCAAGTAAGGTGGGTAAGTTCAAGCTTTTGGCTTTAAAGCCCAAGCATAAATTGGAAGCACTTGTCGTTAAAGCCCGGCAGGTTTTCGTGAGCGAAGTCAGGGTAGACTTCCATCTTTTTCGGGGAAACGATCTTGTTATAAGCCGCAAATTGGGATGATGGGGGACAAATTGTATCCATCAAACCAATCCCCCACAGCACGTCAGCTTGAATGCGGGGCGCTAAATTTTGAATATCAATGTAACCCAGGTTATCAAATACCTGGTCTTCAAGGTGATGCTGTGGGTCAAATAACCGGAAGAATTCACTTAACTCACTGTAAGCGTCCTTTGCTTGATCGATCGACCAAACTCGTTTGTAATCGCTCAGGAAAGGATAGACTGGGGCAGCTCGTCTAACACGCGGCTCCAAGGCAGCACACGCCACAGTAAGCGCTCCTCCCTGACTGCCTCCCATGACACCCACCCGATCGCTATCAACCTCTGGCATCTCCATAATAATTTTTGCTAATTGGGCAGTGTCCAGGAATATTTGTCTGAATAAAAGTTTTTGAGGAAAGCCAGCCATCGCTTCGCTTAATCCACGGATAATGTGACCATGATGGGTATTACCCTCAACACCACCAACGTCCTCAGATAAACCTCCCTGACCACGACAGTCGAGAGCGGCGACTGAAAAACCTTGTGAGACGTAGCCGAGTTTATCTTCCCAATTGCCCGAATTGCCGGTGTAGCCATGGAACATGAGGATCGCGGGATGTGGAGTTTCCACCCCGGTCGGTCGCAAGTACTTGGCATGGACGCGTGCCCCCTGGACCCCGGTGAAATAGAGATGAAAACACTCACAGCCATGAACTTGAAACTCTGCAGGGGCCAATTCAACCTGTGGGTCGAGAGAGCGCATTTCTGTCAATGCTGACTCCCAATAAACGTCAAATGATGCAGGTTTTGGGTTTATACCCTGGTAATTGATCAGTTCGTCAAAAGGCAGGTCAAATGTTAAAGGCATTTTATCTCTCTCAGTCAACTCAGATTTGATCTACTATATCAGAAAAAAGCTCGGGCAAAATGTTCTTAGTCAAAAACCACCATATGATCCGAATTCACATCGGAAAAGCTAATTGTTGAAGCACCCTTCACCAAGTCCACACTCAAATTAGCTTGATTCTCTCCATTGATCCAAGTCAGGGAGATCTCGTCATCGCCGCATTGATTGATCCTAAACTCGCCTTCGAATACAGGATGAGTATTTCTAAGCTGTATCAGCCTGAGAAGCTTCTTAACCACGGGTCTCTTGACTTCTTCATCAATTTCTTCCAATGTATAGTTGTGACGGTTTAATTCCCTTCCTTCCCCAGTCAGAGCCATGGCTTCCTGATCGTTTTTTCCGGCCAGCAAACCAACATAGTAGATTTGAGGAATTCCGGGCACAAACAATTGGATTGCCCTGGCAGCCAAGTAGGCATCATCATCACAATCCATCAATGAATAGATCGTCCCACGAACCTGGTGGACATCAAAACCATCCGCGTCTTTATGCTTTGGAGAAACGATCAAACTCAGATTTCCCCCGCGACTAAGGCAGGTTTCCACAACCTTTTTTGCGTCTTCAGACTGATAAAGCCCATCCATATCGGGCTTGATCGGGATGCCATCATGGCAATCCAGCATTGTGAATTGATTGTGTGGGCGAATCTTCAGGTAATCTTTTAATCTTTCGCTGGTCTTATTAACAAAAGCATCGAGGATAGTATATGGAAGGATAAAATCATAAATCCAGTATCCCTGCTCTGCCAGATCAAATTGAATGGAATGCTCGGCGTGTATCTCGGGCAGCAATTCAATGTCAAACGATTTGGCAACCCCTGAAATCCAGTTCAAAAATGTGTAGATCTCTGGTTTTACAAAAAAACAGCTTGATCCGCGCTTTTTAATGACATATCCGACGGCATCAAGACGAACGAGTTTTACATTGTTAAGACTGAAATTTTCAAGAAAACTCAGAAATAATGCTTTTGTTCTGGGGGAAAATACATCCAAGTCAATTTGCTCAGATGGAGTCGTTTTTCCAAACGTCGTCCAAACCCTCTCAGTCTTTCCCGTTTTCTTAATCAGAAATTCTGAAAAAGGTTCTTTGCGGCGCAAGAACATTTTTTCAATTTCCTTAGCAATTGGTTGACCATCAGGCCAAATTTTATCCAAGGTGATAAAAAGGTCAGAATAATTGGAGTCTCTTCCGTTTTTGATGAAATCTTGAAAATAGGATGATTTGGCAGAAAGGTGGTTGACCATCAAATCCAGCATAATGGGATACTTTTTACCAATCTGTCCAATTTCATCCCAAGATCCAAAACTGGGATCGATTTCCATATAAGTAAGTGGGGCGAATCCACGATCACCCGATGATGGGAAAGGTGGCAGGATATGAATCCCACCCTCAAACAGCCCCGCGAAGTGCTTCTCCAGAACCAGTTGGAGGTTTGCAAGGTTCCCCCCTAAAGAATCTGGATATGTGATTAGTTGAACCTTATTCTTTATTGGCACGATTGAATTCCGCCTCAATCTCGATAACCTGGTAATCGTCGTTGATTACAAAATCAGCTAATTGCTTGTGGCCTGCAATAATTTTGTGTTCCGTTGCCAGGATATTTTCAGTAAAGACATCATTAACTTCATTACCTCTGTTTCGTTCTCTACGATGTTCCAGGGTTTTTATCCAGTCCTTGGCAATAAAAACCCGAGTATCCACATGTTTTAGTAATGAGGTGTAAGTGCCTTCGGCAATGACAACTTTAACATCTTGCAGATTGATCGTTTCTGAACCAACTGTATCAAGGTCATAATTAACTAACGGCTTTACAATTTCAGACGAGCCTCGAATAGCGTCGAAGAGGTTTTGTTCAAGGGCTGCGAAGTTAACTTCTTTATGAGGACCAAGCCAGCCAGCGTCTGCCTTTCTTCTCTCACTGTTTAATTTTGGAGGAAGATAGAAATAGTCGTCCTGGCCAAGTACAACAGAATCAATTCCTAACACCTTCAATTGATTCGCGATTGCATGAGCTGTTTCAGATTTTCCACTGCCAGATTCCCCGGCAACAGTAATCACAAATCTTGAAGGTTTGCTCATTATCTTATCGATGATTTGAGGAACGATCGCTTTTGCTGATTGAATGTGTTCTTCTTTGATTATTATGACATCACCCTTCATAAGCACCTCACCATTGTTTTGAGACAACAGTAATCCGTTACAGGGCAGTTAATAATGTTTTTTAAGAATCTCATCCTTTTACCGCTCCTTGAATCAGAGCCGTGATTATCTGACGTTGGAAAAGAATGAAAATTATGAGTGTCGGGACAAGAATCAAGATTGTTCCTGCACATAGGAGTGGCACGTTGGTGGCGTAGTGACCCTGAAAAGCTCCCAGCGCGCCGGCCATTGTCCGCTGAGATGGATCTTCCACGAGTACAAGTGCCAACAAGAATTGGTTCCAGGTCCAAACAGACATGAGAATTCCTAAAGACACGAGAGGGGGTAAGGCAAGGGGAATATGGATGCGCCTAAACAAATCCCATGTAGTAGCTCCGTCAATTCGTGCGGCTTCGGTAAGCTCAGGCGGCACATTCACAAAATGCGAACGCATCCAATAGACCGCAAACGGCATATATAAGCCGATCAAGGGGAGCACAATTGCGAAACGGGTATTATAAATGCCGATAGACCTTTCGAGGAAATAGAGAGGGATGATGATCCCGCCGAAAGGTAAGGTCAATCCAAAAATAAATAAGACCAAAAGAAAACGGGAACCCGGCATTTTCAGGACACTGATGGCAAAAGCCGCCATTGTGGAGATGATCAGTGCAATTGGCACGACAGCCAACAGGATGAACGTACTTGAGCCCAAGAGGACAGCCATATTAGCAACCTTGAAGGCCTCAACAAAATTACCCCACTGGGGATCGGCAGGCCATTCGAGCCCGCTGGGCACAGTGTTGGAAGGATGCAAAGCCGTCATGAAGATACTTATAAATGGCATGATGGTTATCGCCATCAGCAAGAGTAAGAAAAGTCTTCCTGAGAATAATTCGCTATTTGAAACTTTCATTTATCTTGTCTCCCGACTCAGCCGTTGTATGGGAAGGATGACAATCAACACCAGAAGCATAAGCATCACTGCCAGGGCTGATGCCAGGCCAACGGAACGTTGAGAGAAACCAAGCAGATAGATTTGGATTCCAGGAACAGAAGTAGAGTTCCCCGGACCACCAGCGGTCGAAACCCAAACGATATCAAATGCGGCAAGGGCATTGATTACGGTTACGGTCAGACACACCCCAATTTCTTGCTTAAGGAGTGGCACGGTAATATTTGTGAACTCCGCCCACCAACTTGCTCCATCTATCCTGGCGGATTCATAAAGGGCTGGATCAATTTTTGACATTCCGGTCAACAACAGAACAGTGCAAAAGCCAAGCAGCACCCAGATGCCTATCACTCCGACTGAAGGTAAAGCCCAGGTGAAATCGCCAAGCCAGGCACGTGTTAAAGCTTCCAATCCAAGTCCCCTCAAAATCTCATTAATGAGTCCGGGGAAAGCCAAAAGCCATCCCCAGATAATTCCAGCAGCAACAAGCGGGATGATTTGGGGTAAGAATAAAACTGTACGGGCAACTGCGCCAAACCGACCTGGAGCCACTCTGTTGATCACGCTGGCAACGATCAAGCCAAGACCAACTGGAACAAAACTGAAATATAAGATAAGTTTGAAGGCATTTACAATGGAACCGAGTAAATTCGGAAATTGAAGGATGGTCAGGTAATTCTTTAGCCCCACCCATGTCATTGGACCAACCCCATTCCAACGAAAAAACGAGTAATAAATGCTTAAGAAGAGTGGAAGCAGGACGAACATTGCATACACTAGCAATGCAGGCAACATAAACCCCCAGCTTATCCACACCTCCCGGCGGATCTTCTCTCGCGAGAAGATCCGTCGAAGGTGCTTGTGAGCCGCGGTTTTACTTTCTAATTCAGAAGAAGTTATGTCTGTCGAATTCTTCATATCAGGGCTGGTCACGCGGCCTTGTTACTTATTGAGCCAGTTCTCGCAAATATTCAGCTTGGACAGCCTGCAATAATCCAGCCGCATCCTGTTCACCACCAACCATCTTCTGAAGTTCTGGTGTCCAGCCTTGAGCAAATATGGCACTGGTAGCATTGGCAATGAAATCCATCGAATTTCCAGCTGCACCAACAACTGGTCCAGCAGCCAATGTTTCATTGGTCACAGATCCAGCAGCAGCAGCGGGCATCATCGCGCCCAAGGGGCCGCCTGGATTTGAACCACCAATAGCGACATTAATAGTGCGAGCTTCATCGTTTGTCGCTACCCAATTAAAGAAGAACGCGGCGCAATCTGCATTCTTGGCTTTGGTCGCAATTCCATAAGTTAAGGGGGCAGACATGGCAGCAGGTGCGCCACCAGCCTCCAATGGAGGCATCAAGAAGAAACCGACATTGCCTGGCATTGCTGTATCGTAACCAGTATTTTGCCAGTCACCGTTGAATGTGAACACTCCTTCACCAGCACCAAAACGAGCAGCTGCATCAGTGTATTCGATGGCATTGATATCAGTGGGGAAGTATCCTGCCTTTATCCATCTTTCGAGGTGTTGAGCAGCAAGCAAATTTTCTGGCGTATCAATAGTGGCACCAGGCTTGTTGAAAATCCAATCATTGATCGGTCCAACGGGGCCATATGCTGCCATGAGTTGTTGCAAGGGGAAGGCGAGCCCCATACCACTCTTTGCGCTTCCCCACATCATGATTGGCTGCAAACCGGCTTCTTTAGCCGCGGCAAGTAATGCGTCAAGTTCGGCCAATGTCTTGGGAGGCTCAGTCATTCCAATCTGTGCCGCCTGTTCTTTGTTGTAGAAAACACCTGTCAGACTGTAATTTAGTCCCATTGCGTAAAGTTCGCCTGATCCACGTGTACCATCTTCCGCCACCCGGTTTTGATCGAGTTGAGGAACTGGCCATTCATCCCAACCGAATTCTGCCGCATAACCATCGAGATTCATCAGCAGACCGTCTTTCGCGAAGGAAACCATCGTTGGGAGACGAAGTAAATCAGGGGCGTTGTCCCCCGAAAGCAATAGGGGTGTCGTGGTAATGAGATTGGCGAACTGATCTTGTTTGATATCCCAAGTCACATTGGGGTATTGTTTGGTAAATTCTTCAGCTAACTTGAAGGGAATATCAAAGCCCGTTTCGAAGTAAGCATTCAAAACAACAGGTTCCGTTCCACAGGTTGGAGGACCAGCCTCGACTGGAACTTCAACAGCTTCGGTCGGGACAACTTCTGGAGCTTGGGTTGGGCTCGTCGTGGATGTCGGTACACATGCCGTGATCAACATCACTAGCATCATCATGGCAATTAAGCGATAGAAATTCTTGTTCATTTTCTCCTCGAGTATTCATGAAATGGTTGGATTCTTTGACAAAACCTGATTCTTTTTTCTAAAATTTCACCTCCTCGTGCAATCAAAATCCGTAAAGACATTACTTTTGAGTTGTGTAAATAGTTTACATGAAAACACTTTCATAAATGAGTATAGCATAGGCATTCTCAGAACGCAATACTCTGTTAGGCCGTTAATCGCTCAATCAAATTCAAAGGTAAAGTAATATGTTGCACGGGGCGTGAAGGGTCAGCGATGTGTGATAGCAAGATCTCAATTGCGATACGGCCTGACTCGTCCAGGTGCTGTTTGACTGTAGTAAGATCTGCGTACTCAGCCATATCCAGGTCGTCAAAGCCGACTACCGCTAACTGATCGGGAATTTTTATGTTCAATTTTCGCGCAGCTTTTATCACTCCCAACGCCTGAAGATCAGTGGCCGCGAAAATAGCGGTGGGTGTGTTACTCCCTGTAAGAAGTTCATTAGCAGTAATCTGTGCCTGCTCCTGATTGTATGGCGCTAATCTGACAAATTCCTTCGGGATCTCCAATTTCGCCGCGCTTAGGGCTCGTCTGAATCCTTTTAATCGCAAACTAATCGGATGTATTGCATACTCGGGTAAATCTGTATCCCCAAGAAACGCAATTCTTTTATGCCCTTTTTTTATCAAGTACTCAGCAACCATCATCCCACCTTTTTCATCATCGATTTCGACGCTGTTCAGAAGGGGGTGCGGAAATTCGATCAATGTGGTGGGAAGATTGTGTTTTAGAAGTCGTTCCACATCCGCATCAGCCACTGGCAATGAAACGATAACCAGACCGTTTAGGTTGCCTGTTAGTGGCAAAGTCGTGAGATAACTTTGTAAGCGGTTGTTTGAATCAACTGTGTAGATGATCAGATCGAAGTTTTCTTTTGACAAAGTAGCTGCAATACCCCGCAACCTTTGCACGAAAGAAGGCGCAGTAAAAAACGGGGTTATCACCCCGATTCTCCCCTTGCCGTGTAAAGCTCGAGCACGTGCTTCAGCCTGGGGAACAAAGTCTAAAGTGTCGATAGCCTTATAGACTTTTTGTCGGGTATCCAATTTAACTTTTTCAGGATTATTCATAACCCGCGAAACTGTAGAGATGCTCACACCTGCAAGTTTAGCAACATCTATGATCGTGGGAGTCTTTTTTCCATTGTTCATTGGTATCGTTTATCCTTTTATGAAAACACTTTCATATTAACACGTCAAACAATTTTAGTCAATTACGCTGGTTTTCTAATTGTGGGGAGGTCAACACATGGTAAACGGTTTTAAGATCAGTTTTACGTGATAGAGCGTGTCATAGCGGATGCCGTACAGGAGATGATAAAGCTGGAAGAGGTGGTCAAAATGGGCTTCGAGATGCCGGATAAACGTTTACCAGGCTTGTAGATTATTTTGGATCGAGGGAGTCAGTTCATGTTCCAACATGGGCAAAAGATGTGTTAACACGCACCTCGCTTCACGCTGGAGGTCTAATATTCCAGCCTACATTAGTTCTTCTCCGAGGCTCTACTGCTTGTCTGAGCCCAGGTAGCCCGGCTGTTTTGCGTTCGGACCGCTCGGCAGGTTTTCCTTTTTATCATTCACAGGTTTTAACCAGACATATCCATAAGGTTTGAGGGTGTAATCTCCAGGCAGCACAGTTTCACCAGTCAGCAGGTCCTCGAAACTCTGCGCTGTCTCCGGGACCCAGCCGCTCACTTCCTCCCCGCTCAAGTTGTTCAGCACCACCACCCGTTCCCCTTGCAAGGATCGTTGGTAAACGACCACTGCCTTGGAGTCAAAGCTGAAGGCTTTCCAGGCGAAGTCCCCTCTGCCAAAAAGGGCGTGTTCCTTCCGCACGCTGATCATGTGCCGCAGGCGGTTGAGCAGCGAATCCGGGTCCGCCTCCTGCGCCGCTACGTTCACCCATTGATAGCCGTAGACCTCATCTTTGATTACTGGTGCGTAAAGCTTAGCGGGATCCGCGTCTGAGAATCCGGCGTTCAGCGAGCCATCCCACTGCATCGGCGTACGCACCCCGTTCCGGTCGAACAGGTCCACGTTATCTCCCATGCCAATTTCGTCGCCATAGTATAGGAAAGGCGAGCCCACCATCGTCAGCAGCATTGAGTGCATCAACAAGATTTTGCGCTGGTCGTTATCCAAGAGTGGCGCCAGCCTGCGGCGAATGCCCATGTTGATCCGCTGCTTGGGATCAGGCGCGTAAAACTCCCACATCCACTGCCGTTCTTCCGGGGTCACCATCTCAAGCGTCAGCTCGTCATGGCAGCGCAAGAAGCTCCCCCACTGGCAGCCATCCGGTAAGACAGGCGTGCGAGCCAGGATCTCTTCGATCGGCGTGCGGTCCGCTTTCGCCAGTGCCATGAACAACCGCGGCATTAGTGGGAAGTGGAAGTTCATGTGCATTTCATCGCCATCGCCAAAATATTCGACCACATCCTCTGGCCATTGGTTGGCCTCACTCAAGAGGAGCGTGGCAGGGCAGTAATCATCAACGAATTTGCGCATGCGCTTCAAATAAGCGTGGGTTTCGGGCAAATTCTCGCAGTTCGTGCCTTCCCGTTCAAACAGGTACGGCGGCGCGTCTACGCGCAGCCCGTCTGCCCCCAAATCGATCCAAAACCTGACCACATCCAGCATCGCCTGCTGGACATGCTCGTTGTCATAGTTCAGGTCAGGCTGGGTTGAATAAAACCGATGCCAGAAATACTGCCCTCTTAGCGGGTCAAAGCTCCAGTTGGAAGTTTCCGAGTCAGTAAATATGATCCTAGCGTCCTGGTATTTCTGATCTGTATCAGACCACACGTACCAATCCCGATATTTCACGTGCTCCGGGTGCTGCGGATCGCGCGAAGCCTGGAACCAATGGTGCTGGTCGGAGGTGTGGTTTGGGATGATCTCCACGATGATCCTCAAACCCCGTTGGTGTGCCTGATGGATCAGCCTTTTGAAGTCGTCCAGGTTGCCATAGGCGGGGAAAATGCCACAAAAGTCGCTCACGTCATAGCCATCATCGCGCAGCGGAGAAGGCATGATCGGCAAGAGCCAGATCGCGTCCACTCCCAGGTCCTTGATGTAGTCCAGCTTGGACGTCAAGCCCGGCAGGTCCCCCCAGCCGTCAGCGTCCGAGTCCTTGAAGGCGCGGGTGTTGAGCTCCATGAAAATGGCATCTTTGTACCACGGGGTTTCTTGTGTCATTTCTCTCCCTCTTCGTCCACATCATATTTTCTACACATAATATCCCCCCACCCCCTCTTACGAGGGGGTTGAGTAATATGCATCTATGAACGAAAAAACTAACAATATGCTACCAGAAGTTAGCCCTTCACAGCGCCAGCCATCATACCGCGTACAAAGTATTTCTGCAGCGCGAAGAAGACGATCATCGGCAGGAGCATGGAAAGGAACGCGGCAGCGGTCAGCAGATGCCAGCCTGCGCCAAGTGAGGTGACCATGTTGCTGATCTGATAGGTCATCACAGGCTTACTGCCGCCCAGGAAGACCAGAGAAACCAGCAGGTCGTTCCAGACCCACAGGAATTGGAAGATCGCCAGCGAGGCGATTGCCGGGGTAATCAGCGGCATCACAATCTTGGTGAATACCTGCCAGTGATCAGCACCATCGAGATAGGCGGATTCGAACAGGTCCTTGGGCAGCGTGCTCATTGAGTTTCGCAGCATGTAAATGGCATAGGGCAGCCCAAACCCTGTATGGAAGAGCCAAACTGCCGGGAAGGTTCCATTGATCCCCATTCCCGCGAACATGCGCAGCACTGGTACCAAGGTCATTTGGATTGGGACCACCTGCAGCCCAACCAGGATCGCGAAGATGGCATAACGCCCCTTAAAATCCATCCACGAAAAGGCGTAGGCTGCGAACATAGCCACAAGGATTGGAAGGATTGTGGAAGGAACAGTAACAAACAGACTGTTTATGAACGCACGTCCCATGCCGCGCGGGTTGACCAGGTCAGTGAGATTACAGTTCATACCCAAAGGCTTGATCCCGCTGGCGCAGGCTTCCAGGTAGGTGCCGGTCCCCCGGTAACCAGTTAACGCGTCCACATAGTTGTCAATCGTGAAGCGTGTACTCAGCTTTTCAACATAACCCGCGTTTGGGTCCGGGTGTTGGGCTGTTTCCGGCCCGTTGTTGACATCCAGTGCGGTCCACCAACCAGTGGTGTTAATCAGACTGAGAGGTCTGAATGAGGTGACCAACAGACCTATGGTTGGTATCAACCAGATGATCAAAATGATCACGATGCCGATGCCCGTTCCAAGGTTGCTCGGTTCACGATTCTTGCGGGGTTTTGATAACGACTTTGATAATGTAGCGGTGGTCATCGCATCGCCTCCTGTTTGGTAAAGCGGCGAATATTCATAACGATGAAGGGAATTATGAACAAAATCAAAATCACCGCGATGGCTGTGCCACGTCCGTATTGCGCGTTAGTGTACATTTCAGTGTACATGCGCGTGGCAATAACGTTGGTTCCGAAGTTTCCGCCGGTCATCACGTAAACGATATCAAAGAGCTTCAACACATTGATCACCATGGTCGTGATGACCACAATAATGGTCGGCGCGATGATCGGTACCTGGATCTTTGAAAAAATTTCGAAGTTGGTTGCGCCATCAATTCTGGATGCTTCAATGATCTCCTCGGGAATGGATTTAATCGCCGATGAAAGCAAGGTCATACAGAACCCGGTCCACATCCAGATGCCCACCACGATCAGCATAAAAGTATTAAGTGGTACTTTTGAAAGCCAGGCTACCGGTTCAAAACCCAAGCCTGTGATGATGGCATTCAGAATGCCGGTTTGCACCTGGGAGGTGCCATAGTTGTAGACAAATTTCCAGATCACACCTGCGCCGACAAAAGAGATTGCCATCGGCATAAAAATAATCGCTTTAGCCAGGGCTTCCCTCTTGATGCGGTCAACCAACACCGCAAATATCAAACCGATGCCAACAGTACCAGTGACCATAACCAGCAGCCACTTAATATTATTGCCGTAGGATGATGTCCAAAAACTTTGCCAGGTGGTCTGAACTGATTCGGTGTTTAATTCGTTGGTAAGCGCGTAACGGTAATTCTCCATTACTCCCCAGCACGGTTCACCCTCTCGACAAGTGGTTGCCGCGGAGGCGGTGCCGTCATTGTTTTGAAAACTCAACCCAACAGTATTAACCATTGGGTAGACAATAAATATGGTCATTACGATCAATGCGGGAAGCAAATAAAGCCAGGGAACTCCCATTTTTTGCTTCATGACAGGTAATGCGGTTGCTCTTGCCATGCTACCTCCCCATGGTTTTAAGAGAGGAGGCGCCAAGATGGCGCCTCCAATTTAGTTTGAACTACTGAGCCATTGCGTCAGCCTGGGCTGCTGCGATGGTATCCAGGATGGCAGTCAAATCACCACCATTTACAAAGTCGGTAATTCCGCTGAATTCAGCGCTGCCAAAACCACCGGGGATGGAATCGCCGATATCCGGGGTGAAGCCCGTCGCGCCGGCAAGCAGTCCGGCTTTCTTGATCGCTTCAGGAGAAGCATAAGCGGCATTTCCTGTCGCGTTCGGTGTCAGATCAAAACCGATCTGTGCCCACATTTCACCGCCCTTATTGGAGGACAGGTACTTGACCAGTGAGCGTACTGCCGGGGTGTCATTGAAGGCCATCAGCCAGTCAGAACCACCCTGCAGACCTTTCGCGCCGGGGACGCCAAAGAAGTCATAATCAACACCGTAGACTTTGTCGGGATAGGTACCCAAAAGCGTACCGCTTGCAAAACCAGATTGCTTCACCATGAACGCTTCCGGAACATCCGAGAAGACTTTCAGGATGGCATCATTGAAGCCGGTCGAAAGTGTACCTTCAGCACCGGCAACGGTGTACTTGGGATCCTTAGCCCATTTGCCATAGATCTCATAAGCTGCTTTTACCCCAGCATCGTTGTAGGGGATTTCGCCAGCGATGATCTTGGAGACATATTCGGGTCCCTGGGTTACGAGCAGGATGTCCTGGATGAAGTCGGTACCGGTCCAGCCAGTGGCATCGCCAGATTCCATACCCAAAGACCATGGCACCTTACCATCAGCAACCATCTTTTCCACGAGGGCGTCAAGTTCTTCCCAGGTGGTCGGGACGGTGTAGCCAGCAGCCTGGAAGTTAGCGGGGCTGTACCAGATCAGAGTCTTGACATCTGCTTTTACAGGCAGACCAAGCCAGCGACCATCGATGGTACCAATTTCGCCCCAATAACCGGCATAGTTGGCAGCATTCGCGCCAAGGGTGGTCATATCTACCAGTTTATCTTTGTATTGCGAAAGTTGGGTCACATTCCAGAAAGTGACGTCAGGGGGTGTGCCAGCCTGGACACGGGTGTCCAACAGAGCCTGGTCACGCGAGGATTCTGGGGTCACGGTGACACCACAAGCTGCCGACCACGGAGCTAAAATCGCGGTCAGTTTGGCTTCTTCTTCACCAGACCATTGATAGAGCATGGAGAGTGTGTCGCCGGTTTTCACACCGGTGCAGTCGATATCACCAGCAACCGGAGCTGCAGGTTCTTGAGTGGGGGCAGCCGGCTGTGCGCAGGCGCCAAGGACGAGGGCGGACACTAGCAAGACTGCTAGTATGGTCCAGGGGATACGGTTTTGTTTCATATTATTCTCCTCTCGAATTTGAAACAGTTGGAAAGATTTTTACTTGACATGTTAAGAGAGCCTTCGACTTTCTTCTAATTCACGGGTGGAATCCCGAATAATTAGTGTGGTAGGGAGAGAAATCATCCGACTTTCCGGAAAATCCCGCTTCATCAGACGCATCAATAGGTAGCAGGAGTCCTGGGCAATCTTGCGTGCAGGCAAGCGAACAGTAGTTAAGGTTGGTGAGATGAAGGACGAAAGCGGGATATCATCAAAGCCAACAATTGAAATATCTTCAGGAACAGACAGCCCGGCTTCGCGGATGGCATTATATGCTCCAAAAGCCAGGGCGTCACTTGCGACGAAAGCCGCGCTGAACTTTTTACCCGAGTCCAACAAGGATTTCATCTGCTTGTAACCACTTTGAGTCTCAAAATCACCCTCGCGCACCAAGGCTGGATCGTAGGGTATCTTAGCCGTTTCAAGAGCCTGTCGATACCCATCCAAGCGTTGGACGGCAGAGGTGTACGGCAAGGCTGCATTGGTAATACAGGCTATTTGGCGGTGCCCCAGGCTGATCAGGTGTTCCACGGCTTCTTGTGCTGCCCCCAAATTATCCACATCCACAGAATGCAGTGTTGATTGCGGGATATAGCCCATCACAACTACGGGGATATCAGCATCCTCTAACGCCTTGATGCCAGTATCGTCCGTGCGAGGGGTCATTAATATCATTCCGTCAATGTGATGCGCCCGGGTTAATTCAAGATAGGTTTCCAATTGTTGCCCTGGCTCAACCCACTCCACCAACAAACTCAGTGAGTGCTGTTTGACCACATCCAGTGTGCCGCTCAGAATTTGCGGTAGGAATGTGTCGGAGGCAATGTACTCAGGGCTCCGGGTTAGAATAAGACCGATATTTTTTGTTTGATTGGAAGCGAGTGCTGTGGCGGACGCGTTGGGATAGTAACCCAGTTGCTGGGCAGCCAGACGGACTTTTTCTGCCGTCTCGGGGCGGATTGAAAAGCGATGGACGTCATTTAGGACAAAAGAGACAGTAGTTCTTGATACTCCTGCCAGGTCTGCCACGTCCTGACTAGTAACTCTCCTACTCATTAGTTTCCTTCGCAACTATTAACGCGCGTTAGTAATGATTAACAAAAGGATAACAAAAATTTTCCCGAATGTCAATACCGAATCGGATTCTGATTCCCCGTTTCACTTTATAATCTAGCGTACAACAAAACCTATGGTTAATCGCTTGCGCTATCTCATTTCGAATTTGTTCCGTATCCGTCCCGAGGATAACGTCCCCGTATCCGTCGCGCAGCATTTTCGGCATAATGCCATTATCAACACGCTGGATATCAGTTTCTTCTTCATGGCTGACAGCTTTTGGAATATCAATACCATCATGCCTGTCTTCGCTGCCACCCTAACCGATAATCCCTTCATCATTGGCCTCATGCCCGCCATCGTCAATGCTGGTTGGTTCCTGCCCCAGATGTTTCTCGCTACCAGGATCACCCACAACTCGAAGATCCTGCCTCTCTCGGTCCGCTTAGGCGTTTTTGAAAGAATTCCCTATTTACTTTTTCCATTTCTCGCGCTGGCAATTCCCTTTATCGGCAAATCGACCGCCCTTATCCTTCTTATTCTGCTGATGACCTGGCGTGGCGTTGCAGGCGGCATGTCCGCCCTACCCTGGCAGGAGGTTATGGCGCGCGTTATTCCCCTCAGCCATCGGGCACGTTTCTTCGGTTTTTCGCGCGTTTTCGGCCAGGGAGCTGGCATCCTCGGATCCGTGCTCAGCGGCGTCATTCTCGCCACTCTGTCCTATCCCCGTAATTATGCGCTGGGGTTTGGTATCGCTGTCATAATCCAGTGGCTCTCCTTTGCCAGCTATATTCAGAATCGCGAACCCGAACCTGAACAAACAGATCTGCCTTCCTCCAATCCTGCCCCCTCAGAATCCAAAAAACCTGCAATTGACTTCAGTATGTTTGGGCGAATTCTAAAAAAAGATGCCAATTTCCGTCTTTACCTGGTCGCCCGTTCGATTTCTTTCATTGGCAACATGGCTACGGCCTTCATTGCGGTTTACGCGATCAAAGCTTTCCATCTTCCTGATGAACAGGCAGCTATCTTCACAGGCGTCATTCTCGCCAGCGGCGTGTTAGGTTACGCCTTCTGGGGAGCTGTTGGAGACCGCATTGGCCCCAAAAAAATCATGGTTTTGTCCTTTTCCTGCTGGTTTGCCGCTCTGATCGTCGCGATTATCAGCAAGAATATCTGGCTCTATTACCTGGTTTTTGCCTTGTTCGGTCTCTATCAATCCGGAGTTGGAGTCGGCGATAGTATGCTTATCATGGAATTGGGCGAGGAATCGCTCAGACCCACCTACCTCGGTATGGGCCGGACCTTGACGGGCTCTTTCCTGCTGCTTGCCCCGGTGCTGGCTGGCTCGCTGGTGGCACGATTCGACTATAACATCATGTTTGTCGTTTCAGCCTTTTTCGTCTCCATCGCGACTTTGCTCATGACGCGTGTCAAAGACGTACCCCGGAGATAATCAGCCTCATACCCGCCTAATTCCATCAGAAACACGGCGATGTGAGTCTAAACAAGCAGACCCCGATTCGGGGTCTGCTTGTTTTCTGGTTTTTCTTAGATAAAGAAATGGGTATTCGAATTGCTTGCCGCGGCTGCCATGGTTGCCACCCCAACCTGTTCCACGCCGTCAACCAGCTCTTCCGGTCGAATGCCCATCAAGTCCATGGACATCTGGCATGCCAACAATTTCACACCATTTTCCTGGGCGGTTTTGATCATCTGAGGCAGTGAATCGACGTTATTCTTGCCCATGATAGCCTTGATCATCGCAGTGCCTGCTCCACCCATGTGCATCTGTGAAAGCTTTAGGCGGTCCGCGCCTCTCGGCAGCATCCAGCCAAACATCTTCTCCATGAAATTCTTTTTCAAAGCAGGCGCTTTGGGCTTTTTCAGGATGTTGAGACCCCAGAAGGTAAAGAACAGCGTCGCTTGCTGCCCCATGGAGGCAAATCCATTGGCAATGATGAACGCCGCAATCGCCTTATCCAACTCACCAGAGAAGACCACCATCGTAAGATCCTCACCCTTGGTATGTTTCTGCGCCTGTGCTTCACCGACCGCTGCTGAAACCACCTCTGCGGTCCCTTTCTGAACCACAGCCGTGATCTCACCGGTCTTGGCTTGAAGCGACACCAGACGGTTGCCAGTCGACTTCGCCCAAGCTTCCACATCCCGGGCAAACCCTAAATCCGTGGCTTTCACCGTCACCTGGTCGCCATTCTCCATTTCCTTAACCTTCGTGTAGAGCTTCAGGATCGGTCCCGGGCACTGCAATCCACAAGCATCCACCTGATAATGTTTGCCAACTTCCGCAATTTTGACTTCTTCTTTTTCCATATTCACCACAGTTTTACACTCAATCAGTCTGGGTTCTGCCTGTACCGCAGTACCCAATTCAAAAGTCTTAAATCCACCAGAAAGGTTGTAGGCGTCAAACCCCTTCTGTCGCAGCAGTCGTGTCGCAAAATACGAACGCTGCCCACTTGCGCAATTGACCAGGATCTTTTTATCTTTCGGCAGTTCAGCCAGCCGGCTTCTCAGCTCCCCCAGCGGGATGTTGTGAGTGCCATCAATTGCTCCCACAGCCTGCTCTTCGGTTTCTCTTACATCCAGCCGATACCATTCATCTGGATTCAACGCCGCCACTTCCTCCCAATGCTTCACCGGGCAGTCTCCCCGCAGAACGTTCGCGGCCGCGAAACCAATGTTATTCACTGGATCCCTCGATGAGCCAAAGGGCGGCGCGTAGCTCAGTTCCAAGTCTTCCAGGTCAAAAACGCTCAGCTTGCCGTGCATTGCCGTCGCGATCACATCGATACGCTTCTCCACCCCAGTCGTTCCAACTGCCTGCGCGCCGTAGATTTGCCCCTCAGGTCCGAACAGCAATTTCAAATGGATCGGGCACGCCCCGGGATAATATCCGGCATGGTTGTTATTGTGGGTCGCCACCGAGTCGAATGCCATCCCTGCCTGCTGTAATTGCCGGCTGTTCATGCCCGTCGATGCCACGGTCAGGTCAAACACCTTCACCACGGACGTTCCCCTGACGCCCTTGAAAGTCATATCCCTGCCAGCAATATTATCCGCCGCCACTCTCCCCTGCCGGCTTGCGGGTCCTGCCAAGGCCAGCGACGTGGGCTGACCGGTAATGGCCGATCTCACCTGCACCGCATCCCCCACCGCGTAAACATCGGGATCCGATGTCTGCATGCGTTCGTTCGTGACGATGTGCCCCCGCTGGGTCACTTCAATCCCGCTTTCCTTCGCCAGCTTTGTGTTCGGGCGCACCCCGATCGCCAGCACCACCAGGTCGGTCTCCAGTTCCTTTCCGCTGCCAGTTTGAACCTTCAGGATTCCATTCCCCCTCACTTTTTCGATAGCTTTCAGTCCATCGCCCAACACCAGTTTAATACCATGCAGCGCCAGGTGCTCGTGCACCTCCACTGCCATTTCGTAGTCAACCGGCGCCATAACCTGGTTGAGCATCTCCACTACTGTGACGCTAATGCCGGTTTCCGCCAGGTTTTCGGCGACTTCCAGCCCGATGAACCCACCACCAATCACAACAGCCCGCTTGACTTGCTTAGCCTGGATATATCCATCAAGCGCATCCAATTCAGGAATGTTGTGGAGGATAAACACCCCCTCCAGGTCAACGCCTGGCAGCGGTGGGACGATCGGCTCTGCGCCAGGCGCCAACACCAGCTTGTCGTAGTTTTCCCTGTACTCCCTGCCGCCGGGATGTTCCCTTACCAGCACACTCTTGCCTTCTCGGTCGATCGCTATTACCTCGCTGTTGGGGCGAGCATCGATGTTAAGCATCTCCTTCAAGCTCTCAGGTGTTGTCACCATGAGTTTTTCGCGTTCGTTAATGGTGCGGCTCAGGTAGTATGGCAGTCCGCAATTCGCAAACGACACATACGGTCCCTTCTCCAGCATCACAATCTCCGCTTCCTCATCCACACGCCGCAACCGCGCCGCCGTGCTTGCCCCGCCTGCCACTCCGCCTATGATCACTACCTTCATTTATGCCTCCTCAGACATTATTCCTAAAATTGTTTGTGCCTGATCCAAATGGCCCTCAAGTTGCCTCCCCAGGATCCCGCGTAAAATATCGATTACAGTAGCCAATTCCAGCTCTGCCAACGTATACCAAATGGTTGTCCCCTGCCGCTCCGCCCGAACGAGCCCCCTCTCGCGCAGCACACTTAAATGCCGCGACACCGAACTCTGTGGGATTCCCATTTCCATAGTCAACTCGCCCACGTTCATCGCTTTCTCTTTCAACACATACAGGATCTTCATCCGCAAGGGATGGTTCAAGGCCGGGCAGATCCGATCGTGTAGTAACGCTAACTCTTCGTCGAGAAAATCCTTGTTCATCAATTCCCTTATATGCGTTTATCCGAATATTCTGCACAAGTTTACTCCCATCCGCACATTTATGGGATCGAATCCTCCCAAATTTCATAAATGGAAATTCACTCGTACTTGCAAAACAAAAACCGGGATGCCATGATCCCGGTTTTTTTGTTCGTAGTGTCTTCAAACTTACTTATTTCTGTTTACCAACCAATCAATGATCAGGGTTTTCTCTTCCGGGCTGATTTCCGCCCCATAGCCAATCATCCGATCCAGGGTTTCTGACCATTCTTCTGCGGTCTTCTCCTGCGAGAGGATAAATTCCAAAGTGTGCTTATCCTTGATCTTCTCTGTGATCAGCGCTTCCATCTCAGCGTCTGTCATCTCAGATGCCGGCGCTTCCTGCACTGCCTCGGTTGGTGCCTCCTGTACTGCTTCGGTTGGCGCTTCCTCCACCACCGCTGTGGCTTCCACAACCGTTTCTTCCTCAACAACCGGCGCTTCTTGAACTGTGGTTGGTACCCCCGTAGAACACGCCCCAAGCAACAGGATTGCAACCAAGCCTACTGCAAGAAATGCGAAAAATTGTTTTTTCATCTCAGTCCTTTCTACTAAGTGAAGTGATTCTATTACAACAACAAATCCAACTTCAACCCCTTCCTTCCACAAACCCTCTACATTTTTTCACCCACAAATTACCCCAAAATCAGGTATGATTGGATTCATGACTAACACCCCTCCCATCCGCCTGACTTCGCTCTCCGCTTGCGCGGGCTGAGCGTCCAAAGTCGACGCGGAAACGCTGGCGCAGGTTCTGCTGCCAATAAAAGAAACATTTCAGGGTACGTCCTACCCTGATCTTCTCGTCGGGCTTGAATCCGCCGACGATGCTGCTGTTTGGCGCCTCGACGAGGAGCATTCGCTCGTAGCCACCGTCGATTATTTCACTCCGGTCGTCGACGATCCCTATGATTACGGCGCTATCGCAGCTGCCAATGCCCTTTCGGACGTCTACTCGATGGGCGGCAAACCCCTCTTCGCCCTCAATATTTCTGCCCTGCCCGCCACTCTTCCCCTCGAGGTCACTCAAGCCATCGTTCGTGGCGCTGCCGAAAAAGCCCTCGAAGCGGGCGTTGTGATCGCCGGCGGGCATTCCGTCAAGGATGAAGAGCCCAAGTTTGGTCTCGTCGCCCTTGGCATTGTTCAGAACCACCAGCTTCTCACCAAATCCGGCGCGCGCCCTGGCGATCGCCTCTTCCTCTCCAAACCCCTTGGCACTGGCGTTATCACCACCGCGCTTAAACGCAGCCTCACTTCCCCCGATGAACTCGAAGAAGCTGTCACCTGGATGAAACGCCTCAATCGCGACGCCGCCCAACTGACGGTCGACTTTGCCCTTCACGCTGCCACCGACATCACTGGTTTCGGGCTGCTGGGGCACGCCACCGAGATGGCTGAGGCGAGCGGAGTCGCGCTGCGCTTCCACTTCCCCAGCATTCCCCTGATGAAGGCAGCTCGGAAATTTGCTGATGCCTACACCTTCCCCGGCGGAGCAGCCGATAACCTGCTCTATTTCAGCCCCAGGGTTACCGTTGAAGGCGAGCTTTCGATCAATCTCCAGACCCTGCTTTACGACCCCCAAACCAGCGGCGGGCTGCTGATTGCCGTCCCGGAGGCAAAAGCCGCAGATTTCCAGGCAGAAGCCGACGCGCGCGCAATCCCCATGTGGCAGATCGGCTCCGTCACCCCTGACTCCGGCATTACCATCCTGGCAGAATAGAACCCTTCGCTGTAGAAAAATTGACAGGGTATAAAAAAGTCCTTGTAGGGTGGGTTGGCGTCGTAGTTTCCTGCCCTCTCTTAATATCAAAATAGCCAACCCACCAAAAACAGGAATCTTCCTTAAAAATATAATTGATGAACCAATTTGTTTGTGCTACGGTGGGTAGGCTATAGCACGTGTGCTCATGTACATGTTTTGTGACGCCAACCCACCCTACCTGCTGATTTATTAGTCTAGATAAAAATGCAGAGGGCGCAAGGCTCTGCAGCCATTTTTGCGTTATCTGTGAGTGAAAAGAAATGCCGGGGCAGGGAAGACCCCGGCAATTGGGCAGATTTACTAAACTTTACTTCTTTATCATAGGCAGATATGTCGCGTAGTGTTGTTGGGCGACTTTTAAATACGTTTCATCGTCCTGGTTGTTGTAATCAGAGTAGGCTATCGTCGCCAAGCCGCTGGGTGACACGCTGACAGCGACAAACCCAGCCACATCCGATGAGGAAGCCCCGCCGTCAATGGTACTGCACTGCCAGTATTGGAACAGTTCACCTGGAGGCACATCCCCACAATTGCCCCAATCTAATCCATAAGCAAGGCGTGGACGGGCAATCTTCAGCCTGGTAGGCGCCAGGTCTTCATGTGCATCCATATAGGCGATGATGGGGTAGCCCAGGCTGTCCACATCCATGGAGAGGTCATAGTCGCCTAACGGTATCCCGACGGTATCAACTGTATAGCAGTTAAAGGATGAACTTGTGCAGTCGCCATCGCTGCTCACGGACTCGGCATATCGCAACGTTCCACTATACGCGTTATAGTAAGCTAATCTGGTTTTATCTGAGGAGCTGTCCTTGGAATGCAGTGACACATACTCGCCCCTGTCAATACCATCATCAATGGTGTCACAATTCCACTCGTCGTTGGAACAGGAGCCACCAAAACCCTGGTACCATGCGAAATCCAGTGAACCCTGTTGTGAATTATAAAAGGCAACCTCTACCCTCCCATCCCAGGTAAAATCCAGCGAGGGATATATGCCGTGGTCCAACTCATCAACGCTGTCGATGCGATCAATGGTTTCACAGAACCAATACTCTCCATCCTCGCTGTTGCATCCGCTTCCACCAGAAGTGACAAAAGACGCAAGTTTGACAGATCCGTATTCAGTGATGTCATCACTCATCGCGTGATAGGCAATGACTGGCAAATGGTTTGGAGCGAATTTCATAGATGAGAAGGTGCCGCGTGTTTCATGACCAGCCCATACGCGCTGATCCACCTGATAAATGGTCCAGCTTCCAGGGGCAGGAAACGTTCGATATGAGGCGTACTTTAAGGCGCCATTGGTGGCATCGTAATAAGAAATACCAATTTTGGTATAGGCAGGGATTGGATTATCGTAAGGCACTCGGATCACGTCAATAGAGCTGTACTTTCCGACATCTCCGTCGGAATCGATGAGTGTGCAGTCCCAATCATCATTGTTATGGCAGTTCCCGGTACCAGGAGTCACTTCTTTTGCCATCCACAGTTCGTTGTTTAAGTAATCATAGTAACTAATGTAGGCAATCCCTGTGGTGGGATGGTGGGCAATGGACGTATTGGTCCCCACCCCTGACCCCTGATACCAATCTACGTGTTCTGTAGACCAGGGCTCATTTGCAGGTGGGTCTACTGCTGTTATGCTCGCAGCATCAACATTAACGCTGCAAGCCAGCAAAATTATTGCAATCACTAAGAAAGCAATCCGCTTGATTTTCATCATATTCTCCTTGGTATTGGTAAAAGGTTGACGGGGAGCCAATGGTGTTTATGGCATTAAATGCCATAAACACTGGTCTGGTTGTATCCCCATAGATATACCTAATGCGTTAATGTTGGATGGTAACTTTATAGTATTACTTTTTACAACGATATTCAATAGATATCGGGGGAAAACCCCAATAATTGAGCGCTCTGCTTCATTTAATTGACTATTAAAGACTGTAGGCCGGACGAAGTACCGGCGAAGCTGTGTAATGAGACTGCTCTGCAGCCCCTGATTAAGGCCCACCTCACGCGGGCTTACTCCGACATTAATAAAATAATCCGGAATAAAGCGACAAAGTGCAAAAATATCACAGTAAAAAAGCTGCACTTTGCACTTTTGTTAGATACTTGGTGCAATAGGATTCAGCCCACCCACTTCACCGAATACGTACGTCTGACTTGTAGGGCGAGATTGAGGAGTATCTAAATATTATTGCTGAGTCACCTTTTTCCCTCCTCAATCCGCCAATGCATGGTTGGTGGCGGATTGGAAGCATGAAAGTTCCCCCCAACATAGGGTCTGTAGTGCTTCCAATCTCGCCCTACAGAGATTGTGTTTTGCCTCAGGTTCTAACAAACTGTCAATAGAAATAAAAAAAGCCGGGTTCCTGTGAGAAACCCGGCAAACAAGAAAAAAGATCTTAACCCTTGACAGCTCCCTGCGTCAGACCGCCAACGATCTGATCCTGCAGGATCAAGTAGATGATCATGATCGGCAGGGCGGCGATCAAAGCACCAGCAGCGAAGATGCCCCAGTTTTTGGTGTACTGCCCGGCTGTGAAGATCTGCAAGCCTACCATGACGGTCTGCATCTCACGCTGGGTGAGAAGGGTACGGGCGATAATGAACTCACCGTAGGTACCGATGAAGCTCAGGATGGATATAACGACCAGAATCGGACGCAAAAGCGGTAAGATCAACTTTGAGAAGACCTCCCAGTCGGTTGCGCCATCCACATGAGCCGATTCGTCGATATCCCTTGGGATGGTATCCATGTAGCCCTTCATAAGCCAGATGTTCATGCCCATTGCACCGCCCGAATAAACCAGGATCAAGCCGGCATGGGTGTTAAGCCCAAACAGCGGGATTACATCCCCAATTTGCTTGATGATGGTGAACAGAGCCACAATTGCCAACAGGTTTGGGAAGCTCTGGATCAGCAGGATGGATTTGAGCATGCTTTGTCGACCCCTGAAGCGGAACCTTGAGAAGGCGAAAGCTGCCAGCGTGGTCAACGAAAGGGTCAGAAGGGTGGAAATTGTCGAGATGATCAACGAGTTTTTCAGCCAGGTGAAGAAGGGGAAAATCGGATTCGTCACCAGTTGGCGGAAGTTGTCAAAACTCCAGTTGTCCGGGATCAGTTTTTGATTTGCCAGGTCATTGACGGGGTTGATCGAAGCTGAAACGATCCACAGTACCGGGAAGATACTGAAGAGGATCAAGACAGCAGCGAGAGCCCAGCGCCATACCAAGCCCATGGTTCGACTGCGTTTGACGGATGATGGTTTCTTAGACATTTTCGCCAACCTCCTCCCACATGTTTGTGAACTTGAATTGCAGCAATGACATAACCGCGATTACCATGAACAGCACCAGCGAAATAGCTGAAGCATAGCCATATTGCACGCCGCGTCCACTGGCAAAAGCCAGGTTGTAGACATAGCTGATAATAATGTCGGTGTAACCTGCCTGTGTTGTCGCGGTCGGAATTGGCGGCCCGCCATTGATGAAAGCATATATCAGGTTGAAATTGTTGAAGTTGAAGATGAAGGAAGAAATCATCAGAGGTCCCACGCTGACAAGCAGGAGGGGCAGGGTGATGTTCCTGAACTGTTGCCAGCCACTGGCTCCATCAATTTCAGCTGCTTCATAAATATCACCGGGAATGGATTGCAGAGCACCGCTGGTGACCAACATCCAGTAGGGGTAACCCAGCCAGGTGTTGACGACAAGCAAGGCGATTCGCGCCAGCCATGGCTCCGTGAACCATCGGGGCGAAATGTTGAAGACGCTCTCGAGCATGCGGTTGATGACGCCCAAATCTGGGTTGAACATACCGCGCCAAATTAAGATCGTGATCAGGCTGGGAATGGTGTAGGGGATCAGCAACAGCGAGCGTAAGATTTTCTTGCCCTTGAACTTGGGATCGCCATAAATAATGGAGATCAGCAAGCCTACGGAGAAGGTCAACAAAAGGCTGAAGGTGGCAAACAGGAAGTTCCAGATCACGATCGTCACCAAGGGTCCGCGCAAGCCGGGACTGTTGACGAACTGGACAAAGTTTTTCCCGCCAACAACGGCAGTGTAACCAGGGATCAGCTGCTCTTTATTGTTAGCTGTATATGTTCCTTCCTTGTCGTAATACACCGTTCCTGTAACTTCATTGGTAAAGGTGTTGGCTTCAGGATCATAAGCATAGAGAGGCAGCAACTCCGCGGCTTCCGATGGGGACCGTACCTGGATGGTGTTTTCTGGATCGCCAAACTTGATGTTGGTCAGGTTTTTATCCGTGGAAGCAAGGATACGGTTGAGGCGCTTGTAGCCCTCAATTGTGACAGGGGCTCCATCTGCGTCAATTTCTCCAATGCCATTTTCACCGCTGACAAGCGGGACTTCGGCCTCGCCTTCCGCATCAACCTGGGTTACAAGTTTGGTGTTACCATCGGCATCTTTGAGCCAAAGCAAATATTCGTTCGCTTCCGACCGATAAGCAATCCATTGATACGCTTTTCCAGTTTCAGGCAGATAAGTCTGCGCCTGGATTTGTTCGATAGCTTGGGTCTGAGAGATCAGGTGACCATCACCATAGTTGGTGAAAGCGTTGTAAATCGTGTAGACAATGGGAAAAATCGAGAAAAGAAGCCAGGCTGAAAGACCAATTGCCATCCATTTGAACATGTGGGCTTTTGGGACCAGGAAGGCCACGCTTATCATCATAATAATGAGAACAAAACAAATTCCCAGTGGGATATAGCCAAGACTGAAGAGTTTAAACGCAAAATAACCCAGGGCGATATCTACAATGAGAACGATCAGAGAAGTAAATAAGTTGCCAGCACCCAGGATGGTTTTTTTGGCAAACTCACCTTTGGTTGGCGTCAGATTTGCGTCCATCACATAATTCTCCTTTCCCTGTAGAAAAAAGGAGGCTTGCGAATTCAAGCCTCCTGACAGACTAAATCTTAGGGCAGTTGAATGTCCAGAAGATGGGTTTCAGGGTCGTAGACGAAGGTAACTTCGCCATCGGCTGCAACGGTGAAGAGGATGTTGTCACCACCAGCGACGCCATCGACACCATAGTTGGTGTCCCAGCCGCCGTCATGGGCAACTTTGATTTCGTAATCGCCAGCGGGGATGGTGAACTTGGCAGTGTAGAGACCATCATCACCGAGGGTCATGGCAGTGTCAGGGCACTTTGGGTCCCATTCACATGCAAAACCAGCAGCTTTTTGCCAGGAACCAGGCAGGTTGATCATGCCGGTGGTATCAGTGCCGATAGCAGCAACGATGGCTTCCTGGGCGAAGGCGTAAGCCTCAGCGGGGGTCTTGGAACCGTCGAAAATGAAGGTGAGGGCATTGCCCCAGTCACCCCAGACCTTGCTCATCGCGGGGATGGCAGGCATTGGGACGGCATTCTCGCCGGCAATAGCGATACCTTGCAGATAAGGATCGTCGATCTTGGCAGCAGCAGGCAGGTAAGCAGAACCACGGGGATCAGCTTCGTAGAGAGCCAACATGGCTTCTTCGGTTGCAACAAATTCGGTCAGGAAGGACTGCGCGAGCAGAACGTTCTCGGACATTGAGTTGACCGCAAAGCCCTGGACACCAAGGAAGGGATAACCACCATCGGGGAATTTGGCGATGCCAAAGTTCAAACCGGAGTCTTTAAGGTTGTTGATTTCCCAGGGACCGTTCATGAAGAAGGCTACGTCGCCGTTCAGGAACATGGATTTGGCGGTGGTGCCGTCAAGGTTTTCGGAAAGGATACCGTCATTCTTCCACTGCAGTGCCATTTCGCCGAATTTGATCATGCCTTCGGAGCCGACACCAACATCAGATGGGTTGTAGTCGCCGTTTTCGTCAAGACCGAAAACGTAGCCGCCCTGAGAGGTCATCCAGGGATAGGCATCGTAGGAGGTTCCAGCCAGAACGATACCATACTGGACTTCGCCGGCTTCGATGAGGGTTTTGGAGAGGTCATAGACGCCCTGCCAGGTGGTGGGGACTTCTTCGACCAGGTCGGCATTGTAGAAAAAGCCGAGGTTCTCACGGGCATAGGGCATACCATAGAGCTTGCCTTCGTACGAGAAAGCTTTCAGGGATTCGGGATCGAATTCTGCAGCTTTGGCACCAAGATCGAGTTCAGCAACCAGACCGGATTCGGTCAGAGCGGGCAATTGATCGTGAGCAAGCACAATGATGTCCGGACCTTCGCCAGCGGGAGCAGCCACAAGGAATTGATCGCGGATGCCAGAGATGTTCTCAACAACCACTGCCACACCGTATTCTGCTTGGAACGCGGCGCCGAGTTCACTCAGAACGGGAGCACGTTGTTCGTCAGCCCAAATACGAAGGGTGGCAACTGGTTCTTCCACGACGGGAGCCTCAGTTGGGGCTTCGGTGGGTTCTTCGGTAGCGGGAGCTTCGGTGGGTACTTCAACCACTGGAGGTTCCGTAACGACTGGGGCCTCTGTTGGAGTGCCGCAGGCACCGAGCAACAGAGTTGCAACCAAAGCGATTGCAATTAGTAAATAGCTTTTCTTCATTTCTTTCTCCTTTTGAATTGAAACGATAGAACTGGTTTGGCATTATTGCCAGGTTTTTTGTATTCCATCCTGATCTCCCGCCTGGTGACTTTAACCTAATATCGGTTCCGCCCGGTTGGGGGTCAGGGTGTTTTCAATTTCTGAGCTTGCTTTTAGGTAATCTTCCAGTTTTGCCTTATCAAGCATGGACATTAACTTGTCAACAAGCTTCTTGTAGTCGGGGTAGACACGGTTGAACAAGTCTTGCCCCTCTTTCGTTAAGGTGAGTTGATAACTGCGCCGATCATTGTGATCTACTTCACGGTTGATCAGGCCGTCTTTTTGCATCCCCCTAACGACGCGCGTGGTGTTGCTTTTGGTGCAAAGCAGCAGGTCACTCAAAACGATGTAATTAATTCCAGGGTTATTTTCAACATGCATCAGTACAAAAAAACGAGGAATATTCAAGCCAAAGCGAGCAAGAAATGCCTTCTCATGATTGTCGATGTGAAGGAATATCGACTTCAGTGATTTATACAACTCGAATTTGGTTTGTTGCATCCTTATTGCCCTGAGAATGTAGTTTACAACTCAACTATTTTAACGCCATACGATTTCTTGTCAAGTGACTGCCAATAATTATAGGCGATTTTACGCTTGTTGAGTTAATCGTCCAACCTCAATTTCCGACTTGTGATGGGCAGAAATACGCCCGACTGTGGATCTCAATGTTGAAAAATCTTGGAACAGTGATGTGGTTTTTCGGGAGGGGAGATTATATCGTGCGCATGTACTGACTGGAACCCGAACACCAGACGCTCTTCCCCGGTTCAATGCGGTACCAATCTTCCTTTACTTCGTAAACAGACACTACCTCATCTTTGATCAGATTACCAATGATCTTCTTTTTTGTACTCGGACCTTCCCGCTTGAACAACGCTTTCACAATACATTGGGCTTTGAACAGGACTTTTTCTGCTGAAGGAGTCTCATCCAATCGCTGCAGGTACGTACTCTTACCTGAACACCACAATTGTGCGCTTGGGTCAATCCGATACCAGCCATCGTTAACTTCATAGATGGATACCACATCTCCCAGGCTCAAGTTCCCGATTACTTTGAAGGTGGGTCCCGGTCCACTGCGCTTGTATAGCGCGCTCACGATGCACTTTGCCGTAAATAAAACTTTGTTTTCCTGTGGTAAAACACTTCCGCTTGGGCTTCCGAAGTAGCGCAGTACATCCGCTTTTCCGCCATTCCAGCGGTTGTAATCCATGTAATGACTGACTCCGCCAATTGATTTGCCCTTATCACCCGTCTGTTGGATCAGGTAGCTGCTCACACCCTTTGGCAGGTAGGGCGGACCATCGTGTTCCGGGGTATACAAGGGCGAGACCAGTGGTTTGCGATAGGTCGCCAGCCACCAGTCCAGCGTTGGTAGATCAGCCACAGAGAGATAGGTGTTTACCCAACTTGCTCGTGAATACACAATCGGAAAGAAACCGGTTCTTGCCCGGCAGATATCCACACACTTTTGCGTCGTGACTGTGATCCTGTTTCTGGGATTTATTCCAGCGACTTCCAGGTCGAGCGCGATGCGGTCGTGCGCAAAATTCGCCCTGCCATCCAGCATTTTGAAGAGCGAATCCATTTGCGCCAGGGCGCTCTCCCCAAAATACAGCACGTGGTAAGCTATGCGCATTACTTTGATGCGCGCCATTTCGTTCCAGTAGTGGTTGAACATTGGATCGGTGTATCCCCACGAAATACCAGCCCGAGCCGCGACAAATGTGACTTCCTCCGCGTGATTTTGCACCGCGGTGAAGTCCATCTTCTTGCTGCCATCCTTACTGGACTGGTACTTGCTGATGTCGATTCCAAATGCTTTGCTCATACTGCCTCCTGCTGTGAGTAAACCTCCTCGTTTCGCGAGATTAGTCAACCCATTCGTTGCAATATGAATGCCAGATCGTGTTAGGTGATAGCTGGTAGGTGATGGGTGATAGGGAGGTAGCTTGTTGCTGGCAGTGGTTCCTACTTACGTTCTTCCAGCCAGGCTTTGACCTTCTCCTTGGTGACCGGCAGGCTGTCCACCCGCAAGCCAATCGCGTTATAGACTGCGTTCGCAATCGCGGGTGGGGTGGGCACGCAGACCAGTTCCCCGATGCCCTTTGCCCCATAAGGTCCCTCTGAGGTCGGATCTTCCACGATCAGCGACTCCACCGTTGGGCTGTCTTTCATACGTGGAATTTCGTATCTCGCGATCCGGTCGCTCAGGATGATCCCGTTTTCCACTTTAAATTCTTCCATGATTCCATGCCCCACCCCCATCACCACGCCCCCTTCCACCTGGGATTGGAAACCAAGCGGATTGATAATCCTGCCAGCATCGCTCGCCGCAATCACCTGCAGGACTTTCACCCCGCCACTTTCCGGAAAAAGAGCAACCTTGACGGCCTGTGCCCCAAATCCGTAGGCTACATGGATTTTCCCTCCAAGCTCAAGAGAATGGGTTTGAGGAGCAGTGTAGCGCAGCTCCACGGAAGTCCCTTCAGGGGTCTTTTCCAACATGTCATAGACTTCCTGCCAGCTGATCTGCTCATCGCCCGCGGTAACGGCTTCGGAACTAAACAGCACCTGGCACGGCTCACATTCGAACTTTCCAATCAGCAAGCTCTCTATGCGTTTCTTCAATTCGTTCGCGGCATTCTTGACCGCGTTGCCGGTTACGTAGGTTTGACGGCTGGCGGTGGTTGGGCCACCATCCGGCGTCAAGGCTGTATCCATCAGGTAGATGTTGATATTTTCGGGCGTGATCCCCAGCACTTCCGCAGCAATCAACTGCAAGGTGGTGTTCATTCCCTGCCCCACTTCCGAAGCTGCTGTCATAACCTGCAGCCTGCCAGCTGGCAAAAGACGCACGATCGCGCCACTGCTGTCAACCGTGCCGGTTCCCAGCCCAGTATTTTTGAAGCCAGACGCCATCCCCCAGCAGGTAATCACCCTCTGACCATCAATTTCCTCTTCCTGCGGGGTCCAGGGCTCAGAAACCTCCAGTTCCCCAAGACGCTGCCCGACTGCTTCGAGGCAGGCAGGAAGTCCGACACTTTCCTCCAGGCGGTGCCCGGTGTTGGTTTCGGATCCTTTGCGAAGCGCGTTCAACTTGCGTAAAGCCAACGGGTCCATTTCGAGCTTTTCAGCCAGCATATCCATGGCTGATTCAATGCCAAACATCGCCTGCACCACCCCAAAGCCCCTGAACGCCCCCGCGGGTGGGTTATTGGTATACATGGCGTAACACTCCGAGAGGGTATTGGGAATAATATACGGACCGCATGAATGCGTGGTTGCCCTCGTCATCACCGCAACCCCCAGCGAGGCATAAGCGCCTGTGTCACCGTAGATTTCAGTCTTTGCAGCCAGAAGTTCCCCATTCTTCTTTGCGCCCAGTTTGATTTTGGTCCAGGTGGCATGCCGTTTCGGGTGCACCATCATGCTTTCGCGGCGGGTGAATAGCAACTTAACCGGTTTCCCGGTTGCCTGTGCCATCAGGGCTGCGTGGATCTGGCCCGCGATATCTTCTTTGCCGCCAAAAGCGCCGCCTGTCTTTTGACCCTTAACGCGAACACGTTCGGGTGCCAGACCCAGGGCTTCGGCGACCTGCCGACGATCCTCATAAGGGATCTGCGAGCCCTCGTAAAGGTCCAACCCCCCATCTTCTCTCCACACCGCGATGGAACATTCCGGTTCCATGAAGAGGTGCTCCATGAAAGGCGTGTAAAAGGTGTGTTCAACAATCACGTCAGACTGTGCGAAACCTGCATCCAGGTCGCCCTTACCAACTTTGATTTTTTTGAGCAAGTTGCCCTTCTCGTGCACCTTTTCCGCGTCAGGTTCAGCTGCCTGCATCGGGTTGCTTACCACCGGGCGGGGTTCGATGCTCATTTTGATCAGCGTAATCGCTTCATCCGCAATCGCCTGGGTATCGGCTGCCACGATCGCGATGGCATCCCCCACATATCGCACCCGTTCTCCAAGATCCACCAGGATCGGCCAGTCCTTTGAATAAACTCCGTGCAGGCGTTCATGTTTCAAATCAGCTGCGGTCAAAACAGCCTCGACCCCTTCCAGCTGAGTAGCTGCACTGACGTCGAGTTCGCGCAAAATTCCAGAGGGCGTGCCCGCCCGTAATACACGCGCGAACAACATACCCTCAAATTGAAAATCGTCTGTGAATTTTGCTCCACCGATCGCCTTTGCCACCGCGTCCGGGCGAATTACGGTCTTGCCCACGTGCGTCAGGTCCTGCTTGCCCAGCGAGACCGCCCTTGGCCGGACTGCTTCCCCCGTTCGCAGGGAGTTAGCCGCTGCCTGGATCGCCGAAACAATGGCTTCATAGCTGCCGCAGCGGCAGACCACGTCGTTCATCGCCTCGCGAATTTCACTCACGCTCGGATCGGGGTTTTCCAGCAGAAGCGCGTGAGCCCGCATCAGCTGCCCTGGGGTGCAGAAACCGCACTGGATTGCGCCGTGGGTGATGAAAGCTTCCTGTAAAGGGTGCAGAGCGCGCAGGTCCGCGCGTTCATCCTGGCGTTCAACTGGTCTGAGTGCTCGCAATCCTTCAATGGTTAGGATGGACTTCCCCTGGGCTTTGCTCGCGCGGGTAATGCAGGATCGGACCGGTTTGCCATCCATCAGTACCGTGCAGATGCCGCAGCGCCCTTCCCCACAGCCGACCTTCGTGCCTGTCAGCTTCAGCCGTAGCCGCAACAAATCACTTAGTTTTTCGCCTGGTAATTCATCCAATGAATAGCTAACGCCGTTAACGTTGATCTCGAGCATGATGCCCTCTCCGGTGAGTTTCAAAGTATTATAAAGGACTTGTTAAAAGAATGTCCAAAGCAAGCAAATTTCTGATTGGCTGTGGAATATTTCACCTTATACAGACCCTCGACACGCCTTCTGGCAAGTGGAATAATTGTGACTATGAAACGTTTAATCCCTCAGCAAAAGAAAAACAAACTGTTGCCCGTCTACCTGGTCGCAGCGATTGTTGTGCTGGTTGTTGGCTTTATGATCTACCGTGGAATCCGCAAAGAGACTGGGAACCCGATCGTACTTTCCGCAGCAGACGTGCCGCGCATCAGCGCAGCAGAGGCGATTGCGGCGGTGAGGGATCAGGGAGCAATTCTGTTGGATACCCGCACAGCAGCTCAGTATGAAGCCAGCCACGCTGTGGGAAGCATCAGCATGCCCTTTGTTGAAATCGAATCCTGGGTTGATACGCTTGACAAAGACGCTTGGTACATCAACTACTGCACCTGACCGGCTGAAAACACGAGCGCCGGTGCGGCGTTCATCATGTTGAAAGATGGTTACCGTAAGGTTGATGCAGTACTCGGCGGCTACGAAGCTCTTATCGCTGCTGGCTACCCCACCCAACCATAATCCACAAACGTGCAGGCCGGGTTGCGTTTGTTAACCCGGCTCTTATCTTTTCGTAGGCCGGGTTGCGTACTTCAACCCGGCAAACCGATGGCATAAACCAAAGCCGGATTCAACTTAGGAATCCGGCCTACGAACTGCGAACTATGATCTAACGATCAGAGCAGTTTACTTTTGCGCGGAAAACTCTTTGTGCTCTTTTTCAAGTCTTTTCTTAAGCGTAACAAGGCGTAGGATATAAGCTCCAAGCAGTCCAAAAATCACAACGTAGCCCGCAATAAAGTAAGCGAGATTAGTCATCCTGTACCTCCCCAAATTCTAAAGTTTCCGTCTTCGCTCTGAGGGTATCAATCTCAGTCTCACGCGCCGTCAGGATCGAGCGATGCCAGAGTAGAACCGCAAACAGGACGGTGAAGGCAACAATACTGGCAGCCATGGTCTGGTACATAGCGGGGGTCATAGCCATGTCACCAGTGTCAGCCCCAAATATGGTGGGGTGAATGGTGCGCAGCAGGCGGGACGAAAAGAAGGTCAGTGGCACACTGGCAAAGCCAATAATCGCGTAAACCGCGCCAAAACGGGCGCGTTTCTCGAGGTTGTCAACCCCCCGACGTAATAACAAATACCCAATATAAGTAAAAGCCATGATCGTCATGGTGGTCAGGCGGGGATCCCAGGTCCACCAGGTGTTCCAGATGGGTTTTGCCCAGATCATCCCGGTAAAGTTGGCAATCGCCGTGAAGAGCAAACCGATCTCCACCGCTGAAAAAGCGATAAAGTCGTATTTGAGCTCCTTCTTGTTGAGGTAAAGGATGCCGCAAACTGCCGCAACCAAAAAAGCCAGCATGCCAACCCAGGCAGCACTGACATGAAAGTAAAACACTTTCTGGACAAGGCCCATATTTACCTCGATGGGGGCATAAAACAACACCATGGCAAAAGCCGCCAGAACGAGGAGAAGGGCCATCAACCCCAGGAGTTTTAGTTTTCTATTCTCTGATGACATATTCAAACACCATAATTGAGACTGTAGTGACAATAATACCGTAAGCCGCCAGCAAAACCAACCAGGCTTGCACCTCCACAACCGGAGCGCTAGCAAGGATCCCACCCGCGGCTTTAACGACCGCCATGTTGACGGGCATCAGGATCGGGAAAAGCAGGATGGGCAACAGCAAATCGCGCATGCGGGTTTGCACGGTCATGCCGGCAATCAACGTCCCAGCAGCGCTGTAGCACCACGCCCCAAGTACCAAGACCAGGATGAAACCTGCATTGAAGAGGGATTGGTTATAGAGCAAGGAGTAAATCGGCAGGATGAGCACGCTGACAAACAGCATCACCAGCCAGTTGGTGAGCATCTTGCCAAAGTAGATCGCCGAAACGTCCGGCACTGCCATCACCAGCGCGTCAAAACAGCCCTGGTCCTGCTCAGCGGTAAAGGAGCGGTTGAGCCCGAGCGTGCCGGCAAAGACGATTACAACCCAAATAATACCGGAGGCAATCTCAGCACGATTAACTGGCGAAAGCTCAATCGCGTAGTTGAAGATAAAGAGGGTCAGGATGGCAAAAGCAAACATGGCAGTCAGCATGTCTTTGCTGCGCCATTCTTGCAGCAGATCTTTCCAGACCAGGGTGCGGACTGAGTGCAACCAATCTCTCATACCGCCACCTTCTGCTGCTCGGAATTGGGTTTGGCAAGCTTTTCCGTGAGCCAGTCTTCAAGGTAATCGAGCGAAAGATCCCGGTTTGGCAGGTCCTCAGCCACACGACCGCGGGCTAAGAAAGCGAAACGGCTGCTGATGGGCAGGGCGTGCGAGAGATCATGCGTGGTCATGATGACGATGTGCCCCTGCTGTTTCTGCTCAAGCATGAGTTGGTTGAAAACCAGGCTGCCCTGCAGGTCCAAACCGGTGTAAGGTTCGTCCAGCAGTAGAATGCGGGGGTTATGCAACAATGCCCGGGCAATCGTTAGGCGCTGTTTCATGCCGCGTGAGTAGGCTCTGACCGGTTTTCCGCCAAATCGCTGCATGCCAACCTGCGCCAATGCGGCTTCGAGGGCGGCGTTATCATCCGGAACCTGGTAAAGTCGGGCGTAAAACCGCAGGTTTTCCATGCCCGTTAAGTGCTCATACAAGAAGGGCTGATGCATCACCAGGCCGATGTCGTGCCTGGCTTGCGATTCGGCATAGTCAATTGGGTGGTCGTCAAGCCAGATGGAGCCAGTTTCGGGTTTTAGTAGTCCGGCGAGGATCTTTAGCAGGGTGGTTTTGCCCGCGCCGTTACGACCAAGCAGGCAGAGCAGCTCACCCTGCTGTACCTCCAGGTCAAGCGCGTCCAAAACGCGGTGCTGACCAAAGGATTTGGTAACCTGCCGGATAGCAAGGGTCATGTAAGGGCTAACTCCTGCTCTTTTTCATCAACAACCTCGAGTTGCAAATACTTCCAGGGCAAGGTAGCTGCCAGGATCGCACCCAAAACCATTAACAGCGCTCCAATCCACATGAAATTGACCAGGGGGTTATCGGAAGCCTGGACGGTCACATAGCCCATCATACTGCTGTAATCCAAAAGCAACGTGTAGAAATCGCCGCGCAAGGTGGACTGCTTGTCGGGGATGCTCACATATTGACCGCGGTCTTCGTAAAGATGTTGCCCGGGATAGAGTGTATCAATGACTTTGCCATCTTTCCAGAGCACGAGTTTGGCTTCGATCGTCATGTATTCGGGATTTTCATATTCCGTGGTGAGCTCGACAAATTCCACCTCGTAGGAACGCAGCGGCATTTTGTCTCCCGGGATCATGGTGCCCTGGATGCTTCCCTCGAGGGCTTCCATACCCACGATACCGAGCGCAATCAGCAGCACACCGGCATGGACGAACCATGCGCCATGGCGCGCGCGCTGTCCCCACCAGCGTTTGGCTGCCCGGCGTGGGGATTTACTGTCCCGCAGGCTAAGAGCCAGCATCAGAAGCAAGCCAAAAATGACCACAAATATCACCAGCAGTGCCAGCCAGGATTTTGTCAGGAAGAAAAACGATGCGGCTGTAAGGAGTAAAGACAGAATCAGGGGTATGACAGCTGATTTTCCCAATTGCCTGACCGAGTTGACCGTCCAGGCGCTGAGCGGGCAAACAGCCATCAGGGCTGCTAAAAGGATGAAAAGGGGTGTGGCGGCTTTATCAAAGAAAGTCCGGTCAAGCCCAATCTGGGTTCCGGTGAAAACGCCGGTGATGAGGGGGTAAGCCAGGCCGTAGAAACACACAACCGTCAGAGAGATCAAGATGACGTTGGTGTAAAGGAAAGCCGCGTCACGGGTGACCAGGGAAGTGAGCTCCCAACCTGAGTGAAGGTGCTTCCACCGCCAAGCCAGCATGGCAATGCAAACCAAAAATAGACTGATTGTCAGAAGCGTGAGGGGAAGAGAAATTTTGCTCTCGCCAAAGGCATGCACAGAATTGAGCAAACCGGCACGAGTGATGAGGATACTGAAAATGACCATGACGTAAGTCAGCAGGATTAAAACGAAGTTGAAGCGCTGGAATATCTTCCGCTGTTTTTGCAGCAGAAGGCTGTGGAGTAGGCCGGTGCTGGTGAGCCAGGGAATCAGCGATGCTGTTTCCACAGGGTCCCACGCCCAGTAACCACCCCATCCAAGCACATCATAGGACCACCAGCTGCCAAGCACGATGCCTGCAGTCAGCAGGACCCAGGCGGAAAGCAGCCAGAGGCGGGTCTCACCCAGCAGACCTTCACCCGATTCGCCCCTGATCAGGTAAGATGCTGCGACAGCAAAAGGCACCAGGAAGAGAGCAAAACCAAGATAAAGAATGGGCGGGTGGATGACCATGCCCCAGTGGCGCAGGAGTGGGTTCAGACCAAAGCCTGAAATTCCACCGTAAACGGTTGCTCCCGCGGCTGGTGAAAACACACCATCGAGGACATCGCCAGACTCTAAGAGCCAGACCCGGCTAAATGGATTTTCAGCGAAGAGTGAAAGCGCGCCAAAAAAGAGTAGGTTCACTGCTGTAAACAGAAAGGACCAGCCATCCTGGATCTGCCGTCGGACATGTAGTGAGATGAAGAGAACCAGGTTGAGCGTCCAGCCCCAGAAGAAGAGCGAGCCGGCCTGACCACCCCACACGGCAGTCATCTTCAGGACGGTGGGCATGACAGAATTGATCACCGAGACGACATAGGCATTGGAGTAATCCTGTAGCACCTGCATCGCCATCAGGCTTAGGAGACTAAGTGTATGCAGACCAAAAGAGAGGTTTGCCAGGGTCATAACCGGTTTGGTCAGAGTGGTCTGGCGTTTGATCAGCTGGAAGACAGTAAGAACCAGTGCCATGAGAATAGCCAGCATGGCAGCTGCGAAGGAGAATAAACCTAATTGAAACATAATGACCTTTTCGGAGGGATTAGTCGTCGGCCTGGTTTGGCAGGGCGGACTCGTATTTTGAGGGACACTTCAACAGGAGCTCTTTGGCTTGAAAAACGCCGTCGGCATCCAACGAACCTGAGACGATTGCCTGGGCTTCATGCTTGAGCAGGTCAGGTTTCACACCGTTGTAGTGAATGGTGATACGCGGAAGCGTCGGATCTGCGGCAGCTTGTTCAAGGACCACAGCCATGCCCCCCATCTCCTTGATGACCTTGTGATCACCTGGGATCTGGGCAACTTCAAAGGTGAGGTCGAGGGTTTGGGGGTCGTAGACGATAGTGTCACCAAGCACGACGCCAGACATACGCACGTTGCGACCAGTCATGTCAGTCTCGCCAGACTGGAGTTCAGAGACGGTCAGGAAATATTGGGTGCTAGATTGCGTGGTGGCGATCAGCAGGGCAATCAAGGCAACTGCTATCACCAGCACTGCAATGGTGGTTTTTCGATTAGTTTTTTTCAAAGAAAGTCCTCATTTTTATTATTCTATCGTATTAATAAAATGTCTTGATGGTCAGCAGAAACGCATTTCCTCGGGTTCAATGTAGGATTTGCTCGTTCAACAAGTTTGCTTATTTGCAGATTGTTAATAATTTCACACATTGACACCCAACAAGTTACATTTATAATAATCTTTGTATCATTAATTTACGGTAAGCTATTTTACCAACTTTTAAGGAGATTACTGAATGAAGAAAAAGAGCTTTTTCCTACTGATTGCTGTCTTTGCAGCAGCGCTTTTGGTGTGGGTAGGTTGCACAACCTTGCAAGCTACTGACGCCGTAGAAGCATCCATCGACGAGGTCACCGCCAAGTGGGAAGGGTCAGGCCACGCTGACATGACTTCCGAAGCCTTCAACCATTGGAACGAAGATGATCCAGCCGAAATTCCTGCGAACTGCGCAAAGTGTCATAGCAGCTCTGGTTTCCGCGATTTTGTCGGGGCCGACGGCTCTGCAGCTGGCTCAGTTGAGATGGCTGGCAAAATCCAGGACCCTGTCAACTGCACCGCTTGCCATAGCACCGCGGCACACGAACTGGATTCTGTGAAATTCCCCTCCGGCATGGAACTGACCGGAACTGGCTCGTCCTCGGCTTGTATGACCTGCCACGGCGGTATGGGCTCAGGCGTCTCAGTTGCAAATGTAGTTGAAGGCAAGCCAGAAGATGAACCAATTGGCGATCAGGCTATTATGGGCAACCACTATTTTGCAGCAGCTGCAACTCGCGCTGGCTCTGACGGTGGTAATGGCTTTGAGTATGAAGGCAAAACCTACGTCGGCACCTTCACTCACGCTCCCGGCGTGGAAACCTGCGCAACCTGCCACGATCCACATACCCTTCACACTCGCAAGCCTGAGAATTCAGACACGAATCTTTGCCAGACCTGCCATTCCAATGTCACCGGATATCAGGAATACAAAACTGTCTCGATGTCCAAAGTCGATTTCGATGGCGACGGGGCCGTTGAGAGCATGTTCGATGAAATCGAAGGCATGAAAGCCGTGCTGCATCAGGCCATGAGCCGGTATTCAGCCAATGTTGGTGATGGAACCATGTTCGGTTTTTACGGAGATGCCTATCCCTATTCATTCATTGACACCAACAAAGACGGTCAGATTACAGAAGACGAAGCCGCGTTCCCGAATCAATACAAACTCTTCACCCCTCGTCTGCTGAAGGCTGCTTACAACTACATGTTCACCGTCAAAGAACCAGGTGCCTATATCCACAACGGCAAGTATGTGCTGCAGTTGATGTTTGACTCGATTGAAGATCTCTCTGCGGTAAGCGGCGTGACTACTGACAGCCTGACACGACCTTAGGCAGACCGAAAGGAATATGGATAATCCCATGAAATCTGCAACAAGAAGGGTCATTTTTTACATCATTTTCTTCGTCTTGCTGTTTTTACCAGCAGTTGCGATGTTGATTGTCTGGATTCCACGCGACATCATCGTCAATATTTCGGTTCTACTTGGTTTCATTGGCCTTGCATTGGCTGGACTCCAGCTGATTCCGATCGCCAAGCTGAACTGGCTGGCAGATGCCCTGGATATGGACAAGGTCTACAGCACACATCATCTCATATCAATTTTGGCGATTGTGTTGGTGCTGCTGCACCCAGTGATTCTGTTGATAACAAGCAAAGTCTATCGAGCTGGTTTTGCGCTGAACTCAGGATGGATCGGTCTAGCCGGATTGATCCTGATCGGTCTCACATCTGGTCTTCGGAAAAAACTCAACCTGGGTTATGTGCCATGGCTGGGTCTCCACAATCTGCTGACCGCGGTCATCCTGGTCTTTGGTCTCTGGCACATGTTCAAGGTCAATTACTACATGGAAATCCCACTCGTAAAGTGGGTTTGGATCATTGAAATTGCTGTCATGGCTTTGATTGTCCTTTACATCCGCGTCATTCATCCGTTTGCTGTGGGTAGAAAACCTTTCAAAGTCGAGTCAGTGGAAACAGAACCGAACGGAGTTTACACGCTCAACCTGCTGCCAGACGGACATGCAGGTGTCCCATTCAAGGCTGGTCAGATTGCCTGGATCAGCACGGGTAACAGCCCGTGGGTCTTGAGCCGCAACCCCTTCAGTTATGCGGGTTCTGATGTGGCCCCCGACGGTCGGGTGCGCTTCGCCATCAAAGAATTGGGCGACTTCACCAGCACTATCAAAGACCTCAAGCCGGGTGACAGGGTGTACGTGGACGGTCCTTACGGATACTTCAACCTGCACATGGAAGATATGATGGAAGGCTTTGTTTTATTGGCCGGCGGTATCGGCGTGGCACCAGTTATGTCGATCGTGAATACTCTGGCAGACACGAATGACAAGCGTCCGTTATACGTTTTCTACGGGGATTACAACGAAGAGACCGCACTGTATCAGGATGAGTTTGCCGCTGCTTCAGAGAAGATCGATCTAAAACTCGTCACCGTACTCGAGAAACCCATCCGCGAGGACTACCCCTACCCTGGCTACATCACATCTGACTTGATGGCCAGCGTTCTTCCGGAAAACTACAAGGACTTGTTCTACTTTGTTTGTGGTCCGGCCCCGATGCTCAGAGCGATGGAACGTAACTTCGTCAAATTGGGGATTGCAAAAAGCCATGTGCACTTTGGCATTCAATCAAGCCAGGTTCACATCGAAAACTTCGAGATGGCATAAAGTAGTTGGATCGTCAAAAGACCGCGAGATTTCGCGGTCTTTTTTTAACCTCCAGTCGTAGGTCAGGTCATCGTGCTCGCAGAGTATCCGCTGCCTGCCCCGTGTCCTTGTGCGGGGTTGAACCTGACATTACAAACAGTGGCAGTCGTAGGTCAGGTCATCGTGCTCGCAGAGTATCCGCTTCTGAACCTGACATCACAAACAGTGGCAGTCGTATGAAAGGCTCCGCGCCCTGCCCCACGCTTTTTTTCGGTGTTCAACCTGACACAACAAACTGTGAAATTTCCTCGAGCAAGGTTTTTGCATGCTTATCTGGCGCTTTGGCTTGATTCCGGGTAAAGATGCGAAATTGAAGCCTGACGAGGTTTTTTGGCTGATTTTTCGGCGCAGGAGGGCTGAATAGTTAGTACATCCATCTACTATTTCACTGCTTTGGGCTGACCTATCCTTTTTTGGGGATATCACTCCACCTATTTGTATAAGTTAGCTAAAAAAAATCAGCCCTCAACCCCTCTCGCGCAGGTGAAAAGCCGTCGCATGGCAAAACCCTGCCTGACCGCCCGGCGCAGCAATAGACAATTCCGCGTTTACGAGGCTATACCTCAGTCAATTTGTCATTTTGAGACTATCGCCTATTAGAAAATTAGCTACGCGCATTAATTAGGGGCGGCAATTTCGGTTTGGGGGATCGCTCCAGGCGAAAAAAAACCACTAATAAGCAGAAAATAGGCCTTGGCCTTTTTTGGAGGAGATGATGTAGCTGGGGCAAGTAAAGGTGTCGGGTCGATGGCAGTGCAAAGCCTCGCCGTGCGGGATGCCTCGATTCAAAAACCTTATCGCATGGGGTGTAATTGAGGGCACTGTAAACTGTTTGATAGACATATGGTTCGTGCCCTCAATCCGCCAGAATAGGTGATTCATGTGTGCTGGCGGATTGGAAGCACACCAGGCTCGGGTCGGGATGTTGTTTGAGGTCTTTCCAATTCCCTACTTCGCGGGCACTTTGTCGCGCCCAACAAACATTATTGTTGTTTTCTAAATCGGTGGCCGTAGAAGAACGCCACCTCCTGTAAAACCCTTGACCTAACAGTGTTTTCACGAAAGGATGACGCACACTGTTCTCGCCGGTCTCCAGACCGCGCGAGGGTATTGACCGTCAGGTCTCCTCTGGTCTGGGGAGCACTTCCCCGTTCAACATTCGGGGTAGGGTTGACGCCTGCGTTAACCTTGAAAATACGGATCAGGCAAGCCTGGTCTCTACAAAGGTTTTTTGGTGAGGAACGGCGTAGGGGCAGACCCCGTGTCTGCCCTAAAGACCGTAAACAATCTCACCTTTCTAGACAAGCCGTTCAAAGTCTCCCCCTTTTGGGACGCCTGCCTCACCCAAAAAATTTTTCGGAGTCACAGGGAGGGAGTAAAACCCCTGGTAGGGATGAGTCCCGATCCATCCGCTCTGAATGCTCTGGGATAAGCAGGGAGAATCGAGGTCAATAGGGGATTCTGGATAGAGTACAAAAAATCCAGCCATAATAGGGACTGGATTTGATTTGTTTTTCGGGCTCGCCCAGCGCTATTTCAGGCTTTCCAAACGCCGCTTCATTGCCGCTGTCAGCGTCTCCATCCGCGCGACCAACTGTCGCGCTTCCTCGCGGTCCACATCCCCCAGCAATGCGTCCGCAATTGACCCCGGTTTGTCCTCAGCCGGCAACTCCTCAATCCCGTTCAGCAGTCTACGCAGGCTGCGGGCAGATTTGGTGGTGGGATCGAGGGGAAGGCGCACCTTTCGTCCAACTTCGTGCCCCGACTGGCGCTCCAGGAAGGCATGCACATCCTGGTAAGTGCGCCCTTCATGGCTGGCATAGAATGCAACGGCCTCCGGCCACAGCGCGCGATCGTATTGCATGATCTCCCGCAGCACACGCTCGGGCATTTCGGATTTATCTGCGGTTTCGAGTTCTTTTTCATCCAGCTCAAAGAACTTCATCAACCTGCCGTAATAGGTGCGTTCCATTTGCAGAGTTTTCTGCAGCATATCCTTGGTCCCATCATCCAGGCGCACATCTGCGACGCGCCGGAAGAATGCCGTTTCTGTTTCGTCTGCTCCAGGATGGGTCTGGTGCGATTCAAGCACCAGGCGGGCAGCTGCCCGAGCCTTGCCAACTGGGGTAAGCGCCTTGTAGGCCATGTTCTCAGCAATTTGCTTTTCAATCGTCGGCTGATTATCGATCAGAGCCAGCACGTATGGCTCAGAAGCCTGGCCTTCGAGTACAGCTTTAATGGCGGTTGCCCAGAAACGCCGCTCACCGGTCAACATCTTGAAAACGTCGTGACCGTTTTCGCTGACGACCTGCCCCGTCACTGGCTTGATCTGACCGGTGTCATGCAGCGAGTCCCCCAAGGTCGTTAGTTCAGCGATCTCCTGCGCGATCAGGCGATCGTTGCGGGCCAACTCAAACCAGTTGCGAACCACCTCGGTCCAGGTCGACTTGCCGGAGTAAAAATCCTTACGAAGTACCAGAGGGAGGATCAGGCGCGCCTGGAAGCGGTCAGGTCGGATCATTGACAAGGGAACGCGATAGACGCTCTGGCGGTGATTGACCATCTTTGGCGTATCGGGGTTGTAATCTCCCTGCGTTTCAGCGCTGGCGTTGAACGCGTCGGAAGTGATGTTGATCAGGTTGTCGAAGCGGGGTTTTTCAGTTTTTGCCATGGTCTCTCCTCAAAATGTTTATCCGGATCCGGTCTGAGCGGCGAACTGTGCCCATGGGCACATCACGCGGCTCCGAGTTTGCCCAAAACGGCATCGACCAGGTTGGATAGGCAGCGATAAGCCTGTGACTTCTCCGGGCAGTAAGAGAAAACGTCATAGCCGGCAGTGGTAGCGGCAGAAATGTCCGCCAGGTCCTTGATATAGGGCAAGAGCAAATGCCCATACATACGTTCCATGTCCTCAATCACGTCTCGTGACTGCCGCCTGATCATTCTGAAACGCGAAGGGATAATGCCAAGCACTTCAAGATCAGGATTGGTGGTTTTGCGCACATTTTCGATCATCCGAAGGATGTCCGCCAGACCGATCAGGCTGAGTCCATCCGGTTCAATCGGTATCAAAACGTGGCTGCTGGCAACCAGGGAATTCATAGGCAGCATGCCGGCGGAAGGTGGATTGTCAATAATGATATAGGAGTAATCATCCTTGATGGGTTCCAAAAAATATGTCAGCTGAAAGTCAGGGTCATCGTGCCCCTTGAGCGCGGACTCCAAGCCTTCCATCCTGGCTTTGTTGGTGCGAAATAGTTTGACTTTCTCGCTGCGATTGCGTGGGATGAGAGAATCGACGATCAGTGATTCGCTTGCGCCGTAACCGTTTTCGAGTGCCTGTGGATAGTTGTTCTCCGCCGTGATGGCGGGTATGAACCTGTCGTCGAAGCCACCACCCATGGCTGTGATCGTGGCCGAAAGCTGGTCATCCATGTCGATCAACAGGACCGGTTTGCTGCCGGGTTTGCGGGAACCATGGGTTGCCAGCCCTGCAGCCAGATTGATGCTGATAGTGGACTTGCCAACACCCCCCTTGCGATTGATCAGAGATATAATTGCCATTGGATCCTCACCCGATTCCTGGTATCATAATGCACCTTTTCATTTTACATTAGTTTTCGTTTTTTTCAAGGCGGTCTTGTTTTTTGAATCTAATTATTCCCCCACTTTGTCGAAGTTGGCTATAATAATTAAGTACTTGACTTAACTCTACGCAAGTGCTAAGCTACAAACAACAAATGATACGGTGGTGAAGATGTTGACCAGCTCTGACTTTTTGCATGCCCAATTCTTTGAACATCCTTTTAGGCGTTATGGCGACACGCGCTTTTTCTATCCGAACCTGGCTGAACAACGCAAGGTGCTGGAGGTGGCTCATGGTTTCATTGCAGACCAGAAAGATCCTTCCAAGAACCTGGGTGTGATTGCCGGACCAAGCGGAGGCGGAAAGAGCATGCTGGCGATGAAGCTGGCTGAAACCCACTTTATCTTTGAGCAACGAAGTCAGGTGTTGGGGCTCTACATGAACACCAACACCCTAACCGAACCGCGCCACTTCTTAATGTCAGTGATAGAGACTCTCTCCCTGCCCTCCTCCAGGTCGAACGCGAATCGCATCGAAAGCATCTTCGAGCGGTTGGAAGGCAGTGATGATCAGCTAATGATCGTGCTGGATGGTCCCCCCATTGACCAGGATTACCTGAACCAGATGTTATCCTGGTCCGTGGAGCATAGCAAGAAGATCAAGACGATTATCTTCCTGCAGGATATAAACAACAACACCAGTAACATTGGTTCGTTGAACCAGTTCCTGGGTCTGTATGTGCCATTCCGGGCTCCGGAAGTGGTCGAAGTCGCTTCCCTGCTCTACGCGCGCATGTTGTCTGCTGGGCATCCGGATCCGCTGAAGTTGATCCCCCAGGAGACTATGTTTGGCCTGGCTGAACAATCACGTGGCTCGTTGAGTGAGGCCTTGCGCTTGGGCAGTGAGCATCTGGAAAAGTTACTTGAAGAGCAAAAAGGTAGTCTGCGGATGGGTATCTTCCCATTCCGTCCGGGTGTTGCTGGCTAAGACTGATATTTTAGACCGGAGAAAACCGGTGTAACAAAAAATGGAAAAAAACGGCTGGACTGAGATCTTGGAATCCTTGGCTGGGCTGGAAAATGATCAGCTTCAGGGATTGTTAGATTCAAGCAAACTCGGTTTCGACGGCAATTTCACAATCACAGCCGAAGAGTCGGTTTATTCTGGTCTGTGCCAGTACTATCCACTGATTGAAACCCTTGTCCAGGACAAGACCGGTAAACATTTACGCCTTAATCTGGAAAAAAGTGTGCCCATGGGCACAGAATCAAGCTCCTTCCGCGTTGAAATTGCCGCCGCGAATGTGACGGATGCGATCCTGAAACCTGATTCCATCGCTGCCGTACCCTCCTACCTGTTGCGTTTCGTTCCTTATGTCGGTTCTTCAGCGGTGTTGATCGCCACTGCCCTGCGACAGGCCTTCTATCGCGCCTCGCGCGAGCATGGTGCTGATCAACTCTATCCCTGCCAGGATGATTCGGTCACGATCGATGTCCAAACTATTCTGAAAACCCTTGGGAATGTCATCAGCCGCGCTAAGTTTTTCCGAATCTTCCAACAGGGCGATATGGATTGGTTCGTACAAAGAGCGGAACCAAAGCACCGCGTCGCTGACGGGCGCATCCAGCGCGAGCCTAACACCTACCACTACCGCGGGCTGGTTCTCACCCCTGGCGATGCCCAAGACCTTTATGCCTGGTTGCTTGCCCAGGGCCTCTCGCTCGACCCTCTCGGGGTGCTTTCCAAAGCCATTACCATACCCCGAGATCAAATCCTGGCCTTTCCTTATCGCATGCCCACTGAAAAGGCACCTGCCCTCTTCACCGAGCCGGCCAGCGTTCACCAAGTGGTCAGCCGCGCACTTGCGCCAAAAACCCTGGACCCCACCCTGGCTGGATTGTGCGACCGATTGGCCAGCCACCTGATCCGCCCGGAGAGCTTTCTGGCGGTACCCTGGTATTGGTTCCAGCGGGTTTTGCCCGAACTGGGCGATGACCTTGGGGTGCTCTACCTGATGTGCAAAAATTGCTGCTATGTGGACTGGGCGCGCGGGAAAGATCGCAACACTTTCTGGGTGCCTGGTGGGCTGCCCACCCTGCAGGGCTGGATCCGCTCCGAGACGCTTCCAAAACGTATCCCCCACACCAAACCAAGCAAGCGCGGTCGTCCGAAATCAACTGAGGTGAACCCCGATTCCGCCTACACCAGGCAGTGGCGCCAGGCTAATCGCGACCTCGCCAGCCAGTACCTCTGCCGGCTCGAAACGCGCAACAGCGAGAACGGCACTGATTGGCACCTACAGGTTTCCGAGGTGCAGCTGACCGCCGCGGATGAATCCCTCAAACAGGCTTTATATGCTTTTCTATTCGCCCCACCCGACCCGGTAACCCCGGAATTGCTCAGCGCTTACGCCTCCAATAGCTCTTGGCAACGCGTCATGCTGAGTGACGCGGAAGCCAATCCAACCCGATTATGTCATTTTGAGACTTTGGTCAAATCAGGAATATGTCAGAATGAGACTTTGGTATCCGAAGAAATATGTCATTTTGATACCCTCGTGGATGGACTAAATTATTATTTTGAGACTCTCATTGAGGTGGGAATTTGTCAGTTTGACACGATAATTAAGATATTAAATAAGCTTAAATATGCTCCATTTTTCAAACAAGAAACCATTCCAACTAAAATATCCCCACAGACGGACGGTTCGGTTCAGGAGAAGGATGGAATTTCTGCTGATGCGTTCGCCAAAGACTGGGATTACAGCAAACTGATGCGTGGGATCAACCCCGAACTGCGAAGGAAGATTCAAAAACAGGGGGCTGAGAAGAAATTCCTGGCCTGGTTGATCGCTGGCAGCCTGAACCCGGAGATCCACAGCCCGATCAGTTTTGCGATAGCCGCGACTCTTGAAAATCAACATAGCCCAGCCGTACCAGCCGCCCGACTGGCAGATCTCCAGATGGGAGAGCTTGGCAGCCTGCTAAAGAAAACCATGCGCCGGATGGGGCAAAATTACCTGGGTCCCGTGATCAATAGCGGTTCCGGCAGCGAAGATCTTGCGTCCCTGCTGCAACTCGTGTCGGATAACCAAGGGCGCCTGAAGCTCCTCCGCCGCCTGGCCGACGCCCTCAATTTGGAAAACTAACCCCCCAACTAATTCGAACTGCATTTGGAGCCTGCCCTTTGGCGGGCTTTGATGACTTGAGTACCTAATCAGACCCCGAAATTTTCTTGCCAAGCCAGCTTTACCGCTACTTTCCTGGTCGCACTAGGGGAGGGGTCCTTAGGGTGTCGCCTCGTGGAGCGCCAGCAGCAAAAAGCTGACGTGGCTCCTTTAGATAAACAGGTGTTTTAGAGCACGATTCCTATAAATATGCGCGTAGCCACAAGAATGTGTGAGGAAAGTGAGAGCTACTCAACGAAGTGGGGGATCTCAATCAGTGTTGGGCAGGACAAGATACGGTAGAAATTTGCGCGTAGCCACAATCGTAAGCTAATGAAAGGCTGGAGTGGGGGATCAGCCGAAAGAGCGGGCGGTCGAAAGGGGAGTGGTTGAATGAGGAAAGTAGCCCAATGAGGGGTGCTCAGGAGTTGAGTGCGAAGGTTCTTTTTAATTATACAATGCGCATAGACAATTACTACAATGAGGAAGAAGAGGATTAGCAAATCAGCACTACACTCGCTGGCAATCTGGGCAGGTGTAGATGCTCCCACCCATGTAAGCTTCCTTGACAATCTCCGTCCCACACCTGGGGCAAGGGGTGCCTCTTGTCTCTGCGCTCAACCGCACCTGGTACCCTCCCGGCCGGCCGAGCAGGTCTTTTTCTGTGCTTCTCCCACCACCATCCTTCATCGCTTTGAGGGTGCCTTTGACGCTAGCGAATAGTCTGCTTATCTCAGCGTCTGTCAAGGTGTTGAGTTTCCGGCGCGGGTGCATCTCCGCCGTCCATAGAATATCCTGAAGGCAGCCATTTCCCAAGCCTGGAATGCGCTGCTCGGTTGCTAAAGCCGCCTTAAGCGGCAGTTTTCGAAGCGCTTCCGGCGCTAACAGCTCGAGAAAGTAGCTTTCATCAAAGGAATTGCTAAGCGGCGAAGGCTTTCTCAACGCGGTTTCGTAATAGGTGTTGTCGTAAGTCGCAAGCCTCTCCCAACACACAACGCCGCCATACATAGCCACTGATGCGCTAAAGCTGGTTTCATCCTCAAAGGTGACCAGCAGCTGGTGTTTGGCGGGAAGTGGGCCGGCGTTTGGATGCAGACGCAGGTTTACCCCGTCATTGAAGAGCAGCATGCTCTGCGAAAGGTTGATCTCCACAAACATACCAACACCGCGGGCTGATAACATTTGATTACCATTGAGTTTGGCAGGGTATTCCGCGGGATCACCATGATACCAGGTGAATTTGTGCGGGCTATGGGCTGCCTGGGTGGAGCGAACAATCTTGCCAGTCAGATACTTGTTTATCTGTTCAGCGAGGGTAACAGCTTCGGGTAGTTCTATCATGGTTTCCTCCTGTTCTTTCCAAAATATATCGGGTAAGTGAACGTGAGAGTATGTGTTGGTAACCAAAACTGAGAACCAGAATGATGACACAAGCATAACATAACTGCAGACACCCGGTCACAAGCGGATCCGCGAAATTCTTCCCGGAAATGCAGCAGAATAATCCACGGAACAAAGATCAGGAATATACTAAGGGATAATAGCAGTAACAAGAGAGGTGCAAATGTCCACATCTACATTCCTCATCAGAAATGAAATCCCCGAAGATTATGCCGTAATCAGCGAGGTGACCATCGAGGCGTTTCGTCCCCTGGGCTTTGAAACCCTGAACGAGCCCTACGTGATCGAAGCATTGCGGGCTGCCGGCGCGCTTACGATCTCACTGGTCGCAGAAATTGATCACCGGGTGATCGGGCATATCGCGTTTTCTCCCGCGACCGTTTCTGACGGAACACCCGGCTGGTATGCGCTTGGACCGGTTTCTGTGCTGCCTGAGTATCAGCGCACTGGGATAGGCAGAGCCCTGATCTGGGCAGGCCTTGAGCGGCTAAAGGCTGTTGGCGCACGCGGCTGCTGCTTGGTGGGTCATCCAGAATATTATGGCAAAGTCGGATTCATCCACCCGACCGGTTTTTATTTTAAAGGTGTACCTGAGGAACTCTTTTTTGCCATTTCCTTTGACGAACAATATCCACAGGGCGCAGTTAGCTTCCATGAAGGTTTCAAAGCCGAGGCTTCCCCCAACAGCTGATTTGAGTACCTGCCGCAGTCTAAATTGTGACCCTCGCTGAGAGAGTTTTTGTGGGCAGCTAATCCCTGGGCAGTGGCAAGGGATTGTGGCTCATTGCTTGTTGCAGGGCAAGGGTATAATCAGAGTATCACAAGAACACTGGAGGCTTTCAATGGATTATGCCTTGATCATGGCTGGTGGCGCAGGTACGCGTTTGTGGCCGCTGAGCCGTGAGCATCTCCCCAAACCCGCTCTTCGTCTTTATGGCGTTCAAAGTATGTTTCAAATTGCAGTCGACAGGCTTTTGCCTTTGTTTTCACCGGAACAGATCCTGGTGGTAGCCAGCGCAGATCACAACCTGGTCTTGCATGAACAAGTTCCATCCATCCCCGAAGCAAATTTTATTGTTGAGCCTGAGGGTCGCGGCACGGCTTCGGCTATTGGGTTGGCAGCCATTCATTTGGAAGCGCGCGATCCCGAAGCCGTCATGGCTGTGCTGACGGCTGACCATATCATCGGCAAGCCGGATGTCTTCCGGTCGGTTATTCGCTCCGCGCTGGAGTTTGCCAGGGAGGATTACCTCGTCACGCTTGGCATCAAACCCACCTGGCCGTCGACCTCGTATGGCTACATCGAACAAGCAGAGCTCTTAGGTGAGAAGCTTGGTTTCAAAGCCTACACGGCGGAGCGTTTTGTAGAGAAACCAAATGCCCAAAATGCCCAGCGAATGCTTAATTTGGGGAAATACTCGTGGAATAGCGGCATGTTCATCTGGAAGGTCGATCGGATCGTGGGGGAATTTCAATGGCAAATGCCGGAGCTCTACGCGCGCCTTTTGCGCATAGCCGAATGCATAGGTAAAGAGGGATACAACGCGGTTTTAGGAGAATTGTGGCCGGGTATTGCCAAACAGACCATCGACTATGGCATCATGGAAAATGCCAAACGCGTGATTGTCTTGCCAGCGGATATGGATTGGCTGGACGTCGGCACCTGGAATAACCTCAAGACGGTACTCGACTCAGATGACAAGGGCAACAGTAAGAGCGGTGACGTAATCCTGTGGAATTCAGAAAACTCCATGGTCATTGGCGACAAGCGGCTGGTGGCTGGAATAGGCCTGGAAAACATGATCATTGTGGATACTCCGGATGCCCTTCTGGTATGTGACATGGCTCGCGCGGGAGAGGTGAAGGCTCTAGTAGAGCATTTGAAGGAGATCGGACGCCAGGATTTGGCATAGGATTAGTTAGTAGGTGATAGATCGTAACTGGTGGAGCAGATACTCTTCGAGCACGTTGACCCGACTCACGACGCTGTCCCATAAGGTGTAGGGTGGGTTGGCGACGAAAATTAATCACCCACCTGAGTCTCGATATAGCCAACCCACCGCCCAGAAACTGGATTGGAGTGAACTGATGAAGGTCATTCGGACCTAAGGTTGAGATCGCCTCGTCGCTTCGCTCCTCGCGATGACAGGGTGGGGGAATTTTTGTGAGTCGGTGGATAGGCTTTTATCAGAATCCTCAAATGCCAACATTCTTTTACGCCAACCCATCCTATGCTTTGTTCAGGATGATACTATCGCGCTTCAATCACCTTGAGCTTATAGAGCTCTTCCACTGCCAGTGCGACTTTGGTGACTGACGCGTCACGCGTGGTGGGGTAGACAAAGTAAGTATCATCCAGCGTGCTGACGTCGACGCAGTCCATTTTCTTATCAATATAGTTGTACTCAATATGGATCGAGTACAAAGAGGGCACCGTCTTCACGACCTCGAACTTGTCACCCAGATATTCCCCGCGCAGGACGATCCCGTCCATATCGTGCTTAAACCAACCCTTGCCCATCTGAACAAAACCATCGCTATTGGGCAGCGAGTCCACCAGGACTTCGCATTCCAGGTAATACGTGCCGGCTTCAACTTCACGCCGGACGTTTGCCCGCTCCCATTCATACCAGGAAGGGGGATGGGAAAATTCAGTTTCACCTTCAAGAGCCTGGAGCTGACCGTATTCGGTCAACTGCCAGTGCTTGCCGCAAGCTTCGCAGAAAATTTCGCTTCCCTTGCTGTTCATACGGTACTCGGTCTGGCAGTGGGGGCACTGATAGAGCACGCGGTGCAGCCCTTCAGCGCGATCAGGGGCATCCTGGACGATCTTATTTTCGAACTGCCAAGCGAAGTCGTCATATTCAAAGCTTTCCTCAACACGTTTCTGGATGGTTTTCGCGTCGAGCGATTCAACTTCCTGCTGGGTGAGCAGTAGTTTCAGCTCCGTTGTGGTGGGAACGCCGCGATTGGTTTGATTCCACGAAGGCTCATTGATGTGATGCCCGTGTGAGATCAGGGTTACAACCGGAACTTTCAAGAAACGGATCATTTTCCCCAGGGATTCTGGCAACACTGCGTCCGTACCGATCAGTGAGTAGCGCGCTTCAGGATAATAGGCGACGATCTGCTTCTGTTTTAGCAGTTTGGCTGTCTGACGGATCAACTCGAGGTCGTTGACGAATTTCCGCTTGGAAATGCAGCCGACCTGGCGCATGATCCACTCACGCCCAATGAACCCATCCAGCGCGACAACGTAGTTGGCGCGATGAGGGAAGATGGCAGCGGTCATGACCTTAAAGTCAAAAAAACTGTTGTGGTTGCACATCAACAAGTAAGGGGGCTTGATGCCCTGTAGATCGCGGAAAAAGCGGGTTTTGTGCTTCCAAACGTCAGGATAACTAAGCGCCCAGGTGAGCGGCATCAAATATCTGGCTTGAGGTTTTACTTCTTTGAAGAAATCATAACGCGGGAAGTCGGCGATTTTTGTGTTTGCCAGCTTCTGGTTATAGTTTCCCATGACATTGTCGGTAAAAGTACCCATTATTTAACTCTCCGTTTAGGGTTCGCCGTCGCCCGTCCGGAGACCCAGGATTTGTATCTATTAACCTATTAAATAGGAAAAAGTTGCAAGACTTTAATATTACAAGTATTTTACCCGAACTTGGAACGATCAAAGATGAGCGAGGTTTTACGATCTCGGCAACCAAAGGGTAAATGTTCCTGTCTTCGATTATCAAGCTTTATTGTGAAACACATCGATTAGACAACTTCCACAGTTATACCGAAGGCAAAATTGGCTTTAGTTCGGGTTATAATAAGCCATCGAAAACTTGAAAGGAGTTTTTTTATGAAAGGTAAACCTGAAATTATTGAGAAACTGAACTTCTTACTGGCAGATGAGCTGACCGCTGTTAACCAGTATTTTGTTCATGCTGAGGAATGTGGGGACTGGGGTTATGAAGTCCTGCACGAAACCATCGAAAAACGCTCTATCGGCGAGATGAAACACGCTGAGAAGTTGATCTCTCGGATTCTCTTCCTCGAAGGCACGCCAACGGTGGATAAACTCAACAAGATGCACATTGCTGACAGCGTCCCCGGAATGCTCGAGAACGACAGAAAAGCCGAAATGGAAGCCATCAAGAATTACAACGAAGCCATCAAACTTGCGTCAGAATTGTTGGATAATGGCACCAAAGAATTGCTCGACGGCATCCTTAAGGATGAGGAATTCCATCTGGATTACATCGAGGAACAACTTGACCAAATCGAACAGATGGGGCTTGAGCATTATCTGACCACGATCAAATAAGCGGAGGAAACATGAAAGGCAATGAAAAAGTACTTGAAACATTAAATGGTCTGCTGCGTGAAGAACTCACGGCCATCAGCCAATATATGGTCCATGCTGAAATGTATGAGGACTGGGGTTATAGCAAGCTGGGTGAAGCTGAAGAGCATAGCGCCATCCAGGAAATGAAGCACGCAGAGAAGTTGATTTCGCGCATCCTGTTCCTGGAAGGACGCCCGATTGTCAGTGAACTGAATCCTATTCACATCGGCAAGGCCGTGGATGAGATGCTCAAGAATGATCTCGCCCTGGAGACCGACGCGGTGAAGTTATATAACGACGCGATCAAACTCGTAATTGCTGAGAAAGACAATGGCACCAAGGAGCTCCTGGATGCCATCCTGGCTGACGAAGAAGGACATGTGGATTTCTTTGAGGAACAACTGGGTCAGATCGAGCAGATGACTCTGCCCTTCTATCTTTCCACCATCAAGTAAAACCTATTCCATCAAGAGACCCCGGCAATTCCGGGGTCTTTTTGGTTAAAGCTGACTATCTGCAAGCTTTATGAGGTAAAATCAGCGGGAGTTTTCCCATGACCACGTTACTGCTCGTCATCATCTATGTTGCATTCATCAGCCTTGGGCTGCCCGATTCGATGCTTGGGGCAGCCTGGCCAGTGATGCAGGGCGAACTCGGATTACCTCTTGCAGGGGCGGGTTTGGTCTCGATGATTGTTTCGGGCAGCACCATCATTTCGAGCCTCTTTAGCGGCGTCTTGATCCGCCGGCTTGGAACGGGTAAACTGACGCTATTCAGCGTCCTGATGACCGCCCTGGCTCTCCTGGGGTACTCTTTCAGCCAGAACTATCTTTGGCTCTGCCTGATCGCGATCCCCCTGGGATTGGGCGCGGGCTCGGTGGATGCCTCGTTGAATGATTTCGTTGCGCGTAATTTTGCCGCTCGGCATATGAACTGGCTGCATAGCTTCTGGGGTGTTGGCGCCACCACTGGTCCGTTGATCATGGCTTTCATGCTTAATCAGACGGGTCGCTGGCAGATGGGCTACCGCACGGTTGCGATCATTCAGTTTACGCTCGTGGCAATCCTCGCGGTCTCGCTGCCCTTATGGCAGCGCTTCCCAACCCCAACCTCCCAACACGCCGCCGCAGGTAGAGTGAAGATCCGGAATATCAAGGGGATCGCACCAAATCTGGTAGCCTTCTTTGCCTACTGCGCAGTGGAAACGAGCACCGGCTTGTGGGCAGCCAGTTTCCTGGTGGAACAGCGCGGACTCAGCCGGGTTTTGGCGGCTGGAGGTGCTTCGGCATACTACCTGGGGATCACCCTAGGAAGATTTCTCAACGGTTTCCTTGCATCCCATTTCGAAGCAAAGAACCTGGTACGGGGTGGGCAGGCGTTGATCCTGCTGGGCATTGTTTTGATGTTCCTGCCGTTTCCGATCCTGAGCCTTGCAGGGTTGATGGTCGTTGGGCTGGGGTGTGCGCCAATTTTTCCAACCCTGTTGCACGAAACCCCACGCCGCTTTGGGGCCGAAAACTCAGCCAGTCTGATGGGCCTGCAGATGGCAGTTGCCTATTGCGGTTTGACCCTGATGCCGCCGTTGTTGGGATTGATCGTCGATCGTTTTGGTCTCCAGCTCTATCCATTTGGGTTGCTGTTGCTGGCATTAATGCTGACCTTGGGTAGCGAACGGTTAAACCGGGTCCTTGCGGGGCAGCAGGCGCAATAAGGATTATACAAACGTTATAAACGCAAGATTCTTCTATTACAATTTGACCAATGGTTAAATAAGATAGGAGTTGACCATGAAAAAACCAATCCCAAAAATAGATGAAGACCCACAAATGTATCCACCAGATCCCTGCGCGGATACAGCCCAAACTCAAAAGACACATCCAAAGAAAGCGGTTGAGGGCGGACCGATTTACCGAACCGATATCCCCAAGAACATACCACCTGATATTCCATTGAAATAGCATGACTTTTCATGCAATCAGAAACCGGGAGGTTGTGCTCGCTCCCGGTTTCGCTTTTATTTTAAGATGACAATTGGGATTATTTCTGTTTTTGCAGCGCCTGGTGAGCGAGGGCGAGACCGCCATATAGCCCGGCGATGCCGGCAAGACCACTGGGCACAACATAGCTCTCCATCTCAGCTATCTGCGGCAGGCTAAGGTAGTTGCCAAGCAAGTGAGTCAACTCGGAGCGGATCATCGGGAACAAGAAACTTTGGTTCATGACCCCACCGCCGAGGATGATCCGTTCCGGGGCAAGGATCAGGCAAATATTCATCAAACCCAGGGCAAGGTAGTGGGCTTCAAGCTGCCATGCAGGGTGGTCTGGGGCCAAGTTGGCAGCTTTTTGATTCCAACGCGCTTCAATGGCAGGACCGGAAGCCAAACCCTCCAGGCAGGTTCCATGGAAAGGGCAATTTCCCGCAAAATGATAATCCGAAGGATGTTGAGCAAGAAGCATATGCCCCATTTCAGGGTGCGCGTAGCCATGAAGAAGTTGACCATCGACCAAAGCGCCTCCGCCGATGCCAGTGCCGATGGTGAGGTAGACCAGATTCCCGAAGCCTTGCCCAGCACCCCAGCGGGATTCCGCCAGCACGGCGCCATTCACATCGGTATCAAAACCAATAGGTAGGTCTGCGCCTAAAGTTGCCCGGAAAAAACCAACCACATCAGTGCTTTCCCATCCTGGTTTCGGGGTCGCGAGGATTTGACCGTAGGTTGAGGAGGTGGGTCGGGGGTCAAGCGGACCGAAGCAGGCGATCCCGAGCGCGGTTAACTCACCAAAGTCCCGCTGTGCCTGGAGGAAAAAATCAGCGCAGGCTGCCAGGGTCGGCTGGGGGAGGGTGGTGGGGATGCGGATTTCACGGAGAATGTTGTTTTGCTCATCCGCAACCGCGCAGATGAACTTCGTCCCTCCGCCTTCAATCGTTCCGAAGATTTTTTTGTTGTCCATGCAATGATTATAATAGCCGATTTTGGGAGTAGGCGCTCCTTTTCCTGGCGAAATTACCGGACATCCAAAGCGTTTTTCGTAGGCTGGCTTCCTCAGTTGAAGCCGGCTAGGTTTTGGATAATTAAAGTTTCCCCTGCCTATAATGCTTCCTTCGTAGGGCGGAATGGCGCGCGTTTCGCCACTCCGCCAATGAATATGATGTCGGAACACGCAGGTCGGGTTCTTCTGCATGCCCCAGAGCGAAGCGAATGGGTTGAACTTGACGTCACGAATGTTAGGAAATTACATCCTCAACGATGGAAGGCTTCCAATGTCAGGTTGACCTGCGCAAACTGACCTACGACTGAACCAGCTTTCCTGTCTCAAAAATTTACGAAGTTTTTCGTAGGCCGGGTTCCGTACTTGAACCCGGCTCTTTTGAAATATGAAAAAGCCGGCTTCAACCGAGGAAGCCGGCCTACGGCACTAACCACGACTTTCGAGGAGGGAGCAAGCCCCTTCCATTCGGACGACCCCCTCGTAGGGCTGGGCCTTGGTCCAGCCGCCAATCTCACCCTCGGGAAACTCTAAGAGAATGCAAACCCATCGTAGGGCTGGGCTTTAGTCCAGCCGTTGATCCTGCCTCTGCAAAACGGCGCGGAGGGAGCAAGCTGTATGGTATCAGGAGATAGGTAACAGAATGTGACAGGACATAGGTAACACATTTAGCTGATAATCATGGCAAAAAGCGTGAGTGAAGGAGCTAACATGCCATGGCAA
>Ga0116157_10000265_pt1 | contig 57586 bp, 36 predicted proteins | sample AD_UKC048_MetaG_FD_89882 | JGI IMG/M metagenome (GOLD analysis project Ga0116157, IMG submission 89882) | Active sludge microbial communities of municipal wastewater-treating anaerobic digesters from USA - AD_UKC048_MetaG | ecosystem: Engineered > Bioreactor > Anaerobic > Digestate | place: USA... | reverse complement strand
CCCGTGCGCACTCCGGCTCGAGCAGCCGGACCACCTCGGTGGCCGCACCGGCGGCGAGATGAATCGATGCCATCCAGCGCAGGGTCCGCCCCACCCGGCAGCCCTCGGGCTCGCCGCGCGCCCCTGCCAGCTCGGCGAGAGCCGCGTCCCGCGCCGGCGCCTCGACCGGAAGCTCACCGCCCAGCAGCCACCGGTCGGGGCGAGCCGAGTCAAACGTCTTTCCGACACGTTCAAGAGCGGGATGTCCCGACGCCACGTAGAGAAACGCCGCGTCGTCCCACCAGGCGAGGCGCCATGCCGGATCGGCAGCAATCCGCTGCAGGAACGGCCGCCAGGGATCCGAGACGTTTTCCGGATACGGCAGGAGCAACAGATCGATCGCGGCCTCCGCCCGAAGACTCGCCCAATCGGATTCCCGAAGAACGGCCGCCAGATATCGCTCCACGCGCTTTCCCGACATGGTCTGGAACATGGCGTTCACGAACGGCACCCGACGGGCGCCGGTTGCCGCACCGAGCGGGGGATTCCCATACCAGGCGAGAAAATTCCCCCACCGGTCCGGGGCGAATATGTTCCCTGCAATATCATATCTGACGCAATACCTGATCACGGCATCGGGGAACTCGGCTCCGGCGTCCCGGGCCGGAATCCCCGCCGTCGCCGTGGCAGCCGGGGGACGAGCACCGCTGCCGGGCTGGAACGCCGGGGCATGGAACAACAGCACGCCTGCGACGGCCATGGCGGCGGCGAACACGGCGGCCGGCCGAACCGGGAATGGGTCCGGTGACGCAACGCCATCCCGCCCCCCCCGGCCGCAGCGGACGGCCCCCGCGATGGGGGGGGCGAGAACGACGGCGGCCGGCAAAACGAACCGCACGCTCAGGAACGGGATCAGGCAGAAGCCCGCGGTGAGAAGGACGGCCGGATCGAGGAGGCGTCGGGTGCGGCCGACCCGCACCAGAAGCGCGGCAGCCCCGAGCAGCACCAGGTGTGATGCCGCCGACGAACCGGGAGCGAACCGGAGCGGCAGGAGTTCGACGTTCCAGAAGCCCATCGACCGGATCATCCGCTCGGTTTCGTAATAAGCCCCCGTCTGGCCGATCAGATGCGGGCCGGCCGGGGAGATCGCCACGGCAAGCACCAGCTCGGCAAGCATCACCGCCCGCCATTTCGCAGCCCCTGCCGCTTCGGCCGGCCGGCCGGAACCGGGTAACAGCATGAGCGCGGCGCAGCCGATCCCGAACAGGATTTCGATGTGGCAGTTCGCCCAGACGAGGGCGGCCGGTGCCAGCAGGATCGCCCCCGCCAGACCAGGCCGGCGCAGCAGGACGCCGAGCAGCGCGAGCCCGGCGGCCGATACGAGCTGCGGCCGGGGCTCGAACCTCTGCGAAGCCGCCGCATACGCGAGCAGCAGAATCGCCGGGCACGCGAGCCGCGCCCAGCCTTCCGTTCCCGCCTCGAGGCGGCACGCGATGGCCGTGAGGAGCATGCACGTCAGAATCAGTCCGGCCCGCACCAGATCGATGCCGACATACCCGCCCAGCCGCCACGCGGTGTCGAGCACCACCCCGAACAGCCACTCGTAGTTCGGAAAATGCACGTCCGGCAGGCTGCCCATCGGCACCAGCCAGAGGTCCCGGTGCGGGATGCCGCCCAGCGTGCGCACGGCTTCGCCGTTCAGCAGGTGAAACCAGACGTCGTAGCCGAGCGTGAGGCCGATGCAACCGGCCGCCATGGCCACGGCCGCTACGCCCCACAGCGCCGCCTCCGACACCCGCACAAACCTGCCCATGGCTTGCAAGGGTAGCTCAGTCGGCAGCATTTTGCATTCGTCATTTTCGACCGGCCGGGGTATCATGAACGCATGAGTGTCGATCCCGGAATGCGGCTGCATGAGCGCGCGAGCCTGGCGATCCAGGTCATCATTCTCGCGTTGTCGGCCTGGCTCGGTCTGGAAGCGTGGCTGGACCACCGGGAACAGCTCGCGATGCAGGCGTTTTCGACGGCGGCGGCGCAACGCATCACCGAACTCGCCGCACGCGCGAATCCCGAACTCCACGCCCGGTCGGCCCTGCTGCCCCTTCTGCGCGGCAGGGCCGGCGCGACCACCCCGGCTGCGAAGCTCCATGAGCGGTCGGTCCTCAGCGGGATTCCGGCCACCATCTACCGGTACGACGCCACGGGTGCGCGCATCGACCACGCCCCGTCCGGCGCCGCCAACCTCTGGCTCATGGATCGCATCGCGCGGGGGCTGCTCGCCCGCACCCCCGGCCAGATCGAAGAGATCCGCCGCCAGATCGACCGGAAACTGCCCTTCCTGATCGGCGAGGGCCGCGATCTGCCCTGGCTCCGGAATGAACGAGACCGACTCATCGAGGTGTTCGGCCCGAACGGCCCCGGATATCTCGCCTGGAACGCCGATGCCCGCGGGGTCCGGCTGCTGCACTGCGCCACCTTGCCGACGGATGTCGACCTGCTCGACCGGCTCCTCCGGCGCCCCACCGCCGGCGGACCAGTGTTGGCCGGGCTCGGCCGGAACGGTGAACCCGAGATGTGGCAGCGTGGCCGGCTGCTCGACCCGCTCGCGACCCGCGCCGCCCGGGCGCTCGCCGAAACCCGCTCGATGAGCGGCATGTTCGGCAGCTTCTGGTGGGAGTTCCTGGAAACATCGACGGGCCGCACCGTCTACGGCGCCTTCGAGCCGCCGGCGACAACCACCGACGTGTGGAGGCCCCTGCTGCGCGGCATCGGCAGCCTCCTCCTCGCCGCGGCACTCTTCGTCCTCACACGTTCCGGCCGCACCGCGGCAATCCGTCTCCGGTTCCTGCTCATCCTGCTGTTCCTCGCTTCGGCTTCGATCCCGCTGTTCAGCATCCTCATCGGCTCGATCGACGTGGTGACACGCTACCAGGAAGTGCTCGGCACACGCGTCAAAGGCGCCCAGGACGAGGCCATCCGCAACCTGGTCCAGGAGTTCGACGGGTATCTCGCCTCCAGCACCGTCACGATGCGCCCGTATCTGGAACGCGCCGCGAACGTCCGCGCCCCCGCCGATGGCGACAGGCTCCTGCGCGAGCTCCGGAGGCTGCACCTGGCCGACTGGCTCCAGTTGCGCGACGCGGCCGGTCGTCTCCTCTACTCGTCCACGCCGCCCGGCCCGACCGACCAGGAAACCCTGATGGTCAGCATCGCGCGCCGGGCCGTCGAACGGTTCCAGCCGGACCGGCTCAACGAGCACCCCTACAAGGGCAACGCCTTCACCGACCCGATGGTGCGGCGCGATGACATGGGCTTCTCGACGCTCATCAACGGCCACCGCCAGACCCAGCTCGTCCAGTCCGGCATGCGCCGGTTCGTCTACTATCTCGCGACGATGCCGCGCGGCCGGGGCGAAGCAGCCTACATGGAGACGCGTCTTCCCCTCGAGATCGCGGTGAAAACCTATCTGCGCCGCCGGGGCGTGCAGCGGCAGGAGTTCGACGGCGGCTGGATCCGGTTCTACGCCCTCGATATGCGGACGGGACGCTGGCCCGTCGCCCCGCCCCGGCTCTTCACCGCCCCCCTTGCCCGGATGGCGGCCGCTTCGTGGGTCACCGGCCAGACGACGGCGACCCGACTGCAGATCGACACCCGCAGCGGTTTCGCGACCTGCATCCCGACCCCCCGGCTGGCCGACCATTGCCTGATCGCATTTTACGCCGACGACCGGCATCTCGACCGCATCCGGAAGCTGTGGCGCGACATTCTCGTCACCGGCGCCGCGTTCCTGCTGATGGTCGTGCTGCTCGGCTCCGGGATCGCCAGCCAGCTCCTCCAGCCGCTCGGACAGATCGAGAAAGCCGTTCAGGCGCTGGCGCTGCGCAACTTCGACAACCGGCTCTCCGTCGTGGGCAACGACGAGATGGCACGCCTCTCCCAGACCTTCAACGAGATGCTCGCCGAAAGCCGTGAGCTGCACGTGGCGCGCACGGTGCAGGAAGGCCTCGTTCCGAAACGGTTCCCCGAAGTGGCTGGCTACTCGATCGCAGGCCGCGTCTACACCGCCTCCGACCTCAGCGGGGACTGCCTCGACGGCTTCCTCCTGCCGGACGGACGGTTCGTCTTTCTCGTCGGCGACATCACCGGGCATGGGGTCGCGGCGGCGCTGCTGATGGCGTTTTCCCGGGCCGTCACCTTCCACTGGAGCCAGTCTGACCGGCTGACCGTGCGCGACTTCACCGACACGCTCGATCTGCTGCTCCGGCGCCAGCGCGAGGCGCGCCGGTTCATGTCGGCCATCTGCGGCATTCTCGATCCGGCCACGCACGAGGTCGAGTATATCGTGGGCGGCCACCCCTACCCCGTCTTCGTCGACACGGCCGGCACCCCGGCGCTGATCGGCTCGCCGTCGCTGCCCCTGGGCCGCGGCAAGAAGCCGCAGGAACGGCTGATTCATCGTCTGCGGCTCGTGCCCGGCACCCGACTGCTGATCGCGACCGACGGATTCATCGAGGCCCTCGACGCCACCGACCGGCCGATCGGCTTCGATCGGCTTCAGGAGTGGGCCGCCATCACGCCTGCCGAGACGGCCGATGCCTGGATCGACCGACTGATGGCACGTGTCGATGCGATCAGCCCGCCACCGCGGGCGGATGACACCACGCTGCTGGCGATCGTGCGGCTGCCGGCGCAGAACGGAGGGATCGCATGAGCGTGCGCGAATCCGGATTCGGCCGTCTCGCCCTGCTCGCGATCGGCATTCCCATTCTGATTCTGGCCGTCATCGGGGGCCACACGCTGGGCCGGTTCGAGGAAAACGCTGACCGGCAGCGTTTCAGCGAACTCGAAAAGCGTCTCGACGCGGTCGTCGCAGCCGTTTCCGAAAACGCCTACCTGCTCGACGGTCTCCGGCTCCGCATCGGCCTGGCCCGCCGGCCGGGCCTCGACACGGCCGGTCTCGAAGCCGCCCTCCGGGATCTGGCGAAGCGCGACGGAATCGGGGCGCGGGTGTATCGCTACACCGGGGACCGCCTGACCGACGCCATACCCGAAGGGCCGACGCCCCCCCTGTTCACTCGCATGATGGGCCTTCTCCACGCCTCCGGCCCGGCATTCCTGGCCGGCCAGCGGGAGATCCGCAACGATCTTCTGACCCGGTTCGGCCCGGGAAGCCGCCTCGAGATCATCAAGCGGTACCGGGGCGTTCTCGTCCGATTCGGCAGGCCGGGAAAAAGCCGCGGCGCCTATTTCTGGAACGACTTCCCCGACGACACTGCGGTCATCACGACCATCCACCGCATTCCCGAGGCGTTCGAGCGGTTCCGGCGCCTTGCCCGCCGCCGGATAGCCCCCTCTGCGGGCTTCGCGCACCCCCAGAAAGATCTCTGGGCACCGCCGGAGGGGCTTTCCGCCAATCAGATGCAGGTGGCGTTCGGCAAATGCCGGGCCGAGGGGCGCCTCCAGACCCGTCATGCCGGCCGCGAGTGGGTGTTCTGCCAGAGTCAGCAGGGGCTTGTCTGGTGCATCGCCGGCCGGATCCCCGAGGGCTCGTCGGCGCCCTGGATGCACGGCCTCGTCGTCGCGGCCATGCTCCTGGCCGGCCTGCCGCTCGGCTTCTGGCTGCTGGCCAGGCTCGACACGGCGCCCGGCCGCCGGGTGATCGAACAGCTCGAGGCGCTGCCGATGCGGTTCCGCCTGACCGCCCTGTTCCTGATGGCGACGGCCCTCCCCCTCGGCCTCGCCCTGATCCTGGGCGGCATCGGCGTCATGGACCGCACCGAAGTGATCGCCACCGAGTCGGGCCGCCATGCCCTCGACCGGCTGCACCGCGCCGAAACCGGCTATACCCGCCTTGTGGAGCGATTCCGCATCGTCTCGGAACGCCTCCGCGACGCGCGGGCGATGCGGGAGGGCCGCATCGGGCTCGTGCAACAGGCCGCTCTCCGGCTCCAGGGACGTGATATAATACAAGATATAGAACTTCGGGACGGCAGTGCGGCGCCGATCTTCACCACGATCGATCCGGTGGTCAAGGGCAGCAACCAGGCCATCGACATGTTCAGCCGCATCGCGATCCGGCGCCATGCGCCGAACCGCATCGCCGGCGCCGCCGACAAGGTGGGCGCCAACGAACTGATCGGCGAGGCGCTTCTCTCCTCGGATGACGTCGGCCTCGCGAGCATGCTTCGCTCCCGCGGCAAGGTCTGGACCTTCAAGATGGGCACGAACCCGACCCTCTGGTTCTGGGATGTCTACCCCGACCAGGCGACCGGTCCGGCGTTCTTCTGCTCGACCAACCAGCTCGAATGGATCTACAACTCCTACCTCCGGTCCCGCGCGGCGAGCCAGGCGGAAGCCGGCACCCCCCGGATCCTGTCGTTCCGGTACGGCCCGGATGCGGCGATCGACCGGTTCCTTCCCGCATTCCGGGGGCCGGACGCCACCGAACTGCGGGATGCCGTGATCCGAAGCCAGGAGTCGGGGCGGATCCTGAGCCGCTCGGTCCGCATCGGCGGGGAGGAGCACTGGGTGGTCATCAAGCCTGAGACCGTGCTGGGCATGCACGTTTTCGCCGATCTCACCCCGGCGGCTGACCAGCTTCACGCGCTGGCCCCCTTCCGGAAGCGACTCGCCCTGACGGCGGGTCTCGCCCTGCTCCTGTCGCTGCTCAGCGCCTCCCTGCTCGCCTCGCTGTTCCTCGTTCCGATCAGCGATCTCGGGGAAGGGGTCAGCGCGATCCGGCGCCGCGACTCGGGCTTCCGCATCCCGCTGCGCCGGCCCGACGAGTTCGGAGCGGTCGCGGCGGCCTTCAACAAGCTGCTGAGCGAGTTCGAGGAGCTGGAATACGGCCGGGTCGTCCAGGAAAGCCTGCTGCCGGTCGAGCCCGAAGCGCCGGAAGGATACGAGATCCGCTCGTTCCGCCGCGCCGCGACGGATCTTGCCGGGGATTACCACGACGTCGTGCGGCTCGAAGACGGGCGCCTCGCCGTCGTGCTGGGCGACGTGACGGGCCACGGCATCGCCGCGGCGCTTCCCATGGCGATGGCCAAGGCGACGGTGGAGTTCGAGACGATCGCCCGGTGGGGCTATCCCGGCCCGCTGATGGGCCGGCTGAACGCCCTGTTCAACCGCGAGCTGAAGCCGCGACAGAAGTTCATGACGATGGCCTCGATCCTGCTCGACCCGGCGAAACATACGCTCGAGTATGATAACGCCGGCCATCCGTATCCGCTGGTCTATATATCAGCGGAAGCCGCTTCCCGGGAGCTCCAGCTTCCCTCGATGCCGCTGGGCATCCGCACCAACCGCTCGAGCAAGCCCCTCCGGCAGGAACTGGGCCCCGGCGATGCCATCCTGCTCTACACCGACGGCCTCGTCGAGTGTCCGGGCCGCGCGAACGGCGCCCCGTTCGGGTATGACACGCTCCAGCGGCTCTTCACCAGCCTGTGCGCCCGGCCCGGCGCGACGGCGGAGACGATTCTCGCCGGGCTCGTCGAGACTCTCGACGCCTGGCGGCAGGAAGGCCCGCTCCCGGACGACGTGACCCTTCTCCTGCTTCGCCGCCGGGAGTCCGGCTCCCGTTGACGCAGAACGGGGCGCCCGAAGGCGCCCCGTCCGATACGAACGCGGAATCAGTTGCCGGCGGCCGGGGCGGCAGCGGGCTCGGCGGCCGGAGCCGGAGCGGCGGCATCAGCCGGAGCCGGAGCGGCGGCGGGCTCGGCGCTCGGAGCCGGCGTGGCGGCATCAGCCGGAGCCGGAGCGGCGGCGGGGGCAGCGGCCTTCTCGGCGAAGGACTGGAGGCGGATGGCGGCCATCGGATGCTTGTCATCGGCGGGCAGCAGATCGCCCTTCACGGTGACTTCCTTGCCGGCCAGCTTCTCGATGTCGGCCATGATGGTCTTGTTGCCCTTCCCGGGAATGAGCTTGAAGGTGTCGTTGCCGACCTTGAGGGTGACGGTGTTGTATTTTTCCTTCTTCGCCTGGTCAGCCGGCTTCACTTCGACCACGCCGGTCTTCTCGACGGCTTCGGCCTTGACCTTCGCTTCGACGGGGGGCTTCGCCGCCATCGCGCTCAGAGGCACGCCACCGACCAGAACAGCAGCCAGACCCGCAACGAGAACGAGTTTCTTCATCTTGATAATCTCCTGTTTTTCACGATAAACATTCGCCCAACCCGGGCGTGCCGCGTACATACGCCCATCCCGCCCCTCTCGTCAAGTCAATCACCAAACCGTCGCATGATCGAAGGGTTTGCGGGGCAGGAAGCGGCCGCGGCCGGGGGTGCCGAGCCACTGGTGGCGGTCGACGATGATCTCGCCCCGGGAAATGGTCATGACGGGGCGACCCCGGACGGGACGGCCCTCGTAGATCGAGTAGTCAGTCGCCATGTGCAGGCCGGCAGCCGTCACGGTCCATGCTTCGTCGGGATCATACAGCATCAGATCGGCATCACAGCCGGGATTCAGACGTCCCTTGCGGTCGAGGCCGAACAGGCGCGCCGGCGCGGCCGTCATGGCGCGCACGAGCAGGTTCGCCGGGATTCCGCGCTTCCGCCCCTCGGACAAAACCAGGGCAGGCATCGTTTCAATGCCGGGAAGACCCATCGGAAGCCGGTCGATCCGTCCGCCCCAGGTATTCTTCGCCGCCTTCGTGAACGGGCAGTGGTCGGTCGCGACCACCTGGATGGCCCCGGTCCGGAGCTGTTCCCAGAGTTTATCGGGCTGTCCGGCCGGCCGAACCGGCGGACAGCAGGCGTAGAGCTGGCCGTCGGGTTCGGTCAGCAGCGTGTCGTCAAGCGTCAGATACTGGGGACAGGTCTCGCCGAACAGGCGCGCCCCGTCCCGGCGCGCGCGGGCGATCTCGGCAGCGCCGTCGCCCGAGGAGACGTGCACGATATACGCCGCCGCGCCGGCGGCTCGCGCCAGATCCGCGATGCGCCGGATCGCCTCGGTCTCGGTGAACACGGGGCGCATGCGGGGCAGGATCTCGATACCCAGGGTTCCGGCCGCAGCGAAGCCGTCGAACAGCCGGTCGATCACGGCGCCGGTCTCGGCGTGCACCGTCGGCAGGATACCGGCCGCCCGACAAGCCGTCATCAGCTCGAACACGGCCCCGTCATCGAGCATCAGCCCGCTGCGCCCGTAGGCCGTGAAAAACTTGAGGCTCGTCAGGCCGGCCCCGACGGCCCAGTCCAGGTCGGCGAGCACCTGTTTCGACAGGCGGCCGATGCAGGCGTGAACGCTCCAGTCGATGACCGCCTTCCCCTCGGCGGCCTGCCTGCGCCGTTCGAAGCCGGGCCGCAGCCCTTCGTCGCCCTGCTGCGCCGTGAAATCGATCATCGTCGTCACGCCGCCGAACGCCGCCGCGCGACTTCCCGTCTCGAAATCGTCGGCCGACACCGCCCCGGCGAAGGGCAGCGACAGGTGCACGTGCGCATCGATCGCGCCCGGCATCAGCCACTTCCCCGCCGCGTCGATCTCCCGACGGCCAGAAAGGCCCGTTCCGACCGCCGCGATCGTCTCGCCGCTCACCGCAAGATCGCCCCGCCACTCGTTCCAGCCGTCCATGAGAAGGGCGTTCCTGATGACCAGATCGTACATGTGTCCAGCCTCCTGTCGCCGGCAGCCGGCGCCGTGTATGCCGTCGTTGCGTTCGACCGACCTGTGTTACAATACCCGTGAAACACACGCGGTTCAAGCCGCACACACCGGAGGTAACCCTATGGAATTTCACGATCGCGTCGGCGCCCAGGAGTCGTCCTGGCCTGAATCCCAGCAGCGCAAAGCGCTGTGGACCGGCATGTCCCAGTCCACCTTCATGTCCCGCGTGCTCCCCTATTTCGGCGGCGGTCTCATCCTGACGGCCGTCGGGACGGCATTCGCGAAAAACGCCGGCGGAGGCATGCTGATCGGGGCCTTCATCCTGAACCTCGTGCTCTACTTCGCCCTCGTCTGGAACCGCCACACACCGGGCCTCAACGTGGCCCTGTTCTACGGCTTCACCTTCGTGAACGGCATGATGCTGGGGCCGCTGGTGGCGCTGGCCAACATGATCAACCCCTGGCTCGTCGTCCAGGCCCTCGGCCTGACGGCAGTCGGCTTTTTCGCCATCGCCACCTACGTGATGACGACCGGCAAGGATTTCACGGGCATCGGGCCGTTCCTGTTCGCAGGCCTGCTGGTCGTGATCGTGGCGGGCATCCTCAATATCTTCGTCGGCGGCGCCGGCCTCGGCCTGGGCATCTCGATCCTCAGCGCCGTGCTGTTCATGGGCTTCACGGCCTACGACATGAGCAACATCATGCTCAAGTTCCGCGACGAGGAGTACATCCTCGCGACGGTCGAGCTGTACCTCGATTTCATCAACCTCTTCGTCGCTCTGCTGCGCATTCTCATCCATATCGCGGCCTCGAACCGCGACTGATTCGAAAATAGATCCTCAACCGATCCCCGCTTCCTGCCGAAAGTACCGCCGGCAAGACGGTATGGAAGGGAGGAATGCGACCCATGCACACGGATACATTGTTCATCGGGTTCATTTCGGGACTGGTTTCGGGGATCATCCTGCTCATGGGGGCGCTGCTGCTCGTTCTTCCGCGCATCCCCCAGTTGATGCGGCGCGAGGCGCTGCGTGACCTGACGCATTACGGCCACGACGCGGGCCGGCACGGCATCGACATGATCCCCACCTGGCTGCGGCAGAAACGATAACGGCCGGGTCGGAAACGGCACTTCGGAACCGCGCGTTCCGGAGTGCCGTTTGCATTCCGGCGGGGTTTGGAGTACAGTTCCGACATGCCGGAAACCCCCTCCCAGACGTTTCTCGAATCGCTCGTTTTCTGCGGCCTCTGCTTCACCCAGATGAAGCTCGAGGACGGCCATTTCACCTGCTCGGCCGGCTGCCCCAGCATCGCGCCGGTGACCACGCTCGAAGAACTCGTCTGGAAAGAGGTGGGAAACTTCCTCGCGAATCCCGAGGGTCGGAAAGCCGCGACACGGCACCTCGACCGCAAGATCACGGCTCAGGATGTACGCCATCTCTTCCGCGACATGGGCCAGTTTAGCGAGTTCGTGCCAATCGAAGAGAAGCGGCTGATCGCCGAAGCGCTGATCGAGAAGGTCGACGTGCTCTCGGCCAAGGCGATCCATATCCATTTCCGCTTCTGAGCGTTCCAACCCCATGGATAAACAGCCCGCGATCACCCCGACCCAGATCCTGACCGCGTTCCGCGACCGGGATCACGACGTCGGCCTCGACCTGTTCAAAAAGCTGTATCACCAGGGCAACCTTCCCGAGATCGCCTTCGTCAAAAAGTGCTTCACCGAGTTGAACCGCCACGGAGCCAACGAGGAAGGCTATGAGCTGCTGCACCTCGTTTCCACCTGGCTGCCGCACAACGCCGAGGTCGCGGCGAGCCTCGAGCTGGCCCGCAAGATTTTCTACGACAGCCTCGTGGCCCTGTCCGGAAGCAAAATCCAGACGGCGCGCCAGAAAGCCCAGATGTTCGCCGAGCACAACACCGGCCTCGACACCCTTGCCCGCAACCGTCTCGAAGCCGAAAACAAACGAACGATCCAGGAGCTGTTCGACAAGGCCCTCGAGATCCTGGAACGCGCCCGCTCGCTGATTCCCGACGGGCTGCCCGCCTACACCAGCCTGCTGCGCTGCTACAAGTATCTCGAGGACGAGGAAAAAACCGCCGAGACCCAGCGCATCATCGACCGGCTCAACGAGACCGGCCGGCTGCCGGTGGGCAGCATCGAGGACGACGAGCTGCCGCCGATTCTTTCCGCGGCCGACCTCGAACCGGCGACGCCGCCCCTGAATCCCGAAGTCGAGCTGAAGAAGATCGGGGACTCCTTGCGCGAGCGCGAGTTCGACACCGCTCTCACCTCGGTCGAGCGGCTGTTGATCCAGGAACCCCGGCTCATCGAAGCCATGCATTTCAAGGTGCGCATTCTCACCGAAAAACACCTGTTTCACCCGGCCGCCCAGACCCTGCGGCGGGCCTTTGAAATCGACCTGCACAACGAAAAAACGAAGCAGCTCCAGATCGACTTTCTCGAGACCAAGCTGAAAGCCCTCACGCACGGGGCCGAGGTGTTCCTCAAGAAAGGGCTCAAGCTCGGCCCCTCGCTCGGCCGTGACCAGTTCATCAAGGCCCAGAAGCTGCTCGAGCAGGCCGTCGTCATCGCCCCCGACGAGATCTCGCTGTTGGACCAGCTCTACACCTGCTACATGTATCTGAACGACGAGCCTCACGCGGCGCTCATCCGGCGCGACATTCTCGCGATCAACCCCGACTACGTCACCACGATCGCCCGCCTGCGAGCCTCGTCGCTCTGCTTTCTCGCGGGCTTCGCCTACGACGAGGCCCCCGAGGCGCTCGAGCCGTTCCGGCGGCTCCGGCGCCGCCTTCTCACGCGCACCGCCGGCCGCCTGTTCGTCACCTGGTATGTCCGGCTCTCCCCGATTCTCGTGGAAACGGCCCTGCGGCTCCGCGTGCCCCGCGGGCTCGTCCGTTGTGCGCTGTATCCGGTTCTTGCCGTGACCCGGCGACTCTTGACGACGCCATGACCGGGACCGCGCCCTTTCCGCCCGATGCCTTCGGCATCACCTCCTCGATTCCCATCGAGATCCCTCTCGCCGCCGGCCGGCGCGTGCTCGATCTGAACAACCGGTTCGTTCTCGCGGCCCAGGCCGGCCAGTTCGTGCGCCTGGCCGAGCGGGATGGGTATCCGCGCACCTGCTGCGCCTGGATCCGGGGACTCTACGGGCTGATCCGTTCCACCGGCGTCCGGCGGGTCATCTTCGTCACCGGCGGCGACTGTTCGAACACGCACGCAATGATGGAAACGCTCGCCCGCGACCTGGATGAGCTGCAGACGTTCGCCTACCCGGCAAGCCGCGACGCCGGCGATCTGTCCCGCGAACTCGACCGGTTCTGCCAGGCGTTCGGCGTCTCGCGCGCCACCGCGGAAGAAGCGGGGAAGCGGCTCGAGCCGATCCGCCGCTCGCTCGCCGAACTCGACCGGCTGACCTGGCAGGAGGGCACCGTCACGGGCGCAGAGAATCATCTGTGGCTGGTCTCCTCGTCGGATTTCAACGGCGATCCCGTGTTGTTCGGGCATCAGCTCGACGCCTTTCTCGACCGGGTCCGAAGCCGGAAGCCCGCCCCGACAGCCGGGCCGCGCCTCGGCATCCTTGGCGTGCCCCCCATTCAGACCGATCTGCTCGATCTGCTCGAGCGGCTTGGGGCACGGATCGTGTACAACGAGATCCCGCGCCAGTTCGCCATGATCGGGCCGGCCCCCGACCTTGTCTCCCGGTATATCGCGTTCACGTATCCCTACGGGGGCGCCCCACGCATGGACGACATCGCGGCCGAGACGGAACGGCGGCGGATCGACGGACTGGTCCATTACACCCAGGCTTTCTGTCACCGGCAGATCCATGATATCCTTCTCCGGCAGAAGCTGGGCATCCCCATCCTCACCATCGAGGGGGACGCCCCCGGCCCCTGCGATGCCCGTACCCGGCTCCGCCTCGAAAGTTTCATCGAAATCCTCCAGGAACGACGGACGTAACGCATGAACAAAACGATATATAACACTAAATATATATTTTTCTGTATCATTTTCATCCTGACCGGGGTCGCGATGCTCCCCCCCGCCTCGGCCGCGAAGGCTTCGAAAGCGGCCCCCGAGCCGGCGGTCGCAATTCCCCCGGATACTTCGACGATCCGTGTTTCCCTGTTCGAGAACCGGGAACCCACCACCCTCCGGCTGCAGGCGATGCGCGGGGAGTGGCGCGTCCGGCTGTTCCCGAGGCCCACGGCGAGCGGAAGCGAGCCTCTGTTGTCGGGCGAGGAAACGGAGGCGATTCCCGAATCCGAAGATATCATCCTGATGCTGACTTCGAAGGGGATCACGGGCCGCACCTCGCGCGGCCGGGAGCTCGAGGCGGGCTATTCGAAGGTGGAACTGACCGGCGGCGAGACGCTGCTCATCGAGATTGCCGGCCGACAGCCGGTGATGCTGCGGGGCAAGCTCGAGGTCAGCCTCGGGGTGAACATTCTCCGGTTCGTGAACGAGATTCCCCTCCGGGCCTACCTCGTATCCTCCGTCTCGGAGCTGACCTCATCCCCCGAGCCGGAAGCCGTGAAAGCCATGATCATCGCCGTCCGATCGCGGCTCGTCCGCACGATCGTCGACCGCCGGCACGCCACCGACTCGGTCGATTTGTGCGACAAACCTCACTGCATGCCCTTCTCGGGAGATGCCCCGAACCGGGAGCTCGTGGCCCTGTTGACGGACCGGTGCGCCGACGAGATCATGGTGTCGGGCGGAAAGCCGCTGTTCGCGCGGTTCCAGCACACCTGCGGCGGGAAGATCTCGAGTATGAAGGACATCTACGATATCGAGGATCCCAACCACCAGGCCATCGACGACCGCCTCGACAACAAGGGCTCGGAGAACTGTTTCCACAGCCCGTCGTTCAACTGGGTGCGCGAGTTCGCCCAGGAGGAGATTGCGGATTTTCTCTCGGTGATGTTCGCAGGCGGCGCCGAGCGCGTCTTTCTGCGCTGGGAACCCTCAAAAACGGATCCCGCGGGCCGGATCGTCGAGATGTCGCTGCGCGGAAAGCGGGAAAAGAAGGTTCGCGGGACGGTGTTTCTCGAGGCAATGCAGGAGCAGTTCGGAACGAACTCGCTGCGAAGCATGCGATTCACCGTCGAGCCGATGCGCCGCTCAACCATTTACCGGGGCGTCGGCAGCGGGGACGGCATCGGCATGTGCCTGTTCGGCGCCGACGGCCTCGCGAAAAAAGGCCTCGACGCCTACCGGATCCTGATGTTCTACTACCGCAACTTCGAGTTCCGGAAAGCCGGCCAGCCGCTCGTTCCCCAGGCGCCGGCAACACCCCCGCCGGCCCCAGGCAGGATCCGTTAGGATTCGATCGTGATCTCGTAAGTCAGGATCATCGTCAGCACGGTCGCAAGCATCAGGGGCATACTGGTCATCTCTGTTCCTCCACGACGGTTTCCCAACCTATCGGCATCTTTCGGCCTTTTCCCAACGGAAACCCCAAAGCGCCCTCTCCGATCCCGTTCGTGCGCATCCCGGGCGGGTTTGAAACCCGCCCCTACACATCATGGATCTGACACCCGTGACGGAGGGGCGGATCGTGATCCGCCCGCCTCGCCGGCCCCCCTGGATCCGACCCTCCGGATTCCACATACAGACTCTGCACATCCGCAGATGACACAGATGCCACAGATGCTCGCAGGGAACGGGTTGCCGAACATCTGCGTCATCTGTGAAATCTGTGGATCGGGATCCCCGGCCTCGGTTGTCTTCCAGGAACGTCCCCGCCTGGAGAACGGTTTTTGACAGGGCGGGGGGGAGGCTGTAGAATACCTCGCCATGGACAAGAAAATCATGCTCGTGACCGTTCCCGACCGTGAATCCGGCGGCAGGATCGCCGACGCGCTGCTCGCCGGCAAGCTCGCGGCCTGCGTCAGCATCCTTCCCGGAGTCGAGTCCCGCTACGTCTGGGAAGGGCGCATCGAAACGGGAAACGAGCTCCTTCTGCTGATCAAGACGCGCGCCGATCTGCTCGAAGCGGTTCAGGCGAAGGTTTCCGAGCTTCATCCCTACGAGGTTCCCGAAATTCTGGCGCTGCCCATCGAGTTCGGCGCCCTCCCCTACCTGCGCTGGATGGACGACGTATTCGGCCCGCCCGGCGGCGTAGCCTGACCCACTCCCGATCGGCACATCATCCGTGGCCCGGGAGTATCACCTCAAGCAGGCTCCATCAGCCACCGCCTCTGCCGGCGGGATCGATTACGCCGCCGAACTGAACGAGGCCCAGCTCGAAGCCGTCATGACCCTGAACGGCCCCCTGCTGTGCATTGCCGGGGCCGGCTCGGGCAAGACCCGCACCCTCGTGTACCGGGTCGCACGGCTCGTCGAAACGGGCATCAATCCCGGCTCGATCCTTCTTCTGACGTTCACCCGCAAAGCCGCGACCAGCATGCTCGACCGTGCATCGGCCCTCGTCGGCGCCGGGACGAAGCAGGTTGCCGGGGGCACGTATCACGCCTTCGCAGGCCAGATCCTCCGCCGCCACGGCCAGGCTCTCGGCCTGTCGCCGTCCTTCACGATTCTCGACGAATCGGATGCCGGGGACATCATCGGGCTGATCCGGGCCGAACGCGGCCTGAACACGCGCGAGACGCGCTTCCCGCTCAAGGCGACGCTCCAGGATATCCGCTCGGCCGCCGTGAATCACGCATGGAGCGTTCCCGAGACGGTCCGGAAGCGGTATCCCCAGTTCGTCGAGCACACCGACGAGATCGCCTCGATCATCGAAGCCTACGGCGCCTACAAGCTGCAGCACCAGCTCGTCGACTACGACGACCTGCTGATCTTCCTGCTGAAGCTCCTCGAGGAGCACCCCGAAAAGCGACTGCTTCTCAACAATATCTATAGATATATCATGGCCGACGAGTATCAGGACACGAACATCCTCCAGGCGCGCATCACGGTATTGCTCGGAGAGGGGGCACGCAATGTGATGGTCGTGGGCGATGACGCCCAGAGCATCTACTCGTTCCGGGGCGCGAACGTGGGGAATATCCGCTCGTTCCCCGACCGATTCCCAGACTGCCGGATCATCCGGCTCGAGCAGAATTACCGCAGCACGGCCCCGCTGCTGGCCTCGACGAACCGGCTGATGGAGCATGCGGGCGAGGGGTTCGCCAAGAAGCTGTTCACCGTGCGCGAGGGCGGGATGAAGCCGGCCCTGGTCGTGGCATCCGACGAGGCCGAGCAGTCGACCTTCGTGGCCCAGCGCATCCTCGAGTTGCGCGAGGAGGGGGTGCGGCTCGACCGCATCGCCGTGCTGTTCCGCTCCTCGTATCACGCCTTCCATCTCGAACTCGAGCTGAAACGCCGGAACATCCCCTACGTGAAATGGGGCGGCTTCCGGTTCCTCGAAGCCGCGCACATCAAGGATCTGCTGGCCCACCTGCGGATCCTGCAGAATCCGTCCGACCGGGTCGCGTGGCTGCGCGTCCTGCTGCTGGTCGAAGGGGTGGGCCCAAAAACGGCAAATGCGCTGTTCGAGCGGCTGCGACTTTCCGACGATCCCTTCGATCTCGAACGGCTCGAGGCATCGCCCCGGGCACGGGCCGGCCTCTCGGCTGCCGCGGCGATGCTGCGCCGGGCGCGGCAGCACGCGGACGGATCGCCGGTTCCCGTCGTGGAAGCCGTCGCCGATTATTACGGCCCCGTGCTGAAGCGACGCTACGACGACTTCCCCAAGCGTCTCCGGGACCTGGACCAGCTCACCGTGATCGCCGGCCGGTATGCGACCGTCGCCGAAATGCTGTCGGAAATGGCCCTCGAGCCGCCACGCGACAGCGTCGACGACGCCCTCGCCGCACCAGACGAGGACGAGGAGCGGCTCGTGCTGTCGACGGTGCACTCGGCCAAGGGGCTCGAGTGGCACTCGGTGTTCGTCATCTGGGCCCTCGAAGGCCGATTCCCCTCATTCGGGGCGATGAAGAACCCGGCCGACATCGAGGAGGAGCGGCGGCTGATGTATGTGGCGATGACCCGCGCGCAGGAGCAGTTGTATCTCACCCACCCCGCACTCGCCTGGGACCCGGCAACCGGCGCGACCCTTTCCCAGCCGTCGCGGTTTCTGACCGAGATCGGTCCCGACCTGCTGGAACGCTGGGAACTCCGCTCGTCGCCTTGACACTCTCCGTCCCCATCTGATACTCTCGCACGCACCGGACGAGATGGAGAACTGGCGGGCCCGGCCCATGGCCGGCTCCGGGAAGTGAGCGACGCACGTGATCCGCAACCTGACGTTTCTGACGATCATCCTGACCCTGATACTCGGCGGTCTTCTGCTGAAAGACCACATGAGTATTCCAACCCGCCACCTCGTGATCTTCTACACCTCGAACCTGCGGGGCCAGATCAACCCCTTCCAGGGCGAGGTGTCGGATCGCGTCTACGAGAAGGCCGGCGGCTTGGCGTTCCTGCGCGGACTGATCGACGACACGATGAAGACCTACCGCATCGATCCGAAGCGTGCCCTGCTGGTCGACACCGGCGACAGCCTGTTCGGCTCGCCCGAAGCGGCGCTGACGATGGGGGAAGTGCCGTTCGAACTGCTCCAGAAGACGGGATATGACGCGATCGCGGTCGGCAATCTCGAGTTCGAGTTCGGCCTCGACACGCTGCGGCGGTTCATCAGTTCCGGCAAGCTGCCAATGCTCGCCTGCAACTATCGTGACCTCGCTTCGCCGGTCGGGAACACGTTTCCCGGCGGCATCGTCGTCGACAAGGGCGGCACGCGGGTCGGCATCATCGGCCTGGGCATGGTCGATCTCGCGCGCAACACCCGTCAGGAGAACATTCTTCAGGTCGAGATCACGGACATGCACGCCGCCGTGCAGAAGACGGCGACCGCCCTCAAGGCCCAGGGCGCCGAACTCATCGTGCTGCTGTCGCACCAGCCGGGGCTCGACACCCGCCAGGATCTGCCGGCCCTGTTTCCCGACGTGGACATCATCATCGGGGATCTGATCGGCACCACCGTGCTGGCCCAGGGAAAGAAGCCCCTGATCGTGCCGACCCCGCCCGCCCGCGGCGCCGGCGTCGGCGTGATCCGCATTCCGTTCATCGGCTCCGCCTGGTGCCTGGAAAAGGCGATCCAGACGACGTTGCCGGTCGATGCTTCGTCCATCGAGCCGAATGCGGCTCTCGTCGGCGAGATCGGCCGGGTCGAAGCCAAGGTCGACAGCCTGCTCGAGGAAGTGATCGCGCGCGCCGAAGGCACCTTCAAACGCAGCTTCAGCGAAGAGTCGAGCATGGGCAATCTCATCGCCGACTCGATCCGGGCCGGAGCGAAAACCGAGATCGCGTTCCTCAACTCCGGCGCCATCAAATCCGTGCTTTCATCAGGGCCAATCTCCCTGCGCGACCTGTATGACGCGCTGCCGTTCGAGAACACCGTGATGCGCACCGAACTCGCCGGATGGCAGATCGAGAATCTCGTCGAGGAGGGCCTCAGCGGCCGGGGCAGCTTCATGCAGACCTCGGGCCTCACCTGCACCTGCTCGCTGCACAACCCGCCGGGCTTCCGCCTCGTCCAGATCATGGTCGGGGACGAACCCCTCGATTCGAACCGCACCTACAGCGTCGCCGCGACGGATTTCATGTTCAACACGCCGCAGAACTGGCCCGAGCTGCGAAACGGCCAGAGCGTGCGTGCCTTCGGCCTGCTGCGCGAGAACATGAAGCAGTATCTGGCCTCGATGAGCGTCGTGACGCCCTCGCTCGAACGGCGGTACATCGATGTTCCGGAAGGGGACGAAACGCTCCGCATCCAGGCGCTCTCGCTGGAACTGGCCAGTCTGTCGACGCCCGTCGGCCATGACGGCACGTTTGATTCGGCTTACGGCAGGCTCGTGGCTGACGTTCTCCGGGTCGAGACCGACTCGGATTTCGCCCTCGTGCCGGCCACCGAGATTCACAGCCTCAACGAGCCGCTCACCACGCTGACGCCCGCCCGCCTCGTGGGCGACATGCCGAAGCAGGTCGGCGTCAGCACGCTGGTCGTTCCGGGAGAGACGCTCCAGAGCCTCATCGAGGGCATGCTGGCCACCGGCGGCCTGCCCCTCTGCTTTGCGGGCTTCTCGATCGAATTGAAAGACGGTGCCCTTTCGAAGATCTACCCCTGGCAGGGCGATTTCGACCGGTCCCGCACCTGGAAAGTCGCCCTCCCATCGGATCTTCCGACGAATCTCGGCCCCCGCGGCGGCCTCGCGAGCCTGACCGCCGCCCCCTACAGCACGGACCTGCGCCGGACCTTCATGAACGGCGTCCGCAGGGTCGGCGGAAAGATCGAACTGCGCCGTGCCGTTTTCTGACCTTCTCTCGCCGCGAAGCCTGCGGGCCAAGATCCTGCTGGTCTTCGTTCTCGTGCTCGTCATTCCGCTTTCGGTGCTGATGATGATCTCCCTGCAACGCACCGACGAGGCGGCCCGGCAGGATTTCAGCCGGCGGCTGGGCTACGCGGCGACCCTGTTCCGTGAAAGCCTCGAGGACCAGCTCGACTCGCTGCGCATCCGGGCCAAGACCGTCGCCGACTTCGATCTGTTCGCCGTCGCCCACACCGGCTTCGCCGCCTCGACCACCTCGCCGATCCTGCAATACGAGCTGATCCGCTCGGGCCTCGATTACATCGCGATGGTCAGAAACCGCGGCAAGCCCTTCATCGAAGAGGGAATCCCGCCTGCAGACTCGCTCGAGAAGATCATCCCCGCCCTGTGCCACGTGCCCCTCAGCTACAACCTGTACATCCTGGGCCGCGAGCCCTGGATCTTCGCCGCCGCCGAGATCACGAAGCTGCGTGAGTCGGAGCCGGTGCACGTGGTGTTCGCCTTCCGGCTTGCCCGCGACTTTGCCGACCGGCTCAAGCGGCTGACGGGAGCCGAATACAGCCTGCTATACGGCGGCCGGCGCGTGTTGACCACGCTGATGGACATCTACGGAAAGCGGATGACCGACACCGTCCCCGAGCTGATCGACAACCGCACCGGCGAGATGGACGTGATGGGTGCCCGCCACACCTTCGTCCGGGAAGTGGCCCTGCGCAGCAAGGTGTCCGAGGCCATCCTGCTCGAGATCTCGCTGCCCGCCTCGGAGTTCGCCCAGCTCGGCTCGCGCATGCGGCGCGACTTCTCGGTATTCGGCGGTCTCGGCCTGTTGCTCGCCGTCATCACCGGAACATATCTTGCATTATATATGGCCAAACCCATCAACCAGCTCGCCGAAACGACCACGAAGGTCGCGGCCGGCGACTACTTCATCCGCGTCGCCTCCGACCGCGCCGACGAGATCGGCCTGCTCCACCGCAACTTCCAGTCGATGATCGACTCGATCCGGGACGAGCGCGACCAGCGCATGAGCCGCATGCGCGAACTGAACACCCTGTTCGAGATCAGCAACGCCGTGAACTTCATCTCCGACTCGGAGGAGCTGCTCAAGTTCGTGCTCACCCACGCGATCGAGGTGCTCGAGGCCGAGCGCGGCTCGATCATGCTGCTCGACGACACCACCGACGAACTGGTCGTGAAAGTGGCGTCGGGAGGCCGGTTCCGCATCGTCACGGGCACCCCGGTCAAGCTCGGCAACGGCGTCTGCGGCCTCGTGGCGAAGGACGGCAACGGCCGCATCTGCAACGACGGCTTCCGGAATCCCGAGTTCCGCAACTTCGGAAGCCTGCTGCCCGTCGAGGATATCCGGTCGCTGCTCTGTTCGCCGCTCAAGTTCAAGGACGGCACGATCGGCGTCATCAACATCGTGAACAAGCGCAGCGGTGCCCCGTTCGAGGAAAACGACCTGAACCTGCTGAACCTGATCGCCTCCCAGGCGGCCGTCACGATCGAGAACAACAAGCTGTACGAGCTATCGATCACCGACGGCATGACCCGGCTGTTCGTCCACCGCTACTTCGCCGCCCGTCTCTCGGAGGAAGTGCTCCGCGCCCGCCGCTACGGCCTGAAGCTGTCGATGATCATGATCGACATCGACAATTTCAAGCGGTTCAACGACGTGTACGGCCACCAGGTCGGCGACCAGGTGCTGCAGCGGGTGGCGCTCGCGATCCGCGAGACGATCCGCACCGGCATCGACATTCCTTGCCGGTATGGCGGCGAGGAGATGGCGATCATCCTGCCCGAAACCCGTGCCGACGAGGCGCACCGCACCGACGAACGTCTGCGCGAAGCGATCGCGGCGCTCACGATCAGCAATCCGCTCGGCGAGCTGCGCATCACGTGCAGCCTCGGGGTTGCCTCGTATCCGGGCGACGCCCACGACCGCGACTCCCTCGTTCAGGCCAGTGACCGCGCCCTGTATCACAGCAAACGCACCGGAAAGAACCGCACCACCCTGGCTTCGGCTCTCACCGAAGAGACCTGACGGGAACGGCGGCACCACAACCCAAGGAGACCTTCACGTCGATGCTTTATGTCATTCTCACGATCATTTTCTGGGGTATCCCGCCCGTTCTCGACAAGCTGGCCATCGTTCATGTGGACACCTCGGTCGCCGTGTTCGTCAGAACCGCGTTCATCGCGGTCGTGACCATCGCCGTGCTGACCATGACCGGAAAATGGGGTCTGATCGCCGAGATCACGCCGCGCACCGCCCTGTATCTCGGGGTGTCCGGCATTTTGTCGGGCTGCCTGGGGGTGTTCACCTACCTGCAGGCGATGAAAGTCGTTCAGGATGCGGGGAAGGTCGCCGTTCTCACCTCGACGTATCCGCTCGTGGCGCTGCTGCTCACGATGCTCATCCTGCACGAGAAGCTCACCGTGACGAAAATCGCCGGCTCGTTGCTGATCACGATCGGGATCGTCCTGCTGAATCTGTAGGGGAAGGCGCTCTCAGCGCGCCTGTTTCGCGGTTCCGAGCAGCATCTGGTAGGTCTGGTATTTGCGCTGGTACTCCGCGAGGGCACCGAGGGTGTCCATCGTCTGGGGACCGCTTTCCCGCAGGAGTTTGACGTACCGGTCGTATGCCTCGAGGTAATCCGTGTGGGCCGACTCGAGGGTGCGTTCGACGGCGGCGGCTCCCGTGGCGAGGGTCCTGGTCGGGCCGGAAAGGGCGGCCGGGGTCGCGACGGCGAGGGCGGGCGCGGGAACGGGTGTCGAGCGGGTCGTTCCGGAGTCGCGGCAGCCGGTACACAGAACGACCAGGCCGGCGACGCAGAGAACCCGAGTGAACCCGCGGAGCATGGCAGCCCCCTTCCCGCATTTATCCTGATTATAGGAGCGGGTTTCGGGGGGTGTCAAGGACGCGGCCCGAAAATTATGTTGAAATTGCCGGGTTTCACAGGTAAAATATCGCCTCGATAAGGCCTTGCACGGGATTCGCGCGTACGGAGCACGAAAAAGCCCCGCTGGTGCGATTTTCCGGGGGTTGAGGGACCCGGGGCGGCGACGAGCCGTAGAGTACCCCGGCAGTCAGAGAAGGAAAGGGGACACTTGCGATGCGCGTAATCCTCGAAAAGGGAACCATTTTTTATCAGGGCAAGTTCCAGCAGCTTGGCCGGCTCGTGCTCGATCACGGCAAGATCACCGAGGTGACGCTTGCCAGCGTGAAGGCGAAGAAGCCCAAGGTCGGCGGCAAGGAAAAAGGGGACTCGGAGAAGATCGTCAACTGTGACGGCAAGTATGTCATGCCCGGGTTCGTCGACGCCCACACCCACATCACCCTCGAAGAGGAAGGCATCGGCTGGGTCGACGCCGACCTGAACGAGCAGTTCGGCCTCGTCACGCCGCAGGTGCGCGCCTTCGACGCCCTCAAGATGCGCGATCAGGCGCTCTCTGACGCGCGATCCGGCGGTGTCACGACCATGATGGTCGCCCCCGGCTCGGCCAACCCGATCGGCGGCCAGGCGTGCATCATCAAGGCCCACGGCCAGATCGCCGAAGAGGCCTCGATCCGCGAGAGCTGCGGCATGAAGCTTGCCTTCGGCGAGAACCCGAAGCGCATCTACGCCGAGCAGAAGCAGTTCCCCAGCACCCGCATGGGCACGGCCGCCGTGATCCGCGAGTGGCTGATGAAAGCCCAGGATTATTCCAAGAAGAAGAAATCGAAGGATTTCAAGGACCGCGACATCAAGCTCGAGGCCCTTCTGCCTCTTCTGGAAGGCAAGATCCAGGCCCGCGCCCACGCGCACACGGCCGATGACATCATCACCGCCTACCGCATCGCCCAGGAGTTCAACCTGGACCTGGTCATCGACCACTGCACCGAAGGCCATCTCATCGCCAAGGAGCTCGGCCGCTGGAAGGCCAAGGCCGTCGTCGGCCCGACCTTCTCCTGCCGCGTGAAGCCCGAGCTGCGGCATCGCACCTTCGACACGGTGCGCGTGCTGCTCGATGAAGGCTGCATGGTCGCGATCACGACGGACCACCCGGTCATCCCGATCGAGGGTCTCAGCCTCGCCGCCGCCCTGTGCGTGCGCCACGGTCTCGAGGAGGAGCGCGCGATCAAGGCGATCACCGAGTATCCGGCCGCCATTCTCGGCCTCGACAAGCGCCTCGGGAAGATCGAAACCGGTTTCGACGGCGATGTCGTGGTCTGGAGCGGACACCCTCTCGACTCCCGGTCCAAGGCGGAGTCAGTGTTCATCGACGGCGCTCGGGTGCTCTGAGCCCTTCGGACCGCCTCACGCGGGAAGGGAGAGGTCATGTCGTCCATTCTGTTTGACAACGTCCGGGTCTACCTCAGCGGGGCGTTCTTCCCGGCTCAGAAGGTTCTGATCGAGAAGGGCAAGATCGCTGCGGTCGGCTCGAAGGTCCTCAAGAACGTCGAGACGGTCATCGACGGTCAGGGCAAGTACCTGATCCCGGGCCTGATCGACGCTCATACCCATCTCGGCCTCACCGATCACGGGTATGGCCCCTCCGGCTCGGATCTCACCGAGTGGTCGGAGCCGATCACGCCGCATCTGCGCCCGCTCGACGGGATCAAAATGCGGTCGGATTCGCTGAACGACGCGCGGCGCTCGGGCATCTCGGTCTGCATGGTCAGTCCCGGCAACGCGAACCTGATCGCCGGCCAGTGCTCGATTCTCAAGACCTACGGCAACTCAGCCGACGTCGGCCTGATCGTCGAGCAGGCGGGCATCAAGATCTGCCTGGGCGAGGAACCCAAGCATCTTCTCGAAGGCCGCAAAGCGTTCCCCACGACCCGCATGGGCATGGCGGCGCTGCTGCGCGAAACGTTCATGAAGGCGCAGGATTACCACGAGGTGAAGCAGTCCAAGAAAGGGCTGCGCGACCGGATCATCCAGATGGAGGCGCTCGGCCCCCTGCTGGATGGCGCGGTGCCCCTGCGGGCCCATGCCCAGCGACTCGAGGACATCATGGCGGCGATCCGGCTGGCCGATGAGTTCAAGCTCAAGCTGGTCATCGAGCACGGCATCGAGGCCCACAAGGTCGCCGGACTGCTCGCCGACAAGAAGATCCCGGTCGTGCTCGGGCCGCTGCTGATGGCCGAGCGGTCGGCCGAGACGCGGGACCGCATCTTCGAATGCGCCGTAAGCCTGCTCGACGCCGGGGTCGAGGTCGCCCTGACCTGTGATTATCCAGGTCTGCCGGTCGAGACGCTTCGTATAGCGGCCGCTATGGCAGTTCAGTTCGGCCTCGACGAGAAGCGGGCGCTCCAGTGCATCACCGAGACGCCTGCGAAGATCCTCGGCATCGCGAACCGCGTCGGGCATATCCGGAAAGGGTATGATGCCGACGTGGGGCTGTTCAGCGGCCACCCGCTCGATATCCGCTCGAAGCTCGAGGTGCTGGTCATCGACGGGGAGATCTTCAAGTTCAACTGACCCGGCCCCGGGTCACGATCCAAGAATGACAGACGGCCCCCGGCAGTATTGCCCGGGGGCCGTTTCTTTTCTCGTCAGGGACGGGTGCGGTAGGGAATGGGATCCGTCGCACCGGCGGCGGCAAACCCGCGCAGGCGCAGGATGCAGGATTCGCAGGTGCCGCAAGCGGCCTCCTCGCCCTGGTAGCAGCTCCAGGAGAGGTGGAGGGGCGCATTGAGTTCGAGGCCGCGCCGCACGATCTCGCCCTTGTTCAGGTGCAGGAGCGGCGCCTCGACACGGATGCCCGAGCCGGGCCGCGTCCCTTCGCGGATCGCGCCGTTGAACGCCTCGATGAAGCTCTCACGGCAGTCGGGATAACCGGAGGAATCCTCCTCGACGGCGCCGATGAAGACCCGGACGGCCCCGATCACCTCGGCCCAGGAAACGGCCATCGCGAGGATGTTGGCATTGCGGAACGGCACGTAGGTGACGGGCACGCCCCTCCCGAGATTCTGCGCATCCGGAACGGCGAGCGAGGGGTCGGTGAGCGCGCTGCCGCCGATCTGCCGGAAATGGCCGGCGTCGACCTCGAGAATATATTTCACGCCATAGAAATTCGCCTGTTCGCGAAACGCGCGCAGCTCGCGGGCCTCGGTGCGCTGGCCGTAATTCAGATGGAACAGGGCCAGCTCGTACTCGCGGCGGGCGATCGCGGCCGAGACGCAGGAGTCCATGCCGCCCGAGGCGACGACGACGGCGAGCGGTTTCGTCGTCATAGCGCGAACTCCGCCACGTTGCGCTCTGTCTCCCAGATGCGCACGGCGAGAACCTGGACGCGGTTGGAGCCGACGGCCGTGACGAGCCCGTCGAAAAACAGTTTCGCGAAATGCTCGGCCGTGGGGGGGAGCCGGTCGAAGGGGGCGATCTCGTTGACCAGACGGTGGTCGAACCGGTCGCACAGCTCGCCCAGGGCCTTTTTGAGGACGGCGAAATCGACGACCATCCCCTGGTTGTCGAGCGTCTCGGCCCCGACCACGGCCTGGACCCGCCAGTTGTGGCCGTGCAGGTTCCGGCACTTGCCGGGGTGGTCCGGCAGCTGATGGGCGGCGGAAAACGAGGACTCGGCGGTTATTTTATACATCTTCGTATACCTCTTGGATGGTGCGCTTCGATCATCGTCTGTCAGGATATCGGCCCGGCCGCCGCCCGTCAACCCGTGCCGACAGATCAAATGCGAACCTTCGGAATACGGGAGGGACTGGAAGAGGATCGAATGAGCCCGACTGTCGAGCGCTGCCGAGACCGGTCCGTCGGTCGCATCGAGGGAGATCCGCTGGCAGGCGTGGGCGCACACGAAGTGCGCCCACCCGGACCCGGAGGCAGGATGCCGACTGGTCCGGGGTTCGCCTCGACAGCGAGATCTCCCGAGGAGAACGCGAACGACGGCAACCGGTCCGGCACGCGAGAACGGGGAGGGCGAATCGATCCTCTGGAAGTCCCTCCCCACAGCTCGTGGAGTTTCCGGTTGCCCCGCCCGTGCCGAAGAACAAGTGACATCTGCGGATCGTTCCCCCGTTCGGATGGGGGATCGCAGAAGGCGATGGATGAATCGGGCACCGGCTTGTGGTAGCGTGTGGTCATGACGCAACAGGCTTCTTCCGGTTCCGGGATCCGCCCGATGGAGGCGCGGGACGTCCCCGTCGTGGCCGAGATCGAGTATGAGAGCTTCCCGTGCCCGTGGCCGGAAGAACAGTTCCGGGAGTGCCTGAAGTATCCGGTCTTTCGCTGTCTCGTCGCGATCCACAACAATCATATCGCAGGCTATACCATTGCCCTGTATGAAGCAGAAGCCGTTCATATCCTCGACCTCGCGACGGCCGTCGAGGTGCGGCGCCAGGGCTTCGCCCGGCTCCTCCTGCGCCGCCTGATCGCCGATGCGGCCCGCCAGGGGCTCCGCTCGGCCTACCTCGAGGTGCGCACCCGCAACCTGCGCGCAAGAGCCCTCTACGAATCAGAGGGCTTCACCCAGGCCGAGTTCCTCCCCAACCACTACCCCACCCCGCCCGACGACGGCCTCCGCCTCGCCCGTTCCATCGGCTGATAGGCCAGAAGCGCCCCGTTTGAAGGATTTCCCCTCTGTTCCATCCTCGCTGAAACCCGTGTCGTGAGGGGTTACGGGCCGGTCAGCAGGCGGCGGACGTTTGCGGCGGTCGTGCCGGCGGAATCGTAGACGAGGGCCTGCATGCCGCAGGCGCGGGCGGCTTCGGCATAGGCGGGGATGTCGTCGAGATACAGGATCTCGGCAGGCGGGATGCCCGCGGCTTTCGCGAGGGCGTCGCGGTAGATCGCCGGGGCGGGCTTCATCGCCTTCACCTCGAACGAGAGCGTGACCTGGTCGAAAAAGCCGAAACAGGGATGATTCGAGATCGTCGTCGCGAAATGGATCTCGTTCGTGTTCGAGAGGAGCCCCAGGCGGTACCGGCCCCGCAGAGCGCGCAGCAACGCGGTGGTGTCCTCCCGCATCACGAACATGTCCGAAAAGCGGGAGGCGAATTCGTCTGGTGAAAACTCGCGGCCGACGGCCTCGCCAGCAAACAGGCGGAACCCGTCGGCGTCGATCATGCCGGATTCGAGCTGTTCGAGCGGGCCGCGCGGCAGCAGGAATCGGCGCAGAAGCGCGTCGGCATCGCGGCCCGTTCCCTCGCAGAGGCGGGCGGCAGAGCGGCGGTGGTTGACGAACTCGAGCACGTTGCCGTAATCGAACAGCACCATGCGGATGGGAAGCGTGATTGCGGTTTCCTGCGGCATGAAGGGGAGTATATCCCGTTCGGCGGGTTTGTGGTATCATTTCGGCGCAACAAAGAACGCAACATCGAGCGGCAGCGCGCATCAGAAGGATCGAACGGTCCCGCGCGGGCATCGCCGCCGGAAATTCCAAGCGAGGTATCCATGTCCACTTCCCAGCGCATCAGCGCAGAACAACGTATTTTCGTCAACCGCACCCTCAACATGAACCATATCAAGCTCGTCGGCTTCGATATGGATTACACGCTCGCCACCTACAACGTGCCTGCCTTCGAGGAGACCGCCTATCGCATCGTCCTCGACAAGCTCGTGAAGGATATGGGCTACCCGCCCGAACTGGCCGAGATGAAGTTCGATCCCGAGTTCGTGATCCGGGGACTCGTGATCGACGTCGAGCTCGGCAACTTCCTGAAGGTCAACCGGTACGGCTACGTCAAGAAGGCGAGCCACGGGACCAAATTCCTCACGATCGAGGAGCAGAAGAAAATCTACCCTTCGACCGGGATCGACCTGACGGATCCGCGGTACTATATTATCCACACGCTTTTTTCCCTTGCCGAAGGCTGTCTGTTCGCCCAGCTCGTCGACCTGGTCGACGCGAAGCAGATGCCGATGAACCTGAAGAAGGCCTTCAACGACATCCGGCGGGCGCTCGATGACGCGCACCAGGAGGGCAACCTCAAGGGCCAGGTCATCAACGACCCCGACCGGTATTTCATCCGTGACCGGCGGATGGTCACGGCTCTGCAGCGGCTCAAGGCGGCCGGCAAGAAGATCGCGATGATCACGAACTCCGACTTCGAGTACAGCCAGAAGGTGATGAACCACTGTTTCGGGCCGTATCTCGAGGGCAAGTCGTGGCAGGAGCTGTTCGACATCATCATCGTCTGCGCCAATAAGCCCGCGTTCTTCCAGCAGCACCAGAAGTTCCTGCGGGTCGACCCCGCCTCGGGGCTGCTGGCCAACTTCCATGCCCCGATCCGGTGGGGCGGCATCTACCAGAGCGGCAACGCCCGCACGTTCGAGAAGGATCTCGGCCTCTCGCCCTCGGAGATCTTCTATCTCGGCGACCACATCTGGGGCGATGTCGTGACCCTGAAAGAGGCGATCGGCTGGCGCACGGGGCTGATCGTGCAGGAGCTGGCCGAGGAAGTGCCGGCGCTCGAGCGGCACGCCGAGACGCACTGTGAAATAGTTTCAGCTATGGAAAAGAAAGAGGAGCTGGAGGACCAGCTCTTCGACATCAAGGAGTCGCTGCGCGGCATTCCGTCCGAGAAGCGGCCGCCCGAGGCGGAAAAGCGGCGTGAAGGGCTGCGCGAGCAGATCGCGAAGATCGACGAGCAGATCACGAAGCTGATCAACGACGAGCAGCGGGACTTCAACAAATACTGGGGCGAGGTGATGCGCGCCGGCAACGAAGAGTCGCGGTTCGCCACGCTCGTCGAGCGCTATGCCTGCGTCTACATGGCCAGCATCAGCAACCTGGCCTCGTACTCGCCCTTCAAGTATTTCCGGCCGCCGCGCCGGTATATGGCCCACGACCCGCTCCACCTGCTGGAAAGCGGCACCGACACCGAGTAGCCCCCTTCCCGGAGAATCCCTGTGCCGGATTTTCAGACGGCCTCGTCTGAAATCCGGCAATTTCCTGTTGACTGATCACGTTCGCCGCTCGGAGAGGCAGTTCCCGTCGTTCCGCTCATGGCACTTCTTTTGCGTCGTGAACAGCGCTTTTCGACCGCAACGACAGAAAAAGGATGCGACGGATGAACGGAAATGGCGGCTGGAAGATCGTGACAAGCCTGGTGGCAATTCTTCTTCTCGCGGGAAACGTCTGGGCGGGAACGATCCGGCTGATGAGCGCCAACCAGCTTCCCAGAAAGGTTCTGGTGGTCAATCATGCCGACACCACCGGGTTCGTGAAAGAGCTTTTCCGGGTGATCCGGGACATCCATGAGAACGACGGGCTGACAGGCGCGGATGCCTTCAAACTTCACATCGTCGACAGCGCCGGACGGCTCTCCTCTCGCGATGCCCGGGCGAGTTTTTTCGAAGCCCCGTCCGGGGTCGTGGAAAAACTGGTCGAAATCAATCCGGACGTGCGAACCAACGACATCTGGATGCAGGATTTCGGCGAGCTCTGCATCTGGTCCGACGCCGCATCGGCCGGACCGGCGGTCTTCGACTCCGCCCGCGAGGCCGGCCTGAAGGATTTTCCCGAATGGGTTGCGAAGAACTGGAACTTGAAGCTGTGCGTCAATCCCAGCTCCACAGCCGGTTTTGGCGACGGGGATTCCGGGGGCAATATCGAGGTCACCCCCGATAACATTCTCTACCACGGAGACAGCATGACCCCTGAATGCCGGGAGTTTTTCCGGAAGAACGGGTATGACGGCCGCACGATCATGCTCGCGACCAAATGGCTCGCCGTCGGGCATATCGACGAATATTTATCGATCGTCCCGACCAGGTATTCCCCGTGTGGGTATGCGATCGTCCGGGCCGCCCCCTGCGGTGCCCTCGACCTTCTCGGGAAAGCCTCCGGGGGAGATTTCGAAGCCCTCCCCGAACCCTTCGCATCCTTCCTTCCGAAGCTTCGGAGCGCCCTTCTCGCCCCCGACGCATGGAAGGGAACGGCCGAAGCGAAGTTCATCGAGCTCAACCGGAAGATCAACGGGATCATCGACGAAAACACCGACAAGCTGGTCGCGGAAATCCGCCGCATCACCGGAGACGCGCATCGCGAGGTTCCCGTCGTCTCCTGGCCGGTGCTCTTCAAGGGCAACGAGGCCGCCCCCCACGGTCACTGCATCGCCTACACCCCCGACGTGGTGAATCACCTCATCCTCCGCGATCACCTGATCGTTTCCGATCCCCTGTTTTCCCCGTTCCGGAACCTCATCCAGGACAGCGCCGCGAACCTCGGCTGCAGCATCCACTTCCTGAATGCCGCGGCCTATCATGACCGCAAAGGCGACGTCCATTGCGCGACGAACGTCCTGCGCGATCCCGACCGCGCCTTCCTGACCGCGCCCGACCAGGCATCGCTGGCTGCCCTTCGTTCCCGTTTCGATCTCATCCATCGCGAGCCTCCCAACCTCTGATGAGCCGGCACCACCGCGGATCCTCCCCTGGAACCGATCCACAAATTCCGCAGAGATAATCCGTTGAAATATCCCTCGGATTCAAGACCGTATCCGCAGATGGAGGGCAGATGAACGCAGATAGGAAAGAACACCGGGAAAAACCTGATTTTCCTTGTACCCTGGCTCTTCTATCGAGAAAAAAGTCTGTTTTTCATCTGTGCAATCTGCGAAATCTGCGGATCGGTTCTCATGACGAAACCAACATACCAGGATGCAGAGATTCGTGAGGACAGCCGGGGCGGCGGCATGGTATTCGTGGAGAGAGATCGAAATCCATCGAAGGGGAACATCATGACCATTCATCAGGGAACACGCGACATTCTTGGCAGGATCGCCCAGAAATACGGCCTGACCGGCTTGGCCGAGGTCATCCGGGACGACGGTTCGATCGTGTGGGGCAAAGACGTCACCATCTGCGTGACCAACATCCTGAAGGCCGTCGAGGCGCAGGGCGACACCAAGGCGCTCCTCCGGGATGCGAAGAACATGTACAACAGCCCGATCTTCGGCGTGAACGTCAAGGAAGGCGCCTACCTGATCAAGGCGGAACCGGACCCGGCCCGCGCGATCGACGAGATGGCCCGCTACGACTTCTGCTTCAAGCTGAGCCCCTACCACATCATCAACACCTACCTCACCATTCTCGTCGCTCAGATCACTGAGCAGGACCCGGCCGTGCTCATCAGGAAGGGCGAGGAGCACCTCGAAGCCTTCATCGCCCATTCCCTGAACGAGAACCCGAACTGGAAGAAGGAGACCCTCACCTCTGCCCATCCGCTCCTGATCATCCCGATCGGCGCCGCGGGGTGCGGCAAATCGACCTTCTACCGGGAACTGGGCAACGTGGTGAATGCCTCCTGCGACAACATCCGCTACCTGCTGTTCAAGGAGTTCGGCCCCTGCTTCGCGCCCTGGGAAAGCACTCTCGCGTGGTGGGTGGTCAACCGCCTGACCGACATCTACCTCGGCCGCGGCTACAGCATATTCTATAACGGGGTCAATACCGATCTCGAATACCGCTCCCCGATCACGATGGAGAACCCGCACCCGCTGTTCGCCGGGATCCCCTACACGTGCAAGCTGGTCTACTTCGAGCCGCCGGTCAGCCTGAACGAGAAGGAGCTGGCCGAGCTGAAGGGGATCAACCTCTGGGCCACCCCCCTGGAAAAGGTAGATCGGAAGGGACTCAGCAGGAACGTGAACGACATCCTCGATCTGATCACCCGCAACTTCGAGCGGACCCTGGAGCGGACGAGCGCCATCCGCGAGGGAAAGGCGGAGCAGGATCCGTTCGACATCCTGTATCCGGTCCCGCCTGCCATCGTGAAGATGTTCGTCGAGCAGTCGTTCGCCCGGCCGACCGGCTCCCGCGTCGTCACGGTGCCGCGCCGCGAGATTCCCGATGCCGCCGCTCGCGCGGCCTTCTATCGCGAGTATGCCCTGAAGGTCATGGCGGGCTGATCCGCACCTGCACTGTCCGTTACGTCCCGCTCCGCCTCTCCGGCGGGCGGGGCGTTTCTTTTCAGCCGGCGGTGGGCTTTCCGGCGGGGCTCCAGACGGTGACGCGATTGCGGCCGGCTTCCTTCGACCAGTACATCGCCTCGTCGGAACGCTTGATCAGATCAGCCTTTTCTGTGCCATGCTCGGGGAACGAGGCGATGCCGAGGCTGACGGTCACCTTGAGAATGCTGCCCTCGAGGGAGGGAAAATCGTAGGCTTCGACGGCTTTGCGGATGCGCTCGGCGACGCTGTAGGTGTTCTGGGCGTCGGTTTCGGGCAGGACGACGGCGAACTCCTCGCCCCCGTACCGGCAGGGCACGTCGATGCTCCGAACGGCCTCGCGCAGGATCAGCGCCGTCAGGGACAGCACCCGGTCACCCATCTGGTGACCGTAGGTGTCGTTGAACTTCTTGAAGTGATCAATATCCATCAATATAAGACTGAGGCACGAGCCGTACCGCTTGGCCCGCTTCAGTTCGTTGTCCATCACGATCTGGAAATACCGGTGTACGAACAGCTTCGTCAGCCCGTCCGTGATCGAGAGCTCGTAGAGACGGGTCTTTTCGATCGTCAGCGCGATCTGGGAGGCCATCGTTCCAGCGAACGCGACATCGGCGTCACCGAACCCCGAGCCGCGCTTGTTGACGATGTTCATGACCCCGATCGACCGCTTCTCGACCATCAGCGGCAGGCACATGATGTTGTGGATGGGCGAGCCGGACTCGCCCGGATACGGCTTGAAATCGGGTTCGGCGGGAGCATTATCGAGCAGCATCCGCTGGCTTTCGAACACTCTGCCGGCAACGCCTTCGCCCGGGGCGAACTCGATCCGCTTCGTGACCGGCTCCACCCCCTCGCCCACCGCCACGTCGACGATCAGCTTGCCGGTCTCCTCGTTGAACATCAGGATGCTTCCGCGGCCGGCGGCGAGACCCTCGATACATTTGCGCAGGATGAGCTGGAGGATGTCGCGTGCACTGCTGGCGTAGTTGATCTGCTGGCTGATCTCGTACAGCGTGGAGACTTCGAAGATCTTGCGTTCGAGAACTGTCCTGTTCTGAGAAAGCTGCTCGGCCATCTCGTTGAACGTGCCGGCAAGCATGCCGATCTCGTCGCGCGTCGAGACGCCGGCCACGCGATGACCGAGATTCCCGGCCGCCAGCTCCTGGGTGCCGTGAATCAGGCGGTCGATCGATCGCGTCAGGTATTTCGAAAAGACGAAGCAGACGACGATCGTGACGAGGCCGATCAGCAGCATCACCTCGATCGTGTCGAGCGTGGCCCGGCGGATGAACCTCAGGAGCACATCATTGTTGCGGCTCACGTCCAGAACCCCGACAACGGCCGACGAAGCGTTCGTGATCGGCATGTAGGCGCTCATCCACATGCCGAAAGCATCGACGTTGCCGGCCGAGTAGGTCGGCCGCACGTCCTTCCAGGCGTTGATCAGCTCGGACGGGATATCCATGATCGGATACCCCGGCACGAACTCCTCCCCCATTTCGGAGCCGTCGACGATGTGGGTGAAATAATTGCCGTTATATCGATAGATCGCGCACCAGTCGAGCTCGAACTGTTCCTGCATGCTTTTCATCATCGACTTGAGCTCGAGATAATACGCATCATCCACGGCCTGGATCGTCCCGAGGCGGTCGGGCTGGACAATCCGGCGAGACACCTCGGCGACCGCGCGGAGTTCGTCGGCCATCGAGCGTTCGAACTGCCGGAGAGCCGTCCGGAACACGATATAGCCGGCCAGAGCCGCGCTGCATGCGCCCAGGACACCGAACACCAGCGACATCTTCCATTTCAGTTTCATGCTCGTTCTCCGTTCGATGCGCCGGACGGCTCAGAGCCGGACGCGATCGATCGTCGCCTTGTGCCGGCCGTCGGTGTCGAAGACGTAAATGCAGGAGTTCAGCGAGTCGGCGACGTACAGCTCGGCCGGGGCCGTGGCGACGGCGATGCCGAACAGCTCGCACAGGCCATTCGTTCCCGATGCCAGCGGCATCGGGATATGCCGCAGGAAGCCGCCGGCCGCATCGAACACCGACACCCGCATGTTGCCCATGTCGGTGCAGTAGATACGGCCGGTTTCATCGCGGGCGATATTCTGGGGAAACAGGAGTTCACCGGCCCCCGATCCCTTCCGGCCGATCGTTCGCAGATACCGGCCGTCGGGGGCGAACTCGACGAGGCGGTGATTGTAGGAGTCGACGACCAGCAGCTTCCCTGCGGCATCGACGATCACATCGCTCGGGCAGTAGAGCTGACCGTCCCCCCGACCGAACTCGCCGATGGAGATCCGCATGGTGCCGTTGCGCTCGAGCAGGAACACCTTGTTTTTCCGGAGGTCCGTGACCGCCACCCCGCCATCGGGAAGCGGGAACACCTGCCTCGGATAGACGACGGGGCCCTGTTCGGAACGCCACTCGAGCTTGTCCCCCGGTCTTCCGTCGAAGCTCATGAATTGCACTTCGGCCACGGCGTTCGCCCGCTTTTCCTCGGCGTCGAACGTCGCTTTCGCAAGCCGGGTGCCTGCGATGACGATTTCCCCGGCGGCGCTCGTATTCAAGCCCCAGATCGCCTGTTCCGGTCGCAGGGGGATCTCGTGCCGAACCCGGAATTCCCGGTCGACGACGAGAACACGCGAGTTCCGCGAATCCGAAATGAACAGACGGTTCCCATCCGGGGAAGCCGCGATCAGGTTCGGCCGGTTCAGCTCCGGCCGCCCGACCGCACAGCCACTAACAACCAGACAGGAGATGAACACCACCACGGTGAGCACCAACCGCCCCAGGCGGCTCGCTGGGGAGCGCCGGCTCTTCAGATTCATCGTTTCTCTCATGTCATGCAGTGTACACCCTCCTTCCCCCCCTGCCAAGTCATTCGAGCCGATACCAACAACTTGCCCGGGATTCTCAACATGCCTTACCATGAAGTCATGATCACCTTCCAAACGCACCTCATGGAATATGAGCACAAATATATTTCCTCCGCTCTCATCGAATCCTGGTTTCATGAATACGCGGAGTGCTTCGATGCCGTGAAAACAGCCGTCACCAATGGCATGCTCATTCCGGTCAAGTCCTCGGGGGGGAATGGCCGCGTCCCTCCTCTTGCCGCCAGATATCGCGTCATGCCACCCCGGGGCTCGGCTTCCGATGGACTTCGGCACGCTCTTCTCACCCTGCCTCAACCTCTGACGAACGAGTATTACTCTTCCCATCCGAAGCAGTATACGGAAGATCGGAATCTCATCGATCCAATTGCCGCTTACGTCCGGCGAAGAGGTCGGGTGAGCCCGGCCGTCATTCCGGCAAACGAGCGGTCGTTCGAAATTTTCGGAGACGAAAAGTTACTTCTCAGAGAGGGTTTGACAATTCTCAGACGTCTCGGCGTATCACTGCAAATCCTTGACTGTTTTCGAACTTCTGAGCCGTTCGTCTTTTTTTCGTATACCCAGGCTCCGCACACGATTCTGATCAGCGAAAATCGGGATTCATTTTCTTCACTGAATCGCGTTCTCCGAACGGGACGACGCGTTCTCGGCGCTGATCCCATCGATGCCCTGATCTTTGGCGAGGGCCGGAAGATTCTGCGAAGTCTTTCGTTCAGCCTCGAAATGCTGAACCCGAATCCAGACATGTTGCGATTCATGTATTGGGGCGATCTCGATCCGGAAGGCATCGCAATTTTCCTCGAACTACGGAATGCCTATCCCGATTGGCATATCGAGCCCGCGTCAGCCTTCTACGAAGCCATGCTCGACGTCGCCGACAAAGCCCCGCCCTGCACCCGCTCCGAACGGAGACTCGAAATCGACGCGTTTTTCTCGCTTCTCTCCCCCGCATCTGCGGAGATAGCAGCATCGATTCTGAAATCAGGCAGATATCTACCACAGGAAGCTGTCGTCTATACCATGGTACATAGTATACTCAAGCCATGACGCTTCCCTCCCCCGACATCCTGTTCCACGATCTTCACCAGCGCCTGGAAACACTCGCGCCCATGGCGTTCTTCGCCTCCGTTGCCGCGAGTCGGCGTCTCGAGCGACTCGATCCGAAGCTCCTCGGCTTCGCCGCCTTACGGCTCTTGTATGAAAACATGCTCGCCGGCAGTCCGACAGAGTTCACCGATATCGTAGCCCTCGTCGAATCCCTCGCCAACGACCCACGCGAGCCGGATGTTGATCCGGTTGCACCCCGATGGAGCGGTTCAAATGGCCTCGCGAAGTCAGCGGAACAACCAGACCCCGAAAAGGCCAGGGAATGGGCCCACATTCTTTTTTTCGAGCTGCTGCAGAATGGCGGCAAGCCGTGGGAATTCCGCTGGCGGGATCCTCTGGACGGAAAGGAGATCGCCATTCCCGTTCGCTTGATCGCCGTCGAACGGGATTTCACCGTCGGCGGGCCGGCAAAGTTCCGGCTGACAACGCAGGGTCTGGGTTTTCTGTTCCAGACACGCGAATATAGAATGGAAGCCATGGTTTCGATCGAGCAGCTGTTTTTGCGCCAGCAGCTCGAAAAAGGAAACTTCGCCGGGGCTCTGCAAAGGCTTGGCTCCCTTTCCGTGCTGATCCAGCAACTGGAGCGTGACATGCGTGACATCTCGGACAGAGCCGCGATGAATGCGCTTCAGATCCCCTTCGAGCAGTATGCCGAGCTGCACCGGCGCATTTACGACCATTTCGATCAGGAACACAGGGAGTTTCAGGAGCAAAGACGGCAGACCATCGAACGACGCGCGATCATCGAAAAGCCGGGCGTGACGCTCAATCAGAAGGACGAAGAAACGCTCGGATGGCTCAGAAAGATCGAGCAGCGGCTCGACAAGCTCATCGGAGAGCACGGCAGGCTGTTTCTTCAAAAGCAGAAGCTTCAGGAATCCTACCGGTCATCACTCGAGAACCAGTTCGCTCGCGGATTTCGCTCGCGACTGCTTCCAGAAACGGAACTGCTCGACGTTTTGTTGCGCGGGGGGCACCCCATTCATGCCCTCACGGGGTGCGTCAGATCATTTCTCCCCTCCTCGCTCGGGAAGCGATTCAATCCATGGCGCTGTTTCACGGAGTGGGCGGTGCGGGGCACCGACGGCTCGACCACGGAAGAAGGACTCGAGGACAACACCCTGATACCCGAGAACGCCGAAGCCATCGAGCTCAAGCGGTTGCGCCGGCAGCGATGCACTGCGTTCCTTCAACACGTTCTCGACGCGCTGCGCCATTCTTCTCCGCTCGCACTCTCGACGATCATCGGCACGCTTCCGGAGACCGTTCGCACCGAACTGACAGGCTCGTTCGAATTCATTCAGATTCTCATCATGCTCCACCAGGCCGATACCATCGACCTGGCGCACCTATGCCGTGAGCCGGGCCGCATTCTCAGCGACGCCGAGGAGCTGAGCCTGGAAGGTATTCTTCTCGATATTCTTCGTGACCAGCCCGACCCTCCAGACAGAATGGATTTGACGGTCACGGCCACGTCTTCGATTCTTCGTCTCGACAATGGAACGGAGGTCACGGATTTCCGCTTCATTCTGAACACCCTTCCAGATTCACATCTGGAAGCCGTTGCGCGAGGTAGCGACCATGACTGACGCATCTTCCACCGGTTCATTCTCACCGACGAACCCAGGCCCCGATCAACCCGCGACAGGGCCCATAAACGATGTAAGCGGCTCCAATCTCCCAACGCCTGCTCAAGATGAGATTTTTATGACACGCTCTGGCGCCTGGAGAACCGCCGCACGTATTTTCCGCGTGTTGCTTCAGCAGGGCAGCCTTTCACGGATCCGCGACGCCCAGTTGTGTCGAAGTCTGGACAACGATGAGGTGCTGGAGGCCGTGAGCATTCTTGAAGAGGAGTTCGATCTGCAATTGCTCGTCACTCCGACCGAAGTGTTTTTGAGCCCGGCGCTCGACAACGAGTTGTTCGGCTTTTCCAATCAGGAGCTTCGTCAGAGACTCAAGGTGAAGAACAACAATGACCTGGCCCTCGCCTGTTTTTCCATCCTGGCCCTGCTGAGCCTGTTCTATCGAGGTGACGGCTTTGATATCAAGAGTCGGGATTTCGTCACGATCGAGGAGTGGCACACGTTTCTGAACGGAAAACTCCAGTTCGTGCGCGATTCCGGCATGGCTGCTGAAGGCCGGGATGATCTGCGGCTGAACATGCCAGGCATCCTCAAAGCATGGGACGAGATGATGCCATACGACGAAACGAAGGTGCGGCTTGCAATGACCGAAAACAACCAGATCGGCCTGCTTTTCCGCGTCATGCGGTTCCTCGAGGACGAGCGGTTGATTCAGACGGAACAGGATCGGATCATCAGCCCCACGCCGCGGCTCGATGCAATCATGAGGGAAACGGGCTCCAGCGATGCCAGGAAAGCCGAGCTCGCCGCGTTCTTCTCCGGCTGCCGTGCGGAAGCCGACATACCGGAAACGATGGGAGAAACCCCATGCCGCTGATTTCACGTCTGCGCCTTGTCAACGTGCGCTACGATCATGCGACCAAGATGTTTACCGACGATCTGTTCGATCTTGCCGGGGAAAACAGCCTTTTCAATCTGATGAACGGGGGCGGGAAAACCGTTCTCCTCCAGCTTATCCTCCAGGCGGTGCTGCCCCGCACGGATCTCGGCCGTGAGCGCAAGTTCGACTCGCTTTTCGAAGGCCAGCCCGCCCGTTCCTCCCACATCCTCGTCGAGTGGCTCCTGGACTCAGCCGAGCGGAAGTATCTGCTGACAGGACTCTGCGCAACGCGCACCCAGGATCAGGATGACGGCTGCAAATGGTTTGCATACGCACGCGAATACAAAGAAGACGATTCACTTCGCATCGACACGATCCGTCTCGTCGACGATGCACGCCGCCCCGTCTCCTTCCCGGAACTGCGTCGGTTGCTCAAGAGCCGCTCTGATAGCCGGCTTCGCCTCTTCGAAAGCGACGAGAAATCCGCCTATGGCAGGTATCTCGAAGAGTTCGGCATTTTCCCGGCGGAATGGGAAGCCATCAAACGCATCAACCTTACGGAAGGCGGAATCGAAGAATTTTTCAAACAATGCCGCACTTCCAGAGAATGTCTGGAAACGCTGCTGATACCCAATATCGAAGATGTGCTGACGAACGACGAGGCAATGAACCGCCGGCGGCTGAGCGAGTCGTTCGCCCTGCATTTCAATGTTCTCAAGCGCATTCCGGAATGGACCCGCACGCTGCGGGAGATGGAAGAGTTCCGTCGTTTTGCGGACGGGTACATCGCCGTCGTCGACGATCATGCCGGCACCCGGGAGGAAATCGGGCGCCGCCTTGCAGGACTGGATCGACTTCGTCAACGAACGACGGAGCGTGAGAAAGCCGAAGAGCTGGAACGAAAAAGCATCACGGAACGCCTGGATCGGAACGCAGCAGACTCCCTCGAGCTCGAATACCAGCGTGAATCGTTCGAGCTGTATCGCAAGAATTTGAGCATCACCAGCCTGAAGTTCGAAGAAGAGCGCTTGAATGCCCTTGTGAACGCCGATCGGGAGGAATTGGACCGCACAGGCCGCTTCCTGCGCATCTCCGAAGCAGCCGACATCGTCCGTCAGCTCGATCACTCTCGTGCCGCGATCGGCGCCGCACGGCACGAACTGGACGAGATCGATGCGGGAGCAGGACAAAACGATCATCTCCAGCAATTATATCGTTGTGAATATACACTTTCTGAGATGTATCGTGCCGAGACGGCGTCCCACCAGGCCACGCTGGAATCGAGTCGAACGCAGATGGCAGAATCGGAACGCCAGCGCACCTCCGGAGAGAAAGAACGTTCGAGTCTCCAAGGGAGGCATTCCGAACTGGTTCGAACTCTGGGAGAATTTGTCGGTGAACGAAAGAGCCTGGAAAGCGAGCAAAAGAGCCTGCTCGAACCGTTCTCCCTCGAAGATCGCCTCGAACCGGCAACGGCCCTTCGGCGTGTGGAAACGGAAGACGCTGCCCTCGCCGAACGCCAGAGACAGCTTGAAATCGATCTGAAACGGCTCGACGAAGAGCAACCGGCAATGGAAGCCGAAGAGAAACGACTGCATGGCGAAGAGAAAATTCTGAGCGACAAGGGTGCAGACCTCCGCCAAAAACGTGCCGTATTTGAAGAACATCGCACGACCATGCAAACACATCTCCGCCTCTTTCGGGTCGACTCCAGGGCTGCCGACCCGGCAAGGAATCCCGCCGGGCGCAGCACGGATGCCGGAATTTCAACGGATCCCTGGGCCCCTGAAACAGCAGCGCGTATCGAGCACCTGCTTCTCGAACGCACCCAGGCACGACGGCATGCACAGATCGAGGCGCTGTCGCTCCGGGAACAGGGTGCTCTCCTGCGTGACAGGGACTGGTTTCCGATCAATGGCGACATCGAGCGCCTGAGAGACGCCCTCAGAAACCACGGGGTGAAAGTGCTTTCCGGCGGCGAGTATCTCGCAGGCCTCGAGGATGAGGAAAGCCGGCGTCGCGCCCTGGCCGGCTCTCCCTTGCTGCCCTACGGCCTTGTCGTCAACGTGGCCGATCTGACGAATCCAGCGTTGCTGCCCCTCCCTGATGTTCCCATACGGGCCGGTGTGCCTCTGATCTTCCGGGAGCATCTTCAGGAGAGCGTTCCGACGAATGCCGGTGAACTCTCGAATATCCACGAGGGTGCGGCGATTCTCGAACATACCGACCGGGAACTGTTCATCCTGCCCGAACGCCGTGCCGTCTACGCAGCCGATCTCGAACGGCGCTTCGCTATCGCGAACGAGGATGCTGCATCGCTCGAACACGCCGTCGACGATCTGCTGGAGCTCAGGAGAAAGCTGCACGAATTCACGGCAGCGTATCTGCCCGACAGCGAGCGAAGCATGACTGCAGCCGAGAAGGCATACGCGTCACAGCTCCGAAATCTTGAAAAACAACAGGCCGGACTGAACGACAACCGTGTTGCGTGGCGGAACCGGGTAGCATCCCTGGCAGAGTCCGGCAAGGTCATCGAGTCTCAACGATTAACCCTGAGTGACCACAAGCGGCGCCTCTCTCGTTGCCTGGAGCTTGCCGGGCGCATTGAGGAATGTTCCGGCAAGGCCCGCAATACCGAACTGGAGCGGAATGATGTGGAAGCCTCGATTCGGCGGACAGATGCTCTCATCGCTTCCGCGAGCGTTGAGATCGATCGTCTGAAACATATTGCCCGTGAGCGGGGTGACGCGATCAACGTGCTTCAAACCAAACGCGGTGCGATACGTATCCCGGAACCCTGGACCGAACGCTGGCCCGAGACACTCTCGATTCCGGAGCTGGAAGCGATTCAGACACGGCTGAAAGATACCCTGGCCGGCTTCGATCGGAAACGTGAAGACGTACTATCGAGAATCAGCCAACAGGAAGGGATCACCCAAACTCTCCTGAAACAGCTCGAGCGGACGGAAATCCCCGAAACAGAGGCACGCTCCGCTTCCCCTGCCGATACGCTCCAGCTATCGGCATGGAAAGAGCAGATCAAGACACGGACCAAAGAGATGGCCCAGCGAAACAAGACGCTCGCCAAGACAAAGAGCCAGATCGATCAATTGCAGGGTGCCTTCAACGAAGCCCGCCTGAGTTTCGAAAACCGGTATACCCGGCCACCTCTTGCGCTCTTCAGCGCGGATTTCGACATGGTTGATAGCGAGATGAAGCTTCGCAGACAGGCCATTGATGCAAAACACGACGAGCTGACGAATCGTCTTTCCATCGTGAACGACCATCTATCCCTTCTGCATGAGGCCCGCGTCCAGATCGAAGCGTTCCTGAATAATCAACCGCAACCGTATGGATTCGGAAAGGAACCTGAACTGATCACGACCGGAGGAATCACCGAAGATGATATTCCCGCACCCGATCTTCCTGCGCATCTGAAACTTCAGTTCGAGGCCTGTCGGAAGGCACTGCGGGAGGGCGAAGAGAAACGCGAAGCGCTCGAGAAGCAACGGCAGATCCTGCAGAAAACGTTCAGCAATTCCACGGTTTTGGCGCTGAAGAACTTCTTCACGACGATGGAGGCAGTTCGGGACCCCTTCGAACCCGAGACGGTTCGCGGCGTATTCGGAAAGTGTTTTACCATCATCGAAACCCTGCACCAGGACATGGAACTGCAGTGCATGAACGCAAAGAAGGACCAGGCGGAACTGACGCGAACCTGTGCGACCTATGTCTCGAGGCTCCTCGAAGAGCTGCGCCAGATCGACAGCCGTTCGAAGATCGACATCGGCGGCAAATCGGTGAGGATGGTCGAGATCCAGATCGACGAGGCCGACGCCGAGCGGCGGGAAAACCGGATGTTGGAGTATGTCGACCGCCTTGTGAAAGAGCTCGGAAGCACCGAATTCGAGCCGAAACAGTTGCGCATCGAAATCGAGAAACGCGTGCACCCCGCACGCCTGCTGGATGCCGCCTGCGATCTCGGCAAGGCCCGGATCCGTGTCCGCAAGCCGGCACACCCCCCCGGCAAGCCTCGCATGGCCGCCTGGGAGGAATTACCGAGTTTTTCGGGCGGCGAGAAGTATATCTGCTATTTTGCTTTGTATATATCGTTACTGACATATATAAGGGTGAAGAAAACCGGTTCGGGCCGGTCGACGAAGGTGCTTCTGGCCGACAATCCATTTGGCCGCATGTCGGCGGATTTCATGCTGGACGGGATGTTCACGCTCGCTCGTCACACCGACACGCAGATGATCTGCTTCACGGCACTGAAAGAGTCTGCCATCCTCCAGCATTTCCCGCGCCTCTTCAGCATGGTGCTGCGCCGCAATCTCGACGGCCGCGAAGTGATGACGACCGAGCAGAAAATCCTCTCGCTCGAAACCGCCCGCCTCGCCCCATTCCGCCAGCCGGTTCTGTTCTGACACCGGTTGCGCCGGACGGCCGAACGGAATCACCCCCTCCGCACGGCGGTTTTCGTATCGCCTCCGTGAAGGCTCACGCGCGGGCGCATCCGAACTTTCTCCGTACCCCGGCAGAAGGACTCGTCGATTGCCTTGCTCGACCAGACGAATGCTTCGCCTGCTCGCAAATGAGCCATCTGTTCTGGTGTCAGGCCGCCCAGCGCCGCATTGGCTTTTTGAATATGCTTGAGCCAGGCTGGGGAGTTGAATTTATGGAGGATAACCTGTGTCGATAGTTCAATCAGAGAGACAGGCACGGACGGCGGATCCTGGCTGGCAACCAGAATGCTCGTGCCTTTGTGGCGCATTTCGCGAACCACCTCGACGAGGCCGGAAACGAGATCGGGATTTTCGATATACTTGTGCGCCTCATCGAACACGACAAGCTTGTTGAACGTTCTTCCTTGAAATTTCGCATCGGCGAACAGTTGCAGGAGAACCACAAACAGGCCAAGCGCTTCATCTTTTTCGATGAACTCGTCACGGAGATCGACGATGACGAGACGACCGGGCTTCAGGATATCCTGAATCCTTGCCTGATCGTTGATGTAGGCTGACGCCAGCTCGAGTCGAATGCGGGCAAGGTCTTTCAAATGGTCAGGCATGCTCGAGTTCTCAACCGCACGCCGGAGGTTCTCGAGCGTCAGATCGTTCCGCAGCGATCGCATGATCATATTCAACTGGCGAATATAGGTGGCCTGATTTCCGACCGCACCCATCAAAAAGCGCCAGTGCCCCGTTTGAAGCTCCGCGGCAGCAAATTGAAGCGGTTGAACGTCAATCTCGGGAAACTCCGCCCGACGCTCTTTGATTTTATCCGGAGGCACGAGCAGCACGACATCCGACAAGCCCTGAGGTTTCGCCTCATACACCGAGCGTAGGATTTCGGCCTGCTTATCATCTCTATTCGGCGAGGTCATGGAAACGAACTCAGGCCGATACTCCATCGTGGGACTGTAGTGGAAAATGACGGTGCCCAGCGGCTGAGGCAAGGCATTGATATTCGCGATGGGCATGGTCGCCATTTCGACAATAGACCCTAATGTATAACTCTTTCCCCCACCCTGAACGCCGAAAAGACTGATCGTATGCGTCTGATTCAGATCGAGAGCCACTTTTCTTGCAGCAACGTCCCCGAGCAAGCCGAATTGAGGCGAGTCGGTCGAAGACCCAAGAAGAATGTCGTATGAAGGGGTCCCGTTCTCGTGCAAGGTCGGCTTATCCGGCACAACATGAAGTTCTTCATTCTCTGGCTTCGCATCCCCCAGGGTGGGAGGCGTTTGTTCACTCCCGATCACCTGGCCTGCTTTTCGTTGTTCTCGAGGCATGAACTCTTCTTCGCTGCTACTATACTCATGACTATTTGTTATGATACTGCTCCGGGGCGACTCGTCATCGGGCATTGCCGTTGTTCGCACATTCGCCCAATCGACGGTATGGTCGCGCTTTCCGCAGAGAAACGCCGCATCTTTCAGCGTCGGAACGGAGGGCGTCCGATCCCGCAACCGTTGAATCTTCGCATCGATCTTCTTTTCTGATGTTCCATCGCCATTCCCCACATCCTCGTGAGCAGAATCCTCACGTTCCGCACCACAGGCCAGCACAAGCTCCCTGATCAGATCGATGCCGATCCGATGGAATTCGATCCCGTCTTCCCACTCGTTCGTTCCTGCACCGGCCTTCTCGAAGTCGAAAATTAATGCGCTGCACGTGAATTCAAGCCTGTATCCATCCTCCATCGTTCGCAGGAAATACCGTGCCTCATCTGCAGCAGCAGGCGATATCATGTGATATCGTTCGGCCCGTTCGAGATAAAACTCGAGAAGCGTCACGAGAAATCTTGTCTTCAACAGACGATCCGCTCGATCGACCGCCAGCCGCCGGGGATCGAAGTGATACGACAGAACATCCCTGCTCTGATGTATCTGCTCGGCAATCTTCGATTTCAATTGCGAATATGCCGCAACTTCACCCACGTTCGAATAACATTTCACCTCAACCAGCCGGCACGTCAGAAGCCGCTTCGATGGATCGAGATCGAAAAGGGCCAGATCCGTTCGCTTCAACGAGACTTCATCTCCGAGCTCGTCGGCCTTCGCCTTCATCGCCCGGTACAAGTCGAGATGGGCATCCAACGGCACGACGACCTGTTGTTCGAACACTCCCTGATGTTCCAGAAACATCCGCGCAAGAGCAAGGCCGAGAGCCTCGGCCCGCTGGATGGGGCTGGATATGAGCTTGAGAACGAGACGCCCGGAAAGGGAGCGGAGCTGGTCGAGAATCGCATCGGCCCGATACCCGTCCCCGGCAAGGCGGTATTCCGAGAGAACCGGCCTCAGGATCGCCTCCATTTCCTCCATCGAACGAGACGTGATGAGCAACCGATGCCCCGTCGGGCAGGTGCCTTCCGGGGAATGGTCGATCAGATATTCGGGTCGGCCGGCACGCCCGCCGTGATCGAAAAACTCGATGCCCAGATTGCGGTCGAGCGTCATCACCCAGTCGCTGATCTCATGGATCTGGTGAAGAAGGGTCCGCGACTCCGAAGACAGTGACAGGGTGATCACGGGGCGAAGATCGAACCCGGTTTGCCCGGTGGCGACGGTCGCCGCAGCCGACGACATGATCTCCGACAGCTGAGACAAAAGATCCGAGAGGTTCTCCGCCCCTTCGATGGGAACGGCCCACCCGTGCCGGGGCTGCCTGTGCCAGCTCACGAACCGATCCGTTTCCCGGTAGGTCACCTGGAAGTCCTGGACCAACCCGTGAACGGGAGCGCCTCCCTCGCCTGTTCCCGCCCGGCACACCCCGATCTGTTCGGCCGGAAAAACATCGAACATCAAGGACACATGCGCAGAAAACCGCTCCGGCCTCGCCCGGAAATCCGCATCGGGCAGGCAGGCAAGCGCGAGTTTGGGATACAAATGGCTGCCGCTTGGCCGGCAGAACGCATCGGCCCCCCTGGCCGTGATGCTCGATGACGGCGAAAGAAGCTCGATCAGGTATTCCCCGACCCCGGCCACCTCCGGATCAGGAACGAACAGCCGCAGATCATAGCGGATATCGGAAAACTCCGGCGCAGACTGGAGAGCGAGAAGCATATCGGCTAGTATTTTTGCTCGCCCCGCGTGAAACACGTTGATCACCAGCGTTCGAACGTACGGATGCTGCAACAGGTACCGCTTCATTTTGGCGGCAAGATACCCGCCGTCGATATGCGCATCGCCCAGCACCGGTTCGGATATTCCCAAAGATGCGCAAATCTCTCCCACGAGCCCCCGCGGGTCGTCTTCGAAGGGCGGCGCATACAGCGTCCAGAAGTGATTGAGGTTTTCGACGGCCGTCAGAATACTCCCCGAATCCGTCGAGAGAACGGGCGGGAACGCAACCGGCGACAAATCGTGCAGGATCGCGTCCCGTGTCGGACCGAGAAACTCCGCATCGGTTGCGGCGGCTCGCTGCAGCCAAACCTTGCCCAGTTCCGCCCATCCCACGAGCCAAAGCGCCCTCAACGGGTGCGTCGGCGCGACAAGCACCGCTTCCTGAGGCTTCTTTCGATGATCCCTCAGGGTGATCGCAACCGAGTCGATCGCCAGAAACCTTCGCAAATCCCCGAGAGCCGCCTGTGACTCTTCGGTGTTCCCCGACTCGGCACGCCGTTTGAACTCCTTGAGCAGGTCGAGATACGCCTCCGCATACGGCACGACGAGGGAACGCAGCGTTTCGAGCGCGGCTCCCTGGGTCACGAGCCGCTTCTCCCCCGCCAGGATCGCATCGAAATACGCTTTCCGGGCGCTCATGAAGACGCCCGCCCGGGTGTCCGGACAAGGCACCGGCTGACAGCTCAATTCTCCCGGCACCCCCTGATTGATGGTCAGGCGCCAGGCGCCCGGCGTCAGGGCATCGAGAATCCGGTGCTCGAACAGCTTCAAATAGCCGGGAACAGGAATCCTGACGGCCCCTTCCCTGCCGAGCCGCGCCTCGATGATCTCTGCCGTATGCGCGGCCGCGCGTGCCTTTCGCTCCGTCCACCCGACAGAGCGAATCTCGACCGGTTCCTGTCTCCGCTTGTCGGAAACCGCCGAGAAACGACTCTTGATCAGGGCGTGCTGCAGGCTCTCGACCTGCGGAATCGCCCGCTGGTTCGGCTCGATCTCGACCTCATCCCCGGGAATGACGTAGAAAAGATCGCTTTCATTCGGGGGCTGTTCGCCGGCCGAGTCGCCGCCGGTCCGCACAACGACGCGGTTTCCGGCCTCGTCAACCAGCGGCACCGGATCCCCAGCCTGGGTCTGCGGGAGAATTCTGACGAAATGCCACCCCTCCTCCCATTCGACGCCTTTCAATCGTGTGAACGAGAGGGTGATCTTCTGGGAAACCCGCGGCCCGACGTTTTTACAGCGAACGAGCCCGATCGGCCCGCGCTCCTGCGAAATGATCTGCCCGATGAACCTGGACAAGCCCTGAACCCTCGAGGGATGCGGGTCCGTCTGGAACGTCACGCCGAACTTCCGAAGGCCCGCCTGGCCAAGCGCCAGAACCTGCTGGCCGACAAGGGATTCGAGCTTCTCCCCGGACATGCTTTCATCCACAACCGGAAGGTCGGTCACGACGGAGTGAATCCGGATCGCGTCAGGCTCCCTGTCTCCATCCTCGAACGTCCACTTCTCGAAGGCCAGTCCCCAGTTTTTCCGATCGAAGACGATCCGCTTCGTCCATTCCCGTGGCTCTTCCAGGCCCGTATCGGCAAGAAACTCGCCAAGCCTCTTCCGGAATGCCGCATCGCTGAGCCCCAGCACCGCAACCCGCCCCCGCTCCGTTCCCGATGCCCAGGTCAGTTTTTCGAGACATTCTCGGTTGCGCTGCAGCCGGTGCGGCACGCGCGCTGCATCGCTCACCAGTTCGAAGTCAGGAACCAGACCGATTTCGTAGAGCGCCGCACCGAAGGCTTCACGATCGCCCCCGTTGACATTCGCCGTGAGCAGATACCGTACGACCGCCACGTCATCCGCATACGGCCACGGCTTCGGAGGTGCCGCCACCCGGCGAAGGCCCTCGGCAAGATCGTTGCGGAATCCTTCCGGCAGACCTCGAAGCAGCCGCTCCTTGATCTGCTGGTAGAGATCCCCCAACGGAATCTCTTCGAACGTCGCCACGCCGAACGAGTCTTCCGCCGCAACCCGCGCATCCCCGGGAACGAACACCAGGAGAGGCGGCCGCTGAGCGCCGTCCGCATCGGGATTGCGCAGTTCGACGAGCTTCGTGCCGGTAACGAGAAGTTCCGGCAGAATCCCGGACGTCTCAGGCCCGGCGAGCACAGCCACGCGCGACGTCGGCACGGCTTCACGAAGGCGCATGGCGAGCCGCCCCATGAGGACCGGCTCCAGATCCGTCACCCGCATGCAATGCCCGGGCGCGCGCTCCCGCAGAACGGCGGCAAGCTGCGGGAAGGCAGCCTGCTCCAGCTCATTCATCAACTCGGCCTGATCGAGTGTGCGAAAACCTGACGACATGGTTCGTTCCCTTCCCGGGTTCTTCACCGATTATTCATCGATCCTGTAGCGAGGCGTCACGGTCTGGGAAATGGAAGCATCGGAAAGGTCGCGATAAAAACCGATCTCCCGCAGCCGCGAAACGAACGCCCGCTGATTTTCCCGCAACGCTTTCCGATCCGCCAGCGAGGGCACATCGAAGCCGTCTCCCCGGGGAAACCGGTCGATATATATTCCATACCGTTCCCTCAGATAGGCGGTAAGCTCGTCGATCCGCAGTTCTCCGGTATGGTAGCCGGCCGCGCCGCCCGGCTGCAGAACGGCAATCTGCAGGAGCACTTCGAGCAGACGGCTGTCCAGGCTGAACCGCCTGGGTGCGGATTTGGCTTTCCCCTGAACGACCAGGGCGCCGGGACGGTTCTTCATCAGCAGCGAATCCAGGCACTCGGTCAGATACTGCCGATGGAAGTTCCCCCGGACCGCCACCAGCATCTCGATGTACGTCTCCAGGTCCGAAAGCCCCATCTCTGCGACGGCTTTCAGCTCGGGATCGAGCCCCTCTTCGTCCTCGCCGGAGCCCTGAGTCAGCGCGCTGACGCGCTGCCCGAAGAATTTTTCCTGCTCTCCCCGGAACGATGCGTCGAGAAAATGCAGCACATCCCGAATGCCGAAACCGCCGGAAACAGGCGGCGCCGCCTTCTGCCGCTTCAAAAGATCCGTCGCGAACTCATCGAGCTTGCGCGCCGTGAAGTAGGCCTTGATGAACGGCGGAATACGGCGATACTGCGCATCGGCACTCCGCTCGCCGAGAACGCCGGTCGCGGGTATGCCCGCCACATCGACGAAGAGACCGATCCGGAACGGGCAGGCGCCGTGCGGCGCGGCGAAATCCCGGGGATTCATCGGGCAGGACGTTTTCTCGCACATCGGCGCCGCCCCCTGGCTCCGCACCATTGCGGGGAGCATTTTCAGGAGACGCAGGTGGTTCAGCCCGAGATGGAAGAACAGCAGGATCTTCAGATACTCGATCATCACCGACCGGGGAATGAATCTCTGATAAAATAACAATCGTTTTATATCATCGGCCAGAAGGTCGGCCCCTCCGATGCATACGGGCGGGTGCGTATCATGGTCGCCCGATGTGTCGGGCGCATCGTCGACCTGCTCGCTCAGGTGCAGCAGTGCCTGCGTTTCGACGTCCAGGACCTGGTTGGGGAGAGGCCGCCCGGTGACGGGGTCGTAGCCCTCGAAGCAAAATGCCTTCAGGTGGTCGATGCACCCCTGGCCGTACTTCGGCCGGGCGTGGCGGAGCATCTCGTAGAGATGCTGATCGGCGCCGTATGCGCGGGAATGCCGGGGGTTCCGGAACCGGTAGGTGAACCCGTGAAGCGGCCTGGGCGCCGCAATCGCCTGGTTGGGCCTGCCCCGGTTCACGATATCGAGAAGATCGGTTTCCACCCACCGGGTGACGATGTCGCGATGGGCGCCGAACCCGGAAAACTTCGCGGTGTTCTCGCAAAACTCGTTGACGAAATCATCGATCGTCTTCTCCGTCCGCTTTTTCAGGCGACTGGCGTAGCCCTGGTGCGCCAGCCGCATGAACAGCGACGTCATGACCCGGTCCGGCTCGAGGAACTTGAAGTCGAGAAAGCTGATCTTGGTCAGCCTGAACTCCTTGTCGCGCTTCGCTAACGGCATGACTCTTCGGTTCCTCCCATCCGGCTCAGTTCCAGGCGGTGTTCCTGAAGGCTCCGAATCCGGTAAAACTCGTGGCCGGTCGTGGTCAGCAGCACTTCCTTGTAAGGCGCGGCCCCGAGCAGGTTTTTGAACACGGCGAGGCTGAGGTAATACCCTTGCTCCTCCTCGAGGCTCGGCCGATAGCCCGCGTTCAGGCGCGTGAGCATCTCGAAGACGTCGAGATTGATCTCGAGCTCGGCGCTCAACCCGTCGTCGCCCTGGTACCGGAGCAGCAGCCCCCTCGGAACATGCTCGACGAAACTCGCCCGCGCCGACTGGTCATCGACCGCCAGCGAGAACCGGTCGGCCGGGAAAAGCCGGTAACTGCGAATGGTGCCGTTCTCGACGTTCCGCACCTGGAGCGCAAGCGAGCCGCCGAGACGGGCCGGATGATACAGGCCTTCCCCGCGGTTGATGCCGTCCAGGATGTCACGCAGAACATCCGCCGATGCCTGCCTGGTCTCGATGATCTTCAACAGGCGCTCGGCCGACCGGTACGGCAGAAGGCCGCGCCATCCGCCGTCCCGCCGCTCGAAAAACTCTTTCCGCCGCATGACGGCGACGTATCCCCGATGCGAGCGGGCATGATGCGGCGCGGGAGACCCGCCGCATTCCCGCGGAAGCTCCGAGAACACCCGTGCAAGCAGTTCGAGGTCGAACCGACCCCGGCCCTCGAAGGAAAACAGATGCTTCGACTCGGCGGGGGCCAGGAAATCGACGTTCCGGTCCAGCCGGGGATCCGCGGCTTTCCCCACGTCGGTCTCGGCCAGCAGCGACAGAAGACGGTCGGCGGTCGGCCGGTCGCCACCGAGCCAGCTGTTGAAGTAAAAACCCCCGAGAATCCGCTCCCGATCACCGGTTCGATACAGCTCGTGAACCCCCGCGCAATCGTGCATCCCGACCAGCATGAAGGCCAGGACCGATCTCAGGTCCCGCATGGTGATATGCAGGCGGCCCCGCAGATGCGCGAGGGTGAACAGCGTCTCCAGCCGCTCCAGCACTTTGGGGCCGGCCGTCGGGTCGCGGAACGTGCATATATTGTGATGAATATAGCATCGGTCAGCCAGATCGCATGTTCGACAGGGTTCCCAGAGCTTCGGCTGGATCATCCGCTCCATCAGACGTCGCAGGATGCTCCCGCCCGCACCGGCCATGCCGCCGACGATGCTGCGAAGGTTGAGGTTGACGATCGCCGTCCGATGCTCCGGCACGCCCGACGCCAGGCCCCGCGTGACGATCCCGACCAGCAGGGGGAACGAAGACCGCACCCCGGCCAGGAAATCGATCAGCCGGCCCTCGTTGATCGCGATGAGCCGAACCTCGTCGGTCGGCCACGCAGCGTCCGTCTCTCCCGCATACGGGGCGAAGAACTCCGACAACACCCGGTCGTTCGACCGATCGCCTTCGTCCTGGCTGCCGTCATACAGGCAAAGAAACTGGCGCCCGCCGTGCCGGAACCGGCTGCCGTTCAGGAAGGCGGGCTCGACGCTGCCGCCCTGCCGCCGGGCGAACTCCTCCAACTGCTGCAGGAACGCGGTCTTCCCGTCTCCGGCATTGCCCGTGATGATGACGAGGCCGAACGCGCCCGACAACACGGCCGGGGTCAGCTCGCGATCGAGCGCCGTCTCGACGTAGATTTTCCTTCCAAGCTCGTCCAGTCCGCGGGTTCCGCTGTTACTGCGGCTGCTCTGGCTGAACAAGGTCAGAAGGTAGCTAACGAACGGATTCGCATTCGCCTGCCCCGCTCCTGCCCGGCCGATCAGCGTCTCCGTGTCGACGGCGCCAGCGGTCGGCATCGCCGGTCGCAGACGGAAGCTGGCAACGTTCCGCAGGGCGGCTTCCATCTCTTCCACCGTGCTGAACCGGTCGGCGCGCAACGGGGCGAGAGCCTTGGCCAGGAAGACGACCGCCTCGGGCGTGAGGTCGGCACAATCCGGCCAGGTGCGCGGATCCGGGGCCGGCCGGCCGACGGGCGGAACGTCGGCATCCCACGGATACCGCCCGGTAACCACTTCGAAAAGCGTCAGACCGAAGGCATACAGGTCACGGTCGCACAGGTCCCCCGTCGTCGGTTCGCCCGAAACGTCGAGATCGGGCGGCAGATACCGCCGTGATCCGCCCCCGTGGCCGTTCTCGGCGGCGGGCCGGACCGAAACGTTGAAGTCGATGATCTTCACGCCGCGGCTCGTCCAGATGAGATTGCGCGGCTTGATGTCGCAGTGAAACACCCCGTGCCGATGCAGGTGGCCGATGCCCTGGAGCATCTGTCGGGCGAACACCAGCGCATCGTCGGCCGAGAAACAGCCCTCCTCGATCATCTCCCCGACATCCAGGCCGTCGACAAACTCGAAGACGATGAACGGCGGGCCGCTCCCAGGCAGGAAATCGGCATCGAACACTCGCACCACATGCGGATGCTCGGGAAGATGCAGCAGGGTGCGGTACTCCTTTTTCAGCCGGTCGAGCGTCGAGATCCGGTCGTGAAAGATGATCTTGACCGCGCGGCTGACGTCTCCCAGCGTGTCGAGAACTTTGTATACCACCCCGAATGTACCGGGTTTGCCCAATCTGCTTCGGACGACGAACTTCTGCGTCAGCGGAAAATTCGCCGGCAGGTTCAGGTAGTCGGGGGCGGGAGCCTCCGTGGCCGGCGCGGGCGCCGGCTCCTCGGCGGGATGTTTCGTCACGGCCGGAGCGTCGAGGGACTCGAGCGCCTCGAGAGCCGCCTCGGCGGAAGGGCGCGCCGCCGGCTCGAACGAGCAGAGCGTCTGGAGCCAGGCATCGAAGCCGGCGCTCAGCTCGGCTCGCAGGGTGGAAGGCTTTTGGGGGAACGCCCCCGACAGGTCGAAAATCTCGCTCTGGTTTTTGAAGGGCCGTTCGCCGGTGAACAGCTCGTACAGGATCAGGCCGGCCGAGAAGACGTCTGAAGCCGGCGATGCGGCCTGGGGCTCGCGGTTGACCTCGGGGGCGACGTAGCGCTCGTCGAGCTCGTCGACGATCTCGCGGGCGATCGTCCGGGAACGGTCCTGGCCGGATCTGGCGTAGTCGAACCCGCCGAGAGCGATCCCGCCGTCCGGCCGTATGAGAATGCAGGAGGGGGTGAGATTGCGATGGACGACCTGGTGCAGGTGCGCGTGCGCGAGGGCGGACAGGAGATCGGCGGTGATGCGGCGCTTCTGATCAACGGTCAGGACGTGCTGGGGCTTGTCAAGGTGGATGCGCAAAGCCTGGCCGTGGATGTCCTCGGTGACGAGGATATAGGTATCGCCGGACTCGCTGCCGAAGAAGTCCCGGGCGGCGATGATCGACGGGTGGGACGGCATGCGGTTGAGCGCTTCGTAGGCGTTGGCGATGCGCCGCCGCTGGGCTTCGCGGAGGTCGGGCGGCAGATAGGGATCGGCCCGGTAGCTTCGGAGCAGAACAGGCCCGGATGAGCGGCCCGCGAAGTGATTGAAGGCCCGGTATTCGGTGAAGGAATCGGTGCCGCCGAGCTTTTCGGTGATCTCCCAGTTTCCGAACCGGAGCGGTCCCGACCGCTTTTTCGCAACTCCCTGGATCGCCTTGAGAATGATGTTCTGGTGCGGAAGGATATTCGTGTCGAATTTCGCGGGTATGCGGCCGGTCTTCTGAAAAAAGGCGGGAGACTTGTCGAGAGCGACCACGTCGGGCCCGGCAAGGTTCTCGGGATCATGGAGAGCCGCATCGGGGCTGGTCAGCAGGACCACGGCCATGACGAATACCCGCTCGAGCTCGATCTTCGAGGGGTGGCTCGCGGTGATGATGCCCTTGAGAACCCGGGCATGCTGGCGCAGTTTCAGGAGGGGGGAACCGAACGGGGCGCGGCCCTCGGGATACCAGTGGGGCCCGTGAACGTCGATGTTGCCCCGGGTGCCCTTCACGTCGACGAGATACACCGCATGCGGTGCCACGATCGCGAGATCCGTTTCGAATGAGCCGCCGTCCCGATGAATCTCGAAGTTGTGCAGGAGCAGATATCCATCCGGCAGGTGATCCCGCAGAAAGCCGATCGCAAGCCGCTCGGCTTCATTGGCAGGCTCCCCTACCGCAATCACCCGTGCCACTTTGCAGCCTCTACAATCGCCTTTTCAATGATTTGACGAGATTCATTTTCAATCTTAGTTGCATTGACTCGCTTTTCAAAACACTCTTCGACAATACTATGAACATGATCCATAATATGACTATCACTTAACACTATTGGTATAGAATCAAGGTAAGAAGGCCACAACGCAGGAATCGATGATCCGGATATAGTGCGTGCAATTATTGGATATCCCAAGCCGCTATGTGATAAATATGCAAATATATATCCAGCCGGAACATCACTAATTGGCTTAATTCGAATTACATGATCCGAGCTTGTTGTGTGAAGAATCGCAGAATCGACAAACTGAGGTCGACATATTATTCCACCAAGCTGGCCTGAACGGGCTAACAACACCCATTGTCCCGTTAACAAATACTTTTCCAAGCCTTTCGTTTGCGTCTTGGATAGAAATTTTTCAGAAATACGATCTAACTGGAATAGATCACCACTTGTAAAAAAAGGAACACCCTCATTTGCTTCAACATAAATATGCTTGAATTGAGGCACATCAAAAACATCGGCAACATCGCCAAGATTACGGAATCCATTAATGTGCCCTCTAGCCCATTTTATGACTCTTGAAGCCCGGGGATTGTAGTAGTAACCATCAAGGCGACCAGCTTCTTCAATTTCTCTCCTAAGGACCACTTGGAACAGCTTTTCTTTCTTTGGATGCTCAGGGACACCTAATTCATTCCCTATCAAGGTAATAGCATTTGCCAATCCTTTAGAAGCTTCGGTCCTTAAAGTTGCTGCTTTTTCAATATTATTATGTATTCTAAGCTCCAGATTGTTCCCTAATCGAGGAATAGGAAGATCGGCTATGTGTACAGGTTCGATGTGTTGGATGATGGCGCCGTATGTAGCGCTCGTGATCATCGGAACCCCATATTTGCTTGCCAGATAAGCGTACAAATACCCTGATGGAATCTTGTTCTCATCCATACGGATTCGGATAAGGACTGAAAACCTGAGATGAAGCTATTGTCAGGCATTCCAAACATTCTCCAGCCTTTTCCGAAGCGGGTCTCGGGAAACAGTTTCTTGGAGCGCCAAACGCAGGAGAAGCTCTTCGGTGAACTCGATCTTCGACAATCTCAGGATCTGGCGAAGAAGATAGCCTGCGTGCTCTACGAAAAATCGCGCCCACTTTTCTTGAGTGACCACTTGTCCGCCCCTGGCCATGGCATCGCGGTAAGCGACGAAGATGCGACGGGAGGTCACCAGAGTGATCATTGCGGTGTAGATCAGTGCCTTCACGATTTCAGGCTTGGCGGTATGGATGACATCCAAGGCGTAACGAGACTTCAGCTCCTTGAACAGGAGTTCCACGCACCAGCGCCCCCGGTACAGGTCAGCGATCCTCTCAGCATCGAATGTCTCGAAGGGAAGGCCGGTCAGATACAAATGATATTCCTGGGTCTCCTCATTCATGATGCCGACCAAGCGCATAACCAGCGGCACCTTAATATTGGCACCTCTATATCCTCGCCTGGTAACCTCGACCTTCACCATGACATCGAGAATCTCTCGCTTCAGCGAGGACAGACAGCTGCGAATACGCTTGCCTACGAGGCTGATGGCCCGTCCGCGGCATCTCTTGTTTACCTCAATGATCTCTGGGTCGGCGTTCCCGTGCAGTCTCGTGATAAAGTGCCCACCCAGCCGAGTGATACGCTCAAACTGGGCATACCCGAAGAATCCCAGATCGAAGAGCAACAAACAGTCCTTGACCCAGTCGCCAAGCTTGAGAGTCTTGATTTCTGCCTTCTTGCCGGGATAAATGGCCATCCGATGCAGATTGTCCGTCGCGACCGACAGGACCGTGGAGATTTTGACCCCGGCAGGCATTCCGGCCCCGGGGAAGATCTCCGCCAGAGTATCCAGCAACCTCACGATGGTGCTGTCAATGACCAGCACATCCTTGAAGGTGTCGAGCACTTTCCGGGGAAGCTCAGAACGCACCGTGTTGGCCAGGAGGTGCTGGAGAATCTTCTCCAGAAAGAGGACCAGCCGATCATTGAACCGATCAAAAAAGGAGGAAGGAGCCAACTCCTCAGCTGTGATCGTGCAAAGCCGCTTTCTCAGAGCCGCAAGGCTCCGCTCCATCGATGGGCCGAAGCCGAGAACAAGGTTCCAGAAGAAGATTGCAGGATCGATCTTCTTGATTCGTTCGACCCACTTGGTTTCTTTGGCCGTTTTCCGGATGAATTCAGAAGGAAGGGAGCTGGGGATGGTGGATATCCCTTGGAACAAGGCTGCTTCGGGATCGACATGGGGCCGACGCGGCATGCTTTCTCTCCTGGAGGTAATTTCCTCCAGAAGCCATGGCACCCCATGTTCGTACAAGGGAGGTTTTTGACAGGGAGTCTCAGAAAGCCTCATGAAAGGCGGGTGTTCTAAACTCATGCTTCCCTTTTCAGCGTTTATCGATGTTTCAAGCCAGAATTCGGCTTATCCGAATACACATG